>Ga0210408_10005264_pt1 | contig 11390 bp, 9 predicted proteins | sample IncBWH4MmetaG_FD_155471 | JGI IMG/M metagenome (GOLD analysis project Ga0210408, IMG submission 155471) | Forest soil microbial communities from Barre Woods Harvard Forest LTER site, Petersham, Massachusetts, United States - Inc-BW-H-4-M | ecosystem: Environmental > Terrestrial > Soil >... | reverse complement strand
GCATTTTCACCGCGCTCTTCATTGCGAATCCGGATGGCTTCCTCAACCCTCGATAGGAATATCTTACCGTCACCAATCTTTCCTGTCTTGGCTGTCTTCAAAATTGTGTCCACCACGCGGTTCACCAGCGCGTCCGGAAGCACCATCTCCAATTTCATCTTCGGTAGCAGGTCCACGGTGTACTCGCGTCCTCGGTACACTTCGGTGTGGCCCTTTTGCCGGCCGTGCCCGCGCACTTCCGTCACCGTCATTCCCTCGATGCCGATTTCGCGCAGGGCATCTTTCACGGATTCGAACCGCGAGGGCTGAATGATTGCCTCAAGTTTCATCATGGATGTTTCCGCTCCGCCCCGTTCCTGACGCTCGCTTGCCGGCTTTCCTTAAAACTCAAGATCTACGCCTCCAGGTTATAGGCCTCTTCGCCGTGTTGCGTCACGTCCAGGCCTTGGACTTCCTGTTCTTCAGTCACGCGCACCCCCGTAATCATATCCACAATCTTCAGCAGCACGATCGTTCCGACCAGCGCGAATCCCCAGGCAATCAACACGCCTACAAACTGATTTCCCAGTTGGCCCCAATTGCCGTCCAGTCCGCCCACGGCCTTGCCGGTTCCAAAGATCGGATTGATCACCTGCTGGGCGAAAACTCCAGTTAGCAGAGCTCCAATCGTTCCCCCCGCCCCGTGCACGCCAAAGGCGTCGAGCGCGTCATCATACCCGAAGATGGCCTTCACCTTGGTCACCATCAGGTAGCACACCACACCGGCAATCAGTCCAATGGCTAGCGCCGGCATCGGGCCGACAAATCCCGCCGCAGGCGTGATCGCCACCAGCCCCGCCACCGCACCGGATATCGCACCCAGCGCGCTCGCGCGGCCGTTCTGGAGCCACTCTCCCACGCTCCAACCTAGCGCCGCCGCCGCTGCTGCGAAATGCGTCGCGACAAACGCGCTGGTCGCCAGGCTGCTTGCCGCCAGCGCGCTTCCCGCGTTGAACCCAAACCAGCCTACCCACAGCAGACATGCACCAATAAAACTCAGCACCAGGCTGTGCGGCGGCATCGGCTGCTTCGGATAGCCGGTGCGCTTGCCGAGATACAGCGCGCACACCAGTGCCGAGACACCCGAAGAAATGTGCACCACCGTCCCGCCTGCAAAATCCAACGTCGGAAATTTTCCGCCCAGCGACGCGTTTAACAGCCCGCCCTTGCCCCACACCATGTGCGCCAGCGGCGCGTAGACCACCAGGAACCACAACGTGAGGAACAGTACCGTTCCGCTAAACTTCATCCGCTCCGCCGTCGCGCCAGTAATCAGCGCAGGCGTAATGATCGCAAACATCAACTGATACACCATAAAAGTGGCCTGCGGAATGGTCCCCGCATAATCCGGGTTCGGCTCCGCGCCCACGCCGCGCAAAAACGCGTGTTCGAATCCCCCGATGAACGGCCCGTTACCGCCGAAACACAGGCTGTATCCCACCAGCGCCCACATCACCGTGATCAGCGACATCAGCGCGAAGCTCTGCATCATGATCGCCAGCGTGTTCTTCCGCCGCACCAGCCCGCCGTAAAACAGCGCCAGCCCCGGCCCGGTCATCATCAGCACCAGCGCCGCGCTCACCAGCATCCACGCGTTATCCCCCGCCGACTGCGCGGCCTTCACGTCTTTATCCAGTTGCGCCAACTTGTCGTTAACGGCCTTGGGGATTTCGGGGGTTGCGGAGGAGGAGGCGGCTGCGGCAGGAGCGGGGGTTTGTTGCGCCAAGAGCGGAGTGGCAGCCAGCAGGATGGCCCCGAGTACCAGGACAAGGTTGAAACTACACTTCCGTCCCATCCACTTCATAAGTGTGTCCGCTCCGCTGACTCTGGATTCGACTGCCGGGACCGCCCCTTCGACGCCCCGGATTATACGCACCTCCCTCCTGTTTCGCTGTTTGAAATTTTCATTCCTACGATTCGTTTTTCTGATGCTGATGCGCGCGCTGACTTTTGCAGACGCGCGCCGCGGAATGGTTCTGGCAGGCCATCTTGCCGCCTAGATTGCAGTTATTTTTGTTGCTGGCTCTCCCTGGGCGCGCCGATCTTTTGAGTATCGTCGACCGAAAACAAAAGAAAATGGCTGAAGCTATGGCGCCGGTGATACCGCTGTCCCATAAAATTGCAATACCAGTCCGCGCTTTTCGGCAGCCACATCGCCGTTTTCGCCTTTTGAAACTCCACCGGGCCGTATTCGATCATCTGGTGGTCGCGAACCAGCCGGATTTCGGGAACCGTCCGCATTATGTCCGCTTCCATCGCCAGAATCTGCGAGTTTTCCGCATCAATCCACGCGCGTCCCTTGAGATGGAGCGGGAACGACATCCCGCCCACGCGATAGACACGCATCTCACTCATCTCGCTGTCTTTCTGCCGGAAATGAACGACCCATGCCGGCCTGCCGCGCCACTCGCCGCGTCCCTCGCACTTGAATTCGTACTCTTCACGAAAATCAGAATGAAAGACCAGCGCCAGCATGGGCAACCCCAGGGTGGCGAGATGCGATGGGAAAGGCTGAGTGGACACCGAGCCATCGCGATACTCCTGTACGTCCAGCCCTCGTGCCCCGGTCTTGCGGATTGCCACCAGGTAGTTGAACGATCGCGTTTCCTTCGATAGCCGGACTCCAAGCGGGCTCAGGCTCTCGTGTTCCATTTCCTCGGTCGCCGTGAACTGGTCCACGTTTTTCACCAGTTCTTCCACGCGTGCTCCGGCCGCTTCTGAAACATCCTGCACAGAGCAGCTCGCCGCAGGATCCACACTCAGTTTTTCGTCGTCCACGTCAGGAGGCGCCCAATTCGTTTCGATCACCGGCGCGATCGGAGGCATGCTCACGTCGCTCATACCTGCCGCCTCAAGACGGGCAGGCGCGCTCGCCGCCCCGGGATGCGCCGCCACCGTTTCCGCCCTGGGTGCGTCGACGGTTCTCAACTGTTCGATGAGCTTCTTGGCGGTGGCTGCCTGCGGAACATTCGGCTGTTCGTGCACGAATCGTTCGAGCGTCGCCAGCGCGGCCTCCCGTTCTCCCAGGGCCGCCTGCGCCTCGCCCAACAGGAATCGCGTGCTGGCCGCTTTTTCCAGACCCACGCGCAAAGCTTCTTCGCACTGTTCGCGCGACTTCTGATACTCCCCCTGCTGAAAATAAGCAGCCCCTGCAAGCCAGTGCGCGCGCCACGAGTTGGGCCGGAGTCTCACGCTCTGTTCCAGCGCCGCCAGAGCCTTCGCATAATCGTGCTGCAGGAAATCCACTTCGCCGAGCGCCTGCAACGCGGGTGCATGCTTGGGCGCCATGGCCACGGCCTTTTCCAGGTATCCGCGCGCCAGCGCATTGTCGTGGCGCCGCATGCACAGCAGTCCCATCAGATAATTCACATCGGGAAATCCCGGCGCCAGTTGCATTGCGCGCTTCAAGTGCGTCTCGGCTTCGTCCAGCCGGTCGGCTTGCAGCGCCTCCAGCCCTTTTTCCGTTTCCTTCAGGGCCTTGGGCGCAAGAATCGGAGCGCCGGGCGCCTGTTGCGTTCCTGCCGTGCCGGAGTCCGGAACCATCGTTATGTCAATGTTTTCCGTCTCTTTGTCTGCGGCGATGATCGCCTGTGCTTGTGCCTCGTGATATCCCGGCGCGCGCACTTCCACCAGGTACTCTCCCGCATGCAATCCGGTGAAGAGCGCCTGTCCCGCGTCGGTTGTGGGTACGGTAGCGTTGGTTAGTTGGCTCGGCGAGCGCACCGTCACCATCGCGCTTCGCCCAATCGGGGAGCCGTCCGGCTCATGTACCCGCACCATGATTTGACCGCTGGCCCCGCCTAGCGTTTGCCCGGGGAACTGCCCCAGTGCGATGTTCGGCCACACCAGTAGGGCTACGCTGGAGAGAAGAAATGCCAGCCTCCACGACAGGTGCGGGAGCCCCCACTGCATGATTATTCTGTCCCTAAGGCCACTCGTGTCCGTCTACTTTCCATCTGAAAAGCGCGCCTGTCAATCGTTTCGAAATGTTGGGGGCGTAGCGGCCGCCTCTGCTGGTTTGAGCAAAGCGCTATTTACAGTTTGACTGTTTTGGAGAATCTTCCGGGTGATGCCTGTAGGGAATTGTTCCCAGGGGGCTCGACATTGCGACGCGCTTCTTGCTCCCTGCCCCCGCTATCGTATAATGCAGCGCGGGCAGCAAGGCGCCTCTGATCTTGCAGCCCGGGAAAGTGTCCCAATCCCGAATATGACGGAACGTCCCCCCATGGAGATCAACGTTCGCCATTCCGGTGCCGTGTCCATTCTCGAAGTTCACGGCCGCCTCACCATCGGTGAACCCAGCGAGCAGCTTCACGACGCGCTCAACTCCGTGATCCACGCCGGCGCCAACAAAGTCGTCGTTGTGCTGAACGGCATCCCGCAGATTGACAGCTCCGGCATCTCCACGCTCGTGCGCATTTCCATCAAGCTTGCCCGCGAAGGCGGCGTCCTGCGTCTCGTCTGTGGTCCGGGCCGCGTCCGCGACGCCCTCACCGTCACTCGCCTCGTCGAAGCCATCCCCACCTTCGAGTCCGAGCCCGACGCCCTGGCCAATTTTGCCTGACATCGGGTACTTCCCTGATACCTTTCTTCCCTACGAGTGAGCGTGATAGCGTTATAAGCGTGAAGAGCCAAACGCCGAGCCCTTATGCCTTCTTAGTCTTGGCCACAGTTGTTTCGTTTCTGAATCTTCGACCCAGTGTCGCCAGCACGGAAGATTTCGGAGACGCACTCGCCCGGCAGATTACGGACGCGAAGATTCACACTCTCGCCCTAGCCGAATTTGTGACTCAGGAAGGTGAGAATTCCCCACGAGGTAGCTACTTGGCTGCGCGGCTAGCTGAGAATTGGTCGGAACATCACGCGGAGCTTGCCGTCGTCAAACCAGCAAGTTTTACCGAGGCTCTTGCGGCGCAAAAGCTCACCCTTCAAGCACTCAACACTCGGGAACCACTGAAGCAGATTGGAAACACTCTTGGAGTTGAAGCGCTTATGTTCGGTACTGTAAAGAACACAGCGGATGGATATTTGTTAACGGTTACAATGAGAACGGCATCTGATGGGGCCTTGGTGTTCACAAGAGAGAGAGCAGCCCATTGGCCACTCTCGGGTCCTAGACAGTCTCGCATCCACCGACGCTGATACGACAGCGTCGGCCTCGAGAGCGGGTGTTAACGGTGTGGGTATTCCCGTGTGCAATTATACGCCGACGCCAATTTTCCCTACCGGGGCGCGAAAGGCAAAGGTTTCAGCTGCAAGCGCGATTCTTCTGGCGGTTATTACGCCTGAAGGACGGCTCACAAACATACGCGTTACCAAGGACCCTGGCTATGGTTTTGCAGAGCGCGCAGTTGAGGCATTGACTGAATGGCGTTGCAAGCCCGCGCTAGGCAAAGACAAGAAGCCCACAGCCGTAACCGTACCTATCGAAATTACCTTCCGTGACTATTAAAAACGATGAAATAGCGGTTCAGCTGACTTTGCAGGAATTACCTACCCGCCCTTTTTCAATTCCGCAAGCACTAGTTTCGCCAATTCCTTCAGCGTTTCAAACACACCCACTCCCTGAATGGCTACGCCCTCCAAAACCGGTTCGCCCTTCTTCTGCAGTTGCTTTGTCAACTCCGCCACGGACATGGCGTTGGGCAAATCGCGCTTGTTCAACTGCAGCACGTAAGGGATCGTTCCAAAATTCAGATTGTGCTCTTTCAAATGTTCCTGCAGGTTTTCCATCGTTTCGAAATTCGCGTCCAGCCGCTCTTCCTGCGAATCCGCCACGAACACCACGCCATCCGCGCCCTTCAAAATCAGCTTGCGGCTGGCCTCGTAGAACACCTGTCCGGGAACGGTGTATAAATGAAAGCGCGTCTTGAACCCGCGCACGGTTCCAAGATCCAACGGCAGAAAGTCAAAGAACAGCGTGCGGTCCGTCTCCGTCGCCAGGGAAACCATTTTCCCTTTTTGGTTTTGCCCCGTGTGGTCGTAAATCCACTGCAGGTTCGCGGTCTTTCCGCCCAGACCTGGACCGTAGTACACCAGCTTGCAGTTTATTTCGCGAGCAGGAAAATTGATGAAAGGCACGTTGTCGTCAGCCAGAACTCGGTCACAAACTTATAGCATACGCGGCGCAGGCAGGCCAGTCTCTCACCCCGTCTGTCACCTGCTGCATACTGTCACACACAGTTTCCGCGATTATCCTCGAATCTCCACGCTCTATTTTCAACCTTTGCCACCGGGAGGTAACTCGCCCAACCTCCACCCTCCTTTTTTCCCCACGTTGACGCGCGATACTCGCTCTGCTAGCATGCGCTTCATGGCAAAGGTTCGTAAGACCTCAGCACGCTCATCTGGCGGTTCCAAGAGCGGCCTGCGTGGCCAGTCTAAGTTGAACAAAAAAAAGACTTTAAATCCTCCACCGCCGGCCCAGCGCGGCGGCGTCGAGCTTGTCGATCCCCGCGTTCAAGCGCAGCTCAAAGTTTACGATGAGGCGTTGTCGCTCTTTCACCAGCAGAGATTTGCCAAAGCCAAGCAGGAACTGGAAAAAGTCTTAGAGGGCCCCAGCAAGGAGCTCGCCGATCGCGCCCGCATGCACATTAGTATCGCCGAGCAGCGCATGAAGCCGAGCGCCGAGCAGAATCCCCGCACCGCCGACGAGCATTATCAGCGCGGTGTAGCCATGATGAACATCGGCCGCTGGGATGACGCGCGCGAGAGCCTCCAGAAAGCCCGCAAAGCCGCGCCGAAGGCGGATCACATTCACTACGCGCTGGCCGCGCTCGATTGCCTTACCGGGGAAGCTGATTCCGCGATGGCCAATCTCAAGGTCGCCATCCAGTTGCGCGCCGAGAACCGCTTCCATGCCCGCAACGACGAGGATTTTGCCTTTCTCCAGGAAGACCCACGCTTCACCGAACTCCTCTATCCAGAGAAAGACGGCCTCGCCAATTGATTTTGTGTGGACAGGCTTCAGCCTGTCCGCCTCATTCCATGTCCAGACTGCAAATCGGCGCGGATTCCTGGTCAGTACATTTCGAAATGCAACGAGTTGCTCTCCTTCTCTGTGAATTCTGCGTTCTCTGTGGATTCTGTGTATGATTTTGTCTGCCGGATAGCCGAATCTGACTGATAAAGAAGATCGTTCTTGAAAAAGCCCGCGCTCAAATCGAAATCTCTGCACCGCAGTTTCCGCGTAGTCGCCCTCGGCGGCGGCACCGGCCTCTCTACCCTTCTTCGCGGACTCAAGGAACACGTCATCCGCCGCACCGATGAGCACCCTACTTCCGAGCGCCCCATCTCCGATCTCGCCGCCATCGTCACCGTCACCGATGACGGCGGCAGCTCCGGCCGCCTGCGCCGCGAAAACCGCATCCTTCCTCCCGGCGACATCCGCAACTGTATGGTCGCTCTTTCGAAAGATGAAGCTCTCCTTGGCCGCCTTTTTCAATATCGCTTCCACGCCGGGCGTGGCCTCGTGGGCCACAACTTCGGTAATCTTTTCCTCGCCGCGCTCACCCATGTGACCGGCGATTTCACCGAAGCCATCCGCGTCAGCAGCAAAGTCCTGGCCACCCGCGGCCGTATTTTTCCTTCAACGCTTTCGAACGTTCAGCTCGTCGCCACGCTCGAGAATGGACGCATAGTTCACGGCGAAACGCGCATCACCGCCAGCCGCGCCCCCATCAAGAAACTCAAGCTCTCTCCCGCCCGTGTCCGTCCGCTTCCCGCTGTCATCGAAGCCATCAAGCTGGCGGACCTCATCCTCCTCGGGCCCGGTTCCCTCTATACCAGCATCCTCCCCAATCTCCTGATTCCAGAAATCGCCAACGCGATTGCCAAATCCAAAGCCCCTCGCGTCTACATTGCCAATCTCATGACCCAGCCCGGAGAAACCTCCGGTTATGCCCTCGCGGATCATTTGAGCGCTATCCAGAAGCACGTCCGGCCCCGCGTCATCGATTGGGTCGTTGGCAATCGCCAGCCCGTCTCGCCCGACGTCGCTCGCCGCTATCGCGCGCAGGGTGCTGAGCCCGTTGCCATTGATCTCCTCGCGCTCCAGAAGCTCGGCTTCCGCGTCATCCTCGACAATCTCCTCGAAGAACACGGCGTCATCCGTCACAACACCCGCCGCCTCTCCCGCTTGCTCCTCGAAGAATTCCTTCGCGCGCCGGATCGCTCCTGAAGTTTTGTCCTGGCTACTGGGCGGCCACTTTTCCTCGCAGCACTGTCACCGACGCTTTCGGCAGCCTGAACGTTCCTTCGTTCTTCGCATTAATTTTTGATGTCATCGGTGGACCATCCGGGTCGGCGTGGCTCTTCGTCCCTTCGGGGTGCCACGCGTACTGTTCCTCGCCGAATGTCACCATGCTCACCGGTCCGCTGAAGTGCTCTTTAGACCTGCTATTCGAATCGCTGAACTCAATTTTCATCGCGTGCGCGTTCGAAGGATCTTTGTTGATCAACATCAGCGACCATTCGCCGCCCGGCCGCTTCACCGCATACGCCGTGATCAACGTGTGCCCCGCATCATCCTTCATGTCCGCTTCCGCCGGGAACAGTTCATGCATTCCCGCGCCGTGTTTCACCCACTCCAGATTGATCATCTGGCTCGCAAAGTATTGCGAGGTGTGCTGCAGGATGTCCAGCTTTTCATTTGCCACGAAATTTCCGTACGTGCTGAATCCATGGCAGCCCGAGCGCAGTGGTTCCGGCTGAATCGGCGAGTGGTAATACGCCGCGCCGCCATTCGAAAGAAACGCTCCCACGCTGTCGGCCAGCCACAACGCCGCGAAATTCTCCGTCATCGGCGACGTCAGCGCCCACGAAACATTGCTCTCCGTGTTCATCAGTGGAACATTTTCCGGCACGCCGTCATCCCGCCACACCTGCAGGATGTGCTTCACCAAATCCGCCTTGCGATACAAATCGCTCCAATTGATCTCGCACGGTTCGAACGGATAGTGTTCGAACGAAACGAACGCCAGGTCCTGCATCCGCCCACGTTCCTTCAAGTAATCGACGAACCGTCCCAGCCACGACGTCCTGCCCTGCGAGTCCGGCCACACTTTGATGTCTTCATTCACTCCTTCAAACACCGGCCCGCCAAGCTTCAGCTTGGGGTCCACCCGATGCAACGCGGTCGCCCACTGCAGATACAGCGCGCCGTAATCCTCCGGCGAGGTCTTCTTCCCGTCCGGCTCTTCACCCATCTCCACATACGAAATCGGATAGCCGCGCTTCTCGATGTACGCGATCTCCGCCGCCGAATCCTCCGGTATCCCGTAAATCAGGGAAACTGGAAGCATCGCCGGAAGCTTGTTCGTAATTCCGCTGGTAAAAAACAGATCGAAACCCGTCTGCACTCTGCCCGGCTCGATGTCCGCCGCTGTATGCCACGGATCCGTCGAGGACACCGTTGTCGCGGTCTGGTTCTGCCCAGGCGCATGTGTGATCGCGTCGATGAATTCGCCGCTAACCGTAAAATTGCCCGCGTATATTTCATTCACCGCATAGCCCACGCAGTTTCTCGGATCATCGCTTCCGTGCGCATCGCAAGTATTCGACGATTCCGTCATCCAGATTCGAACGAAGCGGGTCTTAACGGGCAAGTCTGACAATTTCCATGCGGCCATCCCTCCTTTTCCATCCTGCACTTCGCCGCCGGGGAAAACCGTCCACGTCCCCGCCGTCGGCTTGCTGAGCGCATCCTCCCCAACCCAATACTGCACCGCATATTTGCGGGCGAACGGATTTGCCCACGCGATTCGAATCGCATCAATATCCTGCGGCGTCCCGAAATCAATCACAATCCACTGCGGGTTGCGCGCATCCTCCTCGCCCGTAAATGTTTTCGTCAGATACGGATTGCTCTTCCAGTACGTCGCCGCATCCCCATCCGTCAGCCGCGAATATTTCGCCTGTGAAGCGTCGCTTCGCGTGTTTCCACGGTGTGGCAGCGCATATCCGTATGAGTTCCGCAGAAACTCCTTCGGCTCCGCGCTCCCGGTGAAATACCCGCTCTGGTGCGCTCCATCGCTCCACGTTCCATTCGAATTCCAATGCCACGCCGCAATCGTCAACTCCGTATTCTGTCGGTAAGTAATCGGTCCCCATCCCGCAGAGAGCGATTCCTTCAAAATCGCTTCGCTGTAAACCCGATCGATTTGACTCGCCGGCAAAATGTCCATCGAACTCCCCAGCGCCTGATCCGGATCAAACTTGATCGCATGCGCCAGGGTCGTATCCACGCGCACGGTTTGCGCCGGCGAGCCCCCCGCGAAAAGCAGAGCCCCTGCCAAGAATGCCATGATCCACGTTGTCCTGCGCATCAAGTCGCTGGCATAAGAGCGAGTAGACTCGATCAGCATGATTTCCTTGCCTCCGAAATTGCAAACAACGCCCCGTCAAGCGTTCCGCTAAGTTGCATTTGCGCCTGTATTATATCGTTTTAATAAGCCAAATGACCGTGAATCCGATTCCATCCGAGCCTTCCCAGGCCATCGCAAGCTTCCCCTTCCAGTGGCATTCCATCTGGCACGCTCTCCCGCTTCCTGGTAACGTTTGGCCAGTTTTCATTCTCTGGAATCAGGGAGTCACCATGTCAACCTTCGGTCTGATCGAATACCACGACGCAAGCCCGCAAGTCCGCGCCATCTACGACGACATCATGGCCACCCGCAAGACCGACTGGATCAATAATTTCTGGAAAGCCATTGCCCACGATCCCGCCCTCCTCCAACGCACCTGGGACAGCATTAAGCAAATCATGGCGCCCGGTGCTCTCGACCCACTCACCAAGGAATTGATCTACGTCGCCGTCAGCGTCACCAACAATTGCCGTTACTGCATCGCCTCACACACGGCTTCCGCCTTCGGTAAGGGCATGACCGATGCCATGTTCAAGGAACTCCAGGCCGTCATCGGCATGGCCAGCGAAACCAACAAGCTCGTCACCGGATATCAGGTCGAAATCGACCAAAGATTCCAGCCTCCACTCTCTCGCTAATTATTTTCCCGTCCCTTCGCCCTGTCCTTTAGGCCAGTGTTTCCACTGTAGTACGCGCGTACTATGGCTGCCTCTCTCCACCGAAGCACACCATATAGATGTTCGCGGGGATCTCTGTTTGTACTGTGCGAACAACAAAATCTTGCTTCGCGAGTGAGCACCCCATGGCACCCATCGCCAAAGAAAACGAAATCCAGTCTCACGCCACGGAAACCACGGCGCCTCGTTCAGCCACTGCTTCCGTTCTCGCCGACAACGCCAATAAGCCCCAGCCCGTTGCGCTGGAAGTCCCGGTCAGCGTGAACGGCGCTCGCACCGTCGAGGGTAGCGACAAGCGCGAGCCGTTCTC
>Ga0210408_10005263_pt1 | contig 11393 bp, 7 predicted proteins | sample IncBWH4MmetaG_FD_155471 | JGI IMG/M metagenome (GOLD analysis project Ga0210408, IMG submission 155471) | Forest soil microbial communities from Barre Woods Harvard Forest LTER site, Petersham, Massachusetts, United States - Inc-BW-H-4-M | ecosystem: Environmental > Terrestrial > Soil >... | reverse complement strand
CGGCCCTCATCGATCACATCCAGGTGCCGGACGCCGATCTCGAGGCGCTCGGCAAGCAGCGCGCCAAGGCGATTCAGGACGCGCTGCTGTCGGACGGGCAGGTCGATCCGTCGCGCGTGTTCATCGCCAATGCAACGCCCCAGCCCGACACCGGCGACAAGGTCAAGGTGGAAATGGCGGTGAAGTGAGCAACGGGACCTCCCGGGCCGCAGGCTTTGCCTGCCGCGCGGCGTCGTACAGCCCCCAGTGTGCCTCCTCGGGGTGCGCGCCGGGCACCGCCGTCGCATCCTGGCTCCTCCACGGGGCATCGAACGCGGCGAAGTAAGCGAACGCGTGGTCGCTGGTTGGGGGCAAGCGCTGGCGCAGCTCGCGGTAGAAGGATGTCTGGCGGGCATCGGTGAAACCGGCGCTCGCCGGCGCCGTGGGCACGCCGGTCTCCTTCACCAGGATGGGTCCGCAGTAACTCTGTGCGAGCTTCGTAACCACGTTCACCACGAATTGCGCGCCGGCGCTGTCGGCGGCGTCGCGGAACCACGGCTGGAAGATCGGATGCACGTTCGCCAGCAGAAAATCGAGCTCACCCAGCAGCGCAGCCGCCGACTCCGGGTAGTAGATGTGAAAGGGCTCGCTCGTGGACAGCGGGGTCTGCGGGACTCTGGTGCGCACGCTCGCGATCACGGCGGTGAGGCCGGCGAAATCGCTGCGCTTGCTGAAGAGCTGCTCATTGCCGAGCGACAGGCCCGCCACCAGGCGCGGATAGCGGCGTGCGGCGTCGATGGCGGCGCTGACTTGCGCGTCATCGAGCGGGTTCCACACCCCGATGATGAGAGCGCGAAACTTCAGCGACGCCGCGATGGACGGGATGTTCTCGGCGCCGTGCACCGCGTCGTAGGTGACGAGCGAATCGAACCGCGGCCTCAGGATGGCGAGATCGGCGCGGATACTCGCAGGATCAGCCGGCGTAACGCGGCCGTTTATCACCTGCAGCGAGGTGGGTTGATAGGCGACGAAGCGCCCGTGCGCCAGCGCCTCGCGCAAACGCGCTAGCGCGGGTGCAGCGGCGGGACTGTGGTTGCAAACCGCTGGCGCGGCTGCGCTCAATCCGGCGTCCGCCGCCGCAGCGATGGCGAGGGCGAGGGCGATGAAGCGGATCACCGTGAGCTGGCTCCCGTGTGGCCGATTGTGCCAGAGTCTACGACGCCGCCAGCCCGGCGACAGGTGCTGCTCGAGGAGTCTTAGGTCATGCCGAGCCAACACGACAAGGCGCTGCGCTTGCGCGCGCTGCACGAGACTGCCGGTATCTTCGTGATTCCCAACGTCTGGGATGGCGGCTCGGCGAGCGTCATGGCGGGACTGGGATTTGAGGCGCTCGCGACCTCGAGCGCCGCGTGCGCGGCGACGCTCGGCAAGCTCGACGGTGAGATCACGCGCGCGGAGGCGCTGGCACACGCGCGCCTGATCGTGGCGGTGAGTCCGCATCCCGTGGCCGCCGATCTCGAGAACGGCTTTGGCGACTCACCCGAGACGGCGGCGGAAACCATCCGCCTGGCCGCCGCCGCCGGCCTCGTGGGCGGTTCGATCGAGGATGCCAGCGGCAATCCGCGCGCGCCGATCTATGCGATGGGACAGGCGGTGGAGCGCGTGGCAGCCGCGGCGCAAGCGGCGCGCAGCCTGCCGTTCCCGTTCATGCTCACCGCACGCGCCGAGAACTTCCTGCACGACAAGCCTGACCTGGACGACACCGTGCGGCGCCTGCAGGCCTTCGAGCGCGCCGGTGCCGACGTGCTGTTTGCACCGGGGTTGCCCGATCTCGCCGCGGTGCGCATCGTATGCAGCGCAGTCACGAAGCCGGTCAACTTCATGGTCGGGATGCGCGGCAGATCGTTCGCGCTCGCCGATCTTGCCTCCGCCGGCGTGAAGCGAGTGAGCCTTTCCACCACGCTCTATCGCGCCGCGATCACCGGGGTGTTTGCGGCGGCGCGGGAAGCGAAGCAAGCCGGGACCTTCAGCTACGTCGAGACCCTCATGCGGGGAGACGAGCTGAACAAGTACTTGCGGCAGCAGGCACTGGCGCGCGACGGCGCGTGAGCTGCGCGCCAACCTCGCCGACTGCAGCTTCAAGGCACGGGCATATCAATGCGCAGAGGGGGCGTGCTGCTGGTGAACATCGGGCAGAAACGCGGCCAGCAGCCCGATCAGCGGCAGGAATGCGCAGAGCTGGTAGACGAAATCGATGCCGCTGTGGTCGGCGAGCTTGCCGAGCACCGCCGCGCCGACGCTGCCCATGCCGAAGGCCAGTCCGAAGAACAGTCCCGCGACCATGCCGGTGCGCCCGGGCAGCAGGTCCTGCGCGTACACCACGATCGCCGGAAACGCCGAGGAGATGATCAGGCCGATCGGCACGGTGAGCACGCTGGTCCAGAACAGGTTGGCGTGCGGCAGCAGCAGCGTGAACGGCAGAACACCGAGGATCGAGGCCCAGATGATGTACTTGCTGCCGAGCCGATCGCCGAGCGGTCCGCCGGCCATGCCGCCCACCGCGGCGGCGGCCAGGAACACGAACAGGTGCAGCTGCGAACTGCGCACCGAAACGTGGAAGTGATCGATGAGATAGAAGGTGTAATAGCTCGTCAGGCTCGCGAGGTAGATGTACTTCGAGAACACCAGCGCCAGCAGCACGGTGAGGGCGACGACGACGTGACGGCGCGGCGCGCTCGCTGCCTGCGATTCCGCCGCGCGCGCCAGGCGCGTGATGCCGTGCGCCTTGTACCAGTGCCCGACATTGATGAGCACCACGATGCCGAGCAGTGCCGCGCCCGAGAACCACGCCACGCTCGACTGGCCGCGCGGCAGCACGATGAAAGCCGCGAGCAGCGGGCCCGCCGCGGTACCGAAGTTGCCCCCGACCTGGAACACCGATTGCGCGAGCCCATGCTTGCCGCCGGAAGCCATGCGCGCCACGCGCGAGGATTCGGGGTGAAACACCGAGGAGCCGGTGCCGATCAGTGCGGCCGCGAACAGCAGCAGCGCGTAGCTGTCGGCGAAGGCGAGCAGCACCAGCCCCACCAGCGTGAAACCCATGCCGGCGGCGAGTGAATAGGGGCGGGGAGTCTTGTCGGCGAACGCCCCCACCAGCGGCTGCAGGAGCGATGCGGTGAACTGAAAGGTGAAGGTGAGAAGCCCGATCTGCGTGAAGCTCAGCTGATACGAGCTCCTCAGCATCGGGTACAGCGCCGGCAGCAGCGACTGCATCATGTCGTTCAGCAGGTGGCAGAAGCTGATGGCCGCGAGGATGCTCACGGCCGTGCGGCCGGCGGCACCGGCGGTGCTGACAGCTGGGGCTGGGGCGGATTCGTTCAGGCGTGTAGCTCCGCAAGGGTGCGCGCCACGCGGGCGCTGGGCGCACTGTGCCGGAATTGGCCCTCGAAGCCCATCTCCCTTCTTAGGGGCGTGGCGTCCCCTTTACTCCGCGTCGGGACGGGACCCGCGCTGCCAGCGCTATTCGAAGCGGCCTTAGAACCGCATCGCCACCTTGAGTCCGATCGTGCGCGGCTGCGCCGGGATGATGTACGGCTGCGTGTCCACTGGGAGGGGCGATGTATCGGAGAGCGTGGGAGCCGTCTGCGTAAACCGAGAGAGCTGTGCGAGCCGGTCAAACAGGTTCGTGACGAACAGTTCCGCGCTCAGCTTGTCGTTGGTGGCACCCATCCTGAGATCCACCAGGGCGTACGGAGCCATGTCTCCAACAACGGCCGACTGATCGACCCGCAACTGAACTGAGGCCGAGGACTGGTACGTCCAGTTGCCCTGGATATAGGGCTCCCATTTCCCGATCGGGTTCAGGTTAAACCGCGCGATCAGGCTGCCCTTGAAGTCCGGGGTAATCGGCAGATGGGTTCCTACCGGAGCCCAGACATAGCTGAATACGCCATCGGCATGCGTGCCCGGACAAGGCGGCCCATGGGAACACAGTGGCTGGGTCAGGTACGGGTTGATCCACTGGAAGTTGAAACTCCCAAGGAACTTCGGTGTGGGCGCCCACTCGATGCTGCTCTCGAGGCCCGTGATACGGGCGCTGGCGCCGTTCTCAATGATTGTGACGCTGTTGACGCCCAGGAACGAGTACTGGAAGTCGTTCCAGTCCTCGCGGAAGATGGCGCCATTCCAGCGCAGGTGGCGGTCGAACAGCTGCGTCTTCCAGCCGATTTCGTAGTTCTTCAGGAAATCGGCGCTGTAGGGCGGGATACCGGCCGCGGCCGTGCGGTTCACACCGCCCGGTCGGAAGCCCTTTGAGTAGGTCGCGTAGACCATCGCGTCCGGCATGAACTTGTATGTGAGGTTGACGCGTGGCACGGTGCCGTGATCAGCGATGCGCTTCGACAGGTCAGTGCAGGGTGCGAACTTGACGGGGGTCGGAATGAAGTTGCCGGCGGCATCCGTGAAGCAGTGCGACATGCCCGACCCGCTGGGGGAGTAGCCCTTCGAATATCCAAAGAAGCCATCCAGGGTGTTGTCGTACTTGTAGGCGCGAATTCCCCCGGTCAGCGAGAGCTGACTGGTCATGTCCCATGTGACCTGGGCAAAAGCCGCCTGGTCCCGATCGACACGGGTCTCGTCGGTGAGCCAGATGGTCTGGAACAGGGTCGGTATCGAATACGCGTCCGACAAACCCGCCGGATTCAGCGGGGAGCCATACGGATTCACGAACCCGTAGCCTGGCATCGTGTACTGCTCGAGGATGTTGTGCAGCTGGCGCTGGACGAAGACACCGAAGGTCCCCTTGACGGGCAGATCCACGGGGGTGCTGACCCGCAGTTCGTGACTCCACTTCTGGAAGTCGTGCCGGCTGTTGACCAGCTCCTGGGGCATGATGTGGCTGCCGCTGTTTCCGTTCCAATAGATACCGGAGCCGTACACGCGGTCGTAGAACACCGAATAGTCGCTGTAATCGGCGAGCGAGTGTGTGTCGCGCTTGAAGAAGCCTCCTGAGTACACGAGGTCAAAGTTGCTGAGCTTGCCCTCCACCGTCAGCGCGCTTTGATACCACGAGTCCGATGAGTTCTCCGGGGAGAAGTGCACGAGCTGCAGGTCGTTGACGCCGGGGTCATAGCCAAAGAAACCTTCGCTGGTGACATTCTGTGCCATGAAGGTCGGCGTGATCGTCCAGTCCCCGAGGTTCCACCGCAGCGCGCCGCGGCCGCCTTTGGTATTGACCGGGTTGTAATCCTTCTTCACGTAGGCTGCGTTATTGATTGAACCCGCGCCAAGGGGCGCGCTGGCCACGGGTGTACAAGGGTAATTGTTCGGTATCACCCCACTTGCCTGGTACGCAGACACCTCGGGCTGGCCGCTCCAGGCACCAAAAGTGCGGACCCCCCCGTTGAAGATGCAAGCGTTGGCGTTGGTGCCGGCGACGTTGCTGATGTATCCGCCGTCGTGCTGATCCCAGCCTACGAGTCGCACCGCCATGTTCGAGGTGATCGGAATATTCACGAAACCCTCGACCTCGTAACCGCTGCCGTGCTGCAGGATCTGATTGCCCTGCACGTCCACGCCTGCGCTGAACTTGGTCGGGTCGGGCTTGTTCGTGATGATGCGCACCGTGCCCGACTGCGAACTCGCGCCGTAGAGAGTGCCCTGCGGGCCCTCGAGGACCTCGATGCGCTGAATGTCGTAGATGTGAATGTCGACGTTGCCGTCGATGGTCGTGACCGGTTGCTCGTCGAGGTACTCGCCGACGCTCGGCTGGGAGCCCGAATGGTTCGTCCCGCCGCTCGCGATACCGCGGATGTAGATGTGGGACTCGCCCGGCTCGCCGTTTCCGCCCTGCCCCTCACCACGCACGTAGGCGATGCCCGGCGCGAACTTCACGTAGTCGTCGATGTTGACGATGTTGAGCTGCTCGAGCGTCTTGGTGTCGAGCACCTGAACGCTGATGGGTACGTCCTGCAGGTTCTCGACGCGCTTCTGCGCGGTCACGATGATCTCTTCGAGGCCGCCCGTGCTCGCAGGCGCCGCGGTCGCTGGCGCTTCCTGGGCAAAGGCGGCCTGTACCGCCACCGCGAGTAGTGTCGACGCAACAGGAATCGCAGTTCGAGTGACTCTCTGGCGCTTTCGGGCCAGTTCCAGCGCGAGTTTACGGCGTCGGCTACGGGTCATTGATCGGCCCCCTCTTGTCGTTATTTAGTAACCCCGAACGCAACAAGCCTACGCCAAGCGGGCAAAATTTCAAATCCCTGCAGCCATTGCCGGGTACTCATCGAGCACGGAGCCCAGGGCTTCCTTCAGGGGACCCAGCCAGCGCTCGTAATTTCGCCAGTGCTCGAGCGCCTCGTCGAAGATCGGCTGGCGTACCTGCTCGGAGCTCGCCGTGCGTACCGCGCGCGGGTTCTCGTAGAACCTGAGGCACCCCGCCTCGAAAGGCAGCTGGCAGTAGGCGAGCAGGCGCCGGACCTCGGATTCGGTATCGGCGACGAGGGACTCGTAGAGGACTCGGTGGATCCTGTTCGGGAGAGTGCGCTCGAAGTGCGCCATCAGCTCGACGTAGTCGCGGTAGTAGCGGCCGAGATCCTCGAGGTCGTAGCTGAAGCTCTGACCGCGCGCAAAGTGCTGCTTGAAGCAGGAGAAGCCGCAGGCGAGCGGATGCCGCCGGGCGTCGATGATCCTCGCGTTCGGCAGCATGAGCTGAATCAGACCCATGTACAGCCAATTGTTGGGATTCTTGTCTATGAAGAAGGGCGCCCGGGTCTTGCGCTGCACGCGGGTCGACTCGAGGTAGCCGGCACCGAGCGCGTGCAGTGCGTCGCGGTCGAGCCCGGCCAGCATTTCGGGAAAGCGCGGACCCGACTCGCGCGCGCGCGCATTGAGCTCATGCACAATCCGCGGAACGTCCGGGAGCTCCATGGTCCCTTCGACCAGGGAATGACTGGCGAGGATCTGCTCGAGCAGCGTCGATCCGGCACGCGGAAGCCCGACGATGAATATCGGGTCCGGAGCCGGGCAGCCCCAGCCCGCGCGGGCGGCAAAGAAGTCAGCCGCGAACTGCTCCTTCAGGCGGCGGATGAGATCCGCATTATCGTCCGCACTGTACGGGTGCGACCTGCGACGCAATGCATTCCCCGCGGCATAGTGCGCAAAGGAGTCCTCGTACGATTTGGCATCCTCCAGCATCTTGCCGAGCGCAAATTCGAAATGCACCCGATCGTCGTCTGCCAGATCCGTGCGTCCGAGCGCGGCGCGCATGGCGCGCGCCTCCTCGTCGGTGAAGCGAAAGGTCTTCAGGTTGGCAAGGCTCCAGTAGGCTTCGCCCAGCGTCGGGACCATTGAGATCGCGCGACGATAAGCCGAAACGCTGTCATCCGGCCGTCCCGCGGTTCGTAACGCGTGACCATAGCTCATCCAGATCTTCGCCTGGCCAGGGTGCTCCTTGAGGAGCTCTTCGTAGACTCGGACGGTCTCGTCGAAGCTGCCGAGGTTGGCAAGGGTGGCGGCCAGCAGACTTCGATAGCCGGGATCGCGCGGCGCCTTGGCGAGCAGCTGCTCGATCTGCCTGAGAGCGGCCTCCGCCCGGCCGCTTCGATTCAGCAGGCTGGCGTAGTTGTTGCGCGCGGCATCGAAGCCCGGCGCGAGCTCGAGACAGCGTTCGAGGAGTCGCAGCGCATCGACGATGTGCTGCAGCCGGGCCGCCACCTCCGCCTGCATCCTCAACGCGGCGATATCTGTGGGAAACCGCTGCAGGTGAGCGGCGAGGCGCGCCTGGGCGACCGGGAGATCGTTCGCGACGAGAGCAGCCGCGGCCTCCAGCAACCGCGGATCGTGCGTCGCGGCCTTGATGTAACGTGCACGCGTCTGATCTGCGCCAGCCAAATCGCCGGCGGCATCGAGCTGATCGGCGAGCAGACGCCAGCCATCCGCGAGGTCGGGCTTGAGCGCAACGGCGCGGCGCAGCGCCGTGATCGCCTCCGTACCTCGATCCGATTCGGCGAGGGCGGCTCCGAGCTCGAGGAGCACGGGACCGACTGCGGTCTGCTCACGCGCCAGGGGCTCGAGCAGCTCGAGCGCCGCCTGCGTGTGGCCGGCGATCCGCAGCGAGGCGCCGAGAATGAGGCGTGCATGCGGATGGCCGGGTGCGACCTTCAGTATTTCGCTTGCTTGCTCCGCGGCGAGACGCGGATCGCGCTGCAGTAGTCGCTGGGCGTGGGCGAGCGCGACGTCAAGCGATCCGGTCGGTCCGACCGCGGGCTCCCCACTCATGAGATCAATCTACCATGAGGGCCCGCCGGGGCGGTACGGCACCGCAGCACTGGCGCGGACGAGCCCGACCTGCCGGTTTTATCGTTGACGCGCCCGCGCGCCCGCGCGTCTGGCGTGCTCCGGGCGCCTCTACTATCGTTGAGCCGTGGACATCCGCGAGGCAAGCCTTGGGTATGAACGCTGGCTCGCTGGACGCATGCCGACCGTGCGGCGGGATCTCGATCTCAAACACCGCCTGATGAGGCAGGATGTCTTTTCCTTCCTGCGCGCCACCTTCTACCGCTGGGCGCAGCTCTGGCCGGACGTCTGCGCCGACCTCGCGGACGCCCCTGCGGTGCTGGCAGTGGGTGACCTGCATGTCGAGAATTTCGGCACCTGGCGCGATGCCGAGGGTCGTCTGATCTGGGGCGTCAACGACTTCGATGAGGTGGTGACGTTGCCCTACACCCAGGATCTGGTGCGCCTGGGTACCAGCGCGCTGCTCGCCGCCGAAGAGTCGCGTCTCAAGCTCTCGGCACGCCGCGGCTGCGAGTCGATTCTCGCGGGCTACACCGAGTCGCTGCGCGCGGGCGGCGGCACCGCAGTGCTGGCGGAACGTTATAGCTGGCTGCGGGACCTGGCGGTGGCGCGCCTGAAGGACCAGCGCCCCTACTGGGACCGCATGCGCTCGCTGCGCACCGTTTCGGGCCGGGTGGATCCCCGGGTGCGGAGCCTGCTCGCGGCGGCGATGCCGGCTCACGCACTGGAGGTACGTCTGGCATACCGCCAGGCCGGCGCCGGGAGCCTGGGCAGGCTGCGCGTCGTGGCCCTCGCCACCTGGCTCGGCGGCATGATCGCGCGCGAAGCGAAGCCTCTCACGGCTTCGGCGTGGCTGTGGGCGCGCAAGGCGCGCCTCGCGGGTCCACGCTACCGCGAACTCATCGGGCGCGCCGTCCGTGTTCCGGATCCGTTCCTCGCCGTACATGGCGAGTGGCTCATCCGCCGCCTCGCTCCCGACTGCAGTCGCATCGAGCTCGCGAGCCTGCCGCGCGGGCACGATGAGAGCCGGCTGCTGTGGATGATGGGCTGGGAAACTGCCAACATGCATTTGGGCAGCCCTCAGCAGCGCAGCAGCATCCTCGCCGATCTTGGGCGCAGGAAGAAGACCTGGCTCACCAAAGCCGCCGAGCGCATGTCCGAAGCTGTCACCCGCGACTGGCGCGCGTGGCGCAAGGGCACGCGCAAGCAAGAACGGTGACCAAGTGAAAGATCTGACGCAGGGGTCCATTACGCGGCAGCTGGTGGCGATGGCGGTGCCGATTGCCATCGGCATGCTGTTCCAGACCTTGTACTTCGTGGTGGATCTGTACTTCGTCGCGCGGCTCGGGGAAGCCGCGATCGCCGGGGTCAGCTCCGCCGGCACGGCGAGCTTCGTGATTCTGGCGCTGACGCAGATGCTCGGCGTCGGCACCGTGGCGCTGGTCTCGCACGCGGCGGGCCGCAAGGACCAGGCCGAGGCCAACCTGGTGTTCAATCAGTCCGTGCTGCTGTCGGCGATCTGCGGCGTGCTCACGCTCGCGGCCGGGTTCCTCGTGGGAGGTCCCTATGTGCGCCTGGTCGCGGCCGATCCGGCCGCCGCCGCCGCGGGCGTGGCTTACCTTTACTGGTACACCCCGGGGCTCGCGCTGCAGTTCGCGCTGGTGGCGATGGGTTCCGCCCTGCGCGGCACCGGCATCGTGCAACCCACCATGATCGTGCAGGTGCTGACCGTGATCCTGAACACGGTGCTGGCGCCGGTGCTGATCGCCGGCTGGGGCACGCATCATCCGCTCGGCGCGGCAGGTGCCGGACTTGCCAGCAGCATCGCGGTCGCGCTCGGGGTGGTGTTCCTGTGGGTTTACTTTGCGCGGCTCGAGCACTACGTCGGGCTGCGCGCGGATCAGTGGGGGCCGCAGCTGGCGGTGATCCGGCGCATTCTCAACGTCGGCCTGCCCGCCGGGGGCGAGTTCTTCATGATCTTCGTGATCCTGGGCGTCATCTACTGGGTGATCCGTGGCTTCGGGCCGGGGGCGCAGGCGGGCTTCGGCGTCGGCGGCCGCGTGATGCAGGCGCTGTTTCTGCCGGTGATGGCGATCGCGTTCGCCGCCTCGCCCGTGGCCGGCCAGAACTTCGGTGCGCGCCACTACGGGCGGGTGCGCGAGACCTTCCGCCAGGCGGCGCTTCTGAGCAGCGGGGTGATGCTGGCGATCACGCTGCTGTGCCAGTGGCGCGCGGAGTGGTTCATCGAATGCTTCACGCGCCAGGCGGACGCGGTGGCGGTTGGTGCGACCTACCTGCGGGTCATCTCCTGGAACTTCGTGGCCACCGGGCTCATTTTCACCTGCTCGGGGCTGTTCCAGGCGCTGGGCAACACCTGGCCCTCACTTCTGAGCTCCGGGTCGCGGCTGCTGACCTTCGTGCTGCCGGCGGTGTGGCTCTCGCGGCTGCCGCATTTCACGCTCATGCAGGTGTGGTACCTGTCGGTTGCGACGGTGACGCTGCAGGCGCTGACCAGCTTAGCTCTGCTGCGGCGGGAGTTTCGGCGCAGGCTCTGTGCGCCGCCGGCCGCGAGCGGCGGCGCACCCGCTGATGTCGTGCCGGTCGTATCAGCCGCGGACGGCTGAAGGCGCGCGCGCTTACTTCGGCTTCGGCTCCTGACCCGGCTGCTGATCGGAGAGCGGAAACGACTGTGTGCCGCTCGCCGGCGCAGGCGGCGGCGGCGGGGCGGATGCGCCGGCCGCCGAGGCCGAGCGCTGCGTAGAGGAGCTCTGCGCGCCGGTGCTCACGGCCACGGCCGCCAGGAAGCGCCGCACGGATTCGTCCGCGCTCGTCACCGCGCCGGAAATGATATCGCCCGAAGCGACACCGGGCTTGCGGTAGAAGGCCGCGTTCCCCGCGTCATCGATGGTGATCGCCGTGCCGTCGAGCGCCAGTCCCGCGAACACGCCGCGGCTGCGCGAGTAGGAGTAGACCTCCGACTTGAAGCTCGCATCCGTGCCGGCCTCCGCCTGACGTCCGACCGGTCCCGCAGCGACCGAGGCATCGGCGCCGAGCGTCACCTTGCCGCCGTTGATGCCTTCCACGCCCTTGGGCGTGGTGAACACTAGTACGATGTCGGTGGA
>Ga0210408_10005262_pt1 | contig 11394 bp, 11 predicted proteins | sample IncBWH4MmetaG_FD_155471 | JGI IMG/M metagenome (GOLD analysis project Ga0210408, IMG submission 155471) | Forest soil microbial communities from Barre Woods Harvard Forest LTER site, Petersham, Massachusetts, United States - Inc-BW-H-4-M | ecosystem: Environmental > Terrestrial > Soil >... | reverse complement strand
CGCCGACCGTCGGCGCCTCCAGGACCGCATGCGGGAACTGGCCGAACTACCACGAGGTCCGGCCCGGGAAGCCGTTGAGTGGCCTAGTGGCCGGACAGGGAAGCGTAGATCACAAGGGAGAGAACGCCGGCCAGTGTGAGAGTGACCAGCGTCCGGGCCCATCCCAGCGTCCAGCGCGAGGCCGGCCTGGCTTTGGCGGCCAGCTCCCGCCACCACGGCTGACGCGGCAGGGTCAGGTCGAGTATCGGGTCGTCATCTGGCCGCCGCGGCGGCATGAGCCGGTACAGCTCACTCGTCGGTTCATACGGGTCAGGAGGAGACCACACGGCATCGCCCTAGCGCCGCAAGGACCGCGCGGCGAGCGCCCGCATGATGCCGGACAACGGGCAAGCCAGGAATTTTCCAGCCAAATTTTTCTTATTGTGGTCGAGAGTTACCCGCATTTGTTGACGCATTGCCAACAAGCTTCGTACTCTCAAGCTACTGCTCCCCGCCGTCCGGACCACGGTCCGCACTGGCGGGGATTATTCATTTCCGCTGGAGGCCCCATGGCTGACCGGGTTGTCGTGTTCCTGGACTGGCAGAATGTCTACAACGGGGCGCGGGAGGCATTCTGCACCAACCGCTCCCCGCACTGGCAAGGCCAGATCGACCCCGTCGCGCTCGCCCGGCACCTCGCCGACGACAGCCCGTTCGACCGCGAACTTCACCAGGTCCGCATCTACAGAGGCCAGCCGGACAGCATCCGCGACCCGCGCGGCTATGGGGCGAGCCGCCGCCAGCACGCGGCGTGGCTGAACTCGCCGCTCGTCACGCTAGTAACGCGGCCTCTCCGCTACCCCCGGAGCTGGGCGACTACCCCCGGCCGGCCCCAGGAGAAGGGCATCGACGTCGCCCTCGCCCTCGACTTCACCCTCATGGCCATCCGCGGCGAATACGAAGTGGGCATCCTGATGTCCACCGACACCGACATGAAACCCGCCCTCGAAGCCGTAGCCGGCATCAAGAGATCGCCCGGGCCGCGGGCCGAAGTCGCGAGTTGGAGCGCGGGACCCGGGCAGCGTAGCCGACGGCTGGCGATCACCTCCCGCAACCTGTATTGCCACTGGGTCGGCAAGGACGTGTACGACCAGATAGCCGACCCGACCGACTACTCCATCTGAGCTAGCGCGTCCCGCAGACCCGGTCACCCGCTGGCCGGGCTTCCGCACAGAGCGGGCTCATTGCGCTGCCAGCAGTCCCGGGTGTGTCATTCCATCAGTGGATACCCGGCAACCGGAGGTCATGATGAACAACGCCGGTGAGCACCACGCCAAGGCTGAGCAGCTGCTCGAGCAGGCACACGCAGAACAGGACAGCATCCGCCGCCACCTGATCCTGGCTGAAGCCCAGGTGCACGCCACCCTCGCGCTGAGCGCCCCAGCCGACGAGCCCCCCAGCCCGGGACAGACTCAGGTCGGCAGCACCGCGAGCACCGGGGAAGCGGATCCGGTCGTGCCCGCGGGCAGCGACGAGTTCCAGATGCTGCCCCACGTGCCTCTCTGGGCAACCAGCCAGCCGACGTGGCGCGACGACCCCACCGGTACGGTCCGCCGCTCCAGGGTACCCGGCAAGCGTCCGCCGCCTGCATCACCCCCCGTGCGCGATCCGGCGCTGGAGCGTCCCGGGGATACCGCGCTCTCACCGTCTGTGGAAGAAGACCTACTCCGGAGACTCCGGCTGGAGAATCAACGGCCGGAACAGGAACCGGACCCGGCGCAGGAACAGGAACCCGGGCAGCCCGGACCGGGCGGTCCCGGCGAAGAGGAACCGGGCGACCTCGACGACCAGAAACCTCGCGGCCCCGAGGAACGGAAACCCGGCGGCTTCACCCTCTAGCCGGCCACAAGTGACGTAACCTGGCCGCTGGCCGGGCTTCCGCATATCCGGAACCTATGAGACGCCTGTGAACCCGGGGACCTATCCCTTACGTAAGGGATAGGTAGCGACAGTCACCCGCCACCCGCCATACTTTGGGTACAGGAACGGACAGTGCCCCCTGCCTGCTTGTCTCGCGGATCGGCCTGGCAGGGGGCACTGCGTCCGGCACTACCGGACAGCGCTGATGAGTCTCGCAATCTCGCCAGCTAAGCGCCTATCCAGAAGTTCTGCGCGTAACCGGGGCCGCAGCGCCCCGTCGGTCGCCGCCTCGACGACTTCCTTCACCCTATCTATACTGCGATTGCGATATATCGTAAGTCGTCGAGGCGGGTAATACGGAGTTTGGATTGCGGATGCGGGAGCTCTTCCCAGTCTTTCATGAACTGCCCGGTCAGGCCGTGCCGGCCAGCCAGCGCCACCAGGGTCTCGGTCCGGTAGTAGAAGTCCTCGCGCAGCACGTGGTGCTCGGCGCCCCCGGTCCGGTCGAAGGTGAAGTCGAAGAAGCCGCCCGGCTTCATGACCCGGCCGACATGCGCCAGGCACTCGTCGATAACCTCGATCGGGCAGTGCGAGAACACGCTGTGCGCGTGCACCACGTCGAAGTACCCGGCCGGGAGGAACTCCAGCTTCAGGTCCTGGACCAAGGTCAGGTGCGGCAGCTTGTGCTGCAGGCCGGCCTCGGCCAGCGTGCGCTGCGCGGCCAGCAAGATGTCGGGGGAGATGTCGATCCCGTAGTAGTCACCGGCGTCCAGGTGCTCGATGAACAGGCGGCCCGCCCGCAGGTTCCCGCAGCCGATCTCGAGCATCCGCATGCCCGGCTTGAGGCCGTGGGAGACGAGGTAGTCGAATTGCATCTGGCCGATCTTGAGCCAGGATTCGTGGGTGTGGCTGCCCACCGCGCCCTCGTCGCTGCGGGCCGCGTCCGACCGCATCACCGCGCGGTAGTAGCTCACGTGATCCCGGTTCCTCAGCCGCAGCACCGCATCGCGGGCCAGGCGGCGAGCGTGCGGCACGATCCGCTCCGGGTGACGCACGGCATAACGCATGATGAACGCCAGCCGTGAACGGTCATTCGGCTGCATCTCCCCAGTGAAGCAGAATCGAAGCCGTCCGTCCGTCAACCCGGCAAGCCACAGCGCCCCGCCGCCGGCCTCATGCACCTAGTGGCCGCCGCCCTGCGGCCGCTCAGCCGGGGGACCGACCGGACCGAAGGCCGGTGCCATGCAGCTCACCCCGCCGCCTCATCCCCGGTTACGCGCAGAACTTCTGGATAGGCGCTTAGCTGCTGTTGAGGTGCGTGCCCGCGAGCTTCTCATCCGCAGAGCCGCTGGTGCCGGTGCCGGTGACCCGTTTCGTGCGGTACTTACCTATGCGGAGTTCTGCGGCGATATCGATCCGGGGCAGCGATACTGGAGGCCGCCGCGTTTCGGCGGGATCGCCAGGGTTCTGTGCCGTATCGGGACGTATGAGCATGCTGGCGGGCGTCCGCTTCTGACCGCGCTGGTTGTCCGGGCCGGGAACCGCCGGGCGGGACCCGGGTTCGCGGGGCTGGCCCGCAATCTCGGCTTTGAGATCGGCCCGGATCAGGAAGCCTCGTTCTGGCAGGCACAGGTAACAGAGGCCGTGCAGTACTGGGCAGGTGCGGGGCTGGACCAGCGGCCCGGCGATGATGCGCGTCAGGGAAGTGCCGCCGTGGCCGGGCTCGCGGGAGGCGTCGGCCTGGGACGGGGCGATGGTCGCGGTGGCTACTGGTGGCAGGGGCTGAGCGGCGAGAACGTGTTCATGGAGATCACCCGCCGCGACGACATCGGGAAGGATCTCAATGCGCCTTCCGCGGCGCGCGGAGGAGCGGCGACCGCGAGTTACGCGCTTGTCCCCCTCGTCGGCCCGGGCGACGTAGTAATCCATTACGACAGCCGCAGGGAAGCCATCGCCGGAGTCAGCGTGGCCGCTAGCGGCCCGGAGCCAGCTGCGGTCTACTGGGCCGCACGCGGAAGTTACGCCAGGCGCGCTGGCGAACGCCTGCGGTGGCTGCCCGGCGTCCGCGTCCCCCTGGCCGGATACCGCCCGCTGGAGCCGCCGCTGACGCTCACCGCGATCCGTGCGCGCTCAGATGAACTGCTCGCGCTCCGCAACCGGCTGGAGACAGCAGCCAGCGGGCAGCCGGTCTATTTCCCGTGGATCCGCTACCAGGACACGATCCGCACCTTCCAGAGCTACCTGGTGAAGATGCCGCGGGAGGCAATCAGCCTGTTCCCGGACCTTGATGCAGCTGTCGGGCAGGCAGGGACAGACCCGGCAGGCCTCAGCGCGGTCACGCCCGTTCAGCAGGCCGAGGCAGAGGTGAGCCGCTCGGCCGGCCAGACGGCTCGCGCCGCGGGCGGGCAAGGGTTCCAGCTGGACCAGGCGGCGAAGGTTGCGATCGAGGTACACGCGATGAACGCGGCCACCGCATACTACGCAACCTCGTGGACAGTCGACGATGTCCACGGCAGCGAAAGCTTCGACCTGCTGTGCCGTCGCGGCGGCGAGATACTGCATGTGGAAGTCAAGGGCACCACCACAGCGGGAACCGACGTGATCCTCACGCCGAACGAAGTCAGGCATGCCCGTGATCACAGCTACTGCGCCCTGTTCATCCTCAGCGGCATCACTCTCGAGCGGAGTGCGGACGGATCGGTAACCGCATCCGGCGGAGTCCGCACCGTCCACGACCCCTGGCGCATCGATGACGGCACCCTGCTGCCGATCGGATACCGTTATCAGCCCCCTCAGGGTGGCTCTGGATGACCTGCGCCGCTTCCTTGCCGGGGCTTGCAGGCAGGGTCCTGCGAAGGGATGGTGTGGCGGGCTAGCTCATCGATCAGCAGCGTCCCGCCCCGCGCCGCCGGCCCCACAGTTCCTCCGCGACCGCGCTGATATCGGACCCCAGGCTGGCGTAGCCGGCGAGGGTCCTGTTAACTTCCCGCAGAAGATGCGGCACGCGGCCTGTCGTCTCCATTAGACCTGTGGCGATTTCCCAACCCGACAGTGGGGGGCAACGTCGGCGCGCCTGTCGGCGTGTCGGCAAAAAGTCGCGGAAATCACTGTCCCCGCGTAGGTCACGCACGGATCTGCTTGCCGGGATCACGTTACGGTGGAGAGGACATTCCGCCTGGTCAAGCCATCACCGGTCGCTACCGCGCTTCTAGCGGGCCAGACGCTCGCGGCCAAGGTGGAGGCTCGTCGGGAGACAGTTCGGGCCTCGGTCGGCTCGCCGACGACCTGGGCCTGCTAGTGCCTTCCGGGGTCACTGAGGAAGACGCGACGGGCCGCGAATCAACGGACCGGCCGGTGGCAGGAATGCGCCGACATGGACAATCCCGGACAGGCGGCCGGGTGGAGACGCGCAGCATCGTATCGGAATCCAGTGACAACGTCCTGCGTCGCGCATATCGTTGTCGTTGTTTGTACCCCTACTTAGCGCTCCAGGTCGGAGCCGGTATGGCCCCGACCTGGAGCATGGTTCCGCCGCTACCAGACGCGGGTCTAGGAAATCTGCACTGTCTGGTTGCAGCCGGTGGCCGGCGAGGCGGGCACATCAATAATGGTGTGTCCCGCCCCGGCCGCTGCCGAGATGGTAATGATCATCGCGGCCACCTTTGCGAGCCTCTTGCGCGAGCGCTTCAAGGAACCTGTGGGGTTTCAGAATTCGGCCATCGGTCCTGAACTGGGCTTTTATGCGGCTCGCTCGTACTCGTTGATGAGGCCGCCGAGGACGGGATGCGCTGGATCCGCTTCCGGGAAAAGATCAGGGGCAGGGTGATCGGGTCGAGGCGGGCGGAGTAGGCGGCTGCGATGGGGCCGCCGCCCGTTGTAGTGGGTCTCGTACTGGGCCAGGATGGTCCGCAGATGCCGTTCGCCGAAGATCAGCATCCGGTCGGTGACCTCCTTGCGGGCAGTGAGCACGAACCTTTCCGCATAACAGTTCGCTCGTGGGCTCCGCGGCGGGATCTTCACCACCTCGATACCGGCATCGGCCAGGACGGCGTCAAAGGCCGTGGTGAACTGCCCGGCCCGGTCCCGGACAAGGAATCGGAAGCCGGCGGCGCGGTCACCTAGATCCATCAGCAGGTTGCGGATCTGCTGGGTGGTCCAGGGTCCGTCCGGGTTCGCGGTGACACCGAGGATGTGCACGTAGCGGGAGCCGGCCTCGATCACGAACAGGCAGTACAGGCGCTGCAGGGTCACCGCGCAGTCCACGTGGAAGAAGTCGGTGGCGAGCATCGTCGATGCCTGCGCGCGCAGGAACTTCCGCCACGTCGTGTCCGTGTTCCGTTGCGGTGCCGGAGGGATCTTCAGCGCCTTCAGGACCCGGCGGATCGTGGACGCGCTGACCCGGTGGCCGAGTTTGAGCAGTTCTCCTTGGATCCTCTTGTACCCCCAGCCGTTGTTCTCGGTGGCAAGCCGCTCGATCAGCGCGGCGATCTCAATGCTGACTGGAGGCCGTCCCGGCCGGTGCGGGTAGGTCCACTTGCGGGCGATGAGGCGGTGATGCCACCGCAGGACGGTACCGGGAGTGACCAGCCGGTGCGCTCGCAGCCTCCCGGGCAGGAGCCGGATTAGCACGGTGAGGATCGCGCGGTCGGCCCAGTCGAGCCGGGGCCGCGGATGGTTGCGGCGCAGCACGGCGACCTCGTGCCGCAGCACGAGCAGTTCGGCGTCCTTGGAGGCCGATGACCGGGCGAGCAGAACCAGCCAGCCGCAGACCCGGACGAAGATGAGATAGAGCAGGCGCAAAGACACAGATGATCATGATTCCCTACGACTGATGCTCGTCATCGCCGCAGCTCACAGGCCAGGCAGACTTTTGGCACCCCACAGGTCGCCGTGGACGCTACGAATTTAGCTTTTAGTCCGTTTCCCGACGTTTGAACACGCGCAGATTACTCTCGGTGGCGTCCAATGTCTTCGAAAGCTGGAACACCAGCCGTGGATCGCCGTAGAAAACGTATGAAGCCCAAGACAAGTCGGAGGACTCGGGAGCGTAAATCGTGTTACGGCCCTTCATGATCGCCTTACCTATTGCATCTCCGTCAAGTAGAGCTTCATAGAAGGACCGGGCGAAACGAGCCGCTGAGCTGTCTCCTACACGCCATCGCGTCCCAAGAACATACGATCCCTGATCGAGGAACGGTCTAGCAATCCCGAACACGCGAGTCAGATGGCTGAGCGGAAGTTCTTTAGGTTGGTCCGGTTCCTTGCTGACAGGACCCTCCTGTGTCCGCGCGGTCTCGCATCCGTTGATGAAGGCCAAGACAGGGGAATGTCGGACGAACTGTGAGATGACACCTGTAGTGAGAATCCCATTGAAAAGCACAAGACCACTTCGCCTTGGATCTTCTACGTCAATGTGACCATGACCGGTGAAATGTATAATCGTAAAGGGCTGATTTCCTCTTAGAACTCGAATAACGTTTTCCTTGGTTGCCTCGTCCGCCCGGAGAGGGACGCAGTCCACTCCGCGATCCAAGAGAAGTGTCGTCAGCGTTTCGTATTCGGATTCTGCCTCTCTGAGTCTTTCGTAATCGCCTACGGATGGTTGCGGCTGCGGTACGCACAGAATCAAGACCTTCATGTCTCCTTGAAGGTCGGGGGTCCTAGTGCGGTCCGATTGGACACGCAGGTTGACGTACCGTCCCATCGCGTGGCGCAGGCAGATGAAACCTTCCCGACTGCACATGAGCTCCCACGGGACCGGGAGAAGGACCTCGTCGGTGTCGATCTCGACAAAAAGCGAATCCCCTGCCAAGTCAGTTCCCACCACATCCGATAGCACAAGATCAAGCAGCAATTCTCCTTCATAGGCCAATTTTGTCAATACTTCTGGGGTCCGGCCGACTGTCATGGCGCCGCGTCCCGGGTTAAACCCGACACTGCCTACCAACTTCCGCAACTTGCGCACCGACTCGTCGAAGTCGTCAGGCGTAAACGGGAGTTCTATTACGGCGCGCCGCAGTGTCTGACGAAGTGGCGGCTCGTATCGCAGCATGTACGTATTGCCAACACGGTATAGGTCGATGACCACGACTGGGCCAGCGTCCCACCTCAGGCGATAGTGCCTGCGACTGTGCCCTGCCACGATGACTGCTCCTGGTCTGGTCTTACGAAGACCTCACAGGCCAGGTCCGCCGTCCCAAAGGCAAACCCCGACCAACTGGTCGAAGTCGTGCTAGCGGCAAGACACATGGATCTCCTAGTCGATTCCAACGGAATCGTAGGCAGCAGCGACAGCCGCCTCGGCAGCGGTCATACGGCGAGGATCTCCTGCGAGGTATACTCTCACTACGTCTATCGTCTTTTGCCTGGCATCCTCAAATCGGGCGATCCGCGGCAAGTGCAGCAAAGCCATATATAGGATAACGGTCCATTCCTCCGCTGAGAGCACTGTATCGCCGCCGGGTGCGACGGATGTGAGCATTCCATGGATCGCTTTGTTGTGGATATTGCTGTTGGCATGCACCCCTCCGAGATCTTGTTTCGTCCACAAATAATCATCCATGTGGGCCGGGTCGCCCAAGGAAGATGGATCAGCAAAGTCTCGCAACGGAGCATCGTGCGTGCCGAGTCCTGCGCCAATTCGCCAATCCCAAGTACGGATGTTTTCTGGCTCGGGCGCCCTGTACCAGTTGGCGATGATTACCCCAAAGGTATCAGCAAAAGACTCATTCAGTGCCCCAGACTGATCCCTGTAGACCAGATCGGCACTGGACTCGATTACACCGTGGGTAAGTTCGTGCGCGATGATGTCAAGGAAGCGAGCCAAGCTTACCAGCCGGCCGCTCCCGTCGCGCGTCTGACCATACCACATTCGTTTATTCCACCAGCAAGCATTGATCCATTCAGGAGGTGGCTGGTCCTCGGCGCGCGAACAGTTGACGATCGACTCAAGTTCCATACCATGATCGTCAATCCCGTCCCGCTGAAGAATTCTTTTATAAAAATCCTGGACTAGGGCGCCGTGACGGTGAGCGGTGACCGCGGCGCGATATTCATCGCCGAAAGTAGCCGACCAGTTAGCGACTGGATCAGCAGGCGCTGTTACGTCATCGATGTCACAGAGCTCAAGGTCGAAAGTACGTACCCGCCGCAGCGGGTCGTGAAGGGAGAAGCCTTCAGATACCTTGGCGCCATAAAACTCAACCAGATCCCCGTCCTCGTCGAGGCCCTCGCATTTGCTGGGGATGGCTATCGTAGGAATTGTGCCAAAGTAATAAAGCACTTCGCCCGTATGGGCGTCAACCAGATAATCGGCGCGCTCTCGGCTGGCCCGAAAGTGGGCGCCTATGCCATGGCTGGATCGTGCATTAGCCACATCCACACGGGCTTCATGAGGAAGTGCTGGCACCTCCCGGATATGCCATGTTAGATGCCATCTATCCGTTGTCGTTTCGTGGAAAAACTCCAAAGTTGGCTGTGGCAGTGCCGTTACCGAGAGATCGGCATCTGTATATCTCTCTACGTGTTGGATAGCCTCGGCCGGCTCGATTGTCGGTGCAGTCCCGACATCAGATAGATCTGCCACTTGTGCGTCGGCAGAGATCAAGGCGCGCTGATTGTCAAGCTCTATTAATGCCTCGGCGCCGAATACAGGAATCTCCTGATAGTACTGTGCGAAGTGGACGATGCGGGAGCTAGTGGCCGGCAGGTCGCGTGTGCCTGTAAAGGCTAGCTGGGGCACGTCTGGACCCTCGTCCGGCGCAGCCACGGAGCGCATCACTGTCCGCTCATCGCGGAAGAGCAACTGCTTGAGGAAGTATCGGGCCGCATCCTCGTCTGAGCTGAACGAACTAGTAGCCACATCATCGTGTCCGCCCTGACCTCGGAACGTCACTGCTTCTCGACTCGCGCCTTGCTCATCTGGGTCGTCCGCTACGTGGTATCGCAATCGCTGCAACCCTGCCATGAGTCTTCCTTAGTAAGTACTGGTGTTTTATGTTAATCATGACCCTCTGGAGAGAACTTCTCCAGAGGAGGACGCCCGGGTGCGCGAGCGAAGCGCTGGGCCGGCGTCAACTGCGGGGTCACGGACGGCTCGGCTCGCCGACGCCTGGGCCCACGGCTTCGACAGTTACCTCATCTGGGTATCACAGAGGAACCCCGGATCGGACCCCTATGTAAATTAAATTGAATTAGTGTGCATACCGATCGACGTATAGATTTGTGTGCAGGCGATACACTAAATTCGGCTACTTGTTCGGGCGTTACGGCCCATCGAGCTGCGCTGGCCCTGGCAGGTAAAGCGGAGTGTGCGTCGGCTGCGCGGGAGTCTGGTGACGGAATCTCATCAGCGTGGTCTCTCGCGGGGTCTTGGCGTCGGTAGCCGGAGAGCTGCAGCGTACGGCGCTGCTGGAGGTCTATGGAAGGTCGATGCCCGGTACATCGGGAGTGCACGGCACGGTGACGGCTGGTGGTTGGCATGTCGTCACGATGGTTGTGTTACTGCATGCCGGCTGCGGCAGGCGGGTAGTGCCATCTGGGCAGGTCACGCGTGTTGCGCGGACAATGTCCGTGGCTGTCCGTGCGCCGGGGCGGCCAGGAGCCCGCGGGCACGGACGTATAGCGGACAGCGTCGTCATGGCGAACATCACCTGGTCGCGTTGGCGCAGGTCAGATGGTATATGGCGATGCAGGCACGAGCGGTCTGTAAAACCGTCGGCTCAGCCTACGTTGGTTCGAACCCAACACCTGCCACGTAAAAGCCCAGGTCAAAGCCGGTGACACCAGATGGTGTCACCGGCTTTCCGTGCAGAACGAGAGGTTACGAAAACCGTCGGCTGTGTCCCGTGGGCTATGCGTGGGCCGGATCCGGGCATCGTCCGGCCTCCGCGTATATTGCCTCGGGTGCCGCCTGAGCTGCGGAAACGCTAGTTGTGGCCGGTGCCTGCGTGCGGTGTTGCGGGCTGTTCGGGCCCGGTGGCCGTGGGCTGTGCGCGGGACCGGGGACTGGTTCACGTACATATAGCGGACCGGGTCTGGGGTGGTGCCGACGGTGCGTATAACCGCTCCCTTTCCCGCACCGTGACGACGGTGTCACGCTTACGTCCGCGTCGAGGGCGTCTTGGATCTGCTGGCTGACGGTGTCGTCCTGGCCGTCGGTGCAGTGCAGGTAGACCTCATGCAGGACGCGGGCGCTGGTCCCGGCCCGGGCGGCGACCTCGGCGGGCGCGCCGGCGGCGTTGAGCCACAGGGACAGGGCGGCGTGCCGCAGGTCATAGGGGCGGCGGGCGAGCGCGGTGGCGGCCAGGCCGGGGCCGAGGGCGGCCTGGCCGGTACCGCTCCCCCGGGTCACTGGCGAACCAGCGGCATGCCGTGGGGCGAACCCCCGCCTGTCAGCGGACGCAGCGTGCGGTCGGTGAAAGGCCGGCCAGCGTGCATCTGATCGCCGGCCAGCGCAAGAGTCGGCGGGCAGACGCGAACAGGATGGTCGTCGGG
>Ga0210408_10005259_pt1 | contig 11394 bp, 10 predicted proteins | sample IncBWH4MmetaG_FD_155471 | JGI IMG/M metagenome (GOLD analysis project Ga0210408, IMG submission 155471) | Forest soil microbial communities from Barre Woods Harvard Forest LTER site, Petersham, Massachusetts, United States - Inc-BW-H-4-M | ecosystem: Environmental > Terrestrial > Soil >... | reverse complement strand
CATACGACTGAAATCGAGGCTTACGGCTGCTCCGGACGGGTGATTCTTGAAGCATTCATGGATTGCCCACCTGGCAAACTCTTCCTGACGCTTCCTGAGCCAGCCGGCTTCGAAGATGTGAAATCCGTGCCCTTGAAGTTTGCCGTTGAGCAGCGTGGCAATGCGTTGTTCGCCGCGAAAAATGATCAGGTTACCAGGACCGCGAATGTGAATGATCAAGCGCTTCGGTAGGACTGGGCTGCGCAACCGCCCTCCATCAGTTTCATTAACCCATCGGGTGCCTGAGTTTATGATTCCCCAGAGCAGGAAACCTTTGTCGGGATCCCAACGGATACCGATGAGGGAACGATAGAGGGTCACGGATGGGCTGATTCTGCGAATCTCGTTTTCGCGGAACATCCTTTCTTCAGTCAGCCGCAAAACCTGCATGCCCGCCGGAGGACCCTCGGAGTCATTGAGCTGAGCAGCGTCGATGAGGATTAGCCGGCAAATCACTGAACGACCTTCTTCGCGAAGCAAGCTGGCCTGATAAGCTTCACTCAGTAGTGAGGCGATAGCTTCTTCGGGCGGGAGTATGTCTGAGGCGTCCGGGGTGGTTGCCCATTGAAGAGCGATCTGTCGCGCAAGGTCTCTTGGATAGGTATGGATTGGATAGTCCATCGCTGGTGCACTTCTGCTGCCATCAGGAGCTTAGTCTTTCCGGCAAAATGTTTTCCAGCGTAATCAGCGTGGTAGGAGGAACGCGCTCCTCTAAGCGCTAACTTGTTGTGGCTAGCTTCCTCTGAATTCTCGCCAGGCCCTGCAACAGCAGACGTCGAGGTCGAGGACGAGGACGATTACGATTAAAGAGCGTTCCCCCAATCGTCTACGTCCTTGGAGCGTTTGACAATACCATACCTGGGTATATTATCTATCGGTTCGTTATGGCCCACGTCATCCAAAACAAAAAGAAACTGTTAGCCAGGATCAGCCGCATCCGCGGGCAGATTAATGGCATCGAAAAAGCCCTCAATGAAGAACGCGAGTGCGGAGAGGTATTACTGACTCTGGCCGCTTGCCGCGGCGCGATGAACGCGTTGATGGCAGAAATCCTGGAGGGACATGTCCGCCTGCATCTCTTGCAATCCGATTCCCAAAAAGACGCCGCGGTCGCGGCGGCAGGCGAGGAACTGATCGAGGTCATCAAAAGATATTTGAAGTAAAACGTACTCCACATCATGAAGACGACGAGCAAGACAATTGATTCTGCTGGCCAGGTCGCGAACGACCGTCACGAACATGATCCTCATAGCCACGGTCACCACCATGACCACGACGATCATAACCATGATGACCACGATCATGGGACCGGGACCGCCGAATACGTGAGGCTGGGACTAATGGGTGTCATTGTCGTCGCCAGCCTGACGGGCTGGTGGCGTCCATTCATGGACCGTGACTGGTTCGCGTTCGCGGGAACGGTAATTGGCGGATTCCCGATCTATAAGGAGGCCTGGGAAAACCTCCTCAAGCGTCGCATGACGATGGAACTGTCGATGACTATCGCCCTTCTATCGGCGCTGGCTATCGGACAGTTTTTTACGGCGATGGTTATTGCATTCTTTGTCCTCTTTGCGGAGCTGCTCGAGGGCTATACGGTCGGTGGCGGACGCAGAGCAATTGAAAAGCTCATCAATGCGCTGCCTAGGCAGGTGACCGTGCGTCGAAATGGTCAGGAGCGCGAACTAAGAGTGGAAGAGCTCTCTGGCGGAGAAGTGATTGTGATTCGTCCAGGGGAAAGAATCCCGGTCGATGGAACAGTTACCAAAGGCACCAGTTACGTTGATCAATCTTCTATCACCGGAGAATCGTTGCCAATCGAGAAAACCGAGCAAAGCAAGGTCTTTGCCGGAACTATCAATAAGAATGGAGTGCTGGAGGTCAGCGTCGAACGCGTTGGACGGGATACGACCTTTGGAAAAATCATTCAGGTTGTCGAACAGGCCGAAAAATCTAAGGCACCCGTGCAGCGAATTGCAGATCGCCTCGCCGCCGGCCTGGTGTACTTCGCCCTTGGTGCAGCTATTCTAACCTTTGTCGTCACGCGCAATCTGACCGCGACAATCGCCGTGATCATCGTTGCTGGAGCTTGCGGCGTTGCGGCAGGCACGCCGTTGGCAATACTAGCGGGTATCGGAAGCGCGGCCCGGCGCGGGATTATCGTCAAGGGTGGGCTGTACCTGGAGAAGCTCGCGGATATCGATACTATTGTCTTAGACAAGACCGGTACGCTGACGATCGGTATCCCTGAAGTGACAGGCATTCAGGCAGCCAACGGAGCGACTGAGAATGAGGTGCTGCAAAATGCGGCGATTGCCGAACAGCACTCCGAGCATCCAATCGGCGAAGCCATCATTCGCAAGGCCAGAACTGCGAAGCTATCTCTGCGGGAATACTCCGATCTTCGATATATCCCTGGTAAGGGCCTGACGTGTCTCGATGCCGGAAGCAAGATTGTTGTGGGAACGCGAACGCTACTCGAAGAAAACGGAATTCGTTTTGATACAAACGGCGACGGATCGTTCGTGAACGCCACAAAGCCCGGAGAAACGCTAGTTTATGTAGGACGAAACAAGACCGTCCTGGGAGCGCTGTCGGTCGCGGACCAGTTGCGCCGTGAAGCCATTCGGGCCGTCGATGATTTGAAGCGCCAGGGCTATCGCACGCTGCTCCTGAGCGGTGACAGCAGCGAGGTCGCGGCGGCTATTGGGGCGCAACTCGGAGTGCATGAGGCAATCGGGAACTTGTTACCCGAGCAGAAGCTAGAGAAAGTCCGGGAACTTCTGCAGCAGGGTCAAAAAGTTGCCATGGTTGGAGATGGAGTAAATGACGCTCCAGCGCTAGCGGAAGCGACGGTGGGAATTGCGATGGGTGGAGGGACCGACGTTGCTCTCGAGACGGCGGATGTCACGCTCATGACGAGCGATCTTTCGCGTCTAACTGAGGTATTTGGCATCGCCAAAAGATGCTATCGGGTTATCATGTTTAACTTCTGGGGCACGATTGCGGTTGACACCCTGGGTATCGGTTTAGCCTTCTTCGGTCTCCTGGCCCCCATCATCGCGGCGCTGATCCATGTGGGTTCGGAACTGGCTTTCATTCTCAACTCAGCTCGATTATTCCGGTCCTCAGTTCAGGGCTAATGTTTATCAGGGTGGCGGGGAGTCCGAATTAGAAACCGCGGTTACCTCTTGTCTTCGGTTTTTGGGGTAAAAGCTCATTGGACAAATTTTGCCGCTGCCATGAGACTTCTCGCGGGATTCACCAATCAACATCGTTAGAAGCATTGATGACTACGCATTTTTTGAAATCGAGAACGAACTACCTCTTGAGACTCGTCACAGCACTCAGCTTGGGTATCAGCGCTCCGGCGCTGTGGGCACAACAAGACAAAGATCCCATCAAAGCATGGGCTATGATACAGCAAATGGTCAAAGACATGGAAACGGCTGTTCAGTCTAAAAACCTTCACGGGATACACGAGCCGAGCATGAAAATTAGGCCCGCGATCAGAACTCTTAAGGGGCATAGCAGCATGTTAGGCGGAGACAAAGGTCAAAAGATCGGCGCAACTTTGAAGCAATTAGACACTGCAGTGACCGATTTGCATAGTGCGTCTGATGAAGGCAACCAGGCGGACGCCGAAACGGCCCTTAAAGCCGTCGAGAGCGCTCTTGACCAGCTAAAGGCCCAAGACCCTGAAGCGGCTTTCAAAAGTATGCATTGAACCTGCATTGATTGGCCGCCAGTGCCGCACGAGAAAGGGAAGAGCCCGCTGGAGTTTGGAGTTTTTTACTTGAGAAGAAATTTTTCAGGAAGAAGAGTCAACAAGCGGTCTATGACGTGGTTTGGAAAGTCGAGATTTCTTAACGGAACGTTCGTTCTTGCGGCCGTTCTCGCATGGTTTACAGGTACCAATCACTGCTTGTTAGGGTTTGCGAAACGGCCTCAGAACACGGCTATTTCGCTGTGCCATTGCCAGGACCATTCCGAAAAGTCTCGTGGTGCTGACCATGGTCCGTCTGCGATGTTGGCCTGTTGCCAGGGACTTCAGAGTCCCAATGTCGAAGCTGCCAAAACAAAGATTGACTTTAGTCCTGTATTGGTGGGAATGCAGCTTTTCCCGATTGGCCATCTAATCCTCCCAGAACCTCCGAAGAGCATTTTACTGGGCACAGAGCGTGATACCGGACCTCCGTCAGCCGGCTCCTTTGTCGGAACTGTTCTAAGGCGTTCTCTGCGTGAGAACGCGCCTCCGGTCGTATCTTAGCGACGGCAAGCCCCGAAAGCTTTCGGGGATTTTCACCGCCGCCATGCGCACCCGGGCTGGTTCTTCGAGTTGTCCGGCCCGAGTGCTGTTCCGCAGCTCTGCTGCTGCGCACCTCTCCAAAGCCGCTGTTCCACAAACTTCAATTCTCCCTATGACCGAACTAGAACTTCTCAAGAAACCCGAATACATCCACGTCGTACTGAATCATTTACCGATTTACGGCACGATATTTGGAGCCTTGGCCCTGGCTATCTCATTAATCCTACGGAGCCGAGCTGCACAGATTACGGCCCTTATACTCACGCTCATTGCTGGAGCTTCAGCGTATCCGGTCTTCGTCACCGGCCAAAGGGCGTACAAAACAATCCGAGGCGTGAGTGACGATGACGGGGCCGATTTGCTCGACGAGCACATGGATCGAGCTGAAAAGACAATTGGAGCTTTCTATCTTTTGGCGGCACTCGCCGGCGCCGGTCTCCTCCTGCCGATCAAATTGCCGAAATCTTCTTTTCCATTAGCGGTCCTGACCCTGGTGGTGGCAATTTTCTGTTCCGGGATAGCGGTCTATATCGCCCAGCCAGGCGGTCGAGTAAGGCATCCCGAATTTCGGCCGAATGAAAGTCCAACTCCAGCTTCTGAAACCGATCACCGCGACAAATGATGAATCGATATTCCATACCCCTAGTCGCTTTGGGCCTCCTGGCAGGTTGTGCAGCGGCTCCTCCACCGCCGCTGACAGCTGATGACCCGGCAAATCCATCGGCGCCGGAGGCCGCTGTAAGACCCCTCCGTAATGCCCTGGGAATCGATGATCTTACAAAGAAAAGTCGCCAGATCCTGGCCCAAGCTGCCAAAGAGCAGCAGCAAGGGGACCAGAGCGGTGCAGCTTCCGGCGATCAGCAAGACCAGGGAACGCAGAACGTGCCCGGCATGCAAATGCCCCAGCAGCCATCGCCGACTCCGACGCGGCAAAAGGACCAAATGGATCAAATGCCTGGCATGAAGATGCCCTAGGAACAAAACCTGCCATCACCAACTCCTAATAACTAATAGCACATGACCATAACTAGGTTTGCGGCCTGTTCCACAATTTTAGCGATGACATTGCCGGCCGCTTCTGCCCGCGAGAAAGAGGAGACGTTTCAAGGCGTTCAGCAATCGGTTCAGGAACGCACCGGAAAAACTGTTCGTTGGGAAGAGGATCAGGCGGCGCATGAGCAAGCTGTGCAAGATGTACGCCAGCTTCTTCGCAAGCCATTGACGGTTGAGACTGCTGTTCAGATTGCGCTGTTAAACAATCGATCGCTGCAGGCGACTTTCGAGGAAATTGGCCTTTCGGCCGCGGACCTTATCGAAGCTGCTACGATCCCGAATCCGAAGATCGATTTAGCAATAAGATTTCCGGACAAGCCACCCTCTGGTACCTATATCGACTACAGCGCGGCCCTCGACTTTTTAAGCATCATCATGATTCCGCTGAAAAAGCGGGTCGCGAAAGATCAGCTGGAAGCAGTGGCTCTACGCGTCGCTGATGAAACCCTCGAACTGGTCTCGCAAGTCAAAGGCGCCTTCTATTCGCTGCAAGCGTCCCAGCAGCTCCTGAAGCGGTTTCAGTTGATCGCCGATACTAGCGCCGCTTCTTTGGATTTAGCGCAGCGGCAGCACGAAGCTGGGAATATCACGGATCTGGCAATGGCTCAGCAGCAGGCGAGCTACAGCCGTTCCCGGCTGGATATTGCCACAACGGAGGCCGAAATCCGGCGGAATCGTGAGAAATTAGATCGCCTGCTCGGATTGTGGGGCGCGGACACTGACTGGCAAATCGCCGGTGAACTGCCCGAGGTGCCCAGCTCAGAGGTTCCCATGAGGTCTCTCGAACGCTTGGCAATATCCCAACGACTGGACCTACAGGCGGATTATCTCCATTTTACCAGCCAGGTAAAAAATCTGGGATTGACCAAAGCCTTTCGGCTCCTGGGCGCGTTGGATTTCGGGATAGAGAGCGAACGGGAAACAGATTCGCAAACAAGGACGGGACCGACGTTCGCCATCGAGTTGCCGATCTTCAATCAAGGGCAGGCGCGCATCGCCAGAGGTGAAGCAGCTTTAAGGCAGTCGCAAGACAGGTTTGAAGCACTGGCAGTCGACATTCGCTCTCAGATAAGAGAGCTGCGCGACGAGCTTGCGAGCAAAAGGGAGATCGCTCGATTCTATAAAGACGAGCTTTTGCCCGGCCAGCGTCGAATCCTGAACGAAAGTCTCATTAACTATAATGCGATGGCGATCGGGAATTTCGAGCTCTTCACGACGAAAGCTGAAGAGGCGCGCACCGAGCGCGAATATATCGAGGCTGTCAGAGACTACTGGATGACTCGAGCAGAACTGGAACGAGCAGTCGGCGGCAATCTCACTCCGCGGGTGTTCGGACAGGGCGGTAGGGACGCGCTCCCGCGCGACCCGGCGTCGCACCTCCAAAAGGTGAGAAAGTGAGAAGTGAGAAGTGAGAGGTGAACAGGAGTCGAGGAGCAGGAACGCAGTCATGATAACACGTCGAAATTTCTTTACCAAAGCTGCGGTCGCAGCGGCTGGAACAGCTGTCGTAAGGTCTCTGGTGCAGTCGGCTCGGGCCGACGAGCCAGTAGATTCTCCGAGGCAAGACCCAGCCAAAAGCACCGGTTATGACCAAGGGGATACGGCAAGGCAATTTCCTCCTGGTGAACCCGGAAAGGACTATGCCCCAGTCATCACTCCTAATGGGACGACGCTCCCATATAAGATTGTCGATGGCGTGAAGATCTTTCATTTGATTCCCGGAGAGGTTGACCACGAATTCGCACCAGGCCTACGCGCTCATTGCTGGGGGTTCAATGGTCAGGTTCATGGTCCGACCATTGAGGCTGTGGAAGGGGACCGGGTGCGCATTTATGTGACGAACAAGCTTCCAGAGAGCACCAGTATTCACTGGCACGGTTTGCTGGTGCCATCGGGTATGGATGGAGTGGCGGGGCTTAGCCAGAAAAATATCGAACCGGGCGAGACCTATAAATACGAGTTTCAGCTCAGGCAGCACGGAACATACATGTACCACTCTCATTCCGACGACATGACCCAGATAGCACTTGGGATGATGGGGATGTTTATCATTCATCCGCGAACCCCAACCGGTCCGAAGGCGGACCGAGACTTCGTTCTGATGTCGAGTGAGTGGAGGATCGACGTGGGCTCAATGCGGCCCGTCCCAACTGAAATGACCGACTTCAATGTCCTCACGTTTAATGCTCGGGCATTTCCGGGTACTGCCCCGTTAGTGGCAAAATACGGTGATCGGGTCAGAATCCGGTTCGGGAATTTAAGCCCCATGGAACATCATCCGATCCATCTTCACGGGTTCTACTGGAAGATCACTGAAATGGACGGTTTACAAATCCCAGAGGCAGCGCAGCAGCCCGGGAACACAGTCCTGGTCGCGGTCGGTCAAACCCGAACCGTGGAGTTTATTGCGGACAATCCTGGCGACTGGGCGATGCACTGCCATATGACCCACCACACCATGAATCAAATGGGGCATAACGCGCCGAATCTTATCGGGGTACACCCAGGCGGCCTCGACAAAAGAGTAAGCACATTTCTCCGCGGTTATATGACAATGGGCGAGAGCGGAATGGCCGACATGGGCGAAATGAGCATGAAGGTCCCGCGCAACAGTATCCCGATGATCGGCGCACAGGGCAAACACGACTACATCGACATGGGGGGTATGTTCACAGTCGTGAAGGTTCGTGAAAACCTGACGAGCTACGATGACCCGGGCTGGTACGAGAATCCACCCGGGACGTTGGCAACCTTGGCCAGCAAAGATGAGTTGCAGCGCGATTTAGGCGGTAGTGGGTTTTGACGTTCTCCACGCATCGCTCTCGCTCGCCTCAGTTGAGCATCTAGCTTAGGTAGGACTAGAATTGAGGTGCCAAAGGAAGACCTTCCGAAGTTCGACTTTCTGAGATATTTCTCGCTCGATGAGCGAGCAAAAGATGAAGGTAAATCGCTATCGAGAGCGACTCCTGACTTCTTGACTTGCTTTTAGAATAGAAGAATTAAAACAAACTGCCTCAAAATTCTTCTCTCTAGAGCCTTAGATTTCTGAGTCGCAGCGCGTTGCTAATAACAGATAGCGAGCTAAATGCCATCGCCGCGCCAGCAATCATTGGACTTAGCAAAATTCCGAAAAACGGGTAGAGAATGCCGGCCGCTATTGGAACCCCAAACGCGTTGTAAACGAAGGCGAAGAATAGATTTTGGCGGATGTTCCTCATCACAGCCCGGCTGAGCGCAATCGCTTTGATAATCCCAACCAGGTCACCTTTTACAAGGGTAATGCCTGCGCTCTGCATCGCTACGTCTGTTCCGGTTCCCATCGCGATCCCCACATCGGCTTGAGCCAGGGCGGGTGCGTCGTTGATCCCGTCACCTGCCATCGCAACAACGTACTTTTCTTTGCGTAGTTGTTTAATGATCTCGTTTTTGTCTTTTGGATTCAGTTCGGCACGAACCTCGTCAATCGCCAGTTCTCGAGCCACAGCATCGGCGGTTTTCCGATTATCGCCCGTCGCCATAATGACTTTCAGCCCCAAATCGTGGAGAGCCTTAATTGCGCCAGGAGTCGTTTTCTTGATGGGGTCCGAAATACCCAGGATGCCGGCCACTGAACCACCGGAGGCGACCCAGACCACGGTCTGAGCCTTTTCCTGAAGCTCGCGGGCTTTGTTGGACAACTCCGACGGAATCGGTATGCCCGTTTCGGCGATAAATTTCTCTTTGCCGATCAGCGCCTTAAGACCACCGATCTTACCCGAAACACCTCCACCCGTGATGGACTCGAAATCATCTACCGGCTTTAGCTCAAGCTGCTTTTCGTTTGCTTCATCGACAATCGCGCGCGCCAGTGGATGTTCACTGTTCTGCTCCAAAGAGGCCGCCATCAGCAATAGTTGTTGTTCATCGAGACCGGAAGCAGGGATAGAGCTCGTCACCCGAGGCTTGCCGGCCGTTAGGGTTCCAGTTTTGTCAGTTAGCAGACAATTCACCTTCTCAGCGCGTTCGATCGCTTCCGCGTTCTTGATCAAAATGCCGCTCTGAGCGCCTTTGCCCACGCCCACCATGATCGACATCGGCGTGGCTAATCCAAGAGCGCAAGGGCACGCAATGATTAGTACGGACACGGCGTTCACAATGGCATAAGCCATGGCTGGAGCGGGTCCCCACACTGCCCATATGATAAAGGCGATGATAGCTGTGAGGATGACCGTAGGCACGAAATAGCCGGCAACCGTATCAGCAAGTTTTTGAATCGGCGCCCGGCTCCGCTGCGCGTCCGCGACCATGTGGACGATTTGAGATAGCAGCGTGTCGGCACCTACCTTCTCCGCCCGCATGAGAAAAGAGCCGGTTTGGTTAACAGTGGCTCCGATGACCGTGTCGTTGACGGATTTCTCGGCGGGCATCGGTTCCCCTGTGATCATCGACTCATCCAATGTGCTCTTGCCTTCGATGATCAAGCCGTCGATCGGCACTTTCTCACCCGGACGTACCCGCAGAACGTCTCCTATTCCTATTTCATCCACAGGAACTTCCTCCTCTTTGCCATCTCGTACCCGGTGAGCAGTCTTGGCAGCTAAGCCCAGAAGTCCTCGGATCGCCTGACCTGTCTGATTTCTTGCCTTGGCTTCAAGCATTTGCCCCAGCAAGACTAAAACCGTGATCACGGCGGCAGCCTCAAAATACAGGGCTACTTCACCACCTTCCTTGAAGGAGTCCGGAAAAATCCCGGGGAATACGACCCCGACAAGGCTATACAAATAGGCTACTCCAACGCCCATCGCGATCAGAGTGAACATATTAAGCTGCCGATTGACGATCGAACGCCATCCGCGCTCAAAGAACATCCCGCCCGCCCAGAGGACCACGGGTGTACTGAGGATCAACTCCAGCCACTTTGAGACCGCCATCGGGATTAGCGACGGCAGATTCAGAGCCGGGATGTATTTGCCCATGGCCAGGATGAGAACCGGAATCGTCAAACCCAGGCCCATCCAAAACTTTACCGAGAGCGATCGGATCTCGTGTTGTTCGTGTTCATCCACTCCGCCACCCGTCTTGGGTTCAAGCGTCATCCCACACTTAGGGCATTGGCCCGGATGGTCCTGTTGTACCTCTGGATGCATCGGACAAGTGTAGATAGTCTTGGTGGCAGACGCCCGTGGCATCATCGGTTCCAGGGTCATGCCACACTTTGGACAGTTGCCCGGTTTGTCGGAGACAACTTCCGGATGCATCGGACAGGTGTATTTGGTTTCGTTGCCGGAAGCTTTCATGGCGCTGCCGATCTGCTCCTGCCTATTCACGTCTAGACGGTTGCCGTCGGCCAATTCAGCGTTCTTCATCATCAACTCCTGTTCGTCTATTTAATCCGTCGATCGGGGGGGCACGCAGTCACGCTCCGGAACAGGGCACCCACCCAAAGGGTGAGCATATAAAACACGAGGAAAAATGATCCCGTTACTGATTAACCTCCCTCAACGCAAGAAGCGCGCTAGCAAATTATGAACCTCATCAACCAGAGCCTCGGGTTTCATGGGTTTAGCTGTTGGATGCGCGCTGCTTTTATCTCCAAGGACACATGTTTTCAGATGATTGGTTAAGAGCTCCACGCCGAGCGCATCCAGAGCGGATCGAACGGCGGAGATCTGGTTGAGCACATCGACGCAGTACCGTTCTTTTTCGATCATGCGCTGCACGCCGGCGATTTGGCCGGCTATCCGTTTGACTCGGGCAAGGACTTTTTCGCGGACCTGATCCTCCATCCAAAATACATATACCCTGTAAAGGTATATGCAAGGGAAAGTTTAAACCTTCTGCCGCGCGATGCGTCGTTGCACGTCGATCGGACCCGTAACCCAATGAGTTAAACTCCGAAATCGGGGATTCCTCCTCGTGCTCGTCCTCGGTGCATTGGGATTCCGCAAAGAGACCGATGTCTTGCAACTAATTTGTTCTGTTAATCTGATTGCGACCCCAACAAGCAAAAAAGG
>Ga0210408_10005258_pt1 | contig 11396 bp, 7 predicted proteins | sample IncBWH4MmetaG_FD_155471 | JGI IMG/M metagenome (GOLD analysis project Ga0210408, IMG submission 155471) | Forest soil microbial communities from Barre Woods Harvard Forest LTER site, Petersham, Massachusetts, United States - Inc-BW-H-4-M | ecosystem: Environmental > Terrestrial > Soil >... | reverse complement strand
CACTTCGGCGGGATGTCGGTGTGGCGCGGCAAGTTCGACAAAACCTCCGGGACCATCGTGCTCGACAAGGAGAAGGGGACCGGGACGCTTGATATCACCGTAGACACCTCGTCGATCGACTTCGGCCACCCAAAGCTCAACGAGCACACCAAGTCCGCCGAGATGCTCGACGTTGAGAAGTACCCCACCGCGACCTACAAGGGCACGCTCACCGGCTTCAAGAACGGTGTGCCAACCGCGGTGGACGGACAGTTCACGCTGCATGGCGTGACCCATCCCCTGAAGCTGACCATCAATGAGTTCAAGTGCATGACCTACCCGATGGACAAGAAGGAGCACTGCGGCGCTGATGCTTCGGCGACCTTGAACCGCGCCGATTACGGCATCAGCTACGGTGACAAGTACGGCTTCAAGATGGATGTGAAGCTCGCGATCCAGGTGGAAGGGACGCGCGGCGGCTGAACCCGCGCCGCTCGTCCGTCAGTTGATCCGGGACGCGACCTCGCTGGCGATGGCCAGCGAGGCCGTGAGGCCCGGGGACTCTATTCCAAACAGGTTGACCACCGGCCGCACGCCGTGCGTGTGGGCGTCGTCGATGCGAAAGTCTGCGGCAGGTTCCGCAGGACCGGAGATCTTCGGGCGCACGCCGGCGTAGGCCGGCTGCAACGCGCCATCCTCGAGGTCAGGCCAGTACTCGCGGATGGCGGCGTAGAACGCCGCGGCGCGGCGCCCGTCCACGCTGTATTCGCACGTCTCGATCCACTGCACGTCCGGTCCGAAGCGCGCCCGCCCCGCGAGATCGAGGGTGAGGTGTATGCCGAGACCGCCCGCTTCGGGCAGCGGATAGATCAGGCGCTGAAACGGCGCGCGCGTGTTCAGCGTGAAGTAGTTGCCCTTGGCAAAGTACGCCACCGGGATGTGCATCCGCGGGAAGCCCTCCATCACGCCCGCCACCGCCGGCGCTTGCACGCCGGCGCAGTTGACGAGCGTGCGGGCACGCAGCGCGGGTTCGGCGCCATTTACGCCGACCAGCACCGCCCGCTCCTCGAGCACCACGCGCGTGACGCTACTGGCGCACACCAGCGTGGCGCCGTGGCGCTCCGCTTCCCCGAGGAGCGCCAGCATCAGACCATGCGAATCGACGATGCCGGTGAGCGGTGAATGCAGCGCCCCGGCACAGGAGAGCTGGGGTTCGAGCGCCAGAGCCTCGGCGCGGCTCAGGAGTGCCAGCTCCACGCCGTTGGCGCGCGCCGCGGCGGCGATCCGCGTCAGCCCGGGAAGCTGGGCCTCGGTGGTGGCGACGATGAGCTTGCCGCAGCGCCGATGGGCGATGCCGCGCTCGCGACAGAAGTCGTACAGGCGCTCACGGCCCGCGACGCACAGGCGTGCCTTGAGCGAGCCGCGCGGATAATAGATGCCGGCGTGGATCACCTCGCTGTTGCGCGAGCTCGCGCCGGTGCCGAAGCGCTCGGTGGCTTCAAGAATCAGCACCTCGCGGCCCTGCAGCGCGAGTTGCCGCGCCACCGCAAGCCCGACGACGCCTGCCCCCACCACCACCGCATCCGCGTTGTCCATCTGAGCGCCAAGTGTAGCGGGCGGTGCCTGAAGGCGGTGTGACAACGCTCGCGCCGCGGGCGCCGGGTCGTACAATGCGCGCATTCGCGCCGCTGTCGCTCGACCGGAGAGAGAGTGCCTGCCGTAGATTATCGTCTGGAAGGCGAGGTCGCCGTGCTGACGATCGCCAATCCGCCGGTGAATGCCCTGAGCCTGGCGGTGCGCGAAGCTCTGCTGCAGGGGCTGCAACGCGCCGAACGCGAGCCGGCAGTGAAGGCCGTGGTCGTGACCGGCGCAGACCGCATGTTCGCCGCCGGCGCGGACCTCAACGAGGTGGCCTCGGGCCTGGTGCTGAAGTCGCCCATCACGCGCGAGGTGCAGGCGCAGATGGAGGCGGCATCGAAGCCGATCGTGGCCGCGATTGAGGGCGTGGCTCTGGGCGGAGGCTTTGAGCTCGCGCTCGCCTGCCATTGGCGGGTCGCTGCCGGGAGCGCGAAGGTCGGCCTGCCGGAGGTGAAGCTCGGGCTGATCCCCGGCGCTGGCGGCACGCAACGCTTCACGCGCCTCGCGGGGCCGCAGGCCGCTCTCGGGGCCATCACCTCCGGTGCTCACCTCCCGGCAGCGCGCGCGCTCGAGCTGGGGCTGTTGGATGCGCTCGCGGACCCGGCGCTCGCCGGCGCGCTCGCCTTCGCCCGGCAGGCCGCTGCCGAGAAGCGGCCGCTGCGGATCGCGAGCGATGTAACCGAGCTCATTCGCGACGTGAGTCCGGATCTGTTCGCCTCGTTTCGTCGCAAGCTCGAGCCGAAGGCGCGCGGTCAGCTGGCACCTTGGAGAATCGTCGACAGCATCGAGGCCGCCTGCACGCTGCCGAAAGAGGCGGCTTTCGCGCGCGAGCGCGAGTATTTCATCGAGTGCCGCGACAGCCCGCAGCGCCAGGCGCTGGTGCACGTTTTTTTCGCCGAGCGTGAGGCGCGCAAGATTCCCGGCCTGGGTGCGGAGGTGAGCGCGCTGCCGATCCGGCGCGCCGCGGTGATCGGCGCCGGCACCATGGGCGCCGGTATCGCCATGACCTTCGCCAACGCCGGCATCCCGGTGGCGGTGCTGGAGCTGTCGGGCGCGGCGCTCGAGCGGGGCTTGAGCCTCATTCGCAACAACTACCACGGCTCGGTGGCGCGCGGCAGCCTGACGCAGGAGCGCGCGGAGCAGGCACTCTCCCTGATTCACGGCGTCACCGAATACCAGGCGCTCGCCGCCGCGGACATCGTCATCGAAGCGGTGTTCGAAGACATGAAGGTGAAACAGCAGGTGTTCGCCAGACTCGATCAGGTCGCCGCCCCGCAGGCCATTCTCGCCACCAATACCTCGAGCCTCGACATCGACACCATCGCCGCCGGCACCTCGCGGCCGCAACAGGTCGTGGGCACCCACTTCTTCAGTCCCGCGAATGTCATGAGGCTGCTGGAGAACGTACGCGGCAAACACACCTCGCCGCAGACCATCGCGACCGTGATGGCGCTCGGCAAATCCCTCGGCAAGATCGTGGTCCTGGCGGGCAACTGCGAGGGCTTCATCGGCAATCGCATGCTGATGTTCTACGGGGCGGAGGCCGAATTCCTGCTCGAAGAAGGGGCAACGCCGGAGCAGATCGATCGCGTTATCGAGGGTTTTGGTTTTGCGATGGGGCCGCTCGCGGTGCGTGACCTGGCCGGCAACGACGTGGGCTTAGCGATCCGCAAGAGCCGCAGGCTTCCACCGGACGAGCGCTGTTCGCCGATCCTGGAGCGCCTGGTGGGCGAGGGACGGTTGGGTCAGAAGGCGGGTAAGGGCTTCTACCGGTATGAAGGACGCACGCGCATCCCGGACGCGGACGTGTTGGCGCTCATCGAGAAGGTGTCGCGCGATCTTGGCATTCAGCGGCGGCAGATCCAGGATGAGGAAATTCTCGATCGGCTGCTGCACCCGCTGGTGAACGAGGGCGCGCGCATCGTGGAGGAGGGTATCGCCATTCGCGCCAGCGACGTGGACGTGGTGTATGTGAACGGCTATGGGTTCCCGGCATACAAGGGTGGCCCGATGTACTGGGCACAGCACGCGGGGCTCGCGCGGGTGGTGCAGACCATGCGCCGCCTGGCGCCGACGCATGGCGCGCGCTGGCGTCCCGCACCATTGCTCGAACGGCTGGCGGCGTCCGGGCAGGGCTGGGACACCTGATCACATAACAGACGAGGGGGACGTGCATGCGACCTGCACTGGCAGCCGCGCTGCTGACATCGATGACGGCACTGGTGGTCGTAGCTCAGGCGGACACGCCGGCGAATGACAGCCACGCCCCGCCCCAGGTGCCCGCAACCATGGCGGACTGGGCGCGCGGGGCGCGCCTGTTCCAGGGGCTGGGTGACTTTCACCGCGCGGTGACCAGCTCTTCGGCGCCCGCCCGGCAGTATTTTGACCAGGGAATGCGCCTCTTGTGGGCATTCAATCACGATGAGTCGACCCGCTCCTTTGCCCGGGCCGCCGAGCTCGATCCGGCGTGCGCCGCGTGCTACTGGGGCGTGGCGCTCACCGTGGGCCCGAACTACAACCTTCCGGCGATGGCGGAGACTCGCGCACGGGTCGCCTGGGAGGCGCTGCACCAGGCGCAGCAGAACGCGGCGCGGGCTTCTGCGGTCGAGCAGGCGCTGATCAGCGCGCTGGCGGCGCGCTATCCGGCGCCGCAGCCGCCCTCACCCGCGGACTCCGCCGCCATCCTCAGCGCTTACGCCGCCGCCATGCGCAGCGTGGCCGAGCATTTCCCGGATGATGCCGACGTGCAGACCCTGTGCGCGGAAGGCGAGATGAACGTGCATGCCTGGAAGCTATGGACGGCCGATGGTCAGCCGGTCGCGGGGACGCTGGAGATCGAGCGGCGGCTCGAGCGGGTGTTGCAACGCAGTCCCGGCCACCCGGGCGCCAATCACTACTACATCCATGTCATGGAGGCCTCGCCTGATCCCGGCAAGGCGCTGCCCTCCGCCGAACGGCTGCGCGGCATGATGCCGGCGGCCGGGCATCTGGAGCACATGCCGGCACACATCATGCAGCGCGTCGGGCGCTATGAGGAAGCGGCCGAGGCGAACCGCCGCGGTGTGGCGGCCGATCAGGCGTACTTCCGCGCCACCTCGGCGCCTGACTACTACGCCACGTATCTCGCGCACAATTACTCGTTCCTCGCGTACTCCGCGGCCATGGAGGGACGCAAGGCGGAGACGCTCGCCGCCGTGCAGAGCGTGCTGCAGAGCCTCCCGCTCGACATGATGCTCGCCATGGGCGACTCGGGCTGGAATCTCACGCAGCAGTACGCCGCGCTGGTGCGCTTCGGACTGTGGGACGAGATGATTGTGCAGCTGGCGCCGGACCCGCGCGCCAGCGGTCTGACGGCCGGCTACCTCTATGGCCGCGGCGTGGCGCTCGCCGCCCGTGGCCGGATCGAGGAGGCGAAGGCCGCGCTGGCAGGGCTACAGAAGCTCGGCGTCGCGGCTCCGGCGGACACACCGGCGGGGTTCAACACGCTGCGGGACGTACTCAGTGTGGCGCAGCCGATCGTGGCGGCGCGCATCGCCGCATCCGAGGAACGCCGCGAGGACTCGATCACGCTCCTCGTGCAGGCGGTCGCAGCCGAAGACAGGCTGGCGTACAACGAACCCGCAGACTGGTTCTTCCCCGCGCGCCATCTTCTCGGCGCGCAGCTGCTGCTCGCCGGGCGGGCCAGGCAGGCGGAACAGGTCTATCGGGAGGACTTGCGACACAACCCCAGCAACGGCTGGGCGCTGCAGGGACTCGCCGCCGCGCTCAAGGCGCAGGGCAGAGCCGCTGACGCCGCCCGCACGACGCACGAGCTCGAGGCGGTGTGGCAGCACGCGGACATCCGGCTGCCGGGATCCGCCTTCTGGTTCGCAGGTGCCGACACCTCCGATTGCGCCTGTCAGCGTCAGGCGTCAGGCGAGCGGCAGCCGGGTCGTGAACTTCTTGGTGCGCAGTACAAAGCTGGTGTTGACTGAGCGCACCGCGCCGAGCTGCAGCAACTGCGTCGAGAGGAAGTGCTCGTAGGCCTCCATGCTGGCGGCGACGATGCGCAGCAGGTAGTCGTTCGCGCCGCTCATGGAATGGCATTCGAGCACCTCGGGGCGCTCCTTCACGAGCTGATCGAACTGCCGCACCGATTCCGGGTGATGGTTCTCGAGCGAGACCACGGCGTACGCGAGAATCGGCAGGCCGATCGCCGGCGCCCGCAACAGCGTCGCGTAGCCGGCGATGAATCCGGCCTGCTCCAGCCGCCGCAGGCGCCGCCAGCACGGTGCGGGGGACAGGCCGACGCGCTTCGCCAACTCCTGGTTGGAGATACGCGCGTCCGCCTGCAGCTCTTCGAGGATCCGCCGGTCGAGGCGATCGAGGGTTCTGGTCACGGGTCTCCTGCACTTGCCGAGCAATAATATTGCCAGAAGGGTGCCCAGCGGGGCAATTGAAGCAAGGTAATTGCACAACTTAGAGCATAAGCTCACCCGCCATGTCTGCACGGCCCGCCGCGATTCCCGCCGCCTCACGCGCTCCAGAGGCGCCCGGCCACGCGACCGACTGGGTGCGCGTGGCATCGCTGGTGCACGCCTCGCGCGCCCTCGACGACATCGAGGAGACCCGCCTCGTGCCCGAGCGCAAGGTGCTCTACCAGTTCTCGGCGCGCGGTCATGACCTGGCGCAGATCCTGCTCGGGCTGCAGCTCGGGGACGCGCACGACGGGGTGTCGGTGTACTACCGCTCGCGTCCGCTCATGCTCGCACTCGGAGTGAGCCTGGAAGATGCAGCCGCCGGCCCGCTCGCGCGCAGCGGCTCCTTCAGCGACGGTCGCGACATCGGAGTGGTGTTCAATCTCCCGGGCCACGCCGCCCCGACCGTGCTGCCCGCGTGTGGCGGTGTCGGGACGCAGTACACCCCATGCGCCGGCTGGGCGCAGGCGATTCGCTATCGGCACGAGGTGCTGCGGGACGCCGGCTACGCGCGCAGCATCGCCGTGGTGTTGGGCGGGGACGCTTCTTGCGCCACCAACGGCTTCTGGTCGGCGCTCAACATCGCGACTACGCTGAAGCTGCCGATGTTGTTCTACATCGAGGACAACGGCTTTGGCATTTCCGTGAGTTCGCAGCTGCAGACTCCCGGTGGCAACATTGCGGCGAACCTGCGCTCGTTTGCCGGCCTCACCATCCTGGAGGGCGATGGAAGCGATCCGGCGGCGGCGGCTGAGCTGACGCGACGTGCGGTCGCGCGGGTGCGTGAGGAACGCACGCCGCTGCTGCTGCGGCTGACGGTTCCGCGTCTGTGCGGTCATTCCGGGCAGGACACGCAGGCCTACAAGTCGGCGCAGATCCTGAAGGATGAGCGCGCACGGGATCCGCTGACACACCTGCACGAGTTTCTGGTGCCCGCGGTGATGGCTGAGTCGGAATGGACTCGCCTGGCGGGCGAGGCGCGAGCGGAGGTCGAGCAGGCGATTGAACGGGCCCTCGCACGACCCCCGCCGGACCCGCGGCAGCTGACGCGCCATGTGTTCTCGCAAGGCTCCGACGGCGCGCACTCGCTGCAGGAGCAGGGCGGGCTCGCTCCCGAGGGGCACGTGTTCGCAGCTTCGAGCCTGACGGCGCAGCCGGAAGCCACGCGTATCAACATGCTCACCGCGATCCGCCGCACGCTCGATGTCGAGCTCGCCGCCAATCCCCGCATGCTGGTGTTCGGCGAGGATGTCGGCCCCAAGGGGGGCGTGCACGGGGCGACCCTCGGGCTGCAGGACAAGTACGGGGTGCAGCGCGTATTCGACACCAGCCTGTCCGAGGAAGGGATCATCGGACGGGCGGTCGGCATGGCGCTCGCGGGGCTCCTGCCGGTGGCGGAGATCCAGTTCCGCAAGTACGCGGACCCTGCGGCCGAGCAGTTGAACGACTGCGGCACGCTGCGCTGGCGCACTAACAATCGCTTTGCCGCCCCGCTGGTAGTGCGCATGCCGGGCGGATTCTTCAAGTGCGGCGACCCCTGGCACAGCCAGACCAACGAGGTCGCCTGGGTGCACGGGGTGGGCTGGCATGTGGCGGTGCCCTCGAATGCGGAAGACGCGGTGGGCCTGCTGCGGCGGGCGTTACGCGGCAATGATCCGGTGATCTTCTTCGAGCACCGGGCCATGCTCGATGGCGCCTGGGCGCGGCGTCCTTATCCGGGCAACGAGTTCGTGGTGCCCTTTGGCCAGGCACGGCTGCTGCGTGCTGGCGCCGAGGTCACGGTGGTCAGCTGGGGAGCCATGGTCGAGCGTTGCGAGCAGGCCGCGGCACGGTCACAGGTCGACGTGGAGCTGCTCGATCTGCGTACCCTGTCGCCGTGGGACAAGGCGGCCGTGTGTGCGTCAGTTGAGAAGACCCACCGGTGCCTCATCGTGCACGAGGACAACCTGACCGCAGGCTTCGGAGCGGAAATTGCCGCGACGCTGGCGCAGGAGAGGTTCTTCAGCCTGGACGCACCGATCGAGCGGCTCGCCATGCCCGACATTCCAAGTCCCCACAGCCCGGTGCTGCTCGATGCGGCGGTGCCTGACCTCGCGCGCATCACGCAGACCATTCAGCGGCTGGCCAGCCTGTGAGCCTCCCCAAGAGCAGTGGCGTTGAAATCAGGGCCCCCGCGGAGCAGACCGAGGGCACGCGCTCGCAGGTACTGCGCTGGCTCAAGCAGGTTGGTGAAACCGTCGCCGAGAACGAACCGCTCATCGAGATCGAGACCGACAAGGTCACGGTCGAAGTCGCCTCGCCCGCGACGGGTGTGCTGCGCGAGATCATCAAACACGAGCAGGAGGAGATCGCCCCCGGAGAACTGCTCGGCCGCATTGACGCAGGCACGGCAGCCGCGCTCGCCCGGGCACCGGGCGCCGCCACGGCCCCGCCTGCCGCGGGTGCGAGTCCGCTTGCTGTGCAGAGCGAGAGCCGCGCGCCGGCGGCTGCCGGCGGGCTGAGTCCGGCGGTGCGCCGCCTGCTGAGTGAGCGCGGGCTCGACCCGTCCGCGGTGCGCGGCACCGGGCGGGCGGGCCGCATCACCGTCGAGGACGTGCTGCGGACGGCCCCGGGGAGTGCACCGGAGCGCCGCCGGCAGGCTCCCGCGAGTGCCGCAGCGCCCGCGGTTGCCGAGGCGGTCAGCAGAAGCCATCGCGTGCCGCACACCGCGGTCCGCAAGCGTATTGCCGATCACATGGTGCAGAGCCTGCTGCACACCGCGCCCCACGTGACGACGGTATTCGAGGCGGACCTGACCGCGGTGCTCAGCGATCGTGCGCGGCAGCGGGAGGAATTCGCGCGCCGCGGGGCACCGCTGACACTCACCGCCTACTTCGTGCAGGCTGCGGTCGTGGCGATTCGCGCGGTGCCGGAAGCGAACAGCCGCTGGACCGACACGGCGCTCGAGATCTACGACTCGATTCATATCGGCGTGGCGACCGCGGTGGAAGGCGTGGGGCTCATCGTACCGGTGCTGCACGATGCAGACGCGCGCGATCTGTTCGACACCGCGCGCGGGCTGGATGAGCTGGTGACGCGCGCCCGCGCCGGCAGCCTGTCACCGGCCGACGTGCGTGGCGGCACCTTTACCATTTCGAACCACGGCGTCAGCGGCAGCCTCCTGGCGGCCCCGATCATCATCAACCAGCCGCAGGCGGCGATCCTGGGAGTCGGCAAACTCGAGCAGCGTCCCGTGGTGGTGGAGGAGGGTGACGAGCAGAAGATCGTGGTGCGGCCGCGCTGTTACGTCACGCTGACCCTGGATCACCGCGTAATGGACGGCCATCAGGCCAATCACTTCCTGCAGGTGTTCGTGCAGAAGCTAACCGGCTGGCCGGCGTAGCATGCAACTTGAACCCATCGAGCGCGCCAGCGAGGACGAGCTGCGCGCCCTGCAGCTGCAGCGCCTCAGATGGTCGGTGCGTCACACCTACGAGAACGTGCGCCTCTACCGGGACAAGTGCGAGGGCGCCGGTGTTCACCCGCACGACCTCAGGACGCTCACCGATCTTGAGCGTTTCCCCTTCATGCACAAGGACGATCTGCGCGCGGGCTATCCGTTCGGGCTGTTCGCGGTGCCGCGTGAGCAGGTGGTCCGCGTCCACGCCTCGAGCGGCACCACCGGCAAGCCGACCGTGGTCGGCTATACCCGCCGCGACATCGACACCTGGGCAGCCCTGGTGGCGCGCTCCATCCGCGCCGCCGGAGGACGCCGCGGCGACATGGTGCACATCGCCTACGGTTACGGGCTGTTCACGGGCGGCCTGGGTGCGCATTACGGCGCGGAGCTCATGGGTTGCACGGTGGTGCCGATGTCGGGGGGACAGACCCAGAGGCAGGTGCAGCTCATCTGCGATTTCAGGCCCGACATCATCATGGTCACGCCGTCCTACATGCTCTCCATCGTGGAGGAGTTCCTGCGCCAGGGGCTCGATCCGGCGGCGACGTCGCTCCATACTGGCATCTTCGGCGCCGAACCCTGGACCGAAGCGCTGCGCGCGCAGATCGAAAGTCGTGCGGGACTTCAGGCGCTGGATATCTACGGCCTGTCGGAAGTGATGGGGCCGGGCGTGGCGAGCGAATGCATCGAGACCAAGGACGGCCCGGTGATCTGGGAGGATCATTTCTACCCTGAGATCGTCGACCCCGCGACCGGGGAGGTGTTGCCCGAGGGCGCGCCGGGCGAGCTGGTGCTAACTTCGCTCACCAAGGAAGCCCTGCCGGTGATCCGCTACCGCACCCGCGATCTGACGGCGCTCCTGCCGCCGACGGCGCGCTCGATGCGCCGTATGGCAAGAATCACCGGGCGCTCCGATGACATGCTGATCATCCGGGGTGTGAATGTATACCCGAGTCAGATCGAGGAGCTGGTCCTGAAGCTCCCGGGGCTCGCGCCCCACTACCAGCTCGAGCTCACGCGCGAGGCGCACCTGGATCAACTGGCGGTGAAGGTGGAGTGCCTGGAAGCTGTCGCCGGCGAAGGTTCGCTGCGGTCACGCCTGCAGCGTGACCTGCAGGGCAGCATCAAGTCGACCATCGGCATCTCCTCCCAGGTCATGGTTTGTGATCCCGGCTCGATCGAGCGCTCGGCGGGCAAGGCGCGCCGCGTGATCGACCGCCGCGGCGCACGTTAGCTTAAGGAGGCGGCGCCTCAGCGCCGCGCGATGCCGCCGAAGCGCGCGTGTGCCGCGGAGTTTGCCGCCGGCAAGGGCCGGTGCAGCCGGTGCACGGTCACCGACAGGTGCTTCTCGGCTGCGGGAAACACCCGCGCGTACAGGCGGCGGCACACATCGTAGGCGGCGGCACCCACCCATTTCGACGGCAACAGCGCCGGCGGCAGCAGCGGATCCCGCAGGTGAATCTTGCGATATTCGTGGATCAGGAGCGTGCGGATCAGGAATGCCGTGTCGGGGGGTATGGCCGCGACTGAGCTCAGGGCGGACTCGACCGGTGTGAAGCTGGCGACGAAGCGGCGGTAGCGGCGCGCGAGATCCTGCAGATCCCAGCCGCGCGTCGCGAGCCGGCGGTCGCTGCCGAGATCGGTGCCGAGGCCGTGCAGCAGCAGCGCATCCTGCGCCCCGCGTACACGGCGCAACCACCTGCGTGCCTGCCCGGGGGGGCAGCCGGGATGGGCGAACAAGGAGGGGTTGAGCTGCCCGAAGCCGAGCCACTTCAAGTCCTCGCGCAGGTGCGCGCGGCGCCGCCCGCCCGGCGGCACCACCACGAGCGTCCATTTGCCGTCCCACACCGAAGGACTTTCGCCGTAGATGCGCCGCGTCGCTT
>Ga0210408_10005256_pt1 | contig 11398 bp, 11 predicted proteins | sample IncBWH4MmetaG_FD_155471 | JGI IMG/M metagenome (GOLD analysis project Ga0210408, IMG submission 155471) | Forest soil microbial communities from Barre Woods Harvard Forest LTER site, Petersham, Massachusetts, United States - Inc-BW-H-4-M | ecosystem: Environmental > Terrestrial > Soil >... | reverse complement strand
AGCGCAGGCTCCCGTGAGACAGATGGAGGCCAACTGGAATTATGCGGAGGCGCAGAAGGAATTCGACCGGCGGCTGCTGACGCAATATGCGCCGGCGACGGTGTTCGTGAACGAGGAGATGGAAATCGTACACACGCGGGGAAATGTGAACCGCTACCTGAAGCTGGCGTCCGGACGGGCGAGCCTGAGCTTGCTGAAGATGGCGCGCGAGGGGCTGCTGTACGAGCTTCGAAACGCTATTGGGAAGGCGAAAAAAGAAAACGCTGTAGTCGGAAAGCGGAACCTGCAATTCAAGGATGGAAATGGAAACGGGAATGAGGAAGGAGCACCGGAAACGGAGACGAGGCGGCTGGTAAACTTCGACGTCATTCCGGTGACGCTGGGAAACGCGGAAGAGCGGTACTTCATGATCGTGTTCCAGGAAGCGCAGGTGGAGCAGCCAAGCAAAGGGACAGCGAGGCGAGCGCGTCCCGGCAGGGAAATGGAAGAGGCCCTGCAACGAAAGGCGAAGCTGGAACAGGAACTGGCGGCCACGAAAGAGTACCTGCAATCGGTGATTGAAACGCAGGAGGCCACCAACGAGGAGCTGCAGTCGGCGAACGAGGAGATTCTATCGAGCAATGAGGAATTGCAAAGTACCAACGAGGAGATGGAAACCGCCAAGGAAGAGCTGCAATCGGCGAACGAGGAATTGACCACGGTGAACGATGAACTGCGGAGCCGGGATGCGGAGATTACGCAGGTCAACAATGATTTGATCAATCTGCTGGCCAGCATCGATATCGCGGTGATTATGATCGGAAGCGACCTGACGATCCGGCGATTCACGCCAAAGGCCCAGAAATTTCTAGGACTAATTCCCGGAGACGTGGGGCGCCCGCTCGCGAACATCAATCCCAGCATCGAAATTGCGGATTTGCAGTCAATGGTATTGAATGTCATGGCGGATTTCCACACGCTGGAGAGAGAGCTTACGGACCGCAAAGGCATTCACTATCAGTTTAAGATCCTGCCCTACCGGACCATGGATAACAAGATTGATGGAGCGGTGATCACTATCGTGGATATCGCTCCAGACAAGCCGGCGGGAGAGTCCAAGGGGCTCAGTTGAACGGCCGTTTTGGCAGGAGCGTTTTTTCCGGGACGCGAGGCGTCCCCGGCCTTGTCCGGACGCCACTTGATTCACATGGCTCAATTGCCTCTCACTATATTGACTAACTGACCATAACGGCGTAGAAACCTATTACCCGGGTAAAAAGCCCGAGCGATGGGGAGAAATCGAGGGAGCCATGCAAGACCGGTTCGCGTTTACGGCGAAGTATTGGGGGGACGCGGCGGTGGTATGCCGCGCGGTTGAGGGGCGTCCCGGGCCAATCGTGGACCAGGAATTTGGAGAATTCGAGACCTGGACGCAAGCAAATGCTTTTGCGACGCGCCTGAACGAAGGCCTGGAAATAAATCCAGCCGAAGCGGAACAAATCATAACCAGCGCAATACTGCGCACCAGCGAACTGCTGAGCGCGGCCGACTATCTGGAGTTTGCCGGCGGTGAACTGTGCAGAGCGGCAGCAGGAAGAGCGATCCGCGTGCAATTCGTTCTCGCGGAACTGGAACTTGGGGTGACGTTTTGCCGGATCGTGCACTGCAAAGGGAGCGAGAACACGGAGCGCTTGTTGCGAAATGCGCGTAACGCGTTTTTCAGCGCCATGCACTACGTGCAGCGCTCAGACCTGGCCCCCCGCGACGTGGAAGCGATCACGGCGAGATTGGTGAAACTGCAGGTGGCCCTTCGAGAATCCCTTCCAGAACATGAGAGCGCGATGCTCGCGGAGGGCGACGGCGCGGCCGGCTCCGCCTGAGAGCGGGAGCGCCAGGACTGAATTCATTCTTGGTGTGGCGGACAGAAAGTGGAACGAGCCCGCGCGTTTCCTATTGCGCGTCCGTCCACTTGTCCGACCCCGCCAGCTTGAATGCCACATTCGAAAAGAAGATATGCGCCGCCGCGCCGTCGGCCGTCCCGCGATGTTCGGTTGAGACTAGCAAAGGGCCAGCCTTCTTGTAGCCCGCCCAAGTTGTTGTGACGTTACTCGGCTTTTTGTCTCCGCCCCGATGATAGATGAATTGCGCTACTCGCCCATCCGACCCGACGTAAAGATCCCAAGTGTCCCCTGGCGTATAGCCGCCAGCCTCAGCAGGATATTTCACGGACACTAGCGTTGCCGTAGCCTTTGCCAGGGGCAATTTTTGCTTTTCCTTGACTGTCACAATGGCGCCGGTATCCCAATAAACATGGAATGGAAAAATGAACCAATAATTGTCATTGACGAAACCAGGCTCAATTTCGTCTTTCACGTTAGCGGGTGCGTTGTTGAGCTGAGACCGGTTATAGGTAACCTTCACCGGCTTGCCGTCCTTGTCTTTTGATTCATATGTGACTTGTCCGGTCTTGGGCTCCCAGGTCCACGTGCGTGAGAGACTCACTTTCAAAGCAGGGAGCTCCAGGTTAAACGTATAGCGGACCGCATCTAATTGCCCATACGAATCAAGGCCATAAGTCTTGGCAAGCTGATCGACAATGGCTGGGCGCGTCTGCGCCCGCGAAGTGCTCGCAAAGAGCAGCACTCCCAAAAATAGGCAACGGATAGTCATGGAACGGCGCAACTTTGTCATAGAGATCCTCCTCAGTGAATGAGACGAACGTCGTCTTGGATGACGTACAAAGGTCCCGGGATACGTGAAATTCACTCTACCTGGTTCGCTGAGCATTGTAGTCCGCCGGATCGTGTGATCCCACGCAAAGCGATAATGGAAGCAGCTAATGCCACCGATCCGTATTCCAGCATCATGATCCAGCCAGGGACTACCCACGGCCGTCCAACGATGCGCAAATGCCAGACATAATACGTAGGAACAATGCTCAAAGTCCAGACCATGATCGGCACCGTCGAGGCCGACCTTATGAAGGGCAGCAGCCACAGCATGTACCATGGATATACAACCGGCGCACATAAAAGGGATGCTGCCATTGGCCAAGCAAACGCGTCCGAACACCCTTCGGCGGACTTTTTTCTCATCCAGATCGCGGTAAGAAAACCGACGAGCACTGCCAGCCCAGCCACAACCTGCGGAGCCGCAACACGCTCGAGCGTTGCAAACACCGGATCATTAAAACGGAATCTCTGCACGTAAGTGCCGAGCGAGCCGATAGGAATCCGGCCGTGGTTGAGAAATGGTACGTATAAGAGTCCGACCACGGCTGCGGCCAGCGCGGCGTCGCGCATACGAACACGCCTCCAGTAGAGCGGCAGCAGTACAATGGGGAGGAATTTCACTGAAACAGCCAGCCCAAGTGCCACGGCTGCAACCGCACGCCAGCGACGCGCGAGCGCGGCAACGGATACCAGCAGCAGCAGCACGCCGACAATGTCGATGTGACCACTGCCGGCTACTTCCGTCGCCAGCAGGGGGTTCCAGGCATATGCCAGAACCCAGTGTGCTCCTTGCCGACTACGACGCAAGATATCGAGCAACACAAACACAATCGCCAAATCGCAAACTACAAATGCTACTTTCAGCGCGAAGGTAGACTCGTGAATCGATGTTACGGCGCGGAAGAATAGCTGCGCCCCCGCTGGATAGGGGCTCGGCACCTCTGGATTATTCAGCGTACGCGTCTCAGATGTGTGCAAGCCGGCAAGTGCCGGGTCGCTCGGAACCACGATATAGGGGTTATAGCCGAGCCGCTGCATGCGGCCGTCCCAAACATATCGATGAATGTCGTCGTCTAAACCCGGTGGCATTCGCAGGAATTGAAAATGCCACAGAGCAGACAGGGCGAGACCGAAGAAGATGACGCGCTTCGGAAATCCTGACGTCGAGAAGAGTTCCCGGATGGCCAGGAGGTACGCGACGCCGGCAACAGCCAGAGGAATGAAAAAGGACAGTTCACCCGTTCGGCTGAAGTTGCGTGCGCAGATTGTCAGCGCCACAAGCAGGATGGCGCCGAGCCCGTACAGCCTGCGAGATGGCGTGAGCTTCACGGGTCTCCTGGGCCGGACGCAGCTGTGCGACTCCTTGTCCCCCACTCCGCGACCCACGCTGCTGTCCGTGGCGCCCTGCCTGGAGCGAGCCGCAGTTCCGCAGCGAGCCGAGCTAGGTCGTCGGCTACGTCCACGTCGTAGAAAGTATCTGTGAAACCTGTTGAAAGCTCGAGGGCCCGAGCGCGCGCGAGTAGCGCCTCCAACGCACTTGTAGTTCCCATCCCATCAGCTTCGAAGAGCGCCGCGTGAGCGGCCTTGGCGCCAACCAGATAGTAGCCTCCATCGTGGGTTGGCCCGACAACCACATCATGGGAGGCGAGTATTTCGAACGCCCTGTCCAGAACCGACGGCGCGAGGTGTGGACTGTCGCTATTGAATGCAATGACGTGCTGCCGGCCGGCGGCAGTGAAATGTCGAAAAACAGAGGTGAGTCCTGCTGCGAGACCTTCGCCTCTTTGCGCCACAACCGGCACTGTATTACCAAATAGGTGCGCCAATTCGCTTTGATCCGGCTCAGGGCACATCACCGCGACCTCCACGCTCGTCAATGACGTTGCTAACGCGAGCGTGTCCTCCAAAAGACAGCGATACAGCGATGTCACTGCGGGAGAAGGAAGGCTTTCTGTAAGACGGGTCTTTACCATCCCCGGCTTTGGGGCTTTCGCCATAATGACTAAAGTGCGGTTTGGGCGAGAAAAACCCATCGTGCTATGGCTAGGGGATTCCATGAAAGATTGGTCCATCGAGACTTACGCTGGTCGCGCCATTGCCGCCCTTCGACGCCGAAAAGAATAACGCACGATCCGGCTCAGGATGAACCACGCGGCTCCAACCGTGCCCTTCACCGTACCGCTGATTTTGGACTCTCCAATGCGCGGGTAGTAGCTCACAGAGACTTCCACGATGTGAAATCCTGCGATGGCCCCTTTCACGATCATTTCCACCGCCCAGCCGTAGGTAGCCTCTTCAAGGGCGAGGGCGCGCAGCACATCAGCGCGGCCGGCGCGAAACGGACCGAGGTCAGTGACCTGCACGCCGTAAAGCACCCTGATCAGGCCTGCGGCGAGCCGATTGCCGAAGGATTGGTGCCACGGCAGCGCACCGGGGTTGCTTTTGCCGCCGAAGCGCGAACCGAGCGTAATGTCAGCGCGCCCCTCGGCAATCGGAGCGAGGAGAAGCGGAAGCTCAGCAGGGCGATCGCTGTAGTCTCCGTCGAGGAAAACCACCACATCAGGATTCTGGGTATTCGCAAGCCCTGTCAAACAAGCGCGCCCGTATCCTCGGCGAGGCTCCTGGATGACTTGTGCCCCCATTTTTCGGGCGAGGTCGGGCGTTCCGTCGGTCGAATTGCTGTCGACAACGATGACCTCCGTGACGAAATTGGAAGGCAGATCGGCAAGCACACGGCCAATGGCCTGCGCTTCGTTATGGGTTGGAATGATGACCGATACTCGCATGCAGATTCCCTCATCATCACCACCACAGGGACGAGGGGTTCCGCCGTGCCAGCAGCGCGTCAATGCCCCAGGCACGGCCTGCGCGTCCCACGACGAGTCCGAGCGATGCGACGACCGGAACCAGTAGTTCCCAAATCCATGACGTGCCCAATTCCGTGACCCAGAGGCTGCCGAGAAACAGAAATGCGACCAGGGCAACCGGACGGGTGAGCAAACCAATGACCAGCAGAATCCCCACCGAGATCTCCATCACTGCCTGCCCTGGAGCTACCATGGCCGCATGGCTCGACATGAAACCCAGAACCGACTTCCATGCCGCCGGTGAATGGCTGTTCTTGATGTAGTAATTGATCACGCCTGCGTAGCCCGCTGGGGTGTAGGCACCCTTCCCCAGATTCTCGAAGAAGACCGACACGAACATCGCGCCGACTATCAAGCGAACCAAAGCCAGGCCCTTTGCCGCATCGGGTTGGCCGGCGAAGCTGACTGTCGCATCTTGTGCTTGAGTTGCGTTTGTCATCATTTTAGACCTCTCCGCAATAGACTCCAGCCGCGACTAAAGGGCGCAATCTTAAACTAAGGGACTCGTCTGCGCCAGATGGATGAGATGCCAACCCAGCCCATTCTAATCGCGCGCAATCACGATAGTCGTACATGCGCTTTCGCCTTTGGGGAGCTCACGAGCGGGAGCCATGCGGATTTCCAACTTTTGGACTTCTCCGCGGACAATTGGGCAATAGAAGTCCGGCTGATCTAAAGCATTCTGGATGCGGCGCCGTCCCGCACAACCTCCATAGCAAGACTCCAGATAAACGCAGGAGCGGCACGCCTCTGGCGTGGTGCGCGCCTCCACAAAGGAGGGAGTCTCTACAACTCCTGAGCGGAGCGACAACAAGATCGCAAGAGGTTCCCCAGCCCCCGGCCAGTAGATGCAAGGCTGAGTAGTAGCGCGCGGCGTAACCCGCACCGTGCTTACTCCGCAACCGCCGACCCTTGGGGGCAAGCCCGACATCGCTCGAACCAATGGCTCGCCAATAGCAATCACGTCGGTTTGCCCAAATAGGGCGCGAAAGCCTTGCCAATACTCTTCGTAACTCAAGGCATAGAGATCAGAGCGGACCGATTGGTAAACGTTGACCCGCAGCGGCGCCCCGTAACGCTTGACCTCGCGCGCTACTTCGGCGAGCCGCAGATAGTTCGACTTCATCATTACAGCGATGAAGGTGACGGGAATCCCCAACTGGACACAGCGTGCTGCCTGATCATGAATCAGGGCCCAGTTGCCGGAACCGCGCTGGGTATCCTGCTCACGCTCAGTGGGATAATCCAGGGAGAACTCAATGTCATGGAAGGCGCAGAGCTCCTCATCAGTGAGCATGGCCGCGCTGTGGCCGTTAGAGGTGATGGTGAGCTTCACCGGCAGAGTGCGTAGGTAGCCCAAAATCTCGCGGAACTGCGGGTGCATCCCATTCTCACCCGTGCCCAAGTTAACGGAGCGGACAGGCAGGCTTTCCATCACAGAGCGCACCTGCTCGAGGGTGAGCCGGTCGGTTCGCGCTGGATCGCGGTAGCAGAAGGAGCAAGCCAGGTTGCACTCGTTGGTTAGTCCGAGTCCGAGCGCAAATCCTCCGGCCGCGGCAGGCCGGACCAATACAGAGTGCGAAGCGGACTGGGTGTTGGCCTGTGTCATGGCCTCGTTTCCTTGCTCGATGACCCGATGGAATGCTGAGCGATTATCTGAATGTAGCGCGCGACCGCAGCAAACTCCGGTCGGCTGCCCAGTGTACGCTCCAGCGCAAAAATCCGTTCATACTCCTCGCGGCGGGAGACCTTCGGCGGCAAGTAATCCGAAATGACGCGCACCCCGCGCTCGGCAGTCACCGCGAGCGACGCCCCTTTCGCCATGACTTGCAAGCCGTCCAGCGTAAAGAGTCGCACCCGGCCCCCAAACAGAGATTCGTATCCCCACGCAGCCGAAAGGTTGCGTTCGGCGGCCCCCAGGTCACCTGCCTCGATGCCAGCCTTGAACACTTCGCCCGCCCTGTTGCGCACCAGGATAGACAGAATCCCCTTCCCGGTCGAATCAGTTCGCAACACCTGGGCAGCGGCGGAGAGGACAGCACTTGGGTCATCGACGTATTCCAGTATGTTGTGGCAAAGAACGATGTCAAACGATCCTACGGGAAACAGGTTCGCCACTTGGGCCGCGTCGCCGTGTTTTAGTGCGACCCCTCCGTCGACACCAGCTTCCTGTACCGTGCGCTTCGCGCTATCCAGCATCGCTGGAGCGGAATCTAGCAGCGTGACGTGTATGCCAAGACGCGCCAGGCGCACGGCGGCCGTTCCCGTGCCGCACCCGAGATCCAGAGCGCGTAACGACCGTGTGGTCAATGGCAGGGGCAGAAAATCCTGCAGGTTGGCGAAAGCCAAGTCACAGCGCAAGCGCCCCTCGGGTGTCTCGAGGTAGGCGGCATACTTGTCCGCGCCGCTCTGGAAGCGCCCGCTGTCAGCTTTGGCGGTCATCTGCATGCAATACTCAGGCGAAGTCGATCGCCGGTTCGGGTATTGTACACGGACAGTGTCGGGTGTACGTTATTAGCCGCCAGAAAAGTCAAAGGAATTCTGGTCGAAAGGTATTGGCCATGAACCGTCGCGATTTTCTCCAATCAGGGAGCATTGCGTCAGTAAGCCTCGCGTTCGCGAAGGCCGGGCGCTTGTTTTCACAAATCACCACCGTTGACCGCTGGCGCACATTTCAAGTGACGACTCGCACCGAAGTCCTGAAACCATCCGGGACGACACGCGTATGGGTACCGGCGGCGCTTATTGGCGAAACGCCGTTCCAGAAGACGCTCGCGAATACCTTCAACTGCGAGGGCGGTACCGGGAGGATGGTCGAGAGCAAGACCGACGCCCTCGGAATCATCGCGGTGGAATTTCCGGCTGGCGTAAGGCCGGTCCTCACGGTGACGAGCCGGGTCGCCACCAAAGATTGTGTGGTCGACCTCACCGCGCGGAGCCTGGCCCCGAAAGCGAGCCGCGCGGAATTGGAGCATTTCTTGCGGCCAACCAAGCTCATACCCACTGACGGTATCGTGAAAGAGACGGCGAGCGAAATCACGAAAGGCGCGAAGACGGATGTTGAGAAAGCGCGTGCGATCTACGAGTGGATTGTTGACAATACCTTCCGGAATCCGAAAACGCGCGGTTGCGGCGCCGGCGACATTCGCTTCATGCTGGAGTCCAGAGATATGGGCGGCAAGTGCGCCGATCTTAACTCGCTCTACGTTGGCCTAGCCCGTGCGGCGGGCCTTCCAGCGCGCGACGTTTTTGGCATCCGTGTCGCCAAATCCGAAATGGGATACAAGAGCCTTGGTGCTTCGTCAGAGAATGTGACGAAAGCGCAGCATTGCCGCGCTGAGGTTTACCTTGGTGAGTACGGCTGGATACCCGTTGACCCGGCAGACGTGCGGAAGGTTGTGCTTGAGGAACCGCCTGGAAATCGCTCCTTGGATGACCACATGGTGAAGAATGCCCGGGCGCGGCTGTTCGGGTCCTGGGAAATGAACTGGATGGCGTACAACTTCGCGCACGACGTCGCTCTGCCTGGGTCCAACGGCGCGCCCGTCAGTTTCCTCATGTATCCGCAGGCAGAAACGGCCGACGGCCGGCTCGACAGTCTCGATCCCGACAACTTCAAGTATGAGATAACGTCGACGGAGACCACATCCACAAACGGCTGACGGAAACAGACGTAGAAATGTCGTTCGCTCCCTTTGATTCGAGCGGAACACCACCCTGGAAGTCTCGAATGACAAACATCTACACCGCTCCAACTATTGATGAATATCTGCGCAAGCGGCTGATGCCCGTGGAAGGCGCGATTCCGCATGTGGAAGGAATCGAGATGTGCGGCGGCTCCATTCCCGCAGGAACGGTCGGCGGCGACCTATTTGAGTACATAAACTTCCAGCAGCGTTACGACATCGACGCCCGCATTCAGCGGTCCCTGAAGCGATCGAAACAGTATTTAGAGCCGCTCCCGGCAGGCGCGATGCCGCGTAATTCGGTGGACGATCATGTCCAATGGTTGAAATCAAGGCCTGGCTACAAGCCCGAAATGGAATCCGCGTACAGAGAGGCACGAAGCTCGGAACAGGTGCGGGTCGCCGAAGACCTGCGCGAGTTGTATAGCACGGCGGGAGTTCTGTTGGTGGACGCTCAGGGACACGGAATCATTGCAGCGAAAATCGCGTCGACGGTCCACGACACGTTTCATGCCCTCATGCTCTCCGAACTCGATTATCGAGGGAAAACGACTCCCGAGTTATTCGAGAGGATCAACCTGAGGTTGGCGCAATCCGTCACCGCACGAAATGCTCTCGGAAGAAGCGAGAAGGAGAGCGCCCAGGAAATAGCGACCATGCTTTACGGCGAAGTGCACCCTTATGGCTACTTTCGATTCGTGAATTTTGGACACCCACCGCCGCTGGTCTTTTCGGCCGAATACCGCAAGTTCATGGACATTGATAAAAGCCGCATGGTGCAGTTCCTACCGCTTGGCTTGCAGATCCCCGAAGATCATCCGGATCGCAACAGGTATCTTTCACTGGAAGTCCGAGAGACGAGGGTGAACTCCTCCGATGTGGCCGAGCTCACGCTGTTGAGTCCGGGGGACATTTTCTTCCTCTATACCGACGGGGTCTACGACGGCAGCGACAAAGAAGAACGGCAGCAACTTGAAGGGGTGATGCGTGAGCGCTATCGCCAACCGGCAAAGGAAATCTGCAACGCTTTGCTGGAATATGCGGTGAAAAAAGACGAGCGTCTCCGCCAGATTGGCGAACAGGACCGTATTGACGATAAGACCGTGTTCATCATCAAGCGGGGCTGAAGAATGCCGTGACAAACGTTTTGCAGGGTGGCAGGCGTTCACCTCCAAGACCCATGATCGCCGGGCAACTCGGAATAGCGCGCCCTCCTCTGGCGAGTCGATTAAACTAGCGACGGTTTCGAGTCGGTGCTCGTATCACGTCTAGGAGTTGTTGATGCCAAAGGCCGAGTACGAAGTTTTTGAAGCTCTCAATCCGTTCTTCGAAGTCGTCATGGAAGGCTTACGCGGACTCGTGGATGGCGAGCATTATTTCGACACGATTGCCGAAGACGCATTCTTCGAGTTTCGCTATCACTTCCCCGGTTGGCCTCTGACGATCCGTGGACGAGCCAATCTGATGGCTAGCTACTCCGGATACGGCAAAACGATCAAGCTTCACTCCGGCGACGCACTTGTTGTGCATCGCTCTCAGGATAGTCGCGTCGCGATCCTCGAATACGAGGTGCATGGAAGGATTCTCTCCAGTGGCGCGCGCTACGACAACAGGTTCATCTCGGTTGTCACAATTGAGAACAGAAAGATCGTGCGTTGGAGAGATTACATGGACTCCTTAGCTGCTTGGACGGTGTTGAATAGCCCCTAACAATCCTGAAATCCTCTGGCACGGTGAACTCGAAAGCTCTTTAGGAGGTCTACGTAATCGAAGCGATCACGAAGGCTTGCGGCGCAACTTGGCAACCCAGTTTGGGGAGTCTTGGACGTAATTGGACGTAAAAAGCGAAACGGCTTAGAGGGAGCATCCTCTAAGCCGTTTCCAATCAACTAACAATTGGTTGCGGGGGGCAGATTTGAACTGACGACCTTCGGTTTATGAGCTTGAAGGTCACACTCTAAGTCCCATTGATTCGGTTGCCCTTATAGCAATGAGACCCCCGAAAACCTCCCCCAAACGCCAAGTTTTGGACCCCAGTTGGACCCTGAAACAGGCGCGTGAATTTTGATCCCGGGACGGCCGGATTGCCGCAGTTAATCTCTCTTTCGACAAGCTACCTTGAGCTGGACTTCAC
>Ga0210408_10005255_pt1 | contig 11400 bp, 10 predicted proteins | sample IncBWH4MmetaG_FD_155471 | JGI IMG/M metagenome (GOLD analysis project Ga0210408, IMG submission 155471) | Forest soil microbial communities from Barre Woods Harvard Forest LTER site, Petersham, Massachusetts, United States - Inc-BW-H-4-M | ecosystem: Environmental > Terrestrial > Soil >... | reverse complement strand
GTCTTGGTGGCCGCCTGTAAAAAAAACAGCATGAGCGCCTTTAATGCGTTTTATTGAATCCGGATTCCGGGCATCTTTTTTATTTTCGACTTTTATAAATCCCGCGTGCGTAAAACCGACTTGCTTGAAAGAATTTATATAAAGTTCCTGCATTTCTGCAGCTATTGAAGATGCTGAAGCAATGATCTCAACAACATGATGTGCCCTCGGAGCTTTTAAAATTAACGTACTTAATATTTCAAAATGCGATCTTGATATATCTTTTTTATGAATGGTTAAATTCTCTCCGCGCACTTCTCCCATGTCTTCATGGCCTCCAACAATAAGTAATTTTCCTTTAGGAATCATGTTAACTAGAATAATTTGATTAATTCAGGCGATTGGGCTATACTTAAAAAATGTAAATCCGGTATAAATAAAAAAGTAAAACTATTTTTTTTCATTCTCTAATTTTAAATATTGGTTACTGAGCTTGTCGAAGTATTATTTAGGCGGACCATCATTTAACATTTTATTATTCATCAACGGTACCATCTCCCCATTCATGTCAAGACAATCTCCTTCGTTTATTTGGGAGACTTTTCCATCTTTTGTTTTTATCATCCCACTCATCATAACAATAGTTCCATTTTGCAGCACCATCGCTTCTTCCATCGGAACTAAAATTCCGTTTTTTGCAACCATTAATTTTCCTCTATTCAGAGTTACGCAGATCTTACTTACATCAATAGAATCGTTTGTTCTTATTTGCATTCCGTCTTTAATTTGGTATTTCACCGAATCGATTTGCGAAAAAGCGGATAAAGAACTTGCTGTTACTGCCACTATTAAGATTAACTTTTTCATTATTTCTTTTCAAATAAAAATTTAATTAAAAAAACAGAAAACCGGTCAGCCTTATCCCGAAGGGACCACTTCGTGGCGGGCTTGTCCAGCTTTTCTGTTTTTATTTTGGTCAGCCTTACGGGGCTTGTCCTTTTTTTATTTTTAATTTACAGATTTACGATAGGCTTTATCCCATAAGGACCACTTCGTGGCGGGACTTGTCCAATTTGCACTCTGCATTATTTTTGAAACACAATTTTTTTCATCATTAATATTTTGTCATCTGTGTTTATTTTATTAAAATAAACACACTATTATTAATCCAAGACTTAATAATATTAATAAGTAATTTTTTTGCATTTTAGTTCTTATTCTTGTAAATATTCTTTTTCAAAATTACCGTTACTAAATTGATTTTTGCGCGATTATCGTTGATGTGGTATTTTACATAGCTCAAAAAGGAGAATGACGATTTGGTTATGGTATTTTATTTTTTATAACACCGATCGTAACTTCTTCCGGAATCTGCTCCGCAGACTCATTTTCATTTATCTCATTATTTTCTTTAACTGCTGTTCCGCTTTGTATAATTGCATTCTTCTCTTTTAAAGCAAGAAAAGGAAGTTCGATGAAACGATATGAAAGAAATGTTGTTATGGCAAGTAATACATGAACGAGAATTAAGAAGAGGATATAATTTTGCAGTGAATATTTATTAAAAAAAGTCATCAGAATAAAAATAATAACCGGATTGAACATATATATACCATACGAAACTTTCCCAAACTGATTCATAATGTTTGGTTTTTCCGGAGAAAATACTGCATTAGGATTGAACAGGAAATTGCCGATCCAATAAGCAACGGGAAGAACAAAAACATATTTTTTCATAGTGTCATGAAGAAAAGATCCGCTCTCCATATAATCCACATTTAAAAAAACCAAAATAAAAATGGAATAAATAATAAGCCGCACAGGAAGCGGGTGGTCGAATTTAATTTTCCGGTGGTAAAATAAATATCCAAATAATCCGCCAAGCGCCAGAACATCAACACGGCTTAAAGTATGCATATATACCGACATCCCATAATCAGCCGTGTTTTTCGCGAAAAATCCTCTGAAAATAATGGAAATGAAAATTATGAATAGTAATGTCTGCGGTAATTTTTTCATTGGTATAAAACCTATGAGTAACGGACAGATCAAATAAAAATGTTCTTCAATGCATATCGACCATAAGTGATTTGTTGCTGCAGATTTTGGTCCATTCTTTATCAGATCAAAATTTCCGCCAAATAAAAAATGATAAATATAAGTGGGACTTTGTTCTGCGAAAAAATAAGTCAATAAAGGAGCGATCAGTAACATAAGAAAATATAAGGGCCAGATCCTGAATGCTCTTCGTATATAAAATTTCAGCACATCCACTTTACCGGTCTTTTCTTTTTCAACCAATAAAAGATAGGTGAGTAAGAAACCGCTTATGATGAAAAAAATGTCGACTCCGAGCGAAAAATTATGAATGATCACATCAAGTTTATCCATCGTTTGAGGAGAAAAAGAATCAGTTAAAAAACCCGGATGTCCAAGTTTAACTTTCCATCCGAAAAAACAATGCAGTAAAACGATCATGTAAGCTGCCAAAAACCTAAGCATGTCAAGATTCTTGAAATGGATCCGTTGTGTATCAATTTGATTTTCCATTTTAGTTTTTTATTTAAGATCGTCGTCGGTCACTTTACCATTAGTGAAACAAATAAAATCGAAATACCATATAGAATTAGTTGTGTATTTTTCGGGCTGTTCAAACGAAAATATAATGTTGTGCAAACCGCCTTTTCTCAAAACGTTCAGCACACCATCGCCTCCCGGATTACCATCCGTAAAATCTTTTAAAGGAACAGAAATGAATTGCCACTTATCACTTGTAGGAAGTGTTATATTGTAATACCAGCTGTCATCTTTATCTTGCTGCAGGATCCCATCGTTATTATCATCCTCTTGAACTATTATTTTAATGATGTCTTTGTCGCCGTTAGTTTTAGGAATGTAGACGCGGAAATTTAAGTGATCGGTTTCGGTATTCAAGTCAATATTCTTTCCAACACCTTTTCCCCATCCTCCATAAGTTTCTTTACCGTTCCAATTTATTTTCAAGGTATTTTTAGAAGCGATAAGGGCTTTATCGGTGTTAGAACTATCGAGTGTGATCTTTGCACTTCCATAACTAAAGAAACGGTCTTTTTGTAAGGAGATACTATCACCCTTAAGTCCTTCAAAATCTTCCACCAGTAAAAGTACTTTGTTTATCCCTCTGATATTTTCGTATTGGCTTAATGTTGTGCCTCTTACTTCAGCAACCAGAAATTTAGTTTCAGCTAAAAAAATAACTACTGTGCTAAGCAATAATGTAAATAATGCTTTTAGCGCTTGTTTATTTGATCCCGATCTCAAAAGCTTAACGTTGCAGATTAATTTATAATAGTGATAAATTTATGTTCGCTATTACATAGTTGACCTTTGTTTTCGGCAATCAAGCATTTCAAATAGTTTAAAACCTGAAACGGTATTTTGAGTTTCACATGTTTTGGTATTAAAAACGTTATTTTGTTTTTGGAATTAGTTCCGCTAAAAATAAAATCAAAAATAAATTCTATGATTTACGGCTATTATAAATACCCTGTCAGCGAATTAAAGAAAACTACTCTGATAACCTTAGTAAATTTGATAAAATAAGATAATTAAAATTTGATGAATGAGAGGAGAAAAGGAGGAAATCATGGAAACTAAATCAGGAACAGAAGGGACAAGCGATTTAAACCCTAAAACAGAAGAAGGCATATTAGCCTGCAGTATTACACCGGAAATTCAAGACATGGATCTATTGAGTGATAATCACGAGAAAAATGCACAGTTCTCGGGTGTTTTTTGTAAAGGAGTGCAGTATTTCGATTTTAAAAATATTGATTTTATTACTAACAGCGATCTGGCCAATTTAATTGATCTTTTAAAATCGCTGCTAAAGCAAGGCATAGCACTCCAATTTGTGAATGTGAACAAAAAAATAAAAGAAAAAGTAAAAGCTATGGGACTTGAAAACATTCTTAATTGCAGTTAAATAAAATGAGTGATAGAACATTTTACTTTACTAAATATGAGAACAGAGTACCTTATAAGGCGATCCCTGATAATAAATACAGAACTTTATTGTTTCAGTTTTTTGGGATCCTGACGATTGCTTTAGGTTTCGCCTATTTGAATTGGCGATGGCGCTATTCTCTTAATTACGAAGCGCTGTGGTTTTCGTTACTGCTTGTTATTGCCGAAACTTTAAGTTTTTTAAGCACAATATTGGTAGTGATAAATTTTTGGTCGAACAAAGATGCTGAAAAAACGGCACCCGTGCATTACCTTTCTGAAATTGAAGATCTGCAAAGCAGATCTGACCGCCCTGTGAAAATTGATGTTTTTATTGCGAGTTATAATGAAGATGTTGAATTAGTACGCTTAAGTATCATTGATGCTAAAAAAATACAATATCCATTTCCGGATGTAGAACTAAAAGTTTATGTATTAGATGACGGACGCCGCGACGGACGAAATCCTGCTAAAGAAAACATGAAGAAAGTAGCGGAAGAGGAGGGCGTAGGTTATTTGATCCGCGAACATAATGAAGGATACAAAGCGGGAAATCTTAAAAACGCTCTGGAACATACCAGCGGCGATCTGTTCGCTATTTTAGATGCAGATACACGTGCTTTCCCTGAATTTCTTATTCATACCACCGGTTATTTTAGAAAACAAAAAGTGGCATGGGTGCAAACACCTCAATGGTTCTATGATACCACTGAAGCACAGGAATTAAGTTCTGTCATAAATCACAAATTTAAAATAACTAACACTTATGTAAAGCGCTTTGTTAATTTTGCATTTGGAAAAATAAAAGTGAACGAAGATCTTTATGGAAATGACCCCCGCCTTTTTTACGATGTGATCTTAAGAAAACGGAATTATCATAACGCGGCTTTTTGCTGCGGGGCTGCATCTGTTCATCGCCGCGAGGCTATTATGAGTTTAGCACTTAGAGATTTTTCGGAAGAAATAAAAAAACTGGAGACCGATCTGATTAGTCAGCATAAAGACATTAAAGAAATTCACGATCAAACTAACGCTCTTGTTTTAAAGCAGGAAGTGATCCCTTTTAAATTTCATGCTTCCGAAGATATCTATACTTCCATAATGCTGCATGCTGATAAAGAGAATAGGTGGGAAAGTATTCAGCATCCGGATATAGAATGTAAAATGCTTTCAACGCAAGATCTTGATAGCTGGATAAAACAGCATCAGCGATATGCCGAAGGATCGTTAGATATTGCATTAAAAGATAATCCTGTATTTAAGAACGGACTTTCGCTCGGACAAAAAATTTGTTATTTCAATACGATCTGGTCGTATTTTGCGCCGTTATGGATCCTTATATTTTTAATTAGCCCGGTTATCTTTTTTTTCACACTAACGCTGCCGGTAAAAGCATATAGTTTCGATTTTTTTAAATACTTTCTTCCATTCCAGGTTATGAATACGCTTACAATAACATTGGGCTGCTGGGGTATCTCAACAAAAAGAGGAGATCAGTATTATATTTCAAGTTTTTGGTTCATGTTAATGTCTTTATTTTCTGTTTTAAGCGGAAAGAAAGTAAAATTTAATGTCACTTCAAAGAATATACAAATGGGGAAGAATATGAAACATATTTTACCGCATCTTACCATTATTGGTTTAACTGTATTGGGAATTGTTTATAATATTGTTTTAATAGCGCTGGGGCATCATCCCACACCTTCCGGTTTTGCGGCAAACGCTTTTTGGTGTTTGTTTAATATTGTGTCTTTAAGTATTATGGTGCGTGCCGCTTATTGGAAGCATGAAGAAATAGAAACACCAGATATAAATTGAATAAAAAAATGACAAAGTATAAATTTCTTTTAAAGCCGATATTTTTCATCTTCAACCTGATATTTGCTACCTGGCTGGTATTTATGATCGAAGAAATAACCCCGTCTGATTTTGGCCGGTACAAATCCCTGTTTGAAGATCCTCCAAGACTCAGTCCTGATAAAATGCACCATAAACAATACCTGAAAAAACTGTGCGCCGACTATAAAAGCGGTAAATTGGACAGCCTTGAATTAGAGCTGAAATTAGACGGTTATTTAATAGCGCCCAAGGAAGTTGTGGTTAAATAAACCGGTAAAAATTGATCCCGGAATGCCCGTAATACGGGCATTTTTTGTTTAGGAACTGGTTATTCATTAATGATTATGTCCGGTGAACAATTGAGTATTCCTTTTTGGCTATTCTATTTGCCTGCTTAACGAATCATGACCAAAACCCTTTATTGCTAAGATATCTTTGACATCAGAAACCAATAACTAAAAAGATGTTAAATCAAAAAGAAATAACCCTTTCGGGCCAGCAGTTACAGGGAACCATTTTTCACAAGCCGCAGTTTAAGTTAAACGTGGCGGAAGCAGCCATGAGCTTAAACGATTCAACCGAAAATTTTGAAGCCGCTTTACATAAAGTAAAAACCGAATTGGTGAGTAAGAAAAAAAACTTACTTATCGAAAGCATTAAAAAAACAATAATTGATCTTATTTATTATTCGGAGCAGCAGATAAAAACAAATTTCTCAGATTATCTTAGCGAAAAACTAGGGTATCATTATACCTATTTAGCAAATCTTTTTTCGAAAGTCGAAGGATGCAGTATTCAGCAGTTTACTATCATAACTAAGATCGACCGCGTAAAAGAATTACTTGTTTATGAGGACATGAGGATCACCGAGATCTCCTTTAAGCTTCATTACAGCAGTGTAGCACATTTATCTAACCAGTTTAAAAAAGTAACAGGGTTTAGTCCATCGCAATATTTGGCATCCATTCGTCAAAACAAAAATATATTGCCTGGCAAATTTTCTTCTGAGGAGAATACTTATTCTGACCTTTCTAAAGAAGAGACAAAGATCTTATCATTAGTAATAAATAAAACATCAAAAACCCGCGACGAAGATCCGCAAGAGAAACACGGGTAATTTTTTCCCTTTTTTCTTGCAAATAAAGTATTGTGTTGGAATAAAAAAATGATAATGATTTATATGCCGTTTTTTCGGGTGCTAACCATTTAAAAAAATTTATGAAAACAAATTTTACATTTATTGTTTATCACTTAATTTAAATAAACCTTATGAGATCTTTAACAATTTGCATTCAAATATCAGCTTTGCTGATAATAATTTTTGAGTCTTGTGCAAAGCCTGCTGGCCCGGGAGGAAGAGCTATGGTGAAAGGCAAAGTATATGTTCATGATTTCGATAACACCTTTAAGTATTTAATATCGAGTGGTTATTCGCCCGGTGAAAAAGTATATATTGTTTATGGTAATAATACATTTGTTGGTAATAGTGTTACTACTTCGTATGATGGTTCATTTGAATTTATGTATCTAAATAAAGGTCATTACAAAATATTTGCAAATTCTATAGACACAAGTTATAAAATTAAAGGCAACAAAACCACCATCGCCGTTGTGCGCGAGTTTGATATTAATGATCCCAAGAAAGTGATTACGGTGGAAGATATTGTTATTAATAAGTGACCTCTGTCGTTCGTGCGATACCTAATAAACCAAATGTTTACCAACCATTCTTCTCAACTTGCATTTTCATTGGAGAAATTAAAATAATCAAGGAGTCGGGTGTGGAGTTATTCTTTTATAAACTTGGAATTATATTGTCGTTTATCGAAGGAGGTAATTTTTAACATATAACAACCGCTTGAAAGCCAAGAAACATCAATTTCTTTTTTGTACGCCTCTTTAAAAACGGTCTGTCCTAAATAATTTATAATTTCGTAATTCTCAAATCCCTTTTGGTTGGTTGTAACAAATAAAGTATTTGAAACAGGATTGGGATAAATTATCATTTCAGAGCCTAAATAACTTATTTCATTTAAACCAGTGGCATTAACCGGTAAACTAACGCTGCAAGTACCGAGGCAACAGCCATAACCACCCATCACTGTATAAGAACCTGGACATAGATTCGTATATGTTGATGTTGCATTTGTAATACCCAAAGGCTGCAACGTAAGTGTAACAGGAACACATCCAAAACCATTTATACTTGCCGCGATAACCCCATTGCAACAAGTAGAACAAGTTGCGGCGGTAAAGCTGACTGTAATAGTAAACCCACATTGCCCATAGAAATTTGTAGCAAAAAAAATAAAAATAATTAGAATTACTTTTTTCATAATGTTTGTTTTGCAAAAAGCGTGCCAGTTTTATTTTTAACGAGCTATAATGAGTCGTTTTTGAGCAGTTTGATGATCTGAATTGATAATTTGCAAAATATAAACTCCTTCTGAAAGGTTAACCGTTGGTATTTGAGCCTTACCCTGCGTAACCTCTAATTCCTTCTTATCAATCTCTTTTCCTGTAACATCAAATATTTTCACTTCAATACTCTTATCATAAAAATAACTCAGACTAATATTTACCAAATCCCTCGCAGGTTGTGGGTAAATACTTATGCTCTGTGCAAACAATGTATTTTCATTGATGCCAGTGCTCATATTTACATTGACCGTATCTGTTTTTATGTTACCACAAATGTTTTGAGTTACAACATAACTAAAAGTACCCAGTGTTAGCGGTTTTACCCAAATTCCACCACCAGTACCAACCGTTGTTGTTCCTGTTGTCCATGTACATTCTAAACCAATTTCAGGAGGACGACCAATAAAAGCGCTATCGCCTAAATTAATATTTTTATCAGGGCCGGCGTAAGCGGGTAAATTGTAATCAATCACACTAACATCGTCAATATTATACTCACTGAAAACGCCTCCACCAACGCCAGTTGTTGTAGAATTTGTTGCAGCATCAGTTTTAAAATTACCAATTACTAAATATTTTTCAGTTCCAGTTGCTGTATAAGTTCCGCTAACCTCAACCCAATTTAATGTATCATTAATGATTCCTGCACTATTAGAAACGCCATTGCTTAAATATGTCAGCTTCATCATACAATACTTAATCGTATCTAAAGTAACATCACCAAAATGTACTCCTAAGGCATCAATTGCATTCGGAGATGTGTTAGTTAAATTCACAAACATCTTTACACAATAAACTTTCCCTCCAATGAGATAGTTTTTTAATCTGTTTCTTGGATAAGTTCTGAAATTAGGGTAAACGCAAGTTGGGCTTGTGCAATAAAATGTTGCTAAAATAAAGCCATTTCCTGTTTTAGGATATTGAAAGGAAGAAGTGGTGTAAGGTACGTTAGGATAACATACATTAAAATAATCTCCAGCAGCTCCGGGTTTGGTAGTATCTATACTATTCCAATATTTTGCCTTTGCAATGTAGTTAGGCAAATTACAATCATAGTAATCTTCAAAAGAAGGGTTATTAACCAAATTAACTTGTCCATTTATTGTTAAACCCAAACAAAACAAAACCAACATTAATAGGTTTCGTTTCCTTAAAAAGAAAATGTTAATTAGATATAATAAGCTTCTTAACAATTCTGTCATTATTTTGATTAACTAAAGTTACAAAATAAATACCGGAATTCAAATTAAGCTTGATTTTACCTGCAAATGCCTGTGTTTTTATAAGATAATTGGCCATAATCTTTCCGCTAACATCAGTAATAAACACCTGAATAGTCTCAATTTCGTTACTGCTCACTATAAACAAGTCTTCTGAGGCTGGGTTCGGATGTATTTCAACATTCCATTTATTCAAAGTATTTTTTTGTTGAGACGATTCAGTATTATTTCCAAATCGCGAGACAATATTTTCTTCAACGGGACAATTATCATTAAATAATTCTACTTCACTATAAATCATATTATACATAGCACGTGCTTGATAAACCACAGAGCCATCAATAAATGGACATTTATTTGCCAATGCAGCTAAATTTAAACTATCGTTCGCTGTGTAGGTGCTATCATAATATGCCTTATAAATTTGAAAAAACTGTTTGTAATTTGTCTCAATATTATTGGTAGGTGTAAATGCACTTAGTTGTGATGCAGCCATTGCTTTATTACCGTTAGATAGGTTGGTTTCAATATTACATAAAGTTTCCCTGCAGCCGGTTAAGCTTGTATTATAAAAATTCTGTAACACCACATCGGTACTCATTAAACTCGGATCATGTTTTAATGCTCTGAATAAATGATTTTTATGAATGAACTGACTTTCTGGAATAACGTTAATAAACGGAATAGAATCCTGTGCAATCATATCTAAAGTGCTTCCTCCTCCCGGGGATGGGATTGATGGTGGCGGTGTACATGCATAAAATGAGCCAGAAGAGGCGAAAAGGTTAATATTCGTAATGTACCTATTAGGAACAGGAAATGCAGAATTAGATAAGGGCGTGTACGTTGCAGCAGACCTTACATATATAGGTGAATTACTGGCAAAACTATTTTGGGTCCAAGTATAAAAAGTACCAGGAGGCCAACCTGCTATCCACTGATTATCTATTGGTGTACTTAAATTTCCTTGTTGCCCAATAATGCCGTTACTACTTATAACAAAACCTCTTGCATTGGTTTTCATAACGTTGCCAAACCATGATGTGTTAACCGATTGTGCACCGGCAAACTCAAAACCTTGATATAAAACACGAACTGTATTACAAGTAACACTCAAAAAATTATTTACACTTGTGTAAATACCTGTCACAATGGTATTGGTTGTATTTGTGCCTTTTACCTGATTTGCGAAAATACTTAGCGTGCTGCAACCTGTACCATTTATGCCATACTGGCGTGCGCTACCCGTTATTAAATCATCAACCAAGGTAATTGTATTTGTAACTACATTGGGGTGCTGACCGTTATGCCAGTTTTGTAAAAATATACCGCGATAAGCATCTTTAATACTATTATCGGTAATACTTAATCGCGTGTCCGTAGTAAAAGTAATAGCACTTGGTGGTCCCGGTGGAGGTAATAGTGGTTGTTGGAGAGTAATCGCATTACTTACATACTCAGTTGTTATTACTCCTGCGTTTGTTGCTTTAATAATGTTATGGTCAATATTTACTTTTCCTACGTATTGGCCAGTGCCTGTAAAAGTTGGAATACTTAAATTTGAATAATTACCTACGAAACTTATTGGATTTGTGTGATTATAAAATAAATTTTGGCTGATATTTAACGCCGCAAACCTGTTTGTAACAGCAAATACCCCGAATTTACCGTGATAAAAAGTAAGGGCGTTATAACCACTTTGCTGTTGGGTACTGTAAAATTCATTTCCGTAAATATCAGTAATAAATGTATTTGAAACCTGAATATCGAAGTTTAAATCGTAAAATTTATTTCTTATAACACTTCCGCCGGTAGCCGGAATGGAAAATGCTCTGAGGTGTATTAAAGAAATTAAACCCCCAATACTTCTGATACCTTGCGCTGAAAAACCACTTGCGGCACCTATTACAACACGCCCGTTTTGAAATACGTTTCCTGTTGTATTTAAATTTGAAAA
>Ga0210408_10005253_pt1 | contig 11402 bp, 2 predicted proteins | sample IncBWH4MmetaG_FD_155471 | JGI IMG/M metagenome (GOLD analysis project Ga0210408, IMG submission 155471) | Forest soil microbial communities from Barre Woods Harvard Forest LTER site, Petersham, Massachusetts, United States - Inc-BW-H-4-M | ecosystem: Environmental > Terrestrial > Soil >... | reverse complement strand
CTACGAGTTCGCGCCGGGGTTTGGCCAGGACACGATTGGCAATGGTGGACTCTTCAATTCGACTACCCCGAATGCCGCCACGAATGCGTCGCTTCTCTTCGCCTCGGGGATCGCACCCAGCAGTTTGACCATCAGCCAAGGGATCGATGGATCGTGGGGCTTTTCAACAAACATCGCGCTGGTCATCAACGATGGCGCCAGTGCCGTCTCGGTCAACGGCGGGCTTACCCCCGGAGTTATCGGTGGAGTGAACTTTGCGGGAGGACCCTCTGAAACCCTGACGCAATTTATGAATTCCTTTGCTCCATCGACCACGTCAATACAATTTGCAGGGCCGAATAGCCTGAGCGTCCTCAGTGTGGGGAACAGTCAAACAGTGACTGACGCCACGGGAATCGATAGGTTTATTTGGTCCTTCGGCAATAGCGATGTCGTCACGGAGTCGTTTGCTGCGGATCAGGTATTTGCCTATGGCAATAACGATACGATTACCTCAAGTTCAGCCGTGTGGGCCGGCGGCAACAACGATTCTGTCACGCTCGGTGGCAATGTGGGGGCGACGCTCGCAGGTGCGGCCGATACGCTTGTGACCAGCAATAGCGGTGTCGGTTTTGTGGTTCACCAATCCTCGGATGTGATTCAAGTCGGGGCGGGTGCGACCGCGGATTCGATCGATGCGTTTGCCAACTACACCCTGCCGACGAATGTGTCGATGCTGACACTCGACAGCACCGTGGGAGGGCTCTCCGGTTCTAGTAATAGTCAGGGCGGCATGCTGATCGCAGGGGCCAACGCGGACACGCTCACCGGCGGCGCCGGTCGAGACACGCTCAAGGCATCGGGCAGCAACGACGTGTTGGTGGGCGGCGCAGGTAGTGAAGCCTACATCTTGAATAACGTGACCGACAGTATTCAATTTGGCAGCGGCGCGGCGAGCCTCAATAGCGTGCAGGCGGCTTTCAGTTATGCGCTCACAAGCGCAGCCAATGCGCTCACCATCACGGGCGGTTATGCTACGGGCACCGGCAATGCGGCCAATGATTGGCTGGCTGCTCAGGGCACCTACGACACCCTGATTGCCGGATCCGGCAATGACACCTTGGTCGACAGCACCTCGACACCGACGGCATTGGTCGGCGGCTCGGGCAATGACACCTTTATCGTCAATAACGCGAGCGATGTGATCCAAGATACGGCGTCGGCGGCGACCAATACCATCATCGCGTCCGTGAATGTCGTGTTGCCGACGAACATCAATAATTTGACCCTCACCGGCGCCTACCTGACGGGTACGGCGAACGCCGGAAACGATTCCCTCACGGCCAATGGGGGCAATGACACACTCATTGCCGGGGTGGGCAACGACACCTTGGTGGCTGCAAGCGGCACTGATACCTTCGAGTTGAATTCGGGCTTTGGCCACGATCAGATCATCGGTGCCCAGAACGGTGCCCTCATTCAATTCGGATCCGGAATATTGCAGAGTAGTTTGACGTTCAGCGCATTGCCAGGAACCAATGGCGCGGCTCCCTCGTTGGTGATTACAGGCGCGGGCGGCGCGGTGACCGTGCAGGGCGGACTCGTTCCGGGCGCGATCGGCGGGGTCAGTTTCACCGGAGGCGGCACCGCCACTGTAGCGCAACTCGTGGCGCCCAGCGGGCGAACGACCGTGACCGGCTCCAACGGCAACTTGATTTTAAGCCCGGGCAACAGTGATTCCGTGACGGCGGGAGTTGGTCAGGACACCATCATCGCGTGGGGCAATACCGACACGCTCGTGGCCGGTAGCGGCGGGACCGTCATCGACGCCGGCGGTACGGGCGATCAGGTTAGGGGCTCGTCAGGGTCGGATACGCTCAATGCGATCGGAGCGAATACCACGTTGATCGGCGGATCCGGCAACGAGACGTTCCTGGTGAACACGGCAAGCACGGTGATCCAGGTCTCCGCGGGTGTGGGTCATGACACGGTGTTCTCTGCGGTGAGCTACACGGTGCCCACGAACGTTTCCCAACTCACGTTGACGGGTACTTCGAATCTAGTGGCGACCGGTAATGCGGGCAATGACACGATTACCGCCAACGCGGGGAACGACACGATCATCGCCGGCAGCGGCGTCGATACCCTGGTCGGTGGGACGGGGATCGATATTTTCCAAGTCAATAATCCGAGCGACGTCGTGCAGGTCACTTCGGGCAATCCCCAAGATCAGATTTTGGCGACGTCCAATTACACGCTACCGAGTTCCGTCAATAATCTGCAATTGAACCTGAGTGGCATCGTCGGCACCGGCAATGCACAGGCCGACTATATGATTGCGAGCGCTTCGGGCGATACGGTGATCGCCGGCAGTGGCAACGACACCGAGGTTGGCAATTCCTACAGCGAAAACCTGATGGGTGGATCCGGGAACGACTACCTGATCTCCAATGGCGGTTCTAGCAACCTCACTTCTGGCACAGGAATAAACACGTTATATAGCTATTATCAGTATGACAATCTCTATATCAATAATTCCGCGGACGTGATTGGTTCGCTCGCCAATTACGATACGCTTTACACCAGCGTGAGCTTTACGTTCCCGGCAAACGTTCACAGCTCGTCTTATACCGCAATGAACTGGTATATGACTGGGTCCGCCAACGTTAATGTTAACGGCCAGAATTTCCTCTCCGGACTGACCCTCTTTGACTTGGGCTCCGGCAACAATACGATGGTGGGTAATGCGGGCGCAGCGTTTAATCCTGGGGCAGGTATCGACACCTTCATCGGGAATGTAGGTGGGTCCAACTCGTTTACAGTCAACAAAGCCACCGATGTCGTGATAGCGCCGCTGGGCTCCACTTTCGATACCCTCTCATCGAGTGTGAGCTACACGCTGCCTGCTTATGTGGACACGCTGAAGCTGACCGGCGCGAGCGTGGTAGGAACGGGCAATTCCGACAATGATACGATGCGCGCGTATGGTACAGGCGACACGCTGGTCGCGGGCAGCGGTAACGATTCTCTGGTATCCAACGGACACGCCGTACTGATCGCCGGCAGCGGCAACGACACCCTGAAGTCACTTGGAACCAATGACACGCTCATCGCCGGATCCGGCAATGACCTGTTGGTACCCACTGCCGGTGAGATCCTGGTTCTGAACGCAGGATTCGGCAATTCGCAGGTCAGCTATAGCACCGTGGGGACTCCGGTCACCGTCCAAATTGGTGCAGGACTCATCGGTGCCAATTTGACCGCCTCGGCCGTGTTGGATGCGAATAGCAACGCTGCGCTCGCGATCGGGAATGGGACGGGAACCGTGACCCTGGATGGAGCGCTCGCGAATGAGACCTATCAATTCGACTTCAATGGTGGCAGCACACTGACGTTGGGACAGTTCCTGTCGCAGGTCAATGTAACGACGTCGTCAGTGACGGGCGCATCCGGCAACCTGACATTGACGGGTGCGGCATCGACGTCTTTCGCCCTCGGATCGGGAAGTGACACGATCTATGCATCCGGGTCGAACGATACCCTGGCAGCCGGTACGGGGGCGAGTCAATTGCTCTACGGCGGAGGGGCAAACGATTCTTTGACGGGGGGAAGTGGCGCGAGTCAAACACTTACTGCGTCGGGGGCAACCAGTACTTTGAAGGGCGGAAACGGAACCACGCAGACCGTGACTGCGGCAGGTCTGAACGAGACTGTGATCGGCGGGAGCGGCACCAATCAGACGTTGCGTGCGCTTGGCGCCAATGATTGGATCATCGGCGGAAGTGGCACGGGCGATACTCTCAGCGCAGCTGGGACCAACGACACGCTCGTTGCGAGCAGTGCGGCGTCCTATCTGTATGATTCCTCGCTCTTGGGCAACAACAGTGTCACATTCATGGTGAATAGCGGCAGCGACACCGTCGGCGCCGCGTATCTCTATAACACCGATACGATTAGCTCCTCGGTGTCTTTCACCTTACCGAACAATCTCCATACACTCATCTTGACCGGCACCGCGAATCTCACAGCGACCGGCAACCCAACCAACAACAACTACACTGCGACACTGGTTTCCAACACCGGCGTGGATACGCTATCGAGTAATTGGGCGGCGAACTTTTACGTCAATAATTCAGCGGACGTGGTGGTCGCCAATGCGACCTACGCCTCACAGAATCGGATCTACTCCGGTGTGAGCTATACATTACCCAGCAATTTCGAAGGGCTTTTTCTGACGGGAACGGGACTCACGGCCACGGGCAACTCTCAAAACGGGTGGGAATTGGATGCCTACGGCGCGGACACCTTGGTCGCCGGAAGTGGAGATGAGGCCCTGTTTTCCAATATCGGCTTCGGCACCAATACGCTGGTGGCGGGTAGCGGGAATGACTTTCTGGATGCCTATGCGGGCGACACTGTGGAGTTCAATTCGGGATTTGGCCACGCTGAGGTATATGATGATTTCGGAGGAACAGGACCCACTATTCGCTTCGGCTCCGGTATTACCGGCAGCAGCCTCACGGCGACGGCCATCGTTGATTTGAACGGCAACGGCGCCCTGGCGATATCCAATACCACGGGTGCGGTGACGTTGGATGGCTCGCTTTCCAACACGACCTACCAATTGAACTTCAATGGGGCGGGTAACCTCACGCTGGCGCAGTTCCTGGCTCAAGTGCACGTGGCGACATCGAGCATCACGGGCGCGTCCGGTAATGTCATTCTGGAAGGTACCGCGTCGGTCTCTGTTATGGGCGGGACCGGCAACGATACGATTTACGCGGGGGCGACCGCCGATACGATCAGGGGCGGGAGCGGCAATCAAGTCCTCACTGCCGTGGGAACCAACGATTCCATCGTCGGCGGGAGTAACAACGACACTCTCAGCGCGCTCGGAACAAACGATACTTTGGTCGCGGGAGCGGCCGTCGACACGTTGGTTGGTGGCTCCGGGGTCAACGTAACGTTTGTCATCAACAATGCGAATGACGCCATCCAACTGCTGACGGGCCCCGGCAACGACACGGTGTCTGCATCCATTAATTTCACCCTGCCGACCAATATTAATTCGCTCATTTTGACGGGGACGGCTGCGCTCGTGGGGACGGCCAATGCTGGCAACGATAGTCTGACCGCCAATAGCGGGGCCGATACCCTGGTGTCCGGGACCACGGGGACTGATAGCTTGGTCGGTGGCTCGGGCAACGACACCTTCTATGTGAATAACACCGCCGACAAGGTGACCGACACCTCGAGCACGGCGAACAACACTCTCTACAGCACGGTGACCTACACGCTGCCCACCAACGTGAACACATTGATTCTCACGGGGAACGGAGCGCTGGTTGGGACAGGCAACACGCATACCGATTCGATCACGGCGGGGAGCGGCGTCGATACCCTCGTCGCGGGCACCGGGGTAGCGACTCTGATCGGAGGCTCGGGGAACGATACCTTTGTCATCAATAGCGCCGCTGATGTGATCACGGACACCTCGACGACGACGAGCAACACCATCTCGAGCACCGTCACTTACACTCTGCCAACCAATGTCAATGCGCTCATCTTCACCGGCACGTCCGCCTTGAAGGCCACCGGCAATAGCGGCAACGATTCGATCACCGCGAACACCGGCGCCGACACCTTGGTGGCCGGCTCCGGGATTGACACGCTGGTGTCTGGGACCACGGGGACCGATAGCTTGGTGGGCGGTACCGGTAACGATATTTTCTTCGTGAATGTCGCGGCCGACAAGGTGACCGACACTGTGACGACCACGAGCAATACGATTTCGAGCATCGTCTCTTACACGCTCCCCACCAACGTCAATACGTTAATTTTCACGGGTACGGCGGCGTTGCAGGGCACTGCCAACGGCGGCAATGACTTGATTACCGCCAACACTGGTGCCGACACACTGGTCGCGGCCGGGGCAGGCAATGACACGCTCGTGTCCGGCAGTATCGGCACCGATAGCTTGGTGGGCGGCACGGGCAACGATACCTTCGTCGTCAATAACACCGCCGACAAGGTGACCGACACCTCGGCGACCGCGAGCAACACCATCGTGAGTTCTGTGAGCTACACCCTGCCGACCGATGTGCAGTATTTGACACTGACGGGCACGAGCGCGCTTGCAGGGACCGGCAATAACCTTTTGGACCTGATCGTGGGCAACACCGGCAGCGACACATTGACCGCGGGGACCGGGATTGCAGCCCTCGAGGGCGGCAGAACCGCGGGTTCCGATCAGATCAAGGCCTTAAGTAATCAGGCGGCGTTGATTGCCGGCGGCGGCAGCTCCACGCTCACCGGCGGCGCTTTCAAGGACTTCTACGCCGCGGGTCTCGTCTCCGACTCGATCACGACCGGCGCCACCGCCAATGTGGTCTCTATTAATAAGGGGGACGGCGCCACTGCCTTGGCACCCACCACCAGCGCTACGAATATCCTGTCACTCGGCGCAGGTATCGATACCGAGAGCCTGTTCTTCACCAAGACCGGCAACAACCTCATTCTGACCGATGCAGTCAGCGGGGACAGCATTACCTTCACCAACTGGTATGTGGGTAGTGCCGATCAGGACTATACAAAGCTTCAGGTGGTGGAGATTGCGAGCGCCAATTACAACAGCGGCGGAGGCGATATCCTTCGCAACAAGGCGCTCGAGGCGTTCAACTTCACCGGACTGGTGGCCGCCTTCAATGCGGCCGGATCGCCTGCCAACTGGGCGCTCTCGACCAACATGGCGTCCGCGCAGCTGACCAGTACCTCAACCGCCGACTATGGGGGTGATTTGGCGTACTACTTTGGCTTGAACGGCAATTTGACCGGGGTCAACCTCTCGGCGGTGCAATCGACGCTGACCAATGCATCGTTTGGCACCGCGACGCAGACCATTGACAGTTTCGGGAGCATCACCGTGGGCGGCGGCCTGCATCTCATGGTCGTGAAACCGGGTGTGAGCATCCAACCCGTCGCGCCGGCGGTATCCACGAGCAGCGCCGTGACACCCGCGGTTCAGTCAAGTACTGATGCAGCGGCTTACGCGAGACCGATCATCAGCGGCTTTCATGCCCGTCGAACCATCGAGCCTGTGATGACGGGCGCCACCGATGGGGTGCCGATCGCGGCGACTGCGGTGTCAAGCACACTGCGACGCGACAGGGAGGTTGCGGAGCGAGGCGATGCGATCAACACGGGTTCCTATTCGCTGGTGACGGCTTCGAACGCCGCCACGGTGATCGCCGGTTTGAAGACGCGCCGGACGGGCGAGCCAGTGATGAGCGGCTCGAGCGACGGGCCCACGTCCAAGAGTTTCGTCGATCCGATCAACGTGGCGTGGCTGACCATGCATGGCGCGCTCGAGGACATCAACGCGGCGCACATCAGCGGTGCAGAGTCGGGTCCCGAACACGATGAGATTGCAACGGATGCGCTTTTGGGCAGCGCACCGCTCAGTCGCATTCGGCGCACGATCGGGGCTCCGGACATTAACTCGCCTCTAGCGCGTCAACGGGCGCTTTAAGTCGCTGGACACGCACAACATGCAAGCAAGATCAGTTAAGCGGAAGTATCACCGATGAGCAAGGCATCCATTGGGGCACCGCCGGCGCGAACTCCCTTGTCGCAAGAGGCGCTCGATTTTGCGCCGGGGCTCCTTGCGATACAGGAAAGCCCGCCGAGTCGCATGCCTCGAGCGGTGATGTATGCGGTCACCTTGCTGCTGGCGCTCTTATTGATCTGGGCCGCGGTGGGACACCTCGATATTGTGGCCAGCGCGGAGGGAAAACTGGTCCCGGAGACCTATCTTAAGCTTGTGCAGCCGGCCGATGCCGGCATCGTCAAGGAAATCCTGGTGCGCGAAGGCGAGCGGGTGAGCGCGGGTCAGGTGCTGTTACGGCTCGACGCTCAGGACGCGCAGGCCGACGCGGCACGCTTGGGCACCGACCTGGCGCTTCGATCGCTGCAATTGCGCCGCATCGATGCGGAGCTTACTGGCACCCGGCTTCGACGGCTACCGAATGATCCGCCCGATCTATTGGCCCAAGTCGAATCGCAGTATCGCGAGCGGCATCAAACCTACCTCGATTCGTTGGGACAGGTAGATGAACAATTGCGCAAAACGCAGAGGGATTACGATGCCGGCTCGGCGGTGCTCAATAAGCTGCAGCAGACCAATCCGATTCTAAAATCTCAGTCCGATGCGTACACCGGGTTGGGCGGAGAAGGGTACGTCCCGAAAGTGACGGTCAGCGATAAACAACGTGCCTATATTGAAAACCAACAGGATTTGCTCGCTCAAACGTCGACGGTCGAGGGTCTATCCGCCGCGGTCAGCGGCGCAGGCCAGCTGGTGCGACAGACGCGTTCAAAATACCGCAGCGACTTGGAAAACGAGCGCGTGGAGGCCAATGGCGAATATCAAAAGCTGCAGCAGGACGTGGCCAAACAAGCCCATCGCTCGAATCTGCTTGAATTAAGAGCGCCGGAGGCGGGTATCGTCAAGGACTTGGCCACGCACACGGTGGGCACGGTCGTTTCCACGGGGACGGTGCTGCTGTCCATCGTCCCGGAACAAGAGCCCTTGGTCGCGGAAGTCCTTATTCGCAATGATGATGTGGGGTTCGTACACCCTCACCAGAAGGTGAAGATCAAGCTCGCCGCCTATCCCTTCCAAAAATATGGTCTCCTAGACGGGCAAATTCTCCAAGTGTGGCCGGATGCGAGCGATGCCAATTCCTCAAATGGTCAAAACGATCACTCAGGCGGGGGCGCTGCACCCGCCGACTCAGTCACCGGATTCAAGGCACTGGTGAGTCTGGACCGTCAGGCCCTCACCACGGCCGGTGAGTCATTGACGCTGGTTGCCGGTATGCAAGTGATCGCCGAAATCCGCGAGGGCCGCCGCACCGTCCTGCAGTACCTGTTATCGCCTATCCAGGGCGCCCTCCACGATGGCGGCCGCGAACGGTGACAGTCGCGCCCTCCCGAAGCACACGTGGGTACGTCAGCTTGTTTCTCCTGGGCATCTGCCTCGGCGCCCCCATCGCACAATCCGCGGACTTAAACGATCTCTATGTGCTCTCCCTCACCAGCGATCCCACGTTTCAGTCAGCGAGTTTTGCACTTCAAACGGCGCGTCAGCAACGACCGGAGGCCTTCTCTGCTTTACTGCCAACGCTCATTGCCAATGGCTCTGGGAGTCGCACGTTTGGAAGGACCAAGTATACGAATGTTCCCGAGGTCAACCGGTCGTTTGACACCGATCAGTGGGTTTTGCAGCTGACCCAACCGCTCTTTCGAGCGGAATCCCTGTTGGCGTTGAGCGAAGCGCGCGCGAGTGTGGAACAGGCGGCGGCCCTGTATGCACTTGCGGAGCAGGATCTCATCTTGCGCGTGACACGGGCTTACTTTGACGAGGTGGTGGCCGAACATCACGTGACGGCGGCGCTTGCCCAAGTGACCGCACTCAATGAGCAACTTCACGCAGCGCGCCACAGCTTTGAAGCCGGGGTTGCGAGCGTCACGGATGTCGATGAAACCGAATCGCGAGCGGCACTCGCCGAAGCGCAGCACGTGGCGGCGATGAACGATGTGGAGTCTTCGCGCGCCGCGCTCGAAGCCATTACTGGCGCGACGCCGCCCCTGCTCAATGCGCTCAAGGCCGAGGCGGTCTCGCCGCGGCCTAGCCCAAGTGATGTCGCCTCATGGGTGAGCCGTGCAGTCACCGATAACCCGTCGGTCAAAGCCGCCAATGCCGCGGTGACGGTCGCGGACTATGAACTCGATCGCAGCCGCGCGCAGCGGCTGCCGACGGTCGATATGGTGGCAACCTATGGGGGGAACTATTCCTCCGGCAATATTTCCGAACCCTCCAACTTCGGGACCAATGTCAAGGATCGTCAAGTGAGCATCCAAGTGACGGTTCCTTTATTCGACGGCGGGGCCTTGCACGCTCACGTGGCTGAGGCACGTTATAGGCGATCCAAAGCACAAGCGGATTTCAGCGCCGCGCAGCGTCAAGCGGCCTTAAGCGCGCGACAATCCTTCGCCGCGGTATTGAGCGGGGTGTCGCAAATCCATGCCCTAGAAACGGCGGTGGCGGCCGGTCACAGCGCGGTCAAGGGAAATCGGATCGGCTACGGCTTAGGATTACGCATCAATAGCGACGTGCTCAATTCCGAGCAGCAACTCTATAGCACGATGCAGGATCTCGATAAGGCACGCTACGATGCGCTTTTCGAGGGGCTCAAGCTCAAAGCGGCAACCGGTGAGTTATCGTCCGATGACGTCAGGGCGATCAACTTACTTTTACAGATCGGGCCGATCGAGAGCGACAACAATGTTCCGACGACGAGGACCCCATGATCGATCGAGACACCAAAGGCGGGCCCCAGTGATTGGGAAGCGCCGGTCTCGATGAAGATCAGTGATCTTTACTTGTGAACGCCGTGATCGGTTCTGGTGCCCCTGATCAGTCGCAGCGAAATCAGGGAATCCAACATTTTGAGCGCAACGACTTTGCGATTGCATTGACGTGCTTTGATCGGCATCTATCGACGTTGCCGGGCGATCGGGAGCTCTTCAACTACAAGGCGCGTGCACTCGAAGCGTTGGGTCGGTTCGACGATTCATTGGGGTGCCTTGATCAGGGTCTTGAACTTGAACCCGATAATGTCGCGGACCTCTGCAACCGGTCGGTGATGTTGACCAGGTTGTCGCGTTGTGCCGAGGCCCTGGCGAACTACGACAGAGTTCTGATACTGCAACCCAACCACGTCGACGTGCTGATGAATCGAGCGCGCCTGTTATATCAACTGGATCGGCGGGACGAGGCATTGGCGTCCGCCGAGCGCGCAGTCGAAGGGGCGCCGGCGGACCTGTCGGCCCGCAACACTCGGGGCATGATCTTCGATCAGATGGGTCGTCGAACGGAGGCGCTCGCGGATTTTGAGGCGATCTTGGCGATCGACCCCCATCATTGCGATGCGATGACCAATCGCGCCATTCTGTACGCGCGCGGCGGGGAGTTCGCCGACGCTTTGAGCCTGTATGACCGATCCTTGTCGATCAACCCCCACCAACTCAACGCTTTTTATAATCGCGCGGTGATTCGCTTGGTACTCGGTGACTGGACGCGAGGGTTTCGCGAGTTTGAAAGCCGCTGGAAGCTTTTTCCCCATGAAGCGGCACGACTTGCCCATCTTGCTCCCCAGTGGTCGGGTCAATGCGACATCAAAGGAAAGACAGTTCTCTTGCATCATGAGCAAGGGTACGGCGACACTCTGCAATTCTCTCGCTACGTCCCTCTGGTCATGCGCTTGGGCGCCCGGGTCGTGATGGCGGCTCCCGCAGGCCTTCGCACCCTGATGCAGACGTTGCCCGGCGCGCCGCAGATCGTCTCGGAGGGCGAACCCGTG
>Ga0210408_10005252_pt1 | contig 11403 bp, 12 predicted proteins | sample IncBWH4MmetaG_FD_155471 | JGI IMG/M metagenome (GOLD analysis project Ga0210408, IMG submission 155471) | Forest soil microbial communities from Barre Woods Harvard Forest LTER site, Petersham, Massachusetts, United States - Inc-BW-H-4-M | ecosystem: Environmental > Terrestrial > Soil >... | reverse complement strand
CGGCGCGAACGGTTATCTCCTCGCCGCCCGACGGCTATACGCTGGCGCTATTGGCCAACGGCACCGCGGTCAGCGTCTCCTTGTTCAAGAAATTGCCCTACGATCCGCTGAAGGATTTTGCGCCGAGCCTGGGATTGTTCGATTTTCTGTTCGCCACTTCGGCGAACTCGCCGTTCAAGACGCTTGGCGACTTCATCGCCGCCGCGAAAGCCAAGCCCGGCACGCTGAATGTCGGCACCATCAATGTCGGAAGCACGCAAAACCTGTCGGCGGAATTGTTCAAGACGGCCGCCGGCGTCGATTTCACGATCATCCCCTACCGTGGAACGCCGGAGATCCAGGTCGCGCTGCTACAGGGCGATGTCGCCCTGATGATCGACAGCTATTCCTCCATGAAGGGCAACCTTGCCGACGGCAAGCTGAGGGCGCTCGCATCCTCCGGCGCGCGACGCTCGGAGGCCACGCCGGAGCTCGCCACCGTGACGGAAAGCGGCGTTGCCGATTACGACGTGGTCTCCTGGAACGCCTTGTTTGCGCCGGCCGGCACGCCGCCGGAGATCGTGAAGACGCTGAATGCGGCGCTACGGGATATTCTCGCCGACGCCGACGTCAAAAAGCGGCTGCTCGAACTCGGCATCGAGGCCAGGCCGGGCTCGCCGGAGGCGCTGGCGGACCGGCTCAAATCCGACATCGACAAATGGCAGAAGGTGATTGAGAAAGCTGGAATTCAGAAGCAGTAGCGTCGTGCCGCTGCTGCGTGTCACGAGAAGCGAGATCTGGAGCTTCGAATGATCGCTACCGGACCGAAAAACTGGAACGTGGGCCTCGTCGGCTATGGCGAAGTCGGCCGCATCCTCGCCGGGATCAAGAAGGGGTAGCGCGAACGCGAACGCGGTTGCGAGATTTGTAGGGTGGGCAAAGCGACCCGTCCGCCGTAGCTCAACGAGCAAAGGCGGAAAGCGTGCCCACCTTTTTTCTGCGTCAACCCAGAATCGGTGGGCACGGCGCAATTGCGCCTTTGCCCACCCTGCATTCCGCGACGCCTCACGCGAAGGCGGTCGCCAGGAACGCGGCCAGAATGCCGCCGATCAACAGATACTTCGCCGCGTAATAGACGCGCTTGTTCCATGCCTTCATCCGCTTGCCGGCGAGGCGCACGTGGTAGACATAGCCGAACACGCGGTTGAGCCAGCCGACGCGCTCGCCCTCCTCGTTCTGGGTCGCGCTCTCGTTGATGATGTTCCTGGAGACCCAGCGGTTGACCGCGGTCATCGCGCGCGTCTTCAACGGACGCTCGACGTCGCAGAACAGGATGATGCGATCGTCGCTGGTGGTGTTCTCTGCATAGTGCAGATAGGTCTCGTCGAACAACAGGTCCTCGCCGTCGCGCCAGGAATAAGAGTTGCCGTCGATGAAGATGCGGCATTCGCCCGGCGATTTCGGCACCACCAGACCCAGATGATAGCGCAGCGAACCGGCATAGGGATCGCGATGTTGCACGAGCTTGCCGCCCGGCGGCAGATTGGCGAACATCGCCCCCTTCACGTTGGGAATGGTGTTCAACAATTCCACCGTCTTCGGACAATTGGCAAGCGCCGACGGCAGCGCCTCCTCGTACCATTTCAGATAGAAGCGCTTCCACCCGGTCCGGAAGAAGGAGTTAAAACCCCAGTCATTGTATTTGTCGGCGGCCTTGATTTGCCCTTGCGCGAACAGATGCAGCGCCTCCTCGCGGATCGTCTGCCAATTGTCGCGCAGCACGCTAAGCTCGGAGACCATTCCGACCTGTAGGATCGGCCGGTTCGGCACCGCCGAGAACAGGTACATCAGCACGTTGTAGGGCGCCATGATGGTGGAATGGTCGGAGACCTGCCGCCAGAATCCGAGCCGCACCTTGCCGCGGAAATGCACGGCGAGCGCCGAGCCGACGAAAGCCCATAGCACCAGGAATTGCGGCGCAAACAGACGCATGACCATGGCGAGAAAACCCCAGGAAAGCCCTCTCCGACAGCCCTATAACAGATTTGCAACGCCGCGCTCAAGACGCCATTGCGCCTCCTCGGGAACCTTAAGTACGGTAGGCTACAATCCGTGGATCATGCCGGCATCGATCAGAAGCCGGTTGAAGCGGCGCGCTTCCGCGCCGTCCTTGCAGGCATAGAACATGCCCTGGCAACGCAACATGATTTGCTTCTGTTCTACGAACGAAGGATCGAGCGGAATGCCTGCGGCTTCCTGAATCACCAGCGGCAGATAAGGTCCGTCGATCGCATCCATTTGGGTCGGGCTCTTGACCGGTTCGAAGTTGACCGCATCGATCGCGTAATAGGTCGCGTAATAGCGCGGATCGTAATCCTCGAGCTTCTTGCCGACACCGGCCTCGTCGAGTGCCGGATCGAGCACATGCGGCGAGAATTCCGGCTGGTGATCGCCGTAGCGCACGATCAGGAACGGCTGGCCGGGAAACTTCTTCTTCAGTCCGGCGATGAACGCCTTGTAGTCGTCGGCGCTGAGCGCCTGCCGGCGCAGATATTCGTCGACCACCGGCTCATTGCCCAAGGCGCGCCATGACGGCATCAGGTCGGGACGAAATTTGGTCTCCCAGGGAAAATGATTGGCGGCGAGATAGACGAACATGAACAGCGGCGTCTTCGGCGGCGCCTCAGCCATCAGCGACAAGGCTTTGTCGTAGAAGAAACTGTCGGGCTCGACATCCCTGGCTCCGAGATCGTGTGCGTCGTAGAAATGCTGGATGCCGGTGGTCAATTGAAAACTGCGCGCGCTCATGAACGCGCCGAACGCCGGATAGAGCGAAATCGTGTCATAGCCGCAGCGGCGCAGTGCCAGGGGCAGCCCGCGCTCGACCCGGCCGGAGGCGATGCGGGTCACGAAATAGGCGAAGCGGCCGAACGAACGCGACGAGAGCCCTGCGAGCACGTTGTATTCGGTGAACCAGCTCGGGCCGCCATTGCTCTCGGCGAGGAATTTGCGCTCCCTGCCGTCGAACGATTTGAAATGGCTGCCGTAGCCGGGTGGCACCTTGATGCCGTCGGCGGCGCGAATATCGAAGCTGGATTCATCATGGACCATGATGATGTTCGGCCGGCGCCCGGCGGGATGGCAGGAATCGAGCAGCGGCACGTTGAGGCGCTCGGTTGCGATCGCGTCCGATTCCATAAAACCGCGATGGATGAAATCCGATACCGCGGTGACGCCGGACCGGGAAAATTTCGACAAATAGCCGTCGTCGTAATAGCCGCGCCAGGCTTCATCCGGCCATCTGATGGAATATCCAACCAGAATCGCCAGGCAGGCCAGCATACAGGCGAGCGCTGGCAGGCGGCGGATACGGAACGGATCGAGCCACCACAGCGCATACATCAAGGGGATCGTGACCAGGCCCGCCGAGATCACCGACCAGCGCAGATTGGGGAAGATCGTAAACAGGAATGCCGCGGTATCGCGATCGATCACCATCAGGTCGACGAAGTTCGCGGTCATCTGCACGACGTCGTGCTTGAGCCGCGACAACAGCACCAGCACCACCACCATGGTCAGCGACAGCGCGCCCGACAGCGCTGGGCGCCGCAACAGCGCGATCCAGAAGAAATTCAGGATGCCCCACGACAGCAGAAAACAGGCGCGCGAGCCGAAATCGGTCTCGGTTTGCAGCATCAGGACCAGCGCTGCCAGATGCGGCGCCGCGACGGCGAGCAGCCTGAAAATACCAAGGGAGGCGGCGCCCGCGGCGACGACGGTTGCAAAGGGGCCTGGATTAGGCGCGGACGCCATGGACGGGGACGCAACTCAAGCCCGGCGCTGCCAAAAGCCTTGGCTGGCGATAACCAGGAGACCGACGCCGCGGCCGGAACCCGCGACATGTCTCAAAAATGTAATTTAACTGTCATGAACGCGCAATGAAGCGACCCACAGACCTTTGGTCTAGAGGAGCCATTTTTGCCGGCAACCTTACCGGGCCGGCCGTGGATCGCGACGCTCAGCCCGGCGAACTGGCCGGACGGACGAGGTTATTTCGATTTTTGGTCGGGCAGCGGACAGACAAGGGTTTCGGGACGGAATTACCTTTTTCGCCATGCCGGGGTCACCGAAACCCGATCCAGAGCTATTGCCGATCCACCGTCCGCGCTGCCCTGACTGCCAAATGCGGATGGTAACGGCTGTCGTCACGCCCGGGCCCGAGGGTTTCGAGCATCGCTGCTACGAATGCCCGAAATGCGCCCACACCGAAACCAGGATGGAAGCCTGCGACCCGCTTGAATCGCACGCCTTCTGGACTGACCGCGGGCCGGGGCAAACCGACCATCCAACATCGACCAAAATGGCGCTCCAAACCAAATAGTGCGGCCATGTCCCGACCGATCAAAAACCCAAAACCCCGCCTCGATCTGGAAGCCGAAGCGCTGGCAGCGCTCGAAACGGCCCGTGCGCTGCCGCACGGTCCGGAGCGGACCGAAGCGATGAAGCGAGCCGGCATCTTGCGGAACGCGGTGGAGCTGCAAGGACTGTTTTCCATAAAGCCGGAAAGATCTGCAAAACCCTGAGAGCCCGCCGTCTTGCCCAAATGTGGACTTCAACGAGATTGAGACGGTCAAGCCGGCGGCCGGATATTGCTCGTCAGCCGCGCGACCGCTTCGGACTTCAGCGGATCCATCGCCGTCCTTGTCTCGATGAAGTTGCATCTTTGGCACTCGAACGTCCGCTCTTCCGATCCATCGGGAAGCGGCGTGAGGCGAACCAGCATCATTCGGGTGTAGTGGCACTGGCCGCAAAGCGGCCGCTCGATCACCGTGAGCCTGACTTCCGTCAACGACCTCTTGGGCATGATCCTCCCTCATGCGCCCAGTCGCGAAGCCTGATCCGATCCCTCATCTATCGCAGTGCACCCAAGAACAGGGACCGGCATTGCAGTCGCGAACCCGTTCATTCCCAGCGTAAAGATACTTGCTTGGGCCATTTTCTGCGTCTGTCCGCCACCCGACCCAGCCACGATTTTTCTTGCTATGTCCGGTAGTTGACGTAACGTCCTGAGATTATCGGGTAAGCATTTAGGCACCGATAGCTGAGAGTTCTCTGCGCTCCCGCCTGTCATACAGGGAGCGCATGGGATGAAGAACCTCTTGCTCAATCTGCTCGCGCCTGCCGACCTGAAACGTCTTGAACCGCATCTGAGGCCCACGCGTTTCGACCAGCACCATGTGTTGTTCGAGGCGGACGAGCCGATCCACAATGTGTATTTTCCGACCACCGCGGTGGTGTCGCTCGTCGTCACCCTTTCGACCGGAGAAACGATTGAAGCCGCGATGGTGGGGCTCGATGGCGTGGTCGGCGCGTCGGCGGCGCTCGACGGCAAAGAATCGCTGAGCCGCGGCATCATTCAGCTCTCCGGCGAAATCATCGTCTGCGATCTCGAGGCGCTCAAGTCCGCCGCCCTGCAAAGCCCAAGATTGCTTGCGCTGCTGATCCGTCATGAGCAGACCGTCTACGCCCAGGCCCAGCAGTCGGCGGCCTGTTTCGCGACGCATCAGGTCGCGGCCAGGCTGTCGCGCTGGCTGCTTCGCGCGAGGGATTTGTCGGGCAGCGACACCCTGTCGTTCACGCAGGAATATCTTGCCGAAATGCTCGGCGTGCGAAGGACCAGCGTCACGGTGGTGGCCCACACATTGCAGGCGGCGGGATTGATCAAATACGCTCGCGGAAAGATTCAAATATTGAATATGGAAGGGCTACAGGACAGCGCTTGCGAGTGTTACGGGACCATCAAATCTCAGTATCAGAGGTTGCTCGGAGCAACCGCCCCGAAATAGATCGCCGGCTTTTGAGATCGCCTGCCGTGGCCTTTATCGTTGCGCGGGCGGCGGACGCTTCGCAATCCCTTCGATAAAGAGGTCGAGGATCGCCTCCGCGGTGCGCTCGGCGTCGGCTTCCGACACGCCCCAGCGCGGAAAATGGCCGTCGATGTTCATCCGGGCAAACCCGTAGACCAGCGCGCGGCCGGCGATCAGCACCGGCTTCAGCTCGTTTGTACGCAGCGCGCCCGCGGCAATCCCCGACATGCCGCTTCACGCGCTGTTTCTCATTCCGCTGGTCGTGGTGTTCGCGTTGCGGATGATCGCGATGGCGCCCAGCGCGGAGCGCGCGGTACTAGCGCGATAGAAGCCTCAGTCGTCCATCAGCAGATGAAACTTCCGCCCAAGCTGGCGGCGAACGGTGAGGACCGCCCGGTCGACGTCACTGATGAGGCTCTCGCCAAGGATGACGTTCGGGATTTCCCAGTTGCGGCCCTGGCGAACATCCGGCAACCGGCAGAGAGCAGGTATGCGCGCGGTTTCGCATCCGGGTTCGCTCCGCAACGCCGCGTTGGCGATCTCCGTCAGTTCCGCGTTGTTCTTTCCCGTCGTCATCATCGCTAAAGTTCCATTAGCGCCTTACTGGTGGCCAAACCCTTCGAGTCGCGGGCGCGTGTAAGCCATCAAGCCTTGGGCATCAGGCCGAGACGCTTGGCGATGATTTTGTCGACCATGCGCTTGGGCAAATACGCCGTCATCAGATGCCGGATCGGATCGGGCGCGATCTGATAGCGCACCCTGGGATGCGCCGTCGTCAGCGCTTGATAGACGCGCTCGGCAATCTTCTCCGGCGGCAGGCCGATCGCGTCGAGATGTTTCATATAATTGCCGACCTTCTGGAGCGCCGGTAAATAAGGCGAGTTCCTGTACTTGGACATGTCGACGGCCTCTTGGCCCTTGCTCCAGATCGGCGTCTTTACCGGGCCGGGGGCGACGATGATGACGTCGACACCGAACAGCATGAGCTCGCGGCGCAGGCTTTCCGACAGGCCCTCGATCGCATGCTTCGAGGCCGAATAGGCCGGCGTCAGCGGATTGCCGTTCTTCCCCGCCACCGAAGAGATCATCACGATCCGTCCCTTCGGCCCCTTCAGAGAAGGATCCGACCCGAGCAGCGGGCCGAACGCCTGCGTCGCGATGATCGGACCGATCACATTGACCTCCATCTGGCGACGGAATTCGTCGGCCGCAAGCTCCAGCACCGGCCCCGCGACCGCAATGCCGGCATTGTTGACGAGGCCCGACAGCGTCTCGCCATTGAGCGCGGCGCGGACCTCGCGCGCGGCCGCCAGCACCGCGGCTTCATCGGTGACGTCGAACGTCAGCGGGGTGAAATTGGCGCCGAATTCGCTTTTCAGCCGCTCGGAATCGGCCTGTTTGCGCACGCTGCCGAACACGCGAAATCCGCGATCGAGCAGAAGTTTTGCCGTGGCCCAGCCGATGCCGGTCGACGCCCCGGTGATGACGACGGATTGCATGGTTGAAATTCCTCCCCGAACGATTTTTTTGCGCTCAGCGTGAAAAACGCTGATCCCCCGCTTGCTCGGCTGCGCATGATATCACGCGCCGGCGGGTTCGCCCCGTGCTTGTGACACCCAGGCCCGGTAAAGCCGGGTGCGCCGCTTGGTGAGGATCTGCTGGCGGATCAATGCCAACATCGGACTGGCGTCAGGTTTCGGCCGCTTGCCTTTACCGAGGCGGCGCAGTTGCAGCTTCACCAGCGCCATCCTCGCAAGGCTTGCATAGGCCTTGTTGCGCCAGCCGACGCTCGGCATTTCGATATCGAGCGCTTCGCCGCCCTTCCACCGTTCGGGCAGCTTCGGCTCGAACGCCATGGCGCTGGCGATGCCGACCATAGCGACCCCCGGCCTGCCCTCGTTTGGCTTCAGCGCCTGCTCGGCGACGGCGCGCCGGCGGATACCGCCGGTGACCATGACCGGCATCCGCGCGACCGCGCTGATGTCGCGCGCGAAATCGAGAAAATAAGCTTCGCGCACGGCGGTACCGCCCGCCTGCGGCGCGCCTTGCATGGCCGGGCTTTCGTAGCTGCCGCCGGACAATTCCACGAGATCGACCGGCAACTCGTTGAGCCAGCGCACCACCTGCACCGCGTCCGACGCCTCAAAGCCGCCCTTCTGGAAATCGGCCGAGTTCAGCTTTACCGCGACCGAGAAGCCGGGCGAGACCGCGGCTCGCACCGCCTTAACGGCATCGAGCAGGAGCCGCGCGCGATTATGCAACTCGCCACCCCATGCGTCAGTGCGCTGGTTGGTTAGTGGCGAAAGAAATTGGCTGATCAGATAGCCGTGGGCTGCATGGATCTGCACGCCGGAAAAGCCGGCGGTCTCCGCCAGTCTGGCGGTGGTCACGAAACGCGCGACAATCGCAGCAATGCCCGCGGCATCCAGCGCGCGCGGCACAGGAAATAGATGCGAATAGGAGCCCATGTCGACGCCGATGGCCGACGGCGCCACCGCCTCTTGTCCCATCGCGGCGAACACCTGCCGGCCAGGATGGTTGATCTGCAGCCAGGCTTGGTTGCCGCCACGCTTCGCCGCCCGCGCCCAGGCCTTGAACGGTTCGATCGGCTGGCGCTCGTCAAGCACCACGCCGCCGGGTCCGGTCAGCGCGGTCGGATCGATCATCACATTGCCGGTCAGGATCAGGCCGACGCCACCCTCGGCCCAGCTTTCGTAGAGGCGCCGCAGGCTTTCGCCCGGGAGCTGGCCGCCTTCCGCCATGTTCTCTTCCATCGCCGCCTTCGCAATGCGGTTGGGAACGACCGCCTTATTCGGCAGCGTCAGGGGAGCAAACAGCGACGACGGCAGGATGGATGCGTGCATGCATTGGGCCTTGAATTCGGTGGCGGATCGGCGCACCCTACACCTTCAACCTAACTTGAAGGTCAAGGCCTATCCGAAGGAGACACCGCCATGCAGATTGGTGAACTGGCCCGACGGTTCGGCGTGGCGCCGTCCAAAATCCGCTTCCTGGAGGACGAAGGCCTGGTGCGGCCGGTCCGCCGGACCGCGTCGGGTTACCGCGAATATGACGAGAGCTCGGCTGAAGCGCTAACCATGATCCTGCAGGCGCAATCGCTCGGCTTTACGCTCGACGAGATCAAGGGAGCGCTTGCGGAGACCAAGCATCACGGCCTGCGCCGTGATTACCTGATCAGGCGGATCGAACTGAAATTGAATGAACTTGACCGTCACGTCGCCCAAGTGAACGAACTACGTGCGCGGCTTACCTGTGCCAGCAACGAACTCAAGGCGCACATGAAGAACGGCGAGAAATGCGAAACCAGGCCTCCAGCGCCTCCGCCGCTCGGAACGAAAAAGCCGCGCCCGGTGCATCGGTTTCATCGTTGAAGTCCGACGATAGCGTCGATGATCGGGCCGAACAACTGCCATTTCTCGCCGGTGAACCGCATCATCTGCAGCTGCTGGGTCGGATGGAAATCGCTCGGCGATGTAATGAGGTGCGAGGGCTTGACCCATCGGCGCCGATGATGTGGACTCTCCCCAGTCAACGCCGGTGATTAACGGAATGCTGTACGGAAAACCGGAGTCCCGCCATGTCTCTTATGGTTTCCAGCGAAACAAAACCCCAACGCACCTTCGATTCCGCCGAAATGGGCGCCATCGCCCATCTCTATCGCGGTGAGGTCTATCGCTCGACGATTTGGCGAACGCGGCTCGACAACACCACCAACTGGTCGATCGTCACGATGGGCATCGCGCTGTCGACGACGTTTTCGAGCCCCGAGGCCTCGCCCTTGCCGCTGCTGCTGGTGGGGCTGTTGCTTGCGGTGTTTCTCGGAATGGAGGCGCGGCGCTATCGCTATTTCAACGTCTGGCGCGCCCGCGCGCGTTGGCTGGAGATGAATTTCTACGCGCCGATGTTTACCGGTGAGGTGCGCGACGACAGCTGGCAGGTGGTTCTGGCGCGCGACTACACGACGCCGCGCCATCACATTTCATTTGTCCGCGCCGCGGGGCGGCGGCTGCGCCGCAACTATGTCTGGATTCTCGCCGTCCAGGTGATCGCCTACTACGGTAAGATCGCCATCCATCCGACGCCCGCGGCGACCTTGGCGGAATTTGCCGATCGCGCCGCCGTCGGCCCGATCCCCGGCTGGGTCGTTCTGATCATCGGCTTTGTCTACAACTTCGGCTGGCTGGCGTTCGCGCTCGGCACGATGTGGCTCGATCAGCGCACCCATGGCGCCAAGGACGCGGTGGCGATGGGCTAAAGCATGATCCGGAAAAGTGGGCACGGTTTTCCGAAAGAGATCGTGCTCAAACAAAACGCTAGAGCGGAATGGCGATTCGAAGAAAAGCCATCACGCTCTAGCTAGCGCGCGGTGCTCGGTACGAAAGCTGCGAGATTCGCGAACGACGAATGCAGCTCGTGGTTTGCGAGGTTGCCGGCGACCAGGACCAGCGTTGCGGCGAGCACCAGCCGCAGCGCCGCTTCGGGCACGCGATGCGCGCAATAGCTGCCGATCAGAATGCCGGGCAACGAGCCCAGCAGCAGCACGCCCATCAGGTGCCAGTCGATCGCGCCGGTGGCCCAGTGTCCGATTCCGGCCACCAGTGTCAACGGCACGGCATGCGCGATGTCGGAGCCGACAATGCGCGTCATCGGCAGCTGCGGGTAGAGCAAGAGCAGCGCGGTTACGCCCACCGCGCCGGCGCCGACCGAGGAGATGGTGACCAGCACGCCAAGGGCCGCGCCAACCAGCACGGTCGCACGCGCAGTGGTGGCAGGGGTGAACTGCTCCATCCGCGCACGATAGCGCTCCATGATCGCCTTGCGGAAGACCAGCGACGCCGCGGTGAGAAGCAGCGCAAAGCACAGCACCAGATTGACCAGGCTGCGCGAAGACTCGCCGTTGAGATCGAGCTGCCACAGCACGAACAGCGTCACGATGCTTGCCGGAATGCTGCCGCTGGCGAGCCGGATCACCGCCGGCCAATGGATGCTCTTCGCCAAACCGTGCGCGACGCTGCCGCCCGTCTTGGTGGCAGCGGCATAGAGCAGATCGGTGCCGACCGCGGTCGCCGGGTGGATGCCGAACAGCAGGATCAGCAGCGGGGTCATCAGTGAACCACCGCCCACGCCCGTCATGCCGACCAAAAGGCCGACACCGAATCCGGAAACCACGTAGAGCGGATCAATCATGAGCATCTGTGGAATATTGGATTCCAAATGCGGCCAGAAATGAACGACTAGCTGCCAAGTAAAGCAAATCTTCGCAGTTGCAACCGTCCGGGCCAAAAGAAAATGATTTATGCGCCGAACGAGCATCGGTAGTGCGTTTTGTCCATCTAACCGCACCCGACCGGCGCTGTCGCATCTTCATGCAAGAGCTTGAATGAGGGTATCCAAGCGGCGGCGGAGCGCCGCCTGGATCAGCGTCATTCGGCAGGTGCTCCGACCGCCTGCGACGGCAGGCGTTTTGGAATGTGCAGGAACAGCGCGCAGACAATCGCTGCGACCAGGCCGAGCAGAGCGAGCCCATAAAGTCCGC
>Ga0210408_10005251_pt1 | contig 11408 bp, 8 predicted proteins | sample IncBWH4MmetaG_FD_155471 | JGI IMG/M metagenome (GOLD analysis project Ga0210408, IMG submission 155471) | Forest soil microbial communities from Barre Woods Harvard Forest LTER site, Petersham, Massachusetts, United States - Inc-BW-H-4-M | ecosystem: Environmental > Terrestrial > Soil >... | reverse complement strand
GCAGCCAAGGCGAACCCGGGATCGGCGTGCGGGACGTAAAGGCACGCAGCCGAGAATATCGCCTGAAGCGCTCCCGGGAGCGCCTTGGGGTCGCGGCTCCCACATGCCCCGCCGGGCTGAGACGGGCGCTCGGGACCCTCGCTGTAGAGCTCGTGATCGCCGACCGCCGCGCAGACCGTAGAATGACCCCGCGATGGCCCCCAAACAACGTCAGATCCGGATAGAGCAGCGCGGTGCGCTCGAGGCGATCCAGGCGCTCGAGCAGCGCTCGGACGAGGAGCTTCAAGGCGAGACCAAGTACAAGTCCGCCGCCCTCGCGATCCTCGGGGCGCGCGCGTCCGAGCGCTTCGACGCGGAGGAGGCGCGCGGCTACTTTCAGCGCGCGATCGCCGCGGCACGACCGCAGGAGCGGATGCAGCTGCGGCGGATGGCCGACGCCTCGCTGGCCCTGGCCGAACGTCGCGCAGGAGATCTCAAGGACGCCGTCGAGCGCCTCGGGCAGACCCCGCCGACCGGCCGGCAGATGTTCGCGCTGCGCGCGATGGGCCTGCTCATCCCCCCCGGCTCCGCCGGCGTCCTCGCGCGCGTGCGCGGGATCGTGCTGATCGTGATCTTGATCGTGGTGCTGCTCGCGCTCGGGCTCGGGGTCGTGGAGCTGATCTCGCTGCCGTTCGGCGGACTGGGCATCGCACCCGGCGTGCTGCTCGGATTCTTCCTGGTGGCGGCCGTTCTCACGGTGATCGCCACGATCGGACGGCGACGGCGCAATCGCGCGCAGGCCGAGGCTCGCGGCAGCTCCTGAGCAAGCTGGTCAGAGATGCATCGGGGAGTTGCGCGAAGATGTCTCCGATGGCCAAACAAACCCATCACAAGCACACCTCGCGCAAGGACTACCGTCGCCTGCTCGACACGCTGGCCGAGCACGAGGCGGTGCACCGCGTGGCGACCGGTCGCGTGAAGCCGCGGATGGGCGCCGGGCGTCCGGTCGCCGCGATCTCGAAGGTGCGCAGGGTGGACTCTGGCCTGTCGATCACGATCAACTCCGCGGGCGCGATCATCGACGCGTATGTCGTCACCGACCGCCCGGACGAGGTGATCGCGTTCATGCGCGCACAGGACTGGACGCGCTGAGTGCCCGCGCCCGTGCTCTTGCTGGTGAACCCGTCCGCCGGAGGCGGCCGGGCGCGCAAGGCCGCTCCGGGAGTGCAGCGGCGGCTGCGCGAGCTGGGACTGGAGGTGCGCCGCGAGGATACGCGCGACCTCGATCACGCCCGTGCGCTCGCTCGCGTAGGAGCGCGCGCCGGTGAGACGGTGGCGGTGCTCAGCGGCGACGGCATGATCGGCGCGGTCGCCGACGTGCTGCGAGAGGTTCCCGGCGCGCTGCTGGGCGTATTGCCGGGTGGACGCGGCAACGATCTCGCGCGCGTGCTCGCGATCTCTCAGGATCCGATCGAGGCGTGCGCCACGATCGCGCAGGGTGTGCCACGCGCGATGGACGTCGGCGAGGTGAACGGGCGTCGCGCGTTCGTGGGGATCGCCTCGGTGGGGTTCGACTCCGACGCCAACCGCATCGCCAACGAGGCGCCGCCGTGGCTGGGCAACCTGGTGTACGTGTACGGCGCGCTGCGGGCGCTGATCGCGTGGCGTCCGGCCCGGTTCGAGATCGAGCTCGACCCCCCTGGTGAGCGCGTCAGCCTCACCGCCTACACGGTCGGAGCCGCCAACTCACGGGCCTACGGCGGCGGCATGCGCGCGGCGCCGGACGCGCTGCTCGACGACGGCCTGCTCGACGTGGTTGCGCTGGAGAGCGTCAGCAAGGTCGCGTTCGTGACGAGAATACTTCCGAAGGTGTTCGGCGGCAAGCACGTGCTGGAGCCTGGAGTGCGTGTCTGGCGCGCGCGGGAGATATCCGTCAGCGCCGATCGCCCGTTCGAGATGTATGCGGACGGCGATCCGATCGGTGAGCTGCAGGTGCGCGTGCGGGCGTTGCCCGGCGCGGTCACGGTGCTCGTCCCCGAGGGCGTCGCGGCGGGCGCGGCGTTCGGTTCGCCTGCGTCGTTGCGCTCTGCGCCCGCCTCCCCCTCCCCACCGTGCTCCCCTGCATCCTCGCTCTCGGCTGACACGCAGACAGCCGCGCCAAACAAGGGGCCCTGATGGCAAGGCTGCTCACGCCGAAGCTCGCGCTCGCGCGGGCCGCCGGCGCGCTGTCACGCCTGCGGGGCGGCGGGGCGACGAGCGTCCCCGGCAGGTTGCTGTTGGCGTTGGAGCCGGACGCGCTCGGCGCGCTCGCATTGCGCCTGGATCAGGGAAGTGTGCTCGTGTCCGCGACGAACGGCAAGACGACGACAGCCGCGATGGCGGCGTCGATCCTCGAGCGCCACGGTGTCGAGCTGGTGCACAACCAGGCGGGCGCGAACATGGCGGGCGGAATCGCCTCGACGCTGCTGTCCGCCGCTCGCTCGCGTGGACGGATCGCGGGCGAGCTGGGCCTGTTCGAGGTCGACGAGCTGTGGCTGAAGCCGGTTGCCGCGCAGCTGCGCGGATTGCGGGCGGTGCTGTTGTCGAACCTGTTCCGCGACCAGCTCGACCGTTACGGCGAGCTCGAGACGATCGCCGACAGCTGGATCTCGGCGCTGCGCGAGGGGCCGGCTCGGGCGGCGACCCTCGTGCTGAACGCCGACGATCCGCTCGTGGCGGATCTCGGCCGCGACCGGGACGGCTCCGCGGGCGACGGCGCCGGCGATGACCGCGCCGGCGAGCGCCGGGTCGTGTATTTCGGCGTCGAGGACAACTCGCTCGGGCTGACCGGCATGGCGCACGCCGCCGATGCCAAGCACTGCCGCCGCTGCGGCGCGCCGTACGTGTTCGACACGGTGTATCTGGGTCATCTCGGCCACTACCACTGCCCGAGCTGCGGCCGGCGACGGCCCTCCCCCACCGTGCGGGCAAGCGCGGTCACGCTGGAAGGCGTGCGTGGAGCCCGGTTTCGGCTGCGCGTTCCGGCGGGCGAAGTCGAGGTGAAGCTCGGTCTGCCGGGCCTGTACAACGTGTACAACGCGCTCGCGGCGGCCGCGCTCGCGGTCGCGCTGGAGGTCCCGCTGGCCGACATCGTCGCCGGCCTGGAGAGCGCCACGGCGGCGTTCGGGCGGGCCGAGACCGTGACGGTGGACGGGCGCGAGACGCGGATACTGCTCGTCAAGAACCCGGCGGGTACGAACGAGGTGCTGCGCACGCTCGCGTTGGAGCCGGGCGAGCACGATGTGCTGGGCGTGCTCAACGACAACATCGCCGACGGCCGCGACGTCTCGTGGGTGTGGGACGCCGACTACGAGCTGCTCGCGGGACGCGTGCACAGCTTTACGTGCGCGGGGACGCGCGCGCCCGAGCTGGCGTTGCGGTTGAAGTACGCCGGGGTCGATCCGCACCGCATCAGGGTGATCGACGATGTGGAGCAGGCGCTTACGACCGCGGCGGCGGATCGCCCCGGTGGCGGCGAGCCCCTGTACGCGCTGCCGACGTACACCGCGATGCTGGCGCTGCGCGAGCTGCTCGTAGGACGCGGGGAGGCCGGCAGCTCATGGAGCTGAGTGAGATCAAAGGACGCACGCTGCGCGTGTGCGCGCTGTATCCCGACCTGATGAACATCTACGCCGATCGCGGCAACCTGCTCGTGCTGCAGCGCCGCTGTGAGTGGCGCGGGATCGGGTTCGAGCTGGCCGGCAGCGGCCTCGGCGAGCCGCTGGATGCCGGGGGACACGACCTGTTCTACATCGGCGGCGGCCAGGACCGCGACCAGCGGCTGTGCGCCGAGGACCTGCTGACGACCAAGCGCGCCTCGCTGCACGAGGCCGCCGCGCGCGGGGCGGTCGTCCTGGGGGTGTGCGGCGGGTATCAGCTGCTCGGGCACGCGTATACGCTCGGCGAGGAGGAGATCGAGGGCGTGGGTCTGCTGGACGTGCGCACGGTCCGCGACCCCGGATCGCGGTTGATCGGCAACGTCGCGATCGACGTCTCGCTCGAGGACGAGTCCGGTCCGCGGGTGCTGGCGGGGTTCGAGAACCATGGCGGGCGCACCCATCTCGGCGCGCGGGCCAACCCGTTGGGGCGCGTCGTGAAGGGTCATGGCAACGACGGCCGCTCAGGTCTTGAGGGAGCGCGAGCAGGCAACACGATCGGCACATATCTGCACGGCCCGCTCCTGCCCAAGAACGCGTGGTTCGCGGACTGGCTGATCGCCACGGCGCTGCACGTCGAACCGAGGCGACTGAGCCCACTGGAGGACAGCCTGGAGCGAGATGCTCACCGGAGCGCTCGTCGCGCCGCGGGGGTGTAATCGGGCGAACGGCGGGTGACATGCGCGTACGCACAGAAGTTGCGGGTTGTGGGTTGGACGAGACCAGGCCGGCCTGCGGGTCAAGCGGCCGAGTCCGTCGCGGAACGCGTCACGTGAAAGCGAGCGCTTTTAATCCGGGCACGCAGTATCAGCGCTTCGCGGGGCTGGTGTGGACGTCCCGAAGCGCCCGGTCGGGCTCAGTCCCGTCCCTCGCTCTCCCGTCGGTTACCCAGGCGGGAGGAGATCCGGTCGGCGGTCGAGATCAGGTGCGGACCGAGGGCGTCGGCCAGCTCCTCGACCACGATGCCCGGGGTGCCGGCGGTCAGGTCGATCGCCGCGGTTATCTCGCCGGACTCGTCGAATACGGGGGCGGCGATCGCGACCCGGCCGCTCACCAACTCCTGATCCTCGACGGCGAGACCTTCCTCCAGGATCTGCGCGAGCTCGTCGCGGAGCATGCTTTTGCTCACGATCGTGTTCGGTCCGTGGCGCTTGAGGTCTGAGCGCGACAGCGCCTCGCGGCGTTCGTGCTCGGGCAGATGCGCGAGCAGGACCTTGCCGAGCGCGGTGCAGTACGCGGGCAGCCTCGATCCAGGCTCCACGCCGGGGCCGGGAACCGCCTGCCGGCGGCGAAACCCCTGCACGCGGTCGACATAGACGATCTCGTCGTCCTCGAGCACGGCGATGCTCGCCGCGTAGCCCGACCTGTGCGCGAGCTCCGCGAGGTCCGCGTGGGCGTGCTCGCGCAGGCCCGTCTCGTTCAGCGCCGCCATCCCCAGATCGGTGACGCGCAGCCCGAGCCGGTACTTGCGCTTCGCTCCCTGCCGGAGATATCCGAGTGCCAGCAGCGTGGTGACATAGCGGTGGGTCGTGGAGCGGCTCATTCCCAGCCGCTCGGCGACATCGGCGATCCCCAGCACGGGGGTCTCCGGCGTGAAGCTCTCGAGGATCGCCAGGCCCCGCTCCAGCGACTGCGAGTAGCGGGGTTCGGAGAGGTCGGGAATCCTCCACGTATCCGGGTAGCTCGTGCCGGCGCGAGGGGGCATCGCTAGTCGATCGCTACGGCATGCGGAGGATGCGGGCTTCCGCTCGACACACCGGCCGGCGCGGTCGTAAGGGTTCGCGTCACGATAGACGGTGGGTTGAGGGTGTCGGGCCGTGGATGGCAGACGCCGGACACGAGCGCAGGCGTGCTACCGATCGTCCGGGATCGGCCGGCACGTCGAGCATCGTGGGTGGCGTCTGACGCCTCCGAACGGCGGCCTCGGTCCCAGCAGATATCGGGGCGCGGACCCTAAAGGGCCGGACGCCGTATGACGACATCCGGCCCATCTCTGGCGAGACGGAGGTAAGGGTGGGGTGACAAGTCGAACGTGCCGCCCGAAGTTGCCGGGCAGTGCCTGGCCCTCTGGGAAGGTCAAGCGGAGCACGGTCGGCAGTGTCAGTCCTTACCACCACGTCGATCATGACGGTCTCGCGCGCCCGTGTATAGCGACATGTCGCTATGTCTGGACCTACTGTCCATGTTCGACAAGATCGGCTGTATGGATCGGCGCCGGACAGGCGCCGACCACCGTCCCCGGGGGGTGCCTGCCGGCGACGTACCGGCGCTCGCGCGGGCGGAGCACGACGCGCGATCCCGCGTGGGGCGTCACGATCACGCTGCGCCACCGCGGACGCTCCATGCGCCGGCTCGCGGGGCTCACGGTCATGGTCTCGAGCACGGTGCGCAGCACCGTCTTCATCTCAAGCAACGCCAGGTGCGAACCCGGACAGCGCCGGCGCCCTCCTCCCCACGGCAGATAGGCGTAGGGGCTCGGCTGTCCTTCCAGGAAGCGCTCGGGACGGAACTCGTCCGGCTCGGGATAGACGTCTGGATCGTGGTGCAGCAGGTAGATGCACCCGAGCAGGTGCGCCGGCGGATGATATGTCCACCCGCCGATCTCGATCGGCTGCACGACCGCGCGGGGGATCGTGAACAGGAACACAGGCCGGTGACGCAGCACCTCCTGGATCGTCGCTGTCATATAGGCGTCGCCCGCGTCCTCGTCGATCTCCTCGATCAAGCGCCGCTGCACATCCGGGTTGTGCGCGAGCAGCTGAAACGCCCATGCGAGCTGTGAGGCGGTCGTCTCGTGCCCGGCGAGGATCAGCGACATGACGTTGTCTCGCAGCTGGGCGCGGGTCATCGGCGTGCCGTCGGCGGCGCGCGCCGCGAGGAGCGCCGCGAGCGCGTCGCGGTCGGCTCGAGCTGAGTGGAGACGCTCGTCAACGAGCGCGTGGATCAGAGCGTCCACCTCCGATCGGTGTCGCAGAAAGCGCCTCCAGACAGTCCGTCCGGGACCATGACGCAGGATGGGCACCGGAAACACGACGCTCCCGGTGACGGTCAACATCGCCAGCACCATGTCGAGAAGGGCCAAGCGCCGGTCCTCATACTGGGGCTCTTCGCCGGCGAAGACGCGTCGCAGGATGACCTTCAGCGTCAGCACGCGCAGATGCGGATGCAGCGGAAGGGACGCATCTCGCGGCCATAACGCGATCGTACGTCGCACGGTGTCGATGAGCCAAGGGCTCTCTGTGTCGATCATGCGCTTCTGCAGCGCCGGGAGCACTGCGCGACGCCCGCCCAGATGCTCCTCTTCATCTAGAAGCATGAACGAGTTGCCGTTGACAATCGGCGCTATCTTTGCGCCACCCTGCCCTGGGTGCAGTACGTCGGCTGGAGCAGCCAGCATCTCCCCAACCTCACTCGGGTCGGATAGAAACACGAGCTTGGGAAAGCTCGTCTGTCTATGGGTAAAGCGCCTGCCGTAACGAGCCTCGCACCACTCCATGTATGTGAATGGCCATCTCCAGTACACGTAGGTCAACGTGGCTGCGGGAAGAGGCACACCCGGCGGGAGAACCACGGGGGCAGTAGTGAGCTCGGACCACTGCGTCCTGGTCGCACGCCATATGTGGGCGATCGGCAACAAAAATCGTGTGAGAGGGCCACCGGAGCAGGCGAGCATGCGTGTTGCTTCACGAGCAGCGGGAGTGGTCACGCTATCCATCGAAAGGTGCCATGCGACAATCCCCTCGGTGAGAACCACATGACGACGGCTGTTGGGAAGTCTTCTGGCCTGGCGAACGATCCGTCCGATGATCGTGGAGAGACGCTCTAGTGCCTCTGTCTGGCTCGCATAGTGGGAGATGTAGCTGTGATTTCCGCTGACAAGGTCCTCCGCTTGGTCGAGATAGCTGTCGAGCATCGCGATAGCCAGTCCAACCCACGGAAAGTAGGCGGCATAGACGTCACGCAACTCATGCTGATCCAGAGAGGGCTCCGCCGCGAGGGCCAATAGGACGTGCGGTGGAAAGGCGCTGGCAGCCGCAGTCAGCTCAAACCACTCAAGCACCTGCTCGCCGGCAAACTCACGTGCCGCCCACTCTTTCAGCGCGGCGTCACGGCGACTTGATTCCGGTTCATGATTCAAACTTTGAATCGCGCAGCGCTCGACGGCCTGGAGCATGAGAGGACGAACTTGTCGGTAGCATGACAAACCGTTACACATTCGCCGGCAGGCCTCCACAAGTGCCAGGAGATAGCCGCCATCGTTTTTCCAGGGGTGGAAGCGGTAATAATCGGATATCGGCGCGTCGAGGTCGAGCGCCTCGATGAGCGCACGGTGTAGTTGATACCCGTTCGCGCATCCCGCGCAGGCGCCGCGCTCGCTGATGCTGTCCAGAAAATCCCACAGGATCTGGTATCTGACCAACAGCTTGAGCAGGCACTTGTTTCGACGCACTGGAAGGATCGAGAACAGCGAAGCACCCTCCACATTGTCTCGCTTGCGGATGAGCGAATCGAGCGCGTCCTCCCGGATCGACTTGTCCTGGATCGCCTCCGCCCGCCGATGCCAAGCGCGAAGCTCACACGATGTAGCCCGGCGGCTCCAAAGCAGTCCGCGGGCGATTGCGGCGATGAGCGTCGCGACCTGTGCTGGAGATAGAAACGAAATACGATTAACTCCAACGGCACTAATATTTTCAAGCGTAGAAGATCAGCGAGCCGGACTCGTGACATCCCTCTTGAGACTCGAGAAGACCTCCTGCGAGATGGCAGGAAAAATCTGCGCCGATCCCCGTGAGACTAAGTCTCAGGCCACGGATACGGGGCCACGCCCGCGGCGCGATAGCCCGGTATTGCGGTGCAAGCCGCCGCTACGATGGTCACCACGACGAAGCTCGCCAATGCGGTCAGCGCATTAGTCGAAAACACAATCGGAAACCCTGTGACGGTCACTAGCGCCTGGCTGAGCAGGAGCTGTCCATAGACACCAAGGCATGCTCCGATCAAGCAACCGGTGCCGATCAGCAACGCGCTCTCGCAGATCAGCGCCAGCCACAATGTTCGGCCACCGTAGCCCTGCACCTTCATCCGCGCGAATCGCCGACGTCGCTGCCAGACCGTTGCCCCCATTACCGTTGCGGTCGCCAACACTCCTGCCACCAGCACAAGCAGGGCGATCTGAGTCAGACGCCCCAGTCCCTGACGACTGGAAGCTTGCTGGGCCTGTTCGCGCTGCGTAGCCGTTTCGACAGTCAGCCCCGACGTCGGTCCCAGAGCGACCTGAATTTCCCTCCGAACCGCTGGGGGCGACGCGTGGGAGGCGAGCATGACGTTGTACGCACCGGGATCAGGGCTTTCCCACGCGCGTGCATAGTCTTCGCCATTGAGGATGATCGCGCCCGGGGGCCATCCCAGATTCGTCGTGAGCGCAGCGACTCGGAACATCGTCTCACGCGGCGAGGGCAATATAAAGGCCTGACCGATGTGCAGATGGTGCTGAGTGGCAAGCGTCTTCGAGATGACCGCCCAGCCACCGGTACGCAGTCTTGCGTTTGCCAGTGCGAGGCTTCCCGTGACGAGTTGGCTTTCCGGGATCGGAGACGGCGCGGTGGCGGGGGGCGCGAACACCCATATACGACGTCCGCCATATTCGAGGAATCCGCCACGATAGGGACTGACCGAGCGAACACCTGAAAGGTGTGCGAGCGCGGATGTGGCGACACCTGGAAAGGGGATGGTCGCGAACAAGTTCTGGGCTCCAGACGGCGCCACCCACAGATCTGCCACCGAGGCTATGCCGTGGAAGGAGCGGTTGAGCCCACCCTGGAGGTTGCTCCTCGCCCCTTGGATTGTGACGCTGCCAAACACTGCGATGGCAGCCGTCGCCGCGACCGCGATCGAACGGGCTCGCGTCTTTGAGGAGCCCAGCTCAACAATCGCGAGCGTCATGGCTCCCATTCCGAGCGGACGTTGCATGCGAGCGAAGCCCGCGACGATCAGATCGAGCAAGAGTGGCAACAGGAGCAGCAGCGCAACGATCAAAGCTATGATGCCCACGACCGCCGATTGTGGCTCAGCGAAGAAAATGATCGTCGCAACGCCGAGACAGGCGCATCCTCCGGCAAGCATCCCAGCCGTTCGCCCGCTGAAAGACAAGCGCTCCCGGAATATGTCATCGCGCCTTGCGCGTACCCAGACATCCCGCATCGGGGTCAGGACTCCTACGCATGCAGCGAGAGTCCCGCCGGCTACGGCGATGAAGATGCTCTCCCACGTGACGATACGCTGCGAACCTATCGGGAACGCAAACGACAGAAATCCGGGAGGCGAGTTGAATGCAAGGATCGAAAGGAGATCGCCCAGTACAAGCCCCACGAGCGAGGCGACCGCAGCCAGTACGAGCGCGTCAAACAGGAGCGTCTTAACCGTCTCCCAACGCGTCGCTCCGCTGTGTCGCAATTCACGGATCAGCCCTCGGCGCCTATCGGTGGTAAGCAGCATCGAGCAGTACGCGAACATGAAGCCCACAAGGGCGCAGATCGCCGCGAATGTCTGAGTGGACTGGTCGACGGGGGCAGCCGCCTGGTTGAAGAGCGTCGCCTCGTAGTCCGCGGGCTCGACATTGAGGCGTCCTGCGGCCAGCCTCACAAGTCCGGCGTGCACTTCGCGCTCGGCTCCAGGTTGGGTCTGCACCAGAAGCCGCGTGATCCGGTCCCGCATCATGGTCAGTTTCTGGGCGTAAGCCAGCGGTGCGAGTGCAATCGGGCTGTCTACCAGTGGCCCGATACTTCGAGCGGTCAATTCAACTCCGACAAGAGCGTGGACCACCCTTGCGCCGACCTGCAGCCTGACAGCTTCCAGGGGGCCTACTCCGAGCCGGCTTGCGATTGGTGCCGGCAGAGCCAGTACGTGCCCGCGCGCAAGCTGTTCCGCGGAGATATGCCGCAACAGCCGTCCGGTGAAACGCACGTCGCGGGGGTCGGTGGCGATCAGATCAATCGACTGGCTCTTATGTAAGTGCGTCAGGCTCGCCTGGGCCTCGAGCACGGGCACAGCAGCACGCACCCCCGGCAGGCCGCGCACTTCACCGAGCAGCGCTTCGCTGAAGCCCCGCGGACTGCGCGCCTTGAGCTGGTACGTCGACTGGCCGACAACCCCGCTCGTGAGCTGCGCGACCGAACCGTTGAGACTCGTACTGGCCACCTGCGACGCGAACAGCAGCGCCACGCCGACGGCGATTCCGAGCACCGCGAACAGCTCCTGGACGAGCACCACCCGCGCTTTCAGCCGCACCACGTACAGGTGGGCGATGTTCGACAGCCGCATCGCTACGGGGCGGTCTCGGGCGCCCGGACGGGTATGAACAGGTGGTCGGGCTCGTAGTCGACGAGGCGCCCGTCGCGCAGCGCATACACGCGGTCGGCGAACGCCGTCGCCTGCGGGTCGTGGGTGACGAGCAGCACGGCTGCTTTCTGCTCGCGACAGACCTCGGCAAGCAGCTCAAGGATCTCGCGGCCGCGGTGGGTGTCAAGGCTGCCCGTCGGCTCGTCGGCGAGCACGAGCTTCGGATCGGTCGAGAGCGCGCGGGCGATCATCACGCGCTGGCGCTCGCCCATCGAGAGCTGGTCGGCGCGATGGGCGAGACGGTCGCCGAGACCGAGACGTATGAGCAGAGGCTCGATTCGCTGCTCTGCATCGCGGGTGTGTTCGAGCAGCCATAGCTTCATCGCCGCGTTCTGC
>Ga0210408_10005250_pt1 | contig 11408 bp, 13 predicted proteins | sample IncBWH4MmetaG_FD_155471 | JGI IMG/M metagenome (GOLD analysis project Ga0210408, IMG submission 155471) | Forest soil microbial communities from Barre Woods Harvard Forest LTER site, Petersham, Massachusetts, United States - Inc-BW-H-4-M | ecosystem: Environmental > Terrestrial > Soil >... | reverse complement strand
CAATCGGATTGCCGGAATCTGGGAGCGATTCAACCAGGCGGCACGCGATGTCGATACCTTCAATCTCGACCGCAAGCCATTGGTGTTCAACGTGTTTGGATGGCTTGCCGAGGCATCGCGCGGTTGATACCTATGCTTGATGGCTGACAAGCCGCGCTTTTACGTTACGACGGCCATCGCCTATCCTAATGGCCCACCCCATATCGGCCACGCATACGAAGCGATCGCCACTGATGCCATAGCCCGATTCATGCGGCTGGAGGGATATGACGTGCTCTTTCTCACCGGCACGGACGAGCACGGCATGAAAATGCTGCAGACGGCAACAAAAGAGAAACTTGCTCCCGGCGAGCTGCTCGAACGCAACGTGCCGCGGTTCAAGGCAATGGTCGAGCGGCTGGACTGTTCGAATGACGAGTTCATCCGCACCACGGAGGAGCGCCACCATCGCGCTTCGATAGGCATCTGGCAGCGCATGGAAGCCGCCGGCGACATCTACCTCGACAAATATTCCGGCTGGTACTCGGTGCGGGACGAGGCCTATTACGACGCCGATGAAACGCGGCTCAATGAGGATGGCGAGCGCGTCGGCCCGCAGGGAACCCCGGTCGAATGGGTGGAGGAGGAGAGCTATTTTTTTCGGCTATCCGCCTATCAGGAAAGACTGCTCGATCTCTATGCCCGCCATCCCGACTATGTACTCCCGAAGGAGCGACTCAACGAGGTCGTAAGCTTTGTACGCGGCGGCTTGCAGGATCTCTCCATCTCCCGCACCACCTTCGATTGGGGAATCAAGGTGCCGGGCAATCCCAAGCACGTGATGTACGTGTGGGTCGACGCGCTTACGAATTATATCACAGCAGTCGGTTATCCCGACGTCGACAGTCAGAAGTTTCGGCGCTACTGGCCGGCGATCTGCACGTGATCGGAAAAGACATTGTGCGCTTTCACGCAGTCTACTGGCCGGCCTTCCTGCTTTCGGCGGGGGTCGAAGTGCCTCGGCGGATCTTCTCCCACGGCTTCCTCTTCAATCGGGGGGAGAAGATGTCAAAGTCGGTCGGCAATGTGATCGATCCCTTTGCCCTCGCCGACGCCTATGGGGTCGACCAGCTCCGCTATTTTTTCCTGCGCGAGGTCCCGTTCGGGCAGGACGGCAATTATAGTCATGAGGCGATCGTCAACCGCATCAACGCCGACCTCGCCAATGATCTCGGGAACCTCGCCCAGCGCTCGTTGTCCATGGTTGCCCGGCAGCTTGGCGGCGTGCTGCCCAAACCTGGCCCGTTATCCGGTTCCGACCAGGAAATCCTGGCCGCCGCCGACGGTATGATGAACAAGGCCCGCGAGGCCATGAAAACGCAGCAGCTGCATCAGGTTCTTAACGCGGTCTGGGCGGTCGTCGCCCAGGCCAACCGCTATTTCGCCGGGGAGGCTCCCTGGGCTTTGGCCAAGACCGATCCTGTCCGGCAAGGGACGGTCCTCTACATCACCGCGGAGGTGCTGCGGCAGGTCGCAATCCTCAGTGCTCCGTTCATGCCGGCGTCAGCTTCCAAACTGCTCGATTTTCTGGCTGTGCCGGCGTGCGAGCGGCAATTTTGCGACATTGGCGGTGCCCGCCGCATCCAGCCCGGAACAAGCCTGCCGGCTCCAAGTGCGGTGTTCCCGCGTTATATCGAGAGCGAAGCGACCGCCTAGATGCCATGCTTGCGGACAGCGCACGAGCCCCCGCTCAGTGTGAAATGGAACCTCGTTCTCTGCTACCACATTTCGATCGAAAGGCATGACCATGTCGGATACCGAAGGATCGAATGATGAGCGGCCCTGTCTGCATTGTCTCATTGCAGACACCATCGACGACTTCTACGCCGAGTATGGATCGCTGAGCGGCGAAAAGGACACGATCGATATGGACGAGATCATCTCGGCCCTGGGCAAGACCGTGGCCGAGCTGATCTCAGGTTCCGACCCGTCGTTGCGCCAGCGCATAATTGAGGATCTGATGAGCGAAATCTCGAGATTTGAAGCCGAATACGCGAGCGCACCAGGATCCGATATGCGCCATTGACAGGCTGTCACCTTGCCCGCTTCTGCTGTGATTATGCTCATCGACAGCCACTGCCATTTGGATTTTCCGGACTTTGCCGGCGAGCTGGACGCCGTGATGGCGCGCGCGCAAGCCGTTGGCGTTGCGCGGATCGTCACGATCTCAACGCGGCTCAAACGGCACGCGGAGGTGCTCGCGATTGCCGAGCGGTTTGCGGACGTATACTGCTCGGTCGGCACGCATCCCCATTACGCCCATGAAGAGCTTGACGTAAGCACAGAGGAGCTCATCGCGCGCACGCAGCATCCCAAAGTCGTGGCGATCGGCGAGGCTGGGCTCGATTATCATTACAACTTCGGTCCTCGCGAGGCTCAGATGCAGGGACTGCGCAATCACATTGCCGCCGCTCGCGCCACCGGACTTCCGCTCGTCATTCATTCACGCGATGCGGATACCGATATGGCGGCCGTCCTCACGGAGGAAATAGGGAAGGGCGCCTTTCCAGCCGTCCTTCACTGTTATACGGGCGGACCTGATCTGGCGCAGCGCGCGGTTGCGCTTGGCCTCTACGTCTCTTTCACGGGCATTTTGACCTTCAAGAAGTCCGAGGACTTACGCGCCATCGCAAGAAGCCTCCCCGCCGATCGCATCCTGATCGAGACCGACGCGCCGTATCTCGCTCCGGGCCCGCACCGCGGAAAGCGAAACGAGCCGGCCTACGTGGTCGAGACAGCGCGCGTCCTGGCGCAGGCGCGTGGCGTATCGCTCGAAGACATTGCGCGACAGACCAGCCAGAATTTCTTTCAGCTCTTCAGCAAGGTTCCGCACCGGGCAGCCGCCGCCGCATGACCCTGAGATTTACGATTCTCGGCTGCGGCTCGTCGGGGGGCGTGCCGCGCCCGGCGCTCGGATGGGGGGACTGCGATCCTGACAACCCCAAGAACCGCCGGCGGCGGACTTCGCTCCTGGTGGAGCGTCGCAATGGGTCGAGCACCACCCAAGTGCTGGTGGATACGTCGCCGGACCTGCGCGAGCAGCTGCTTGCGACGCAAGTGGATTGGCTTGACGCTGTGCTCTTCACCCATGCGCATGCCGATCATACCCACGGCATCGACGACCTCCGCGCGCTGGTCATCAAGCACCGGCGGCGCGTCGACGTATACCTGGATGAGCAGACAGCAGCAGCGATGCGCACGAAGTTTGGCTACTGCTTCCAGGCGCCCGCGGGGAGCGATTATCCGCCGATTGTGACCGAGCATCGGCTCGAGTCCGGCCGAGCGGTGAGGATTCATGGATCAGCCGGAGCGATTACGGCTCTGCCGTTCCGGCAAGAGCACGGCGACATTGCCTCCCTCGGATTTCGGTTCGGCGGATTGGCCTATTCCTGCGACCTCAGTGGGTTGCCGGACGAGAGTGTTGCAGCGCTCCAGGGGTTGGACCTCTGGGTGGTCGACGCGCTGCGCTACCGCCCGCATCCCAGCCATTTCAGTGTCAGCGACGCATTAGCTTGGATAGACCGCATCAAGCCGCGCCGGGCAATTCTCACCAATCTGCATTCCGATCTCGACTTCGACGAGCTGCGTGGGAAACTTCCGCCGCACGTGCAACCGGCTTATGACGGCCTCGCAGTGGAACTGGCGGAGCCGGCGCAGTTTGAAGCCCATACCCAGCAAACGACCGCAAGCCATTGAAAAGTCGTCATATCGCATGTCGAAATAAATGTTCCATAATATCCCTTATGCGAATCGCGCTTGGGTAACTCCGTGCGCAGACCCGTCGTGGCCCTTCGATTGCGCGACCCGCGGACTGGCGCTGAATGCCTGAGATCGACCGGCTGCTTGCGATCATGGCGGCGTTGCGGACGCCCGGCTCCGGCTGTCCCTGGGATCTTGAGCAGGATTTTGCCAGCATCGCCCCATACACGATCGAAGAGGCCTACGAGGTCGCAGACGCAATTACGCGCGGAAACCTCGCTGATCTGCGTGAGGAGCTCGGCGACCTGCTGTTGCAGGTCGTTTTCCACGCCCGTATGGCGGAGGAGGAAGGTGCATTCGACTTCGCGGACGTGGTGGCGAGCTTGAATGAAAAGCTGATACGCCGCCATCCGCACGTGTTCGGCGACGCGAAGGGTCTTACCCCGCGTGAGGTCGAGGGCCTATGGGAACGCATCAAAACCCAGGAGCGGATGCAAAAGCCCAAACGGGAGACCGGCGAGGGAGCGCTCGCGGGCGTCCCGGTCGCCCTCCCTGCCCTCACCCGCGCCCTCAAGCTTCAGGTCAAGGCCGGGAGGGTCGGGTTCGACTGGAACGATGCGCACGCAGTGCTCGACAAGATCCGAGAGGAAATCAGCGAGACCGAGGCGGAGCTGGCGCGCCAAGATACCGCGGCGGCGGGAGGTGAGATCGGCGATCTCCTGTTCGCTGTCGTCAATCTCGCCCGCCACATCGGCGTCGATGCGGAGGCCGCGTTGCGTGGGACCAACCAGAAGTTCGAGCGCCGCTTTGCAGCGATGGAGGGATCATTGGCGCAAAGCGGCAGACGCCCCGATCAAGCCACGCTCGCCGAAATGGAAGATCTGTGGCAGGAGGCTAAACGGCGCGAAGGAGCGGTCGGCACGAGAGACCCCGAGTAGGACTCGGAGCTTCGTCGCCAGATGGGCCTCGGTAACTCACTCGATCACCTCGTCTACGAGTGCGAGCAGATTTGCCGGCACATTGAGACCGAGTGCCTTGGCGGTCTTGAGATTGATGGCTAGTTCGAACGTGGCCGTCCGCTGGACCGGCAGATCGGCGGGCTTCTCGCCTTTGAGGATGCGATCGACATAGGCTGCGGCACGCCGGTACATGTCGGCGCTGTTGGGACCGTATGAGATCAGGCCGCCGGCAGCGGTAAAGTAGCGATAGCCGTAGATAGTGGGCACACGATGGCGCGCGGCAAGCGCGATGATCTGCTCGCGATGAACGTCGGTAAAGGCGTCAGGCAGGACTATGAGGCCACCGTCTGCGCCTGAACCAAGCACGCTCATGGTGCTCTCGATCTCGGCGGGGTCGTGGATGAGCGCGCCAATGGGCTTCACCGCGAAGGATTGGGCCGCAGTCTCGAACGAGCGCAGGAAACCTAGCCCATAAGGAGCTGTCGGGGGATTGAACATCAGCGAGACGCGGACCAGATGCGGCGCAATGCCCTTGAGCAGTTCGAGCCATTTCCCGCTCAAGTCGTACTCAAGGCTCGAGAAACCCGTCACGTTGGCGCCCGGATGAGCAAGGCTCGCGACGAAACCCTGGCTGACCGGATCGGCGACCCGTACGAACACGATGGGAGTGGTACGTGTCTCCCGCCGCAAAGCAGCCACCGGGAACGAACCACCTGCCAGGACGACCTCCGCTGGTAGGCCTACTAGTTCAGCTGCATGGGTTTGGATTTGGGCGGGATCGGCGTTCGCATAGCGATATTCGATCAGGATGTTGCTGCCGACCGTCCATCCGAGTTCCCAGAGCCCCTTGCGGAAATTCTGAAGATCACGCTGTGCGTCCGGATCGTCCTGGGCGATCCGCAGCAGTACCGCGATCCGCCGCACCCGGGTCACGGGCTGTTGCGCGCGCGCGGCGAGGGGGCACACGACCGCCGCGCCGCCGAGAAGGGTGATGAACTCACGCCGCCTCATGTGCTGCTCTCAATCCAGGGATTGCACCCTAGCACGCCGCGATGGGAAATACCGCGTTGTGCATCACAGCAAACTTCGCGACCCAATGTCTCAGTTGAGTCATTCGCGTCGATATTACGTGCGTTCTGAGTCTGCATTTTCGATTTCGAGGTCGGCGGGTGCTGCCAACCACAATCCTCCGGCTCAGGATTACGCTCGTATTCAAGTCGCGTCCGTTCGACGATGGCATCGCGCTCTTGCCAGCCAGGGCCGCGAGACTGCAGGATACCGATTTCGCGATGGTCAGTCAGGAGGTTTTGGAGCATGTTACAGCCGCTCACAAGAGCGTCCCGACTTCCGCTCATGGTCGAAGGCGGCGGTCCGCCAACCGCCCCGGTGCCCTGACGCATCTCATCCGAGAAGCGCCGCGTCGCTCTCTTGGGTTCGATCCATGCGTGCCTTGAACCGCTGCATCAGTTCGACAACCTCTTGCCGGTCAATCGGCTTGGTGAGATAGCCCGCAGCGCCAAGCGCCATTCCCTGACGCCGTTCGTCGACAACAGTGGCCATGACGACGGGGACATCGGATAGTTCAGGATCGCCGCGGAGCGCGGACAGAACAGTCCAGCCGTCAAGATCCGTCGAGCGTGATCGCGAGCGGATGAAATTGCTTGGCCAGCCGCAACCCCTCACGCCCGCTGGCTGCGGTTATCACCGAGAACTCCGCCTGACGCAGGTAATCCGCGACCAGGTCGCGGGCGGTTTGATCGTCGTCGATCACCAGCACGTATTCGCCGCGACAAAGCTCAGGAGTGGGCGCGCCGGTTTCTTGCTGTCTCGTTGACGAGGTTTGCGCAACGGGTAGGCGCACGGTGAAGGTCGAGCCCTTACCGATTTCGCTTGTGACCGTCACGTCACCGCCCATCATCTGACAAAGCCGTCGTGTAATCGCCAAGCCGAGCCCGGTGGCCGCCGTATGGCGCGCGGTCGAGGCATGGCCTTGTGAAAATTCCTCGAACAGCCGCTGCATCTGGTCGGCGTCAATTCCGATGCCGGTGTCGATCACTGCAAACTCGATACAGTCTTGCTGTTCATGCGTGGAGCGGGTGACGCGAAAAATGACGTTGCCGCCCTTGGTGAATTTGCATCCATTGCTTAAGAGGTTGAGAAGAATTTGCCGTAGCCGCATCGCGTCGGCTTCGATCGATGGCAGGTCGGTTGGAGATTCGACCGAGAGACGATTCTTATTCTGCTCGGCGAGCGGCCGTGCCGTGCCGATTATTTCATCAATGAGCGGCTCAATGCGAACGGTCTCCACATTGATTTCCAACTTGCCGGCTTCGATCTTCGAGAGGTCGAGTACCTGATCGATCAACCCGAGCAGATGCGTGCCCGCCCTGTGCACGCGCCGGAGCGGCTCGACCGCCTTTTCGGTTCCAAATCGGGGCGCGTTGTTGACCAACATATCGGTGAGCCCAATGATGGCATTGAGAGGCGTGCGCAATTCATGGCTCATATTCGCGAGAAAGGTCGACTTGGTCCGATTCGCTTGCTCAGCCATGTCGCGCGCGATCTGCAGACGTTGTACAAGATCGGCCAGCTCGGCTTCATGCTGTTTCAATTCGGTGATATCGGTATAAATCGCAACTACGCCCCCATTTGCTGTTTTCCTTTCGCTCACCCGGAACCAGCGACCGTCAGAGAGATGCTGGACTTGTGTGGCGTTTGATGCTCGATGCCGCGCAAGCCGATCCTTCAGCCAGCTCTCACGGTCCTGCTCCGCATCTAAAACATGTCCGCGTTCAACAGCGGTCCGAGCGATCGATTCAAAGCTCATGCCCGGCAGCATTACGTCGGCATAAGAAGCAAAAATGTCCTTATATCGCTTATTACAAACGATGAGCTTGTCATTGGCGTCGTAAAGCGAAAAACCTTCAGAGATCGATTCAACTGCGTCAATAAGGTTCGTCGAGATTGCGGTCTGCCGCTCTCGCGCCTCCGCCAACTCGCGGGCAAGCACGGTGATTTGCTCTTGCAAATCGGCAACAGAGGGGCTGCCCCGGCGCGTGGCCATTGGCGCGTTGCTGCGCTTCGGCCTCGTCCGCTTGCGGGGCTGCGTCTTCGAGGGTTTCCGGCTTACTGTGCCACGCTGTCTCACATAGCCCTCCCGGTAGTGAGACCGTAACATACCACATCATCAGGGTCGTTGTGCAGCACGGCAAAATTGACCGTGCATATCTCAGATGCGTTAAAACCGGCGGTCCGCAGCTATCCCCGAGCGCGTCCGCAGCTCCTTGAGGAGCGCGCGCCTCGAAGGATTGCGCGCGTCTCGAAGGACGGCCACAAGCAAGGCCGAGTCAGCGGCCATCCTCTTCGAGACGGCGCTTCGCGCCTCCTTCAGGACGAGGTTGATTGATGCGTCGATATGATTCGAGCCTCGGAAACGCAGTACTAGCGCGAGGAGGCTACGGGCTGTGCGAATCTGGCCCGCGCTTTTTCCGCATTGGAAGCATCCGTGCGGATTGTGAGCGTGAGGTGACCATCTTCGCTGGATCGCTGCCGCAATATTTCGGCGTGGCGGTGGACCCAGCTCAAGCCTGCGCCGTCCGAAACGTCAAGGGAAAGGTCGAGGGTCACGCGCTGCGCCGCCAGCCGCGATTGGATGCTGAGCAATAGGTCATCGATCCCCTCCCCGGTCAGGGCCGAAACCAGCACCGGCCGTCGCTCGGCGTCTTGCCTTGCAGCGAGATTGCAAATCCGGGCTGCCGCCTCGAGATCCAGACGATCGGTCTTGTTCCAGATTTCGATCGTGTGAACTGGGTCATGCGCGACACCCAGCTGATCCAACACGTCCTCAACATCGTGAGCCTGCGCGTCGCTTTCTTCATGCGAAATATCGCGGACATGCAGGATGAGGTCGGCCTCGATCACTTCCTCCAGGGTTGCACGAAATGCAGCAACCAGCGTGGTGGGCAGGTCCGCGATGAAGCCGACAGTGTCGGATAGAATGATGCGCAACCCGCCAGGCAGCTCGATGGCTCGCAAAGTCGGATCCAAAGTCGAGAACAGCATGTCGGCGGAGCGAACGCTCGCGCGTGTAATGCGGTTGAACAGGGTCGACTTGCCCGCATTGGTATAGCCGACGAGTGCCGCGACCGGATAAGGGACACGTTTGCGGCTGTGCCGGTGCAGACTGCGAGTGCGCTTGACCTTATCCAGCTCGGTTTTGATTCGCGCAATTCGTTCCTGAATCAGGCGACGGTCGGTCTCGATCTGCGTCTCGCCTGGACCGCCGAGAAAGCCAAAACCGCCCCGCTGGCGCTCGAGGTGGGTCCACGAGCGCACAAGCCTGCTACGCTGATAGGTGAGGTGTGCGAGCTCGACTTGAAGCGCGCCCTCGCGCGTGCGGGCGCGGCGGCCAAAGATCTCCAGGATCAAGCCGGTGCGGTCCAACACCTTCGCACTCCAGGCCCTCTCGAGATTGCGCTGCTGCACCGGGGACAGGGCACAATCCATCACGACAAGGCCCGCATCTTCGCTCTTCACCAATCCGGCAATCTCATCGACCTTCCCGCTCCCGATGAAGGTTGCTGGACGGATGCTTGCGAGCGGCACAATGCCGGACGAGGCGACATTAAGATGGATGGCGTGGGCAAGGCCGACGGCTTCCTCGAGCCGGGCAGCCGCTGTGCGCGCAGGACCTGCTGTGCGCGTCTGCGCAGCCGCTTTGCCGCGCAGATCGGGCTCGATGACGACGGCACGCCCGGTCTCTACGTCGGACCGCGTGAGAAGATGGTTGGTTCGCCTGTTGAACCGACTCGGCTCCAACTAGGCCCTTTCCCCGGCCGAATGCTCCTCGGCCGCTTCGAAAAGTTGAATGGGGTGACCCGGCATAATGGTCGATATGGCGTGTTTGTAGACGAGTTGCGAGTGCCCATCGCGCCGGAGCAATACGCAGAAGTTATCGAACCAGGTGACCACGCCTTGCAGCTTGACCCCGTTCACGAGAAAGATCGTGAGTGGAGTCTTGTTCTTGCGGACGTGGTTGAGAAAAGTATCCTGCAGGTTTTGTGAGCGGTCGGCCGCCATTGTCGTTTTTCCATTGTTCCTTGAGGTCATTCTCCTCGCGGATTATTGCCAAGCCGCTGCGCCCAATTTCCGTCTTGTGCTCTCAACAGGGCTCGGGCCTTGCCATTACATTGTACGTCCGCCTCCGGCGCAAGCGTAAGTTGGGGGCAAACCGCTAATTTCCTGGTGCGGGATCGAGTGCGTCAGCTCCAGTCGGCATGCTCGTGGAATTTCGCCCGCAGAGCCGTCGCGACCGAGCCGGGCACCCCGTTACCGATCGGCCGATCATCGATCCGAACCACCGGCAGGACAACCTGGCTGGCCGAGGTCAAAAAGGCTTCCCGGGCGGCATAGGCCTCCTCCGCGGTAAACGGGCGTTCTTCCAGCTCGAGCCCTTCAGCCTTGATCACCTCGATGAGGACGGTTCGGGTGATACCCCGTAGGATACCGCGGTCCGCACGGCGAGTAATCACCCTCCCCTCACGGCTCACGATCCAAGCATTGCTTGATGATCCCTCTGTGACATGACCCTCAGGGTCCACGAACCAAGCCTCCCGCGCACCTTGCTCACGCGCGAGCTGTTTTGCCAATACATTGGGCAGAAGCGAGATCGATTTGATATCGACCCGCTCCCAGCGGTTGTCCGGCACGGTGATCACCGCCACCCCTTCCGCCGCCAGCCGCTCGTTCGCCGCACCGTCCAGGCTGCGCGCCGTTACCACGATGCTGGGGCTTGTTCCCGGCGGGGGAAAAGAATGATCGCGTCGCGCTACACCGCGGGTGACCTGGAGATAAAGAATACCGCCCCGTACCCGATTGCGGCGAACGCACTCGCGCATGACGATTGCGAGCGCGGAGGATGGCATGGGCAGCGCTATCCGAAGCTCGTCGAGCGACCGCTGCAGCCGAGCCATGTGGCGCGCCTCGTCAATGATCCGGCTCTCCCGGACTTCACACACCTCATAAACTCCATCGGAGAACTGATAACCGCGATCCTCGATGTGGATCATCGCGCGATGGCCCGGGAGGTACCGGCCGTTCACATACGCGATCCGCAGCAATTTTTGCCCCAACAATCCAATGAATTGCTTCAGAAGCTCTCGCTATCAGCTCTTTCGAACGCGAGGCAGGGTACCGACGATGCGCTGACTTCTCGCCTGGATTGCCCCGCCTGCTTATGTTTCAATCTATTCCAAGCGCTTTGAGCTTGCGGTGGAGCGCGGATCGCTCCATGCCCACAAATTCGGCGGTCCGGGAGATATTTCCGCCAAACCGGCTGATCTGAGCCTCGAGATATTCCCGCTCGAATACTTCGCGGGCTTCCCGCAGCGGCAGCCCCATCAGATGCTCGCCGCCGTCGCCCCCCGGCATGGATGGCACCATCGACCCGACATCCTGGGGCAGCATATCGGCATTGATTACCGCCTCCGGGTCGCCGCCGGCGAGGATCATCAATCGTTCGACGTTGTTGCGCAGCTGGCGCACATTCCCCGGCCAGTCGTGGGACTGCAGTACGGCCATCGCATCCTCGCCGATGAGCCGGCGCGGCAGCCCCGTGGCGAGCGAGATCTGTTGCATGAAATACTCGATCAGGAGCGGAATGTCTTCGCGACGCTCGGCGAGCGGCGGCACACGGATCGGAACGACCGAACG
>Ga0210408_10005248_pt1 | contig 11409 bp, 10 predicted proteins | sample IncBWH4MmetaG_FD_155471 | JGI IMG/M metagenome (GOLD analysis project Ga0210408, IMG submission 155471) | Forest soil microbial communities from Barre Woods Harvard Forest LTER site, Petersham, Massachusetts, United States - Inc-BW-H-4-M | ecosystem: Environmental > Terrestrial > Soil >... | reverse complement strand
AATGGCGAGATGCGTCATCTCAGGGGTCTCCGTCCGAGACGGCGCAGCATTCCCCACAGCCCCTGCGGCATGAACACCATGACCACGACCAGCAGCAAGCCAAAGATCAGGCCCGGCGCGTCCTTGATGCCGCGCAACAGCTCGGGAACGATGACATAGAACGCCGCGCCGAGGATCGAGCCGCCGATGGTGCCGAGTCCCCCGATGACCACCATGCTCAGAAAAGAAATTGAAAGGCCGGCGCTGAAGCTTTCCGGGTTGATGTAGCGCACGAGGTAGGCAAACAGGCCCCCGGCGACCGCCGCGTAGAAGGCGCTGATGGCGAACGCGACGATCTTGTAACGCGCGGAGTGAATCCCCAGCGATCCGGCAGCAATCTCGCTGTCTTTGATGACGAGGAGCGCGCGCCCGGTGCGTCCGCGGCTGACGTTCCAGGCCCCGAACAGGCCAGCGGTCATCAGGATGAGCGTGAGATAATAGAGCCCGTTGGCGCCGAGCTCATATCCGGCGATGCTTGGGGCCGTGAGCGCAAGCCCGCCGCCGCCGCCGGTCAGGCTGCGCCACTCGAAGATGATCTTCTGAAGCACGACGCCGAAGCCGAGCGTCGCGATCGCGAGATAGATGTTCCGCAGGCGAAGCGCCGGTACGGCGACGATCGCTCCGATCGCGGTTGTGAACAGGGCGCCGGCGAACAGCGACAGCAGATAGGGCCATCCCGCCTTCTGGGTCAGGATCGCGGTGGCGTAAGCGCCGACTCCGAAAAAAGACGCGTGGCACAAACTTATCTGGCCGGCATAGCCGGTCAGGAAATTGAGACCGAGCGCAACCAGCGCGAATATTCCGGTCAGCGTCAGAAGATAGAGCCCGTAGCCGTTGACGCCGAGCGGCGCGGCGCCGGCGAGCAGGAAGCATAGGCCAATCATCGCCGCACTCCAGCTCCACAAAGTCCGCGGCCTTGACGCGCGGATGATGTCGGCTGCGAAGCTCATGCCTTGCGAATCCTGACCCGGCCGAAGACACCTTCCGGACGTATGGTGAGCACCGCGATGATGACGATGAAGGTGATCGCGTCGGCAAAGGAAGGCGAAACATAGGCGCCCGCAAGGTTTTCCGCGACGCCAAGCGCGAGGCATCCGAGAAACACGCCGATGAGGCTGTTCAAGCCCCCTAGAACGCCGCCGGCGAAGGCCTTAATCAGGAGCGCGCTCATCAAGTTGGTATCGAGGAACAGCGAGGGTGCTACCAGGACTCCGGCGACGGCGCCCACCAGCCCGCCAAGCCCCCAGGCAATGGCGGACGTTCGCGTAATCGACACCCCCATCAGCCGCGCCACGGTTTGATTCTGGCTTGCCGCCCGAAGGCCGAGCCCGGTCCAGGTGAAGCGAAGGAACAGCGTCATCGCGATGATGATGACGAACCCGACTGCGATATTCACGACGCTGTCGACCGCGACCGGAACGGCTGCGACCACGAACGGAGCCGAAAACGCGAAGGGAGACGGAAAGGTATAGGTCTGATGACCCCAGATCATGCCGGCGACGCTGTTGAGCACGACGTTCAGCCCGAGCGTCGCGATGATGGCTGACAGCACGGGACCGCCGATCAGCGGGCGGATCACCACCTGCTGGATGACGATACCCTGCACCAGCCCAAAGATTATGGCTATCGACACCGCCTGCCACCATGAAAGGCCCAAGCCATCCATCAGCCAATAGGCGAAGAAGGTCGCCAGCATCGCCATCTCGCCCTGGGCGAAATTGGCAATATCGGTGATGTTGAGCACGATCACGATCGCGATGGCAACCATCGCGTAGAGACAGCCGGCCGCAAGCCCTCCAACAATCAAATTGGCGATCATGGCAAGGACGCCTCCGGCATTATTGCGACGAAGAAGTGCGGCCTTCCGATTGGCGAGGCTTTGGCGTCACCCTCATCATCATAGCCTTCCTCCCGTTTTCACTTTTTTGTTTCGCACCGCCCGCGACGGGCCCGAGAAGGTCAGCACGCGCTTGCCTGGCGACACCGGTCTGACCGTCTGATACGAACCGGCAACCGGCAGCTCTCCGACATCGCGGGCCAACGCGGCGGCGGGCGTCGACGACAGCGCGCGTTCGAAGATCTGGCTGAGTGCGAGCGTGAGCTGCGCCGGCGTCCACGCGCCGCTCGGCTTGAACCATTTCGCCACCCAGTTCATCGCGCCGAGGATGACAAAGATCGCAAGCTTGGGATCGCACGGCACCACGCTGCCGTCCTCAATGCCCTCCTTGACCAGCGCCCGCAGCGAACGTTCGAACCGGTCGCGCTGCCGGACCAGCTTGGCGCGGTCGCCCGGTTCAAGGGCCTGCTCCTCCATCAGCACCACGCAGCAATTGAGTTCGTCAATCAATTGCGTGACATAGCCGGAGATCGTCAGCACCAGCCTGTCGCGCCCGTTCTTGCCCTGCTTGCGCCCGCGCTCGAGGCTCGCGAACGCGACCTCCATGGCTTGCTCGAAGCACGCCGCCAGCAAACTGTTCTTGTTCGGGAAGTAGTGATAGAGCGCGGCCTTGGTGACGCCGAGTCTGGTCGCGATCTCGGTTAGCGAGGTCGCATGATAGCCCTTGAAGTTGAAGAACGCGGCCGCTTCGCGCAGCACTTCCTGGCGTTTGATCCCGTGCACGTCTGCTTTTGTGGGGAACAAGCATTCCTCCCGGGAACGATCCATCTTGCCACCGGATACGCTAACCGTTAGTGTACCGTCTGACAAGTCGGTTTGCTAACCGCATGGTTAGTCCGCGACAGATTGGGCCGCAAGACAGGCGACATCAATCCAGGAGGGGACGCGCGTTGGGCCTTTATCTCGAAGATTTCGAAATCAATGCCACGCGCCGTACGCGCGGCCGCACGATCGGCGAAGCGGACGTTTCGCTGTTCGCCGGACTGGTCGGCGACCACAACCCGCTGCATGTCGACGAGGAATTTTCCCGACACAGCATTTTCGGCAGCCGCGTCGCGCACGGTCCGCTTGTGCTTTCGACGGCGATCGGACTGATGTCGCAGCTCAACTGGATCGACGGGACGGCTCTCGGCTTGCTCGGAATTTCCTGGGAATTCCGTGCGCCCGTGAAATGCGGCGACACCATCAGCGCCAATGTCACGCCGCTCGAGGCAAGGCCAAGCAAAACGCCCGAGCGCGGAGTTCTAAAGATCGGGTTCGAGGTCTTCAACCAGAACGACGAGGTCGTGCAAGAGGGATCGATCGTGCTGTTGATGCAGCGCCGGCCCCCGCACGCAAACTAGATCCGAGCTCCGAAACCAATAAACCGGCGAACGCAGGTATGGCGAAACTGAGCAGCACCATCGATCCGCAAGCCCCGGCGTTCCAGGCGAACGCCGCGGTCTATGACGGCCTGCTGAAAACCTTGCGTGCGCGGCAGGCCTGGTCGCTCGCCGGCGGCGGCGACCGCATGGTGCAGCGCCATCGCGACCGCGGCAAGATACCGGTGCGCGAGCGCATCGATCTTTTGATCGATCCGTTTAGCCCGTTTCTCGAACTCTCGCCGCTTGCCGCCTGGGGACTCTACGACAATACCGTGCCCGGGGCCGGTCTGGTCACCGGGATCGGCACCATACGCGGTGTGATCTGCATGATCATCGCCAACGATGCGACGACCAAGGGCGGGTCTTTTTTCAAGGAAACCATCCGCAAACACGTCCGCGCGCAGGACATTGCGTTCGAGAACCGCCTGCCTGTGATCTATCTGGTCGATTGCGGCGGCGCCAACCTGTCGCAAGGCGACGAAGTGTTTCCGGATCAGGATCATTTCGGCGGCGCCTTCTATCGGCAATGCCGGATGTCGGCATCGGGCATTCCGCAGATAGCGGCTGTATTCGGTGAATGCACCGCCGGCGGCGCCTACATACCCGCACTGTCGGACGAAGTCGTGATGACGGCGGGAAACAGCAGCGTTCATCTCGGCGGCCCGCAGATCGTCAAGGCCGCGATCCGCGAGATCGTCGACCGCGAGAGGCTGGGTGGCGCGGAAATGCACAGCACCGTCTCGGGGGTATCGGATCATTTCGCGCGCGACGAGATGGAGGCGATCGCCAAGACCCGCGACATCGTCGGCGCCCTGAATCGCGTGCAGCCGGTCTATGGCGACATCCGCCCGGTGCGACCGCCATTGTTCGATATCGCGGACATTCCCGGCATTGTCGGCGCCGATCTGACGCTGCCGTTCGACCAGCGCGAAATCATCGCGCGACTCGTCGACGGCAGCGAATTTCACGAATTCAAGCCGCTGTACGGCGCGACGCTGGTGTGCGGGTTCGCCCACATCCAGGGTCTGCCGATCGGTATCATCGCCAACAACGGCGTGCTGTTTTCGGATTCATCCCTCAAGGGCGCGCATTTCATCGAATTATGCGACCAGCGCAACGTGCCGATCCTGTTCCTGCAGAACATTACCGGCTTCATGGTCGGCTCGGAGGCGGAACGCAACGGCATCGCCAAGAATTCGGCAAAGCTGGTCTACGCGGTGTCGAACGCGCGCGTGCCGCGCTACACGATCGTGACCGGCGGCTCCTACGGCGCCGGCAATTACGGCATGAGCGGCCGCGGATTTCGTCCGCGCTTCATGTTCATGTGGCCGAACGCGCGGCTCGGCACCATGAGCCCCGATGTCGGCAGTTCGGTGCTGATGGACCTGCGCCGCTCCAGTATCTCGCGCAATCCCGCAACCGAAGCCGATCTCGCTCAGCACGAGCAGGAATTGCGCAAGATGTTCGACGAGCAGTCCAACCCCTATTATTGCACGGCGCGGCTTTGGGACGACGGCCTGATCGAGCCGGCGGACACGCGGGAAGTGCTCGGGCTGTGTCTTGCGATTGGCGCGATGGAACCGCCATCGACCGGTCAAAGACCCGTGTACCGAATGTAGGACGTTCCACTGTGCCGTTTCTCAACTCCCCTCGCCCTATCTGCTCGGTCCTGATCGCCAATCGCGGCGAGATCGCGGTGCGCGTCATGCGAACCTGCGCACGATTGGGCATACGAACGATCGCGGTCTACTCCGACGCCGACGCGCAGGCCGTTCACGTCAGGGCCGCCGACGAGGCGATACGGATCGGCCCTGCCCCGGCGCGCGCGAGTTATCTCGACATCGACGCGATTGTCGCAGCGGCAAAACAGGCGGGCGCCGACGCTGTCCATCCCGGCTACGGCTTTCTCTCGGAGAACGCCGGGTTTGTGCGGCGCTGCGACGCGGCCGGGCTGATTTTCGTCGGACCGTCGGCGGCCGCGGTGGAGCGGATGGGCTCGAAAATCGAATCCAAGCGCATCGCGGAAGCGGCCGGCGTTCCCACCGTGCCCGGCTATCACGACGATGCTCAGGATGAAGACAGCCTTGCGCGCGCAGCAACGCAAATCGGTTTTCCAGTGCTGATCAAAGCTTCCGCGGGCGGCGGCGGCCGCGGCATGCGCCGGGTCGATCGCGCCGACGATTTCGGGGCCGGGCTGGACGCAGCGAAGGCGGAGGCCGATGCTGCTTTCGGCGACAGTTCGGTCCTGCTCGAGAAATATATTCTCAACCCGCGTCATATCGAAGTGCAGCTCGCCGGCGATCGCACCGGCAGCCTGGTGCACCTGTTCGAGCGCGATTGTTCGGTCCAGCGCAACAATCAGAAAGTGCTAGAAGAGGCACCCGCGCCGAATCTCCCCGACGGCGTCCGGACGAGACTTTACAATGCAGCGCTCAAACTCGGCCGCGCCATCGGCTACGACTCCGCCGGCACGGTCGAGTTCATCATGGATAAGGATAGCGACAGTCCGTATTTCCTCGAGATGAACACGCGCCTGCAGGTTGAGCATCCGGTGACGGAGTTCATCACCGGGATCGATCTCGTCGAGTGGCAGTTGCTGGCGGCGGCCGGCGAAAAGCTGCCGCTCGCCCAGGACCGGATTCGCGTTCACGGCCATGCCATTGAGGCCCGCCTCACCGCGGAGCGCGCGGACCTGGCGTTTCAGCCGGTCACAGGAGAGCTGTCGGTCGTCGAAGCACCGCGCGGCCTTCGGTTCGACTCCGGCGTGGAGGCGGATTCACGCATCAGCCTCTACTACGATTCGCTGATCGCAAAACTCATCGCGCATGGCGCCGACCGCGACACCGCGTTGTCGCGGCTGGCCGCCGGATTGTCCGATCTGACGCTATTGGGCATTCCGACGACGCAGGCTTTTCTGCGCGACGTGGTTCGTCATCCCCTGTTCCAAAGCGGTAAGGCCACCACGCGCTTCATCGAGACCGCGTTTCCCGGGGGATGGAAGCCAAACCAGGACCAATTACTGCTGTTGCGCGCCGCCGCCTGCGTCGTCTGGGCCCGGTTTGACGCGACGGAGGCGGACAATGGCTGGATCAATCCATGGAATCGCCGCAGCGCCGTCAGGGTGACTTCCGCGGTACGGCCCGCGAAGGTGTCGCTTCACGCTGAGGACGAATACGGCGAGGTCGATGCCGAAATTCGTGTCAGCCGCGACGGCGTTGCCGTCGAACTCGCGGGGGTCTCGGTCGACTTCGCGACGCCTACGGTTGAGGGAGACACGATCGCGATCGCCCCGGCCGGAGGCGGCGGGCCATTCGTTGCGCGGCGCAACGGCTCGACGGTGAGCATCGCGCGGCACGGCCTTGCGCTCGTATCGACAATCCGTCCCTGCATAGAGATGCCGCGCACGGATGGACAGCACAGCCGGTCAGGCAACGCAATTGAAGCGCCGCTTCATGGCGTGGTATCCCGCCTGCATGTCGCGCTTGGCGATGCCGTGGAGAAGGGAACGCCAGTCCTGCAAATGGAGGCCATGAAGCTGATTCACACGCTGAAGGCCAACGCGCCCGGCCGCATCGAGGCGATACGTTGCGCCGTAGGAGATACCGTTGCGGCGGGTGCTGTGCTAGTCGAAATCACGCCGCTCGAAATTGAGGAGAAACCCTGATGGCGGGCCTTTGGTTCGAGGAATTCACAGACGGGATGGTGTTCAATCACGAATGGTCCCGCACTATCACCGAGACCGACAATATGTGGTTCTCACTGCTGACCATGAATGTGCAGCCCCTCCACATCGATGCCCACTATGCGGCGAAGTCGGAATGGGGCAAGCCGCTGGTGAACAGCCTGTTCACCCTTGGCCTGATGATCGGCATGTCGGTCAATGACACGACCTTCGGAACAACGCTCGCCAATCTCGGCATGTCCGACGTTCGTTTTCCGAAGCCTCTGTTTCAGGGAGACTCGGTCAAGGTGCGCACTACCGTCCGTTCGAAGCGCGAGAGCAAGTCGCGTCCGAACGAGGGCATCGTGAACTTCTTCCATGAGATGATGAACCAGGACGGCGCCGTGGTTGCGACCTGCGAACGCGCCGCACTGATGCGCAAGCGTCCCGTCGCGAGGACCTGATGCGTTCGCTGCTGTTCGTTCCCGGTCATTCCACCAAGATGATGGCTAAAGCGGCCGCGAGCAGCGCGGATGTCATTATCTTCGACCTCGAAGATGCCGTGCATTCCGACCGCAAGTTGGCGGCGCGGCGACTGGTGACAGAGGCGCTCGCCAGCGGTCCCGGCACCGGCGCTGCGCGCTATGTTCGGGTCAATGGGCTCGACAGCGCCTGGTGTGCTGAGGATGTCGAAGCCGTGATGCCAGCGTGCCCCGACGGGATCATGCTGCCGAAACTTCTGGGACCGGAAGATCTCGATCGCCTCGATACCTTGATGGCGCGCTGGGAACTGGCAGGAAGGCGTAGTCAGACCAGGATCATTCCCGTCTGCACCGAAACGCCGGCTGCCACGCTTTCGCTCGCCGCGAAGTCCTGGGCTCACCCGCGCCTCGCCGGACTGCTGTGGGGCGGGGAGGATCTGTCGGCGGCGATCGGCGCGACCGCCAACCGTGACGAGGACGGTCGATATACCGCGCCGTTCGCACTTGCCCGCAGTCTCTGCCTGTTCGCCGCACGTGCCGCAGGCGTGGAGCCGATCGATGCTGTCTTCACCGATTTCCGCGACAGTGACGGTCTCGGCCGCGAAACCGACGCGGCGCGGCGCGACGGTTTTTCCGCGAAGGCCGCGATTCATCCTGGTCAGGTCGACATCATCAACCGATGCTTTACGCCCACCGATGCCGAGCGCCGCTGGGCGGAACGCGTGCTCGCGGCCTTCGCGGGAAGCGATACAGGTGTGGTGCAGCTCGATGGCGTCATGCTCGACGCGCCGCATCACGCACGAGCGCGCCGAATTATGACATCATTTGAACGCCGCTGACCGTGGGCTGCGGCCGGCTGCCGCCCGCAGATGCCGTTCCATAACAGAGGGTTCGTATCTCCAAATGGCCGACGCATCTCCGCTAGAGGGCCACCCGGCAGGGCTAAAGATTCCTGCCCCGCGGAACGGCCACTTTGCGCCAAAGATCGGGATAGGGGGAGCCTCGCGGCTCCGCCCCTCCCACACCACCGTACGTACGGGTCCGTATACGGCGGTTCGAGAAGTTACGCTAACGCGCTTCGATCAAGGTTGGAGAACTCACCCACAAAGGTGGCGGCGGCGGACCAGCCGTTGTGTTTCTGCATCTCCCCGGGCAATCGGTTGAACTGACCCGGAGGCGATGTCCGCGCCGATTCCTTTAGCCCCCGCGTGGGAATCGTACCGGCAGCGGGGATGCGGCCTCTCATGCAATCGCGGGCAGTATCATCCGCAAGCGCTGCTGCAGCAGCCGATTGAGCCGGCTCGCTGGTTTCTGTGCTGCTCGCTCCGCCACCAGCGCGCGGGCCAGGCGCGCGTTCCGTGTGCGCAACGCCGCCTCGGTGAACGTGAGATGGATGAGATCGCATTGGGCGAGGCTGCCGCCGCAGCGATGCGCGATGTGACGCACCCGTGTCAACCATTCGACGCACGCCGCATAGTCACTGCGGGCGAAGGCGAGCAGCGCTTCGCAGAACGGAGGCGCCAGCGCATCCTCCGGAAGCGACAACGAGGCGCTGCTCGTGTCGGTGTGCGGCAGTGCGTCGAACACATGCGCCGCTGCGGCGGTGCGTCCCGCCGCGGCGAACGCCATCATGGCGTGTACGACGTAGAAGGGCCGCGCACCGGCTAGCGTCTGCATCTCCCAGCGATCGGCCAATAGGCGCCATCGCCCGCCCACCTCGATGTTTCGGAGTTGGAGCCGCCAAAGCAACGCCGAAGCATCGGAGAGTACGGACATGCCCGGAGCGCACTCATTCGCGATCTGCGCGTCGTAGGCCGCGAGCGCGGAGTTCGGATTGTCCGCGTCGAGATGGAACAACGCGCGATGCCATGCTAAATGGACTGAAAATCCGGTGCCTTCGGACCATACTGGTTCGGTTGCGGCGAGGAATGCGAGGCCTTCACGGAAGCGTCCTTGCATCTCCATCACATGTGCGACGACGTGAATGGCGCCGGGATGTCGTGGGTCGATGGCGAGCGCGCGGCGCGCTGTTTTTTCGGCACGACGATACTGGCCGTTCTCCTCGAGGCCGAACGCGTACATCGCAAGGACGCTCGCGTAGCCTGGCGTCGCGGTCTCCCATTCGGGCAGAACCTGGGCCACACGATCGCGCAGCATGTGCCGCCGTCCGAGACGGAAGTCGAGCGCATGTGCGACCAAGAGAGCGAGAATATCGCGCGGCCAGTCAGTCACGATGGCGTCGTAACGCTCGACAGCAAGGGCGGCACCGCCTTCAAGCCAAGCACGCGCCGCGGCTGCGTGACGGCGCACGGGATCGTGCATGTCCGGGCACGCCGCCTCGATGGCGGCCGCACTCGCGGCAAGTGAGGATCGCAAGGCGGCGGCGTCAGCGCAAACGATGAGCGCGGCGTTCAGACAGTGAGCGAACACGCATTGGGGATCATCGGCCAACACCCGGTCAACCTCCGCCGAAGGATTCCCGCGATGCGTGAGTAGGAGCTCGAGCGCATGTTCGCATCGTGGCAGCGATTGCGTATCGGCTTCAGTACTCGTGGGCTGGGTTGCGTTCAGTCTGACTGCTTCTTCCATGGTGCCCTCCTTCGTCGAGCGAAAGGTCCATAGAGAAAGCAATGAACTTGCTCATAAGACCACCTCCCTAAGATGGGATGGATTTAGCTCGCGTCTCGACGGAGAAGACTGACGGGCGCTTGATTTTCTTTTGAGATATGCTTGACCATCGCGTGAGATGCGTTTGTTTTCGCTGGATCGATGCAATTTCAATCCGAAAACCATGTGCTTGAACCTAGATATTGCGGCCAGGCGTAAAAGGTGTGTCGGCAAGTTCGTGCAGGTTGGTTTTGCTTCTAAGCCGCAACGGCTGACGTCTGCTCCGGGTCAAAAACGGTCATCTTGAAAGTCGGCAATGACTTCCGCACTTCCCCCAACAACGGACATGTGACGACTGCTTCGGCCTGTCCGTGCCATCCCATTACCAGAAGTTCGCAACGGCCATCGGTTCATCTCAGTTCGTTCAAGCCCCGCAAACTGAGGCGGCCAAAAGAAAACCCGCCTCAATCTATTCCGGCCGATTGTCGAGCTTGGAAAGTGTCGAGCATAAAAAAGAGCAGCTTGAGCTGCTCCTTTTTGCTTTTATGGGCAAGGACGCCACTCACCATCGTCGCCCATATACTTCCGGGACTCCGCGTCGTAATACGCCCAACGCTGGCGGCAATAGGAAGCATCAGCGGCGCTCGCACCCACGGAGCCGATGCTTGCTTGAGCACCGCGGAACCCGCCGTTGCCGACGTGCACCGCACTGCCGCCGCGCGGATATCCCCAAGACCGTGAATACATCGAATAGTCGGGGTATCCGTAGTTGTTATAGGTGGGATAGCCCCGGTCCGAAGGGTAGCGATTATCCCGATACGCCCGATAGCGCACGTCGGTCGTCACAGCCGTTACCGCCGCCTTGATCGACATGCCATTGATCGGTGCAGCAGACGATTTGGCCGTGGCGACTACTGCGAGAGGACCAGCAATTGCGAGTGCAATCGCGAGCCTGCGGACTTGGATCTTCACGGAAACTCCTATTCGTGTTAGAGGTGGCTGTTCTCCAGATGCTGCGCGTCGAATGGCCATGCGTGCTAACTCAACGCTCGACTGCGATTGTGCCGCGAATGCCGATCGCTATCTTGGATGAAACTTTCGTCGCTGGCACGGTTGTGCTTCTTTCTCCACGGTGGACCACTACGCGATTTCGACCTGGTCTGATGTCGGCTCCGGGCGTGCGCCGTTGCCTTGTTTGATGGTCCGATCTACGATCGTCCAAACACATAAAGGGCACCTAGATTGACACGAGAACGGCGTAAGCTGGCCGCCATAGTGGCGTTGGATGTGGTCGGCTATTCTCGCCTCATGGAGCGCGACGAAAGCGGAACTCTCACGATGCTGACCGAGCACCGGACC
>Ga0210408_10005247_pt1 | contig 11409 bp, 11 predicted proteins | sample IncBWH4MmetaG_FD_155471 | JGI IMG/M metagenome (GOLD analysis project Ga0210408, IMG submission 155471) | Forest soil microbial communities from Barre Woods Harvard Forest LTER site, Petersham, Massachusetts, United States - Inc-BW-H-4-M | ecosystem: Environmental > Terrestrial > Soil >... | reverse complement strand
AGCGGAGTGCTCAGATCGTCGGCGGTGTCTGCCATCGAACTCCCCGAATCAGCCTGGCCGACGATACCACGGCGGCGCGTCGGCGCGGCAGACGCGGTCGCCTAGCGGCGCGAAAGCGACCGCGAACGCAGTACGGGGACGCAGCGGGACCAAAACAAAAGGGGCGATCCGGGGACCGCCCCTTTCGGGAAAGACATGTCGAATTGGCTAGTTGGCTTCCTTGTTCGACGGCTTGTCGATGGAGGCCTTCTCGGCGGTGCCCGGTGCGCTGGCATTGACCTTGACGCCGTGAAGCAGGTCGTCCGCCATCTTCAGCGCCTTGTCATCCTTGGGATCGGGCGGCACGTAGGCCTGTGAACCGGTCTTCTCGTCGCCATCGTTTTTCAGGTGGCCGCGCAACGAGGCTTCGCCCTTGGTATCGGTGCGAGCCTTCAGCTCGTCCGGTACATCCTGCAGCACCTCGATATCGGGGACGATACCCTTTGCCTGGATCGACTTGCCGGATGGCGTGTAGTAGCGCGCGGTGGTCAACCGCAGCGCGCCGTTGCCGGAGCCGAGCGGTATGATGGTCTGCACCGATCCCTTGCCGAAAGAGCGGGTGCCAACAATGGTTGCGCGCTTGTGATCCTGCAACGCGCCGGCGACGATTTCCGATGCCGATGCCGAGCCGCCGTTGATCAGAACGATCAACTGCTTGCCTTTGGTGAGATCGCCGGGATGGGCGGAGCGGCGCTGGGTTTCCTCGGCGTTGCGTCCGCGGGTCGAAACGATTTCACCCCGCTCGAGGAATGCATCGGAAACCGTCACTGCTTCCTCGAGCAGGCCGCCCGGGTTGTTGCGCAGGTCGATAACGAAGCCCTTCAGCTTGTCGCCGATCTGGTTGCTGAGGTTGTTGATCTCGCGCTTGAGCCCCTCGGTGGTCTGCTCGTTGAAGGTCGTGATGCGGATATAGCCGATGTCATCGGCTTCGACGCGCGCGCGTACCGAGCGGACCCGGATATTATCGCGGATCAGCGTGATATCGAGCGGATTATCCATTCCCTTGCGGATGATCTTCAGACGAATCTTGGTGTTGACCGGGCCTCGCATCTTTTCGACGGCCTGGTTGAGGGTAAGGCCCTGCACGGCTTCGTCGTCGAGCGTGGTGATGATATCGTTGGCCAGGATCCCGGCCTTGGAAGCCGGCGTGTCATCGATCGGCGACACCACCTTGATCAGCCCGTCCTCCATGGTGACCTCGATGCCGAGGCCGCCGAATTCGCCGCGCGTCTGCACCTGCATGTCGCGGAAGCTCTTGGCGTCCATATAGCTGGAATGCGGATCGAGACCGCTGAGCATTCCGCTGATCGCAGATTCGACGAGCTTGCTGTCGTCGGGTTTCTCGACGTAGTCACTGCGGACCCGCTCGAACACATCGCCAAACAGATTGAGCTGGCGATAGGTGTCGGTAGTCGAGGCACGCGCGCTCGATCCCATGATCACCGAACGAGGCTGGGTAACGAAGAGCGTCAACGCCGCGCCGGTGGCGGCGCTCAGGAGAATTACAGAAGTCTTGCGCATCATCCGCGAACCTTTTCGCCTTCATTTGTGGCCCACCATGGGCCTGGATCAATGGGAGTGCCGTCCTTACGGAACTCAATATAGAGCACGGGTTGGCTCGCATTCGTCGCGAGTATCGATGCGACCCGGGACGTTGTGCCCATGGTCGCCACCGGCTCCCCCGTAAGTACAAACTGACCGATATTTACCGAGATGCGCTCCATCCCGGCGATCAACACATGATACCCGCCACCGGCATTGAGGATCAAGAGTTGTCCGTAGCTGCGGAAGGGACCAGCGTAAACGACCCAGCCATCACACGGGGTTGTGACCTGCGCCCCCGCCCGCGTTGCCAAAGAAATGCCTTTTTCTACCCCACCCGCGCCGTCGGAACCTCCAAAGTCGCGAATTTTGACGCCGTTCGCGGGTAAAGCGAGCAGGCCCCTTGCGGAGACAAATGCAATAGCTGGGCTGCGGCGGGCCGGGTCCTTCAGGCCGCCCAAATTCGGCTGGCCATTAACCGTGGCGGGTGTTCCCTGCTGACTGGCCGCCGCCGCCGCCCTGGCGGCGCTTTTCAGGTCCTGTTCCATTTTGGCGATCAGGCCCTGCAGGCTGTCGGCCTGTTTGGACAGCGCTACAGCCCGCGTGCCCTCGGCTTCCATGTCCTTTTCAACCGCGCTCTGCTTTCGCTGTCGTTCATCGACAAGGGCAGCGAGCCGGGGCTGGTCTTGCCGCAGCCTGTCGCGGTCGGTCGCAAGATGATCGCGCTCGGTGGCAATGGCTTTGCGCAGTGTGACCAGTTCGGAAAGATCTTCTGTAAGCCTCACTGCGCGTGCGCGCAGCTCGGGAACGACCGATCCGAGCAGCATGGCGGTCCGAAGCGACTGCAACGCATCTTCCGGTCTCACCAGCAAGGCAGGCGGAGCACGCCGGCCGGCGCGTTGCAAGGCCGCCAGCACTTCGACCACCTCGGCGCGACGCGAATCAAGTGAATCCCTGATCTGGCGCTCGCGCGCATCGAGCGGGCGAAGCCGCGCCTCGGCGTCGTCGATTCTGGTTTCGATGGTGCGAACCTGGGCGGCAATATCGATCAGTTGCGCATTGAGCTTGCTGCGGTCCTCGCCGATTGCCGCGACTTCGGCCTTGAGCTTCTGCTGCAACTCGGCCGCGCTTTTTTGCTGTGCAATCGTTGCCTCGAGCTCTTGCTCTCGTTGCCTGATCGCGTCTGCCGATGGTGCTGCGGCCTGCGGTGCCGATCCGGCCACCTGCGCAAGCGCGGGCAGGGTCATTCCGGCAATGCCGGCAAACAAGAGCGCCACCATCGAGAGCGAAGGGTAGGCCGAAGCTGGGGCGTCAGCCCGAACGGCGTCCAGGAACGAAGAAATGTTGTTCGCCGGCTGCATTGCGATCAGATCGTGCCTTGTGCACTTATGCGCCTCAGGCGCGGTGATAAGGGTGCCCCGCCAGAATGGTCGCGGCCCGATAGAGCTGTTCCAAAAGCATGACGCGAACCATTTGGTGCGGCCAGGTCGCGGAGCCGAACGCCAACCTCAGTTTTGCCATGCGCCGCAATTCGGGCGAAAGTCCGTCCGCCCCGCCGATTATGAAAATACTGTTGGCGACCTGGTCGTCTCGCCACCGGCCAAGATGCCGGGCAAAGGCCTCGCTGTCGATATTGTCACCCCGCTGGTCGAGCGCGATCACGACGGATTTTTCAGGAATCGCGGCCGAAATCGCGCTGGCCTCTTCGGCCATGCGCGTACTGGCGTCGCGCGCCCTGCCCTCCGCAATTTCGAGAACTTCAGAGTCACGAAATCCAAGCCTGCGGCCAATGTCGTCGAAGCGCTCCCTGTAGCGCTCCGCCAATTCCCGTTCCGGGCCCTGCTTGAGCCGTCCAACGGCGATAATGACAAGTCGCATGGCGACATCTTTCCGGCAAAATGGCTGTCGGGGCTGGAAGTGGTTTGCCGCAGAGACGGCGCTGATGTCCTGATTCCGAAGCTCGCATCATGCGCGGCCACCCCCGCTGGACCAGTCGGTTGCGCGCAACCGGCTGCCGAAGCGGCAGATCGCCCGTGCCGCGCACATCCAACCTGTCACGCGCTCAGCCGACGCGATGGCGGCCGGTCAGATCGTTTTCGCCGCCGTCGGGCCCTGGGTCCACAATCTCTCCAGATTGTAGAACTCACGCACCTCCGGTCTGAAGATGTGTACGATCACGTCGCCAGAATCGATCAGCACCCAATCGCAATTAGGCAGGCCTTCGATGTGGATGTTGGTGATGCCGGTTTCCTTGAGGCCCTTCGCCACATTTTCCGCGATCGCGCCGACGTGCCGGTTGACCCGGCCCGAGGTGACGATCATGTAGTCGGAAAATGCGGATTTGCCGCGAAGGTCGATGGTGACCGTTTCCTCCGCCTTCATATCGTCGAGGCGGGAGAGGATCATATTCAGCGTCTTGTCGGCGTCTGGTTGCGCCTTCAAGGCCGCAGCTTGTGTCGATGTTTTACGCGTCTTGGGTAAAACAGACTTTGACAATACAGATGTTGCCAGGGACCATTCCTTTCACTGTATCGCGAACGCCCGAATCCTAGCGACGTCCGCTGACGATACTATGCATGTGGGGTTAATGGTTTCAATATCCAGCGCCCCGATTCCGGAGTTCGAACTTTCCGTTTCAAAGTCATCCCTGACGCGAACCTCGGAGAACGCAGGGACGCCGGTAACCCGTGGTGGAGCCGATGGTTCCGCAAGCGTCCAGCGAACGGCAGCCGTGTCGACATCATGTCACCTGGTTCTCCAGGTGCCGTCCCGGTTACGCAAGCCGGTCGATGACATCGGAAGCTTCATGCCGGTGAGGAAGACCCAGGCCGGCGCGCGCCGATCGGCAAGCCGCCCGGCCTCGCTCTCGGGCAGGCGGTAACGTGCCAGGGCCTGTGAGGCGGGCGAGGCAAGAGCGCGAAAGCTTTGTGGCGGACGGTCGATCACGGCGATCGGCACCTCGAATGCGATATCCCGCCAGTTTTGCCAGCGGTGAAACTGCGCGAGATTGTCCGCGCCCATGATCCAGACAAAACGCAAGGTGGAAGCGCGGCGACGCAGATATCTCACGGTGTCAACAGTGTATCGCGTTCCGATGACGGATTCGAGACAGCTTACATCGATGCGCGGGTCGTTGGCCACGCGCCGTGCCGCCTCCGCGCGCTCGTCGAGATCGTGCAACGCCTTGTCATCCTTGAGTGGATTGCCCGGCGTTACCAGCCACCATACACGGTCGAGCCTCAACCGCTTGATTGCGAACAGGCTGACGGCGCGGTGCGCCTGATGCGGCGGATTGAAGGATCCGCCGAGCAGGCCGACACGCATACCGTTGCAGTGAAAAGGAATGGCGGCGTTCGATCGCGACGGGACCAATTTGTTCAACGAGCGCTCCGTTTGCGGCGCTCGTTTCTGGTTGCGGCGCCTGGGAACCTCAACCCCGCGCACGCCGGGTACTTGCGCTGCGCCGTTGGCCCGGTTTCGCGCGCCGCCAGGTCGCTTGAATGCGGGCGAGCGCTCACGGCCGGATCTGCCCGGTGCCGTGAACGCGATATTTGAAGCTGGTCAGTTGTTCGGCGCCCACCGGGCCCCGCGCATGGAATTTGCCGGTGGCGATCCCGATTTCGGCGCCGAACCCGAATTCGCCGCCGTCCGCAAACTGGGTGGAGGCGTTGTGCAACACGATCGCGGAATCGACCTGATCGAGAAATTTCCGCGCCGTTGCTTCGTCATCCGTCACGATCGCATCGGTGTGATGCGACCCGTGGTTATGGATATGGACAATCGCCTCGTCGACGCCTTCGACCAGTTTCGCTGCGATGATCGCGTCTTCATATTCGGTGTCCCAGTCCTCGTCGGTGGCCGGCTTGACCCGGGCGTCAGTCCGCTGCACGGCGTCGTCGCCGCGCACTTCGCAGCCGGCATCGATCAGCATCTCGACCAGGGCCTTAAGAGTTGTCGGCGTTCCCTTGCGGTCGACAAGCAGTGTTTCGGCAGCGCCGCACACGCCGGGGCGGCGCATCTTGGCGTTAAGGACGATCGATTTTGCCATTTCCAGGTTGGCCGCGTGATCGACATAGACGTGATTGACGCCTTCCAGATGCGCGAACACCGGCACGCGGGCTTCCGCTTCGACGCGCGCAACTAGGCTCTTGCCGCCGCGCGGAACGATGACGTCAATGGCGCCGTTCAATCCCGTCAGCAACAGTCCCACGGCAGCGCGATCGCGGGTCGGCACAAGCGCGATCGAAGACTCGGGAAGTCCCGCCTCGCGCAACCCCTTCACCAGGCATTCATGGATCGCCCGGCAAGAGCGGAAGCTGTCCGAACCGCCGCGCAGGATGACCGCGTTTCCCGACTTGAGGCAGAGCGCGCCGGCATCGGCCGCGACGTTGGGACGGCTTTCGAAGATCACGGCGACGACGCCGAGCGGAACGCGAACCCGTTCGATGGTCATGCCGTTGGGACGCTGCCACCTCTCCGTTACGACGCCGACTGGATCCTTGATTTCGCGCACCGTAGCTACGCCATCGGCCATGGCATCGATGCGACCCTGCGTCAGCGTCAGGCGGTCGATGAAGGCCGACGTGGCGCCTCCCGCGCGCACTTCGGCAACGTCCTCGGCATTGGCCGCGAGAATAGCGGCAGCGTTGGTCCGAATTGCCCGTTCGATCGCCTCCAGCGCCCGGTTTTTCTGCTCGGGCGGGGTGAGCGCCAGCACCCGCGCAGCCTCACGCGTACGCCTGGCCAGATCAGACATCAGGCCAGGCAAATCGGCGTTGGCGTCGATTGCCTTCAAGGGTGCACTCATATGGCCCGAGCCTCGGTTAAGACCATGCTTTAGCATGGAAATCCACGTTCTGCGAACGCCGTGCCGCGATCACGCACCTGCTTGGACGCTGAAAAGCGCTCGGCCATTGGCCTATAGCATGATCCGCAGCGGGTCGATCTCGGGCAAACGCGCCTCAGGGCGTCGAAAACGCGGCGCTGGGGCCGATCACGAGGTCGTCGCGATGGATCATCTCGGAGCGGCCGCTGACGCCGAGGATCGCCAGCACATCGCCTGATGAGCGACCCCTGATCTTCTCGGCATCCTCGGCGTCGTAGGCGACAAGGCCGCGGCCGATCTCATGGGTGTCTGGCCCGCGCACCACCACGGCGTCGCCTCGGGCAAACTGCCCATCGACGCGGATCACGCCGGCCGGCAACAGGCTCTTGCCCGCACGCAGCGCGCTGACCGCGCCGGCGTCGATGGTCAGCGTACCCTTTGGCTCGAGCGAGCCCGCGATCCAGCGTTTTCGCGCGGTGACCGGATTGGCCGGCGTCAGGAACCAGGTGCAGCGCCCGCCATCGGCGATGGCTTGCAGCGGATGTTCGATCTTGCCCGACGCGATCAGCATGTGAGTGCCGGCGGTGGTTGCGATTTTTGCCGCCTCGATCTTGGTGCGCATGCCGCCGCGCGATAATTCCGATCCCGCGGCTCCCGCCATCGCTTCGATTTCGGATGTCACGGATTCGACGACCGAAATGAGCTTTGCCTTCGGATTGGCGGCCGGGGGGGAATCGTAGAGGCCGTCGACGTCCGAGAGCAGGATCAGAAGGTCGGCGCTCGACATGGTGGCGACGCGGGCCGCGAGGCGGTCATTGTCACCGTAGCGGATTTCGTTGGTCGCAACCGTGTCATTCTCGTTGATAATGGGCACCGCGCGCCATTCCAGAAGTTTTGCGATGGTTGAGCGCGCGTTGAGATAACGGCGCCGCTCCTCGGTGTCCTGCAGGGTAACCAGGACTTGTCCTGCGCCGATGCCATGAGCGCCAAGCACCTCCGACCAGATCCGCGCCAGCGCGATCTGTCCCACCGCGGCCGCACCCTGGCTTTCCTCGAGCTTCAACGGGCCACGCGGCAGTTTCAAACGGCTGCGTCCGAGTGCGATCGAGCCGGACGAAACGATCAGCAGCTCGCGTCCCTCGCCGTGCAGTTTTGCGATATCGGCGGCCAGTGCCGTAAGCCACGCGGTTCGCACCTCGCCGGCATCGGAATCGATCAAAAGCGACGAGCCGACCTTGACGACGATACGGCGGAATTTTTTCAGCGCGGGGCGGGCCATAAGCTTCAGGAAGCGGTGAAACGTTCAATAGGCAATACGTGCTGTGGTCTCGAATTGGAAGTGGCCGCGGCCACGTTGGCGTGCGAGATTATCGGCGATGGCGGTCGCCGCGACAAGCTAGCTGTGTGGGGTCGCTGGTGTTTGCGACGCGATCCAGGGAGCGTCGCCGGCCTTGGCCTTGGCCGATACCGGAGCTTCGCCGATTACGTCCGCCAGCGCTCGCAACGCTTGCCTGACGCCCTCGCCGGTCACACCCGAAATCAAAAGCGGCGCCTTCTTCGCGGCGCGCTTGAGGCGGTCCTTCTGTTTTTTCAATTCGTCCGGCGTTACCGCGTCGATCTTGTTCAAGGCGACGATTTCGATCTTCCCGACAAGATCTCCCGCATAGGCCTCAAGCTCCTTGCGCACCGTCTTGTAGGCTTTGCCCGCGTGTTCGCTGGTTGCGTCCACCAGATGCAACAGCACGCGGCAGCGCTCGATATGGCCGAGGAAGCGGTCCCCGAGGCCAGCGCCTTCATGAGCACCCTCGATCAGGCCGGGAATATCGGCAAGCACGAATTCGCGGCCATCCGCATTCACCACCCCAAGCTGGGGATGCAGCGTGGTGAAAGGATAATCGGCGATCTTTGGCTTGGCGGCAGAGACCTTGGAAAGAAACGTCGATTTGCCGGCGTTGGGCAGGCCGACAAGGCCGGCGTCGGCGATGAGTTTCAACCGCAGCCAAATCCAGCGCTCCTCGCCCGGCTCGCCGGGATTGGCGTTGCGTGGCGCGCGGTTGGTGGAAGATTTGAAATGTGCATTGCCGAAGCCGCCATTGCCTCCCTCCGCGAGCACGAACTTCTCGCCGAGCGTGGTGAAGTCGTGGATCAGCGTCGTCTTGTCCTCGTCGAAGATCTGCGTGCCGACCGGCACTTTGAGCACAATGGCCTTGCCGCCGGCGCCGTGGCGATCCTTGCCCATGCCATTGGCGCCCCTCTCGGCCTTGAAATGCTGCTGATAGCGGTAGTCGATCAGGGTGTTCAGGCCATCCACCGCTTCGACGATGACGTCGCCGCCGCGCCCGCCATTGCCTCCGCTCGGGCCACCGAACTCGATATACTTCTCGCGGCGAAACGCCACGCAGCCGTTACCGCCGTCGCCGGAGCGGATATAGACCTTGGCTTCGTCGAGGAATTTCATGGCGCATAGGTAGGGCAGTCAAGTCGAAGCGGCAACCTCAAAGCTTGGTAAATGCCGGCGAAAGTCCGCAGCCTTTCGGCCCTCACGAGGCTTTTCTGGTCCTCGCGTCGCCAGGCGTTCGCTTGCGCAACAGGAATTTTTGCCATCCCTCCAGCACCAATTCGCGGCGTTGATTGAAAACGCTGCTGCGCAAGCTCACGACGCCGGTGGTACGACCCGGCGACAAATCCGCCACCTCGAGCGCCGGATAGATCGTGTCGTCTGCGAATACCGGCTTTAAGAAACGGCTCGACTGTTCGAGGAATCCAACAAGCGATTCTTCTACCATGAACGGAAACAGCCCGGCGCCCGGCGCCGTGTGGATCAGGGTCTGGAAGCCGTGGGCGAGCAGGTTCGGCATACCGCGGGCGCGGCAATATTCGACATCGTAATGCACGGGATGGGCGTCACCGCTCGCGGTCTGGAAGGCCGCGAACACCGCCGATGTCATGGTGCGACTGGGAAGCACAAAGCGCTCGCCGAGGGCAAAATCCTCAAACCAGCGTTGCTGCGGCACCATGCGATGGCGAACGGGATCGAAATCGGTCATCCGGCTGTCCTGACGTTGACTGGGGGCGTAGCGGTATCGCAGAGGTGGGGTGGCGGCAATCAGGCTTGTCCCACGCCTGCACGCCTTTAAAACACCCCGGCCATGACCTTGCTTGAGAAAATCTCGACCCGCAACGACCAACGCTCCGCGCGCCTTGCCGGCATCGGATTGATGCTGCTGTCGATCTTCATGTTTTCGTTCGGCGATGCCATCGGCAAGTTCATCGTTGCAACCTATTCCGTCGGCCAGTTATTGTGCCTGCGCGCTTGCGCGGCGCTGTTGGTGCTGTCGCCGCTGATCTGGCGCCAACGCGCAGCGTTCGTGACCCTGGAACGGCCGCGCCTGCAACTGCTGCGGGTTTTGCTCTCGACGCTCGAAGTCGCCGCCTTCTTCCTGGCAACCGTCTATCTGCCACTTGCCGACGTCACCACCTATTACCTGGCCTGTCCGATCTTCGTCACCGCATTGTCGGCGATCGTGCTGGGTGAGCGGGTCGGCTGGCGGCGCTGGAGCGCAATCGTGGTCGGCTTCTGCGGCGTGCTGATCGCGCTGCGCCCGTCATCACAAACCGTCTCCGGACCGGCGATAATCGCACTCTGCGGCAGCCTGTGTTTTTCGGTCTTGATGTTGATCACGCGGCACTTGCGCGCGACGCCCGACATCGTGATGGCGACGTCGCAGTTTTTCGGAACACTCACATTGGGCGCGCTGATGTCTCCGTTCGGATGGGTTACGCCGAGCCTCGGTAGTCTCGCATTGTTTGCAGCCGCCGGCTGCGTCTCGGTCAGCGCACTCTTGTGCGTCAACCGCTCCTTGAAACTCGCACCCGCCAGCGTCGTGGTACCTTACCAATATTCGATGATCGTGTGGGCGATCATGTTCGGCGTCGTCGTATTCGGTGACGTGCCGTCATGGCCGACGATAGTGGGCGCCGCAATCATCATCAGCGCCGCCGTACTTTACATCTTCCTGCGCGAGCGAAATCTTGGCCACGAGGATACGGTCAGCCCGCCGGCGTGAACCTCACCCTCCCTCCAGGGAGGGTGAGAACGATCAGCGCCCGCGCCGGATCGAATTGCTCCAGTTCCTTAGCGACGCCCACACGCTGCGCGTCAGGCGAAAGCAATCCACCGGCGTCGAAGATCCCAGCGCCTCGAAGCGATGCAGTTCGACGCCGCTCCACTGGAAGCCGCATTTCTCCAGCACGTTCCGCGAGGACGGATTGGCGACGCGAGCGCCCGACCTGATCTGCTCGATTTCGAACTCCTCGAAGGTAAAGTCGATCGCCGCGCGTGCAGCTTCCGTCGCAAAGCCTTGGCCCCAATATTCCACACCGAGCCAGTAGCCGAGTTCAGGCACCTCTGCCTCGCGCCAGTCGAGGCCCACCATTCCGATCGGCGTGTGATTGTTTTCGATAAGGAATGCGGTTTCGCGCCTGTCGGTCGCAATGCCGCGAACGAATTCGACGGCATGATCCTGCGAATAAGGATGCGGCAAGCGGCGGGTGTTCTCCGCAATTCGGCGATCGTTGGCGAGATGCGAGATGGCCCTCACATCGGCGAGCGTCGGCCTGCGCAACACCAATCGCTCGGTTTCAAGGACGCAGCGTCCAGCCTCGCGCAATGTCGGGGGCGGGATATCCTGCAGCATGTCGGGCTCCTTGAGCGGTAGCTTTGAAACCATGGCGCGTGGCCTGATCGGGACACGCAATACAAAAGGGGAGGCCGGTTTCCCGCCTCCCCTTTGGAGTCTTTTGGCACTCCGCCGGTTCGTCAGGACCCGGCGGACTCAAAAATGTGTCCACCGTCTATTCGGCCGCACCATCGATCATGGGAATCACCGAGACAAAGGTGCGGCCATTGGCTTTGGCACGAAACTCCACATGACCCTCTACCTTGGCGAACAGAGTATGGTCCGTGCCCATGCCGACATTAAGGCCGGGATGCCAGGTGGTGC
>Ga0210408_10005245_pt1 | contig 11411 bp, 9 predicted proteins | sample IncBWH4MmetaG_FD_155471 | JGI IMG/M metagenome (GOLD analysis project Ga0210408, IMG submission 155471) | Forest soil microbial communities from Barre Woods Harvard Forest LTER site, Petersham, Massachusetts, United States - Inc-BW-H-4-M | ecosystem: Environmental > Terrestrial > Soil >... | reverse complement strand
GCGGGAGCTTACGCGATTTGATCCTGCAGTTCGATCGCTGGCGCGCACAGCGCGAGGTGACCGCGCATACGGAATTGGTCGAAATCGTGCTCGACGAAAGCGGCTATACCGAAATGTGGCAGAAGGACCGGTCTGCCGACGCCGCCGGCCGGCTCGAAAACCTGAAGGAGCTGGTGCGCTCGATGGAGGAGTTCGAGAACCTGCAGGGCTTTCTCGAACATATCGCGCTGGTGATGGACCGCGACGGCGGCACCGAGGACGAGGCGGTGTCGCTGATGACGCTGCATTCGGCCAAGGGGCTGGAATTCGACAACGTGTTCCTGCCGGGCTGGGAAGAAGGGCTGTTTCCGAGCCAGCGCACGCTCGACGAACAGGGCCGCGCGGGCCTCGAAGAGGAACGTCGCTTGGCCCATGTCGGGCTGACGCGGGCGCGCCGCCGCGCCAAACTCTATTTCGCGACCAACCGGCGGATTCACGGCACCTGGACCACCACGATCCCGTCGCGCTTCCTTGACGAATTGCCGGCACCCGATGTCGAGATCACGGAATCCAAGGGCGGCTCCGGCTGGGGTGGCTCTGGCGGCTACGGCCCCTCGCGGTTCGACAATGTCGAATCCTTCGGCTCCAGCTATACGACGCCCGGCTGGCAGCGCGCCCAGGCCAACCGCGCGCGCGGCCAGGGCAGCCGGCAACAAAACCGGCAAGGACAGGCGCGCGGCGGTTTCGACGAGGAGCAATCGCCGTTTTCAAGCTCGCGCAGCGATGCCTCCGCAGGCACCGGGTTCACCGGCAGCAAGCGTGCGCCCTTGACCATCGAAGGCGAGCTGGTCGCGAAATCGACCGGCACGGTTTCGGAATTTTCGCTGGATGACCGCGTCTTCCACCAGAAATTCGGTTACGGCCAAGTCGTGAGGATCGACGGCAACAAGCTCACCATCGCTTTTGAGAAGGCCGGCGAGAAAAAGGTAGTCGACAGTTTTGTGGAGCGCGTGTGACACAAGGGCTATCCGTCCTTTGTGGGCCTTGACCATCGGCAACTTGATCGGCTCAGATGACCTCATGGTTCGGGGAGGGTCTATCCTGTTTATCGTCGCGCTCACCGCGCCGTCGCTGGCGGCGGCGGAGACGATGAGTTTTGGCGATGCCGCAGCGTTACTGGCCAAAAGCTGCGCCGCCGAGATCACCGGTAATTGCCGCGGCGTCAGTTTCGACTCCAACCGTCTGAAGGAGTGCCTTTCGCGCAACCAGGATGCGTTGTCGCCGCAATGCAAAGTCGACTATCTCCGCAGCCTGGATGCGATCGCGAAACGGGTCGCGGCGCGATCTGCCGTCGCCAATGCGTGCGCGCGGGAGATCGTCAAACTGTGCGCCGGCTCGACCAAGGAAAGCAGCAAATCGATTCCCTGCCTGACGACGGCCAACGGCGTGAGCAGAAACTGTACCCAGGCCATGGACGACGCGGGATACCGATAATGCGACCGGTGACCCATTGTTTGCGCACGATCTTTTTCGTAAAGCCGGATCCCACCCATCGGGTCGCAGCCCGAGGCCATGCTTTTCCGGATCATGCTCTCACGCTGCGCGAGTTTGGCCTTCTGGTGGTGGCTGTGGTCCTGTTCGCTGCGTCCGCGCCCCCAGCGCGCGCTCAGAGCGCCGTCAGCCGGGACGATATCGTCAACCAGCTCAATCACCTTGACGCAACGCCGGATCTGGACGTCGCGACGTTGCGCCAGCAGGTTCTGCAGCGATCGCAGTCCCGATCGAAGAATGAACCCCCGCCCTCGAGGCGGCCGCCGATTGCACCGGTGCTTGCCAGGCTGCCGACCTTTAATGTCGACATCCAGTTCGACACCGACACGCCGATCGTGCGCCCGGACTCCTACCAGACGCTCGGGCGCATTGCCGACGCGCTCGTTCAGTCGACCATGCTGCCCTACGGGTTCCTGATCGTCGGCCATATCGAGGCGAACGGAAAGCGCGAAAACAACGCGATTCTCAGCCAAAGAAGGGCGGATGCGATCCGCGACGTCCTGGTCAACACCTTCAAGATCTCATCGAAGCGCCTGCAGTCGGTGGGGCTGGGCGAGGAACAACTGCTTGACGCCGCGCGTCCGACTGCGCCCGTCAATCAGCAGATCCAGATCATGACCGTTGCGAAAATGGCTGAGCAGCCCGAACAGCCTTCGACGGCGTCAAGCTCGCCATCGCCTTCGAAAAAGCCCGCGAAAAAAAGATGATCGATCGTTTCTTCAGTCGAACGTAGTTTATACTTCGTTTGCTTCGCTTCGGGCGCCGCTTGCATTTCGGCGCCGATTCCGGGGGTGCGGCTAGCGCGCGCTGCAAGGTTAACGAATTCATCCGCATTTTAACGAATTCTTAGAAGCAATACTTATCCGCCACTTTTACCGAAAATGCGCGTCTTGGGGGGTATGCTTTCCAAGTCGATATCGCCTGTGCGCGTTTGTCGCGGTCCAAGGTTTACCAAAATGAGTGAGACAAAAACATATCTCCGGGATCTCAACGACGCGATTTCGCGCGGAACGTCCGAAAGCCGCTTGCGGGCGTTGTGGCATACCACGGATCTCATGATCACCGGCGGGTACAGCGATGACGATATATGGACCTTCGGCGAGGTGATCGGGCGGCTCGCCGACGAGATCGAAGTGGCGGCCCGCGCGCAATTGGCAAAGCGGCTGGCCCGCGTCGACCATGCTCCGGTCAATATCATCCACAAGCTCGCATTTGACGACGCGATCGAAGTCGCCGGCCCTGTGCTCCGCGAGTCCGAGCGGCTCGAGCCTTATGCCCTGATCGCCAATGTCTGTCTCAAGAGCCAGACCCATTTGCTTGCGATTTCGAAACGAAAATCGATCGACGAACAGGTCACGGACGTGCTGGTGACCCGCGGCAACCAGGACGTCGTCAACTCCGTCGCAACCAACAAGGGCGCGCGTTTCTCGGATTTCGGCTTTTTGCACATGATCCAACGGGCCGAAGGCGATTCCATTCTCGCCGAGCAACTCGGTCTACGCGAGGACATCCCGCGGCATGTTTTCCAGCAGCTGATCGCAAAGGCGTCGGACAACGTGAGAAAACGGCTCAAATACGAGCGTCCCGACATGGTCGACCAGATCCAGTCCTCGGTGACCGACGTCGCAGGTGAGCTGCAGTCCAAGTTCGGCCCGGTATCAAGAAGTTATTTTGTCGCAAAGAAGGTCGTGACGACGCAGCATCGGCAAGGCAATTTGAATGAAAACAGCATATCCGGATACGCCCGCGGCCACAGGCTCGAGGAGGTGACGATCGGACTGTCCTTGTTGTGCTCGCTGCCGGGCGACGTAATCGAGCGGGCCCTGTTGGACAGGAACAGGGAAACGCTGCTGATTCTGGCCAAAGCCCTCGACTTTTCCTGGGCCACGACCATGGCGTTGCTTTTCCTCGGCGCAAAGGATCACCGCATCACCGCGCAAGACCTGAAGGACCTGGAAAAGGAATTTAGCGACCTCAACGTCGAGACCTCCCGGAGCGTTCTCGCGTTCTATCAGTCCCGCAAGAACGCGGCGAGCGTCGATGCCGACGTCACGCTTCAGCCCGCGTCTCTTGCGCAGAGATGACCTATCTCAAATCGACGGGATATCGGGATGAACACAATCTCATTCGGCGCAGTCGTATCCGAACGCATCGGCACCGTTTCCGATGCACCGACGGCGGACAAGTCCCTCGATGCGGCCTGGAACGTTCTCGAAGCCGCCAACGATCTCGGTGACCACGCGACCGTCGAAGCCTGTCGACGGGTCATCGACGCGAGCCTGAACGGAACACCCGCCTCCCAATCCGACCTGCACATCGTCATCGATTATTTCAGGTGAATGAGGGGCTGTCCCGTTATTCACGGCGGCCCCCGTTGAAAGCATTTCAGTCCCTGCCCGACTTACCTCGCCAGATGGCCCGCCCTTGCGGCGCTTGCGCGATGGCCGGAGCGCCCTTATCTGTCGGTGCCACACCCGTTTTACTGCGTGCCGCATCTCCCCAACTGTGGCCGATCTTAGCTCGCAATTTTCCGCAGACCGCCATGCACGCCATACCCCCCATCATTTCCGTCGCCAACCTCTCGAAGACCTATGGTTCCGGCTTCAAGGCGCTGAACAACGTCAATCTCGATATCAGGCGCGGCGAGATCTTCGCGCTGCTCGGACCGAACGGCGCCGGCAAGACCACGCTGATCAGCATCATCTGCGGCATCGCTAACTTGAGCGGTGGCCGCGTCTCCGTTGGCGGCCACGACATCAACGGCGAATATCGCGCCGCGCGCTCGCTGATCGGTCTGGTGCCGCAGGAATTGCATACCGATGCGTTCGAGACGGTGTGGGCCACGGTGAGCTTCAGCCGCGGCCTGTTCGGCAAGCCGAAGAGCCCCGCGCACATCGAGAAGGTGCTCAAGGACCTGTCGCTGTGGGACAAGAAGGACAACAAGATCGTGACCCTGTCCGGCGGCATGAAACGGCGTGTGATGATCGCCAAGGCGCTGTCGCATGAGCCGCAGATCCTGTTCCTGGACGAACCGACCGCCGGCGTCGACGTCGAATTGCGCAAGGGCATGTGGGAAGTGGTGCGAACACTGCAGGCGTCCGGCGTCACCATCATCCTCACCACGCATTACATCGAAGAGGCCGAGGAGATGGCCGACCGCGTCGGCGTCATCAACAAGGGCGAGATCATCCTGGTCGAAGACAAGGCCAAGCTGATGGAAAAGCTCGGCAAGAAGCGCCTGAAGCTGCATTTGCAACGTAAAATCGAGGCGATCCCGCCCGCGCTTGCGCCCTATCGACTCGAACTGTCCGACGGCGGCTGCGAGCTGACCTACGATTACGACACCAAGGGCGAGCGTACCGGCATCACCAGCCTTCTGAGCGACCTTCGCAACGCCGGCATCCGCTTCTCCGACCTCGATACCACGCAGTCGTCGCTGGAGGACATCTTCGTCAGCCTGTTGCGAACTCCGGCGCCGGGGCAGGTGTCATGAATTACCGGGCGGTCCGCGCGATCTATCTGTTCGAAATGGCGCGCACTTGGCGCACGCTGCTGCAGAGCATCGTCTCGCCGGTGGTTTCGACCTCGCTGTATTTCGTGGTGTTCGGCGCGGCCATCGGCTCGCGCATCACACAAGTCGAGGGCGTCAGCTACGGTACCTTCATCGTGCCGGGGCTAGTGATGCTGTCGGTGCTGACGCAGAGCATCGCCAATGCCTCGTTCGGAATCTATTTCCCGAAATTCGTCGGCACCATTTATGAAATCCTGTCGGCGCCGATCTCGTATTTCGAGATCGTGCTCGGTTATGTCGGCGCCGCCGCGACCAAATCGATCGTGCTGGGCCTTATCATCCTCGCCACCGCCGCCCTGTTCGTGCCGCTGCATATCCACCATCCCTGGTGGATGCTGACCTTCCTGGTGCTCACCGCCGTCACCTTCAGCCTGTTCGGCTTCATCATCGGCATCTGGGCCGACGGCTTCGAGAAGCTGCAGATGATCCCGATGCTGGTGGTGACGCCGCTGACCTTCCTCGGCGGCAGCTTCTACTCGGTGAACATGCTGCCGTCGGGCTGGCGCACCATCACCCTGCTCAATCCCGTGGTCTACCTGATCAGTGGCTTCCGCTGGAGTTTTTACGAGATCGCCGACGTCAGCGTCGCCTTAAGCGTCGGCATGACGACGGCGTTCCTGGTCGCCTGCATGATCGTGGTGTGGTGGATCTTCAAGACCGGTTACCGGCTGAAGACCTGACGCCCGAAAGCGCGTTATTCCCCGCGCAAGCAAGTGCTTGTCGCTGAGCGCGCCTTAGCGCGAATCCGGAATCTCGAGATTCCCCGATGCGCAATTGCGCATCGGAGGTCTGGTCCTTGCGGACCATCCCGGAATGACGAACGAAGACTACCGATAGCAGTGAAATCTGCCATAGTCGTCGCGAAAACCGTGGCAGCGATAGTGATGTCCGTAGGGAATCCCGAGCACGCCGTGAATGGCACCCATCGCACCGCCGACGCCGGCACCGACGGCGCCGCCGACCACGCCACCCACCGGCCCCCCGATCCGGTTGCCCTCGTAAGAGCCCTCCTGGGCGCCGCGCACGATGCCCTGGGCATGGCCGGCATGGGCAATAGCCAGCAGCGCCAAAGCGATGGCAGCAGCGGCAAAGGCCAGCCGCAGAGGTAAATCCGCAGTCAAGGCTGCGGTCTTGGTCACGTTTTTGTTCATCTCGATTCCCTAAGAAGTCGGCGCGGTCGCGAGGCGGGAATCTGAAACGCCGGTGCGGCCAAAAAGTTGCGCTTTGGTGACGATGTGTAGTCGGACCGGCGGACAGCTCGCGAAAAAGTCAGCGCTGCCCGCCGGATTGCACCCCTGCTCCGCCTTGATTGCGCCTTGGCACCTATTAACGTTGCCGGCGCGGACCACTGGAACAAAGACCGGATTCCGGGCATATTGAGTGCAGGGGGACGGGAGCCGCGGCGCTGTAGGCAAGGTTTGATACTCAAGGCCTGATACTCAAGGGCTGGAGGCCAAAGGTAAAATGCGTTCCTTCCTCGTTGCTTTCGCTGGTCTGATGATGTTGGCCAGCAGCGCCGCTCACGCGAATGTCTCGATCACCATCGACAAGAACGTGCAAATGATGACCGTCGCAGTCGACGGCGTCGAGCGCTACTACTGGCCGGTTTCGACCGGCATTCCCTCGCGCGAGACGCCGAGCGGCAGCTTCCGCACGTTCCGCATGGAGGAAGACCATTACTCCAAGGAATTCGACGACGCCCCGATGCCGCACTCGATCTTCTTCACCAAGATCGGCCATGCGATCCACGGCACCGATTCCGAAAGCCGGCTCGGCACCCCCGCCTCGCATGGTTGCGTGCGGCTGTCGCGCGCCAACGCCTCGACGCTGTATGCGCTGGTGCAGGAGCAGGGCGTCCTCAACACCACAGTGACGCTGACCGGCTCGTCCCAGATCGCGCTCGCCCGCAACCCGCGCCGCGCCGTCGCCCACCGCGACCCCGCGCAGCAATATGAGCAGCAAGACCAGGATGACCCGCGATACGGCGCCGCCGGCGAGCCCGTCCAGCTGACGCCGCAGCCGCAGTTGCTGCCTGGTCGCCGCATCGCGCCCGAGGTACGGGCCGATGATGGCTATATCTATCCGGCTGACGGCAGCGTGACCGACCAGCGTTATCCCGCGCCGCGCCGGCGTGTTTATGACGCGCAGGCTTATCCGCAGCAGCAATACAACGACCCGGGCAATACGCCGCAATACGCGCCGCCGCAGGGCTACTACCAGCAGCGACAATATTACCAGCCGCGCGGCTATTACTATCAGAACTGATGTCGATTTGGCGCGACCGGTCTAGAGATCCCTATTGCTCGCCGTCGCGCAGCCGCCGATAGACCGCGCCCAGCACGTTGGAATAATCGTCGGTCCAGACCCGCTGCTTCTCGTCGGCTTCAGTCTCCGCCCATTGATCGGAGGATGCGAGCTTGCCGACATCGGCCTCCTCGCGCGCGGAGACCACGACCGAGGTGGCGAAGATATATTCGTCGTCGCGCCCGGAATCCTCGCTATAGACCCAGCTCTTGAGATCGTTGGCGTCCGCGATGCCGACGATCACGCTGGCGAGTTCGAGGTGCCGGTTGGAGACGTGCATCACCACGGCGCCCTGCGGCGCCAGCTTGTCCTTGTAGATCTTCATCGCCTGTTCGGTCGCAAGATGGATCGGGATCGCGTCCGATGAATAGGCGTCGACGATGATCAGGTCATAAGCGCCGTCAGGTTCCTTGGCGAAGGTCAGCCGGGCGTCGCCGATCACCGGCTTGAGGTCGGGCTCGCAATTCTGGATGTAGGTGAAATATTTCGGATCGCGCGCGGTATTGACCATGGTCTGATCGATCTCGAAGAATTTCCAGGTCTCACCGGGCTCGGAGGCGCAGGCCAGCGTGCCCGAACCGACGCCGATCACCGCCACGCGCAGCGGCGCGCCCTTGCGCTCGCGGATCGCGATGATCGCCTGCCCGATACCGCCATCTTTATGGTAGTAGGTGATCGGTTCGGGCCTGCCGGTGACCGGCGTGCCGTCATTGTTCTGGAACCTCTCGGCGCCGTGGATCGTGGTGCCGTGCATCAGCACATGGTACTGCCCGTGCGGCGTCACGACGATCTTGTGGACGCCGAAGAAGCTGCGCACGGTGTCGACGCGGCCCTCGTCCGCCGGATAGACGCGGATCAGCACCAGTGCGACCACGACGGTGGCAAAGATCTTCCAGCGACTGGCGTTCAACGCCAGCGCCAGGAGGCCCGCAAGCACGCCGACTGAGCCTGCGACCCAGATCCGGCGATCTTCGAGCCACAACGAGGTCTTGCCGGTGGAATAGGACAGCACGATCAGCGCCGCCGCGAGCACGGCGAGAAACGGCCAATACCAGCGGCTCCAGCGCGGCAGCCGCTCCTCGCCGCCTGGCGGCCGGCACAGCGCGGCCAGCGCCAACAGGATCGGATATTCCGCGACCCATGAGAAGGCGAACGGCGCGATCAGTCCGGCGAACAGGCCGCCGAGCATGCCGCCGAACGACAGCGCCACATAGAAGCCGGTGAGATATTTGGAGGCCGGGCGGGTGCGCGCCAGCTCGCCATGACAGGCCATCGCGATGACGAAGAAGCAGAGCAGATGTCCGCCAAGCGTTGGCAACAGATTCTGCTCGCCGCCGACCGCGAGCAGCACCACCACGCCGACGATCGCTACCGGCTGGGCCAGCAGCATCCATTTGTGCGGCAGCAATGGCCGCGACTGGAATACCAGTACCCAGGTCAACAGATAAAGCGACAGCGGCAGCACCCATAGCAGCGGCGCCGCGGCGACGTCGGTCGAGATATGCGCGGTCACCGCGATCAGGAGGCCCGACGGCACCGCTGCGAGGAAGATCCAGCGCCCACGCAGCATCCAGGAAGGCGCCGGCGCTTCGGTTTGCTCGGTCTGCATATTGGCTACGTTGCGTGCCGGCGAACGCAGCAACAACGCCCCGCAGCCCCCGATCAACAATATCAATAATCCATAGCCGCCGGTCCAGATCAGGTTTTGCGTGCGCAGCGTAAACATCGGCTCCAGCAGCACCGGATAGGACAGCAGCGCCAGGAAACTGCCGATATTGGAGGACGCGTAGAGGAAATAAGGATCGGGTCCGGCGGGATGACCGGTGCGGACGAACCAGGCCTGCAGCAGCGGGTTGTTGGCGGCGAGCGCAAAGAACGGCAGCCCGATCGAGACCGCGAACAGCGCCAGCAGCCAGAACGCGTAGCCCGAATTCGGCGGCTCGCCAAAGCCACTTGCGATCGACAGCGGCAGCGTCAGCAGCGCGAGCACCAGCAACACCAGATGGACCGCGACCGGTATCGCGTGGTTCTTGATCTGCATCAGGAAATGCGCATAGGAATAGCCGGCGAGCAGCAGCGACTGAAAAAACACCATCGCCACCGACCACACCGCCGGGGAGCCGCCAAGCCGCGGCAGCACCATCTTGGTGAACAGGGGCTGCACCGAGAACAATAGCAACGCGCTGACAAAAATCGCCGATGTATAGACCGCCAACACCAGCCGGTTTCGCAAAGCGGACGGCTGGTCCGTGGCGACGGACGGCTCGGGGGAACGCATGAAAACTCCGGCTTATTTCCGGCGGACGCCGGACCGGGCGCAAAAGAGCATATGACAACACGGCGGGCAATGCGGGACGAGCACTGAAAATCGCTGGGCGGAGCATTGCGTCTTCGCTAGAGAGTGAGACGTCATTCCGGGGCGCGCGGAGTGCGAACCCCGGAATCCCGAGATTCCGGGTCTGATCCTTCGGGCCATCCCGGAATGACGGAACAAGTCGATCAAACTTTCTTGAAACCGACATGAACGAGACAGACGTCGTCATCATCGGCGCCGGGCATAACGGCCTCACCTGCGCGGCCTATCTGGCGATGGCCGGTCTGCGCGTGAAGGTGGTCGAGCGTCGCAAGGTGGTCGGCGGCGCGGCGGTGACGGAGGAGTTTCATCCCGGCTTTCGCAATTCGGTCGCGGCCTACACTGTCAGTCTCTTGAATCCGCGGATTATCGCGGACCTGAAGTTGGCCGAGCACGGCCTCAAAATCGTCGAGCGCCGCGCCCAGAATTTCCTGCCCTCCCCTGACGGCAGCTATCTGTTGTCCGGCGAAGGCCGCACGGTTCAATCGGTCGCGAAGCTCAGCAAGCATGATGCCGATCGCATCGGGGCTTTCGCGCGCGAGCTTGAGGCCATTGCCGATGTGCTGCGCCAGTTCGTGTTGCGCGCCCCGCCGAATATCGTCGAGGGGTTTGCAGCTGGGGCGATCCGCGAGGCGTTCAACGCGCTCGGCACCGCCAACATGCTGCGCACCCTTTCGCTGGAGCAGAGCCGCGACCTGCTCGACCTGTTCACGCGATCGGCCGGCGAGATGCTGGACCAGCGCTTCGAGAACGATCTGGTGAAAGCCTTGTTCGGCTTCGACGCCATCGTCGGCAATTACGCCAGTCCCTACACACCAGGGTCGGCCTACGTGATGCTGCACCACGCGTTCGGCGAGGTGAACGGCAAGAAGGGTGTCTGGGGCCACGCTATCGGCGGCATGGGCGCGATCACGCAAGCCATGGCCCGCGCCGCGCGCGGGCACGGCGCCGAAATCGGAACCGAGGCCGGCGTCCGCGAGGTCATCGTCGAGCACGACCGCGCGGTTGGCGTCGTCCTCGATGACGGCAAGACCGTTCGCGCCAAATATGTCGCGTCAAGCGTCAATCCGAAACTGCTCTACACCCGCCTGGTGCCGGCGGGCGCGCTGCCGGAAAAATTCCTGGCGCGCATCAAGAACTGGCGCAACGGCTCCGGCACCTTCCGGATGAATGTCGCATTGAGCGCCTTGCCCTCATTCACGGCGCTACCGGGCGAGGGCGATCATCTCACCGCAGGCATCATCCTTGCACCAAGCCTGCCCTATATGGATCGCGCCTGGTGTGATGCCCGCAATCATGGATGGAGCCGCGAACCTATCGTCGAGGTGCTGATCCCCTCGACCCTCGACGATTCGCTCTGCCCCCCGGGCCAGCATGTCGCGAGCCTGTTCTGCCAGCACGTCGCGCCGGAACTGCCCGGCGGCAAATCCTGGGACGATCATCGCGACGAGGTCGCCGACCTCATGATCGCCACCGTCGAGAGCTACGCGCCGGGCTTTGCGAAAAGCGTGATCGGGCGGCAGATCCTGTCGCCGCTCGATCTGGAACGGCAGTTCGGATTGCTCGGCGGCGATATTTTTCACGGCGCGCTGACGCTGAACCAGTTGTTCTCGGCACGGCCGATGCTCGGGCATGCGGATTATCGCGGGCCGC
>Ga0210408_10005244_pt1 | contig 11412 bp, 11 predicted proteins | sample IncBWH4MmetaG_FD_155471 | JGI IMG/M metagenome (GOLD analysis project Ga0210408, IMG submission 155471) | Forest soil microbial communities from Barre Woods Harvard Forest LTER site, Petersham, Massachusetts, United States - Inc-BW-H-4-M | ecosystem: Environmental > Terrestrial > Soil >... | reverse complement strand
CCGTCCAGCGGCTGGCACGCCGCCTGGCCCGACCCCGCGCACAAGTAATAGATGCTTAAGTCCATTAACTACAACTATTACGATTCGTGGTCAGGCTCTAAGCACCGCAAACAACACAATACATGGCATAAGGAGTGGAAGAAGCGCCTTAGCCCGGAAGAAAAAAGCCTCATCGAATTTATGGAGAAAGACCGGAATAAAGAAGTCCATACGAGGGGTTCTGGCCGTAACACGAAGACGGGGAAGAGACCGACTTCTCCTATGAATTTCGAGCGGTCGACCGGCGCGTTTGCCCATTTCACCGCTCCGCACGGTGTGTCGCTGGGTCATTCTGACATTCAAACGTACGAATACACTATAGCGAAAATCGAACAGCCCGCTACGGACGCGTGCACCAAGTATGCAGCGTTACGGGCGCAGATGGTGGCGCAATTCGAGGCCGACCACCCATAGGCCGTCCGCGCTGATTTTCCAGAATCATCGTTATGTGGCTTTTGACACGCGACCCGTAACCCGACGCAACGCCATGCGGGGAAAGATTCCACGTCGCCCCTGGCAACCGGGCGCGCGCCCCATCTCTGGCCCGATTTACATTGGAGGGGGAAAATTGAGGATTTGCTGTGACACCAGCGCGCTACGTCACAACATCAGTCGCCACAATGATGAGAAATCCCAAAGGGAACTTGCCGCCCTAAACCAATTGGTGGAAAAATATCCCATGTTCGGGTCGCATCTTGTCCGGTATGAAGCGGAGAAAACCAAGGACGATATACGGCGCGGTTATCTTATTATTGATGCAGAGACACTGCAAAACGTGCCCGATGATTAGAAATTGCTTGGTTTCAACATACAAATCAGCCAGTATACCTGTTTCAATTCTCCGATAATTTCTGACGTTCAGGATGAAGCCATTCGCGCCGAGCTGATGAAGCGCGGGCTTAAACAACGAGACGCCGAACACATCACCCAAGCCGTCTGCAACAATTGCGATGTGTTTTTGACCCGCGACAAAGGGATTCGCAAGCGTCGCGACTGGCTAGAGCAGAGATTTCCGGGCTTGAAAATCCGTTTGCATCCGAACTGGTCGCAGACCTATTATCGCAGTGATTTTCCACACGGCATTTCACGACAAACAACAGTGTCCAACAGCCCGCGCGTCAGGTGGCGATTTCGCCTTCGAGCGGGGAGATCGAGGACCACTGCGGCGCGGTCGCGGCCGCCGCTTCGCGGGCGATGACGTTTTTGAGCCTAGAGACGGCGCGGGCCTCGCCGCCGGTTTGATCGAATATGTCACTTTGGTAACACCCAATCAGCCGAGTTCTTTCCGATTGCACAGGCAAGAGGTAGGCTGGCGGTATGGCAGCCACCGTCACCGCGATCTACCGCTACCCGGTAAAGGGCCTCAGCGCTGAGAGAATGGACCGCGTGGCGCTGATGCCCGGCGAATGCCTGCCGCACGACCGGCGCTTTGCGATCGCGCTCGGCTCGACGCTCTTCGATCCGCAGCGGCCGGAATGGCTGTCGAAGATCCATTTCATCATGCTGATGCGCGACGAAAAGCTCGCCCGGTTGCAGACCCGCTTCGACGCGGAACGCGGCGTCTTGGAAATCGCCGAAAACGGTCGGGTATTGTTGCACGGGAGGATGACCGAGCCGGAGGGATGCAGGCTGGTCGCAGAATTCTTTGCTGACTTCCTCGGCGACGCCGTGGTTGGACCGCTGCGCGTCGTCGAGGCGCCGGGGCACGCCTTTGCCGATGCGCGGCGCAAACCGAATGCGACGACCGATAAATACGTCTCTCTGATAAATCGCGCGAGCATCGGGACGCTCGAAGCGGCGATGGGCGTGCCGGTCGACCCCATCCGATTTCGCGCCAACGTTTATTTCGATGGAGCATCGCCGTGGAGCGAGCACGACTGGATCGGGTCCGAAATCACCCTCGGAAGCGCCCGGCTGCGCGCGATCTCGCCGATCACCAGATGCGCGGCAACGCAGGTCAATCCCGTCACGGCGAAACGGGACCTCCACATCGTAGCCTCGCTCGGACGCGCTTTCGGCCACATCAATATGGGCATATATGCCGAGGTGGTGGCAGGCGGCGAGGCCGCCGTTGGCGATGTCCTGCTAGAGCCGCAGGCGAACTCGACCGCCGATTGACACAGATATTGAATTGTCATTGCCGACCTGCCCCTTGAGGCGATCGCGAGCGCGGCATCAAATATCGTGCACGTCGATGATGCCGGGGAGGGATTTGACGGCGGCGCGGGTGCCGGGCCCGACTTTGAAGCCGCCGGGGATCGCGATTTCGACTTCGCGGGCGGGGAGGTCGAGGACGACGGTGACGCGGCCACGGCCGCCGGCTTCGCGGGCGATGACGCTTTTGAGGCTGGAGAGAGCGCGGGCCTCCCCGACGAATACCCGCAGGCCCGCGGCGGCGAGGGCGACGACCGTGTCGAGCGGCTCGATCTTCTGCACGGTCAGCCTGAGGCTTTCCTCCTCGCTGCGCACGTCGACCGTGACGACCAGCGGCTGACCGGAATCGAGCAGAGCCCGCGCTTCTCGCAAAATTTCGGAGAATAGCGTCACCTCATAGGTGCCGCTCGGGTCGGACATCTGCACAAAGGCGAAACGGTTGCCGCGGCCCGAGGTGCGCTCCTTGCGGCCGATCACGATGCCGGCCAACCGGAAGCGGTTGGTCGGGTTGGCCGCGAGGCCGGCCGGCAGATCGGCCCAGCGGATGATGCCGGCGCGCTCGAGGCTCTTGCCGTACGGGTCTAGCGGGTGGCTCGACAGGTAGAACCCGATCGCCGCGAATTCGTGCTGCAGCCGCTCGACCGGCTGCCAGTCGGTGACCAAGGGCAATGACGGTCGCGGGGCAAAGCTCGGGTCGATGCCGGCGAAGAGGCTTTCCTGGCGGCTTTCGCGCTCCTCGGCGGCAAGGCTCGCCTGGCGCAGCAATTGCTCCGCTGCGGCAAAGGTTTGCGCGCGGTTCGGGTTGATACTGTCGAAGGCGCCGGCCTTGGCGAGGCTTTCGAACTGGCGGCGGTTAAAGCTCTTCGCGTCGAGGCGCCGCGAGAAGTCGGCGAGGTCCTTGAAGCGGCCGCGCGCGGCGCGCTCGGCGACGAGCTCGGCCATGGCCTGCGCGCCCACTCCCTTGACCGCGGCGAGCGCGTAGCGGATTGCGCCCCCACCCTTCCCTCCCCCGCTCGCGGGGGAGGGGGGGATGGGGGCTTCGACCGCAAAGGTTACCTCGGAGCGGTTGATGTCGGGCGGCAGCAGCTTGATACCGAGCCGGTCCAATTCGCCGCGGAAGACGTTGAGCTTGTCGGTATTGCCGAGGTCGAGGGTCATTAGCGCGGCGAGGAACTCGACCGGGTAGTTCGCCTTCAGATAGGCGGTCTGATACGTCAGGAGTGCGTAGGCGGCGGCGTGCGGTTTGTTGAAGCCGTAGCCGGCGAACTTCGCCATCTGGTCGAAGATCAGCTCGGCGCGTGGGTGCTCGACGCCGTGCGCCGCCGCACCCTCGAAAAACAGCTCGCGCTGCGCCTCCATCTCGGCCGGGATCTTCTTGCCCATCGCACGGCGCAACAGATCGGCACCGGCGAGCGAATAACCCGCCAGCACCTGCGCGATCTGCATGACCTGCTCCTGGTAGGTCATGACGCCGTAGGTTTCCTTGAGGATCGGCTCCAGCGCCGGATGCAGGTAGTCGGGCGCCTCTTCGCCGTGCTTCACCGTGATGTAGCGCGGGATGTTCTCCATCGGCCCCGGCCGATACAGCGCATTGGCGGCGACGATGTCCTCGAAGCGGTCCGGCCGGAGCTTTCTCAACATGTCGCGTACGCCGGCGCCTTCGACCTGGAAGATGCCGACCGTATCGCCGCGCGCAAGCAATTCGTAGGCACCGCGATCGTCGAGCGGCAAGGCCGATAAATCGAGCTCGATGCCACGGGCCGCGAGCAGATCGCAGGTGCGGGCGAGGACCGTCAGAGTCTTGAGGCCGAGGAAGTCGAATTTCACGAGCCCCGCGAGCTCGACCCATTTCATGTTGAATTGCGTCACCGGGACGTCGGAGCGCGGGTCGCGGTAGAGCGGCACGAGCTCGGTCAGCGGCCGGTCGCCAATCACGACCCCTGCGGCATGCGTGGATGCATGCCGGTAGAGGCCTTCGAGCTTAAGCGCGATCGTGATCAGCCGGGCCACGCTCTCGTCCGCATCGCGCTGCTGCTGCAATGCCGGCTCGCCGGCTATCGCCTGTTCGAGCGTGACCGGATGCGCCGGGTTGTTCGGCACCAGCTTGCAGAGGCGGTCGACCTGGCCGTAGGGCATCGCGAGCACGCGGCCGACGTCGCGCAATACTGCGCGGGCCTGCAATTTGCCGAAGGTGATGATCTGCGCGACGCGGTCGCGGCCGTATTTCTGCTGCACGTAGCGGATCACCTCGTCGCGCCGGTCCTGGCAGAAATCGATGTCGAAGTCCGGCATCGATACCCGTTCGGGGTTCAGGAACCGCTCGAACAGAAGTCCGAAGCGCAACGGGTCGAGATCGGTGATCGTCAACGCCCAGGCGACGACCGAGCCGGCGCCCGATCCGCGCCCGGGGCCGACCGGGATGCCCTGGCGCTTGGCCCATTGGATGATGTCGGAGACGATCAGGAAATAACCGGCGAAACCCATCCGGATGATCGTGCCGAGCTCGAATTCGAGCCGTTCGCGGTAGGGCTTGGCAGATTCCTCCGCTTCGAACCCCAGAGCCGCGAGCCTGGCGTCGAGCCCGGCCGCGGCGGCGTGGCGCAGCGCAGTCTCCTCGTCGACCCCTTCATCGCTCGTGAAGGCGGGCAGGATCGGCTGGCGCGGCTGCGGAATAAAGGCACATCGCTGCGCTATCACCAGCGTGTTGTCGCAGGCCTCGGGCAGGTCGGCAAAAACCTCCCGCATCTCTGCCGCCGTCCGAAAATAATGGGAGCGCGTCAGCCGCTTGCGGTCGGCATCCGCCACGACCGTGCCCTGCGCGATGCAGAGCAGCGCGTCATGCGCCTCGTAGAAGTCGCGGTCAGGGAAATAAACATCGTTGGTCGCGACCAGCGGCAACCCGTGCCGATACGCCAGCTCGATGAGGCCAGGCTCTGACCGGGCCTCATCGGGAGTGCCATGGCGCGTCAGCTCGACATAGAGCCGGCTCGGAAATGTCGCCGCGAGACCGCTCAGTACGGCCTCGGCGGCCTCGGCCTGCCCCTCGGCGAGGAGCCGCCCGACCGGACCTTTCGAGCCGCCCGCCAGGCAGAGCAGCCCCTCACTGGCGCCGGCCAGATCGCAGCGTTTGATCGACGGCTCGGTCGACCCTTCACCGGCGAGATAGGACTGGCTCACCAGCTGCAGGAGGTTGCGATAGCCCTCCTCGTTCTGAACCAGCAGCACGATCCGGTCCGGTTCGGAGAGCGCGCGCCCGAGCCGGCTGCTTCCCTCGGTATCGCCGCGCTCGATCGCGATCTCGCAGCCGATGATCGGCTGCACCCCGGCGGCGCTGCAGGTCGCGGCGAATTCGAGCGCGCCAAACAGGTTGCCGGTGTCGGTAATCGCAACCGCCGGCACGCGCTCGGCCTTGCACAGGGCAGCCAGCTCCTTGATCCGGATTGCACCGGCGGAAAGCGAGTAGGCGGTGTGGACACGGAGGTGAATGAAATGGGCGAGCGGCATGGGGGAAACATCGCATATCCGGCATCGTCCGTCAGCCGGACCGCCGGCAACTCAGGGAATCAGCCAAAGAGTTTTAAGGCGACCAGCTACGGCTCGATGCTGGGATTCGCGATTCCTCACTCTGAGAGACATGTTTTGTCGGGCGGGGTGCCGGAGCGCGTCCGCGCACAATCGTGACAGCTCACAGCATCGTTAAGCACATCTGAATTAGCTTTTTCACCTGTTAGCTACCTCACACATCTCGACCGTTTCATTGAGCTATTTTGCCGAGCGTGGGCGGATCGACCGTCCATCTGGGAAGTGCCGGTTCATAGGTGGTCCCGGCGGTGGTCCCGGCGAGCTGAAGGAGATTTCTCGATATGCCCATTCCTGACGATTTCGATCCGAAACCCACGGTTCCGACGGGCGGCCTCGAGCGGATGATCCAGATCTGGGAAGCCTCGCGCGATACAAACAGCGGCGGCTACGGCGGCAGCGTGCTCCAGCACATCTCGGACTGGGGCACTCCGAGCGCAAAACACACGACCTCCTGCTCGCCGTTCACGGCGACGTGCATCGGCATGATGTTCGACCCGAGCGGAGCCACCGACGACGCGACGGTGTACGCGCCCGTGATCAACAACGGCACGAGCACGCTCGCGCTGCCGGTGGACTACTACAGGCTCCACAACGGCTATTACTTCCAGGTCGACCCGGACGTCGCGAACTCGGCGGCGATTGTCGCCGCGCGCAAGCAGATGTTCGATAAACGCGGCTGGGTGCGGTGCGACGACTCCGCGCTCTCGACCGTATTTTTCAACCTCGGCTACGCGATCGACATCCGCGACGTCCGTCGCGGCGATCTGATCGGCATCGACTGGGCGAACGGCCACGGCCACGCCGCGTTTGTCTGGGACGTGCACACGGACGAGGACAACGCAGTCGATTGCCTCCAGTTCCTCTCGGCGAACGGCTACGCCGCGAACGGCGCCTACCACGGGCCCGGCGTGTCGGTCTCGGCACCGAACGACGCCGCCGCATTCGTCGATCACGCGGACGGCGAGTTCACGAAGAAATTCGAGCTCTTCGCCGACAACGACCTCTACCTCACCGACGCGTGGTGGTACTGCCTGCCCGGCGTCACGCGGAACGACGTCAAACTCGATACGTTCCGCTCGCCGAACCCGCCCGCCAACCACATCGTCGACAAGCCGAACAACGCCGGCAACGCGATGGCAAAGCTGCGCGCGGTTCGCTTCTGGGGCTTCGCACCACCCGACGCGCCGCACGGCGACGCGCTCACCGACGAGACGCGCGAACTGGCGACGCAGCTCTGCCAGTGGCAGATGACGACGCCGTACAGCATCGCGGACTAGCGGGTGCAAATCCCGCTCGGTCAGGCCAGCCAGGCAGGCCGGTAGCGAGCCTTGCGACCGGCACTGCCAGATCCCGAAGAGACGAATTCATATGTTCCGTCCAACGCCGCTCCGGCGGTCGAAGATAATGGAGTTTGAGCTTCTGCGGCAGCAGGCGAACCGAAAAATCCGACCATCCCGAAGTAGCCCAAGTTCTGGTCAGGCTCCCAGGGCTGCCTATCGCGTCAAGTTAAACCGCATCGTCAAAGTGACCTCGATGCGGGATGCCGTCATGCCTGGTGGAAAGGGCGGCAGCTGGGCACCGCGCAGCATCTCGTCGAGACCGGCATCGAGATCGGCGTATCCGGTGCTCGCGTAGCTGTAGTCGACGACGCGGCCGGACCGGTCGATCCGGAAGCGCAATGCGGCGCTTCCTTCCTCGCCTCGCTCGCGGGCGGATGCGGGATAGCGTTTATGGCTTTCGAGCCAAGCGCTGATCATCGCTTGGTAGGTCGCGGTCACATCCGGCCCTGGGAGCGGCGCCCGCGCCGCTACGGCTGCCGCCGGCTGCGCGCCGGAGTATTGCGAGCCGATAATGCCGGGAGGGTTCATTTCGGCGAATTTGGCCGGCGCCGGGGTTGACACAGTGGCGGGCGCTCGGGGCTTTCCCGGCCGGCGCATTGCAGGTTTCGGCGGCTCCCTGACGGCGGGCTTGCGCGGCGGCAGCGGTAGTTCGGTTTCGGCAGCCACAGGCGGGGTCGGGGGCGGCTCTGTGACCTCAGCTCGTGGCTCGGACTCGATAACCGCGAGCGCTTCTGGCGGCAACATAGTAATGCTCGTAGGAGCCGGCTGGGTGGCCGATATTGTTCTCTTCGAGGGCTTTCGTCTCGACCTCGAAGGGAGCGTCCAGCGATCGGGCGACCAGGTGCGCGTCAACACACGGCTGATCAAGGCCGAGACGGACGCGCATTTGTGGGCCGGGCGGTTCGACCGAGACATGGGCGATCTGTTCGCCCTACAGAACGAGATCACCGGTCGAATCGCGATCGCACTCGACGTCGCGCTGATTGGCGCCGAGGCCACCCGGCCGACCGATCATCCCGACGCGCTCGACTATATTTTCTGGGGTCGCACCGCTTTGCTGAGGCCGCTATCTCGCGAGAGGTATGCAGAGGGATCAACTTGTTCGAGCAGGCCCTGATGCTCGATCCACGGTCCGTTGAAGTGCAGAGCCGGCTGGCGAGCGCGCTCGTTGGCCGGGTTCTCGATGAAATGTCCGCCTCCAGTGTGGACGACATCGCGCACGCGGAAGGGCTGATCGGGCAAGCCTTGGCGGCGTCCCCCCTCAGCCCGATTGCCCATTTTGCCAAAGGTCAGCTCCTGCGTGCCAGAGGTCGGTGCGACGAGGCCATTTCCGAATACGAGACCGCGCTCGCATCAAATCGCAACTGGGCGAGTGCAATAGCCAATATCGGCAGGTGCAAGATCTACGTCGGGCCGATAGAAGAGGCGTCCCTGCTCGAGGAGCAAGCCATTCGCCTCAGTCCGCTCGATCCGCAGATCGGCGTTTGGTATTTCCGGATCGGGCAGGCGCATCTGGTGCAATCGCGCATCGACGAGGCGATCGTCTGGTTCGAGAAGGCGCGCAGCGCCAATCCGACATTGGCGTTCGTTCACCGCTACGCCCTCAAAGGCGACACTGAACGCGCCGCCGCAGAGATCGCCGAAGCCCGAAGACTGAGCGGCAATGGTTCGCCTTCGAGCATCACCCAAGCCAAAGCTTCTTCAGCCGCGGATTTCGCGGCGCCAGCGATCCGCGCCCTGTTGGAAACCACCTATCTCGCGGGTCTGCGCAAGGCCGGAGTACCGGAGGAGTGAGCGCGACTGCAGTGGCCTCTTGAGCGAAGCACCTTAGATCGCGCGGCCGCGGAGTTCGTTGTTGGTGCGGCGGTCGCCGGACATCCAGCGGGCCAATTCGCTATGGGCGTCGGCGCGGCGCAGTGCGTCGATCTCGGCGACGTCTTCCGGGTCTTGGGTGAACTCGACGATCAGCCCGTCGGGCGACGATACATAGATCGACTTGCAATAGCCGTGGTTGGTTTCGCGATACTTTTCGCCGGCGCGTTCCAGGCGCTGTTTCAGCTCATCGTAAGTTTGCGGCTCGGCCTTGAAGGCGATGTGGTCGTAACGGCCGATCTTGGCGGGCTTTTCGGCCTGGGTCATCTCGTAGAGTTCGGGATCGGCGAATTGGAAAAAGGCGAGCGCGCTGCCGTCGGCCATGCCGAAGAAGGTGTGGCAGAATTCGACCTCCCGCTGTATCTCCGTGCTGAAGTTCTTTTCGCACCAGGTCGCGACCAGAGGAATGCCGAGCAGATCCTCGAAAAATCGGCGGTTGGCTTCATGGTCTTTCACCACAAAAGCGTTGTGGTGCAGGCGCGACGGCAAGCGTGACAACAGTCCGGTCGTTTTGGCCTCTTTCGTATCGATATCGACCCTCCCTTTTTTGGGTATGCGACCCTACCATAAAACACCGCTGCATGTCGGATTTGACGGCTTCGGGTTGGCGCTGGCCACAGGATGCTGCATGCTTGCGCCAATTTTCCGTCCGCAGATAGGGGAATCTCGTGAAAGTCAGTGCCATGATCCGGCTCAGCCCCGGCGCCGAGCCACACACCCGATTGCTGAGCCGCATGGCCGACTACGCCCGCCGGATCGAGGCCAGCGGGTATCCGGGGATCTGGGTCGGGGACTCGATGGGCCGCGGCCGGCCGACCCTCGATCCTCTCACCGCCTTGGCGGCGCTCGCTGCCGTGACCGAGCGCGTCGAGCTCGGCATCGGGGTGCTGCAGGTGTCGTTGCGCCACCCGATCGAGCTCGCACATCGCGTGCAGTCGGTACAAGCCTTGTCCGGCGGCAGGTTGCGCCTCGGCGTCGGCAGCGGCTCGACGCGGGCGGATTTCGAATTGCTCGGCGGCGATTACGACCACCGCTTCCGTACCTTGAGAAACTCGCTCGAGGTCATGCACCGGATCTGGCGCGGCGAGCCGGTCAACGGCGGCGCCTTGTCGATCTGGCCCGGCTGCGAAGGCGGGCCGCCGATCCTGATGGGCGCCTGGCGCAGCCCGCGCTGGATAACCTACGCCGCGAGGGAATGCCAGGGCTGGACCCCATCCGGCCGCTACAGCAGCTGGGACGATCTCGAAGCCGGCATGCGGATTTATCGCGAAGCCGGCGGCACCAACGCCGTGCTGGCCAATGTCGGCGTCGATCTCGCCAATCGGCCCGAATCCGCGGACCTCGCCGCGGCCACCGACGTGGCGCTCGTCTGTCCTCCGGACGAGGCGCGCCGACGCCTGAAGAGGATGGAGCAGCTGGGCTTCGACGAGGTTCTGCTGGTCTCTCATTATGGCGTTCTCGAAGAACTCGAACGCGCGCGCGATTTCCTCTGACCGACGGGCGTCTTGACAGCTCTGGCCACGGGCGCATGTTTGCTTCTGGGCTTCGATCGTAGACAAGGCGCGCGACATGATCAGTGCGGACCTAGCCGGCAAAGCGGTGCTAGTGACCGGGGCGGCCTCGGGGATCGGCCTCGCCGCGGCCGAGATCTTTTCACGCTGCGGCGCGACCGTGGCGCTCAACCATTTGCCTGACGACTCACGCGGGCCGGGCGCAGTTGAACGCCTCAAGGCCGAGGGCCGCCGGGTTGTCGCCGCGCCAGGCGACGTCTCGCGGCCGGGGCATGCAGAGCGGATGGTGACGAGGGCCGTCGACGCGCTCGGCCGGCTCGATTTTCTCGTCAACAACGCTGGGACGCCGGCCACGCCGACGCCGATCCCGTTCTCCGAACTTGATGCGCTGACCGAGGATTTTTGGTCGCGGATCCTGGCGACCAACCTGGTCGGCCCGTTCCGCTGCGCCCACGCTGCGGTGCCGGCGCTTAAGGCGGCGCAGGGTGCGATCTGCAACACCGCCTCGATCGCCGGCGTGATGGGGTCGGGCAGCAGCATCCCCTACGCGACGAGCAAGGCCGGGCTGATCAATCTGGCGCGCAGCCTCGCGCGTACCTTGGCGCCCGAAATACGGGTCAACGCAGTGGCGCCGGGCTTTGTCGACAGTCCATGGAACAAGGAATGGCCGGCCGACCGCAAGGCCGCCTCGATCGAACGGACGCCGCTCAAACGCGCCTGCACACCCGAAGACATCGCCGAGGCAATCTTTTTCCTGTGCGCCGGCGGGGCAATGATCACCGGGCAGACGATCATCGTCGACGGCGGCCTGACCCTATGATTGGAGGAGAAGTAATGGACGAGCCGATCAAACTGGAGATCTTCACCGACTACGTCTGACCCTGGTGCTATCTCAGTACCGTGCGGAGTAGATC
>Ga0210408_10005243_pt1 | contig 11413 bp, 9 predicted proteins | sample IncBWH4MmetaG_FD_155471 | JGI IMG/M metagenome (GOLD analysis project Ga0210408, IMG submission 155471) | Forest soil microbial communities from Barre Woods Harvard Forest LTER site, Petersham, Massachusetts, United States - Inc-BW-H-4-M | ecosystem: Environmental > Terrestrial > Soil >... | reverse complement strand
CGCCGTCGTCGGTTCGTCGGCGATGAGCAGGCGCGGCTCGCAGGCCATGGCCATGGCGATCACGACGCGCTGGCGCATGCCCCCCGAGAGTTCGTGCGGATATTGCCCAAGCCGGCGTTCCGGCTCGGGTATGCGCACGTTCCTGAGAAGTTCTAGCGCCCTCGCCCGCGCCTCATCGTGTCGCAAGCCGCGATGGGCCCTGAGCCCGTCAGTCAGCTGCCGTTCGATCGTGAACACGGGATTGAGCGACGTCATCGGCTCCTGGAAGATCATACCGATTTCATTGCCGCGCAGGGCGCGCATGAATTCCGGCGCGGCTCCAGCAAGATCGATCGCTGCGGCGTCGCGCGTCGCAAACTCGAGCCGTCCCCCTGCAATGCGCCCGCCGCCGAACTCGACCAGGCGCATGAGGGAGAGCGACGTCACCGATTTGCCAGAGCCGGATTCGCCGACGAGGCAGACGGTCTCGCCGGGATTGATCGTGAACGTTACATCGTCGACTGCAACGACCGTTCCGCCATCCGTCTCGAACTCGACGCGCAGGTTCTCGATTGAGACCAACGGTTGTGGCACTTCTGCTAGACTGCTCGATTGGCGAGGAGCTTGCGTGATCCGGTTCATGGCTCCGAACCCCTTCGTCACTTCGTTCGGGGATCGAAGACATCGCGGAGAATGTCGCCGGACATGTTCAGGCCAAGAACGGTCAGCGCAACGGCAGCGCCAGGGACGAGGCCCGTCCAGGGCGCGACGTCGAGGTAGTCGCGCGAGGCCTGAATCATCAGGCCCCAGGACGACTGCGGCGGCTGCGTGCCTAGCCCGAGAAAGGAGAGGCCAGCTTCAGCCAGAATCGCGAAGGCGAGACTGATGGTCGCCTGAACGATGATCGGCGGCATCACGTTCGGCAAGACGTGGCGCCAGATGAGCTGAAAGTCGTTGGCTCCGGCGGCCCGCGCGGCCTCGACATAGGGCATTTGCGTGACCCGAAGGGCCTCTCCGCGCACGATCCGCGCGAGGAAGGGCGTAAAGGCGACGCCGATGGCGACGATTGCATTCGGCACGCTGGGGCCGAGCATCGCGCTAATGGTCAGCGCCAGTAACAGCACCGGAAAGCTCAACAGCGTGTCGACAAGGCGCATCAGAACGTTGTCGATGCGGCCGCGATAGAAGCCGGAGATCATGCCGAGCGGCAGGCCGAGAACGAGGCTCATCATCACGGCCGCGGCTGCGATCATCAGCGATGTTCGTGCGCCGAGCATAACGCGATAGAGCAGGTCGCGGCCGAGCTGATCGGTGCCGAGCCAATGCAGGGCAGAAGGCGGACGCAGCCGCGCAGTCATCGTCATCCGCGTCGCGAAATCGGCAGGGATCAACAGCGGCGCCACGACGGCCGTCAGAAGCATCAGGAGGACGAGCGTCACGCCGATCACGCCTTTCGGGGTCAGAAAGCGCTTCATCTGCCCTACTCCAGCCGGATGCGGGGGTCGACGTAGAGATAGAGCAGGTCGACGACGAGATTGGCGAGCATCACGACCGCCGCAATCACGAACAGCGTCGCCTGGATCAGTGGGATATCGCGGTTCAGCAGCGCCTGATAGGTGAGCCAACCCATGCCGGTGTAGTTGAACAACGTCTCGATGACGATGATCGAGCCGAACAGGTAGCCGACCTGAAGCCCAGCGACGGTCATGACAGGCCCGATCGCATTCGCGAGCGCATAACGCCACACGATCGTCCGCTCGGCGAGTCCCTTGGCGCGCCCGACGCGAATGAATTCCTGATTGAGGATACCCGTCATTGTTGAGCGCGTCATACGCGTGAGGTGGGCCATCAGGCCAAGGCCCAGCGCGAGCGAGGGAAGAAAGGCGTGGGACAGCGCCGGCAACAGCCCCATGGCGGGATCAGCGAAACCGCTCGAGGGAAACCAGCCGAGAACGCGCGCGAACAAAAGGATCATTATGATCCCCCAGAAGAAGTCCGGCAAGCTGACGCCGACCAGCGCGGCGCTGCTACTGAACGCATCCTGCCATCGGTTGCGATGGACAGCCGCCCAGACCCCGAGCGGCACTGCGCAAATCGCGGCGATCGCCATCGACAAAACAACGATCAGGGAACTCGCCTTGATCTTCTGGATCAGCAGATCGGCGATCGGAACCTTGAAGATGAGCGAACGTCCCCAGTCGCCGGTCATCATACCTCCGATCCACCGGCCGTATTGGACGACGAGCGGATCATTGAGGCCAAGCGATTTGCGCAAACCGGCGAGCGCGTCCGGATTGCTCTGCGTTCCCATGATCATCGTCGCCACATCGCCGGGGAGGATGGTCGTAACGGCGAACGTGAGAACGGAGATCAGGAAGAGCGTGAGCGCGATCGAGAGCAATCGGTTGAGGATATAGGTCATGTGCCTCCGATCGGCGGCCTACCCCGTTTAAGGGGCGGCCCGCTCATTCGACGCCCCGTGCCGGATCACGCGCGCAGCCACACCTTGTGGAATTTGAGATTGCTGCCGTTCGGATGGACGATGGTGTCGAGGCCTCCGACTGAGGGCTGGGCACCGATCGAGCCGTTGCGGAACCAGAGGATCACGTCGTGAGCCTGATCATAGATCAGCTGTTGCACCTCTTTGTAGATGCCGGCTCGCGCCGCCGGATCGGTCGTAATGCGCGCCTTCTGCAGCAGTTCGTCGAGCACCGGATCCTTGATCTTGCGATAGTTGAATGCGCCGGTGGAGTGCCACAGGCTGTAGTAGAGGAAATCCGGCTCCCATAGCGTAAAGAAATTCATCATGGAGATCTGGAAATCCTTGTTGACCCAGACCTGACTGAGCCAATCGGCCCACGTGAGCTGCTCGATCTTCATGTTGATGCCGGCCTCACGGAACCATTCGAGCATGATCTGCGCCGATTCGACGTGATAGGGATAGTTCGTCGTCGCCTTGAACACGAGGTCGAGCTTGCCCGGCCCATACCCCGCCTCGGCCAGCAGGTCCTTGGCCTTGGCGATGTCCTGCGCACGATTCTTGAGTGCGCCGTTGTAGGAGGCCGAGGCTGGGTAGCTTGGCGACGCGGTGGTCCTGCCCTCGCCCCACAGGGCGCCCTGAAGCAGCGCCTCCTTGTCGATCAGAAGATCGATCGCAAGTCTTACGCGCTGGTCTTTGAACGGCACGAATTCATGATTGAGGTTGACGAAGTCCCAGTTGAGCGGGAACCACGTCTGCACCTGCAACTTCGGGTCACCTTTGACTTCCTTCGTCCGGTCGGCTGGAATGTCGTTGATCATGTGCAATTCGCCGGTCCGCAGACCGGTCAACCGGACGGTCGGCTCGGTCACCTCGCGCGCAATGACGCGGTCGAGATAGGCCGGTCCGCCCCAGTAGTCGTCGAACCGCACCAACTCGACTTCGTGGCCGAATTCACGTCGTACGAACTTGAACGGGCCGGCGCCGATCGGCGCTTTGCCCTGTTGATCACCGGAGCCCTGCGGAATGATCGCGCCGGCGCCGTTTTCGGCGAGGCGGCTGAGGAACGGAGCGTTGATGCGGTTCAACTTGACGACGACGGTGAGGTCGTCGGGTGTTTCTATGGAGGCGACATCATTGAACACTTCGAAATTGACCGCGCCGGTCTCCTTGTTGCGGCATCGGTCGAACGAGTATTTGACGTCCGCAGAGGTCATCGGCTTGCCATCGTGGAACTTCACGCCAGGCCGAAGGTGGAAGGTATAGGCAAGTCCGTCGGAGCTCTGCTCGTAACTGCTGGCGAGACTGGGGATCACCGTCAGATTCTTGTCGACTGTGACGATGGCGTCGTGGACATTCTGCAGCACCCGGACCGTCGAGGCGGTGCCAGTCTGGTGGATGTCAAGATTTTGGGTCGTCTCGGAATGGCCCCAGATCAGCGTGCCGCCCTTTACCGGACCATCATCAGCCAGCGACGCGCCTGGTGTGAGGCTTCCACCGATCAGGGTGCCGCCGATCAACGTGGCCGTTGATTTCAGAAAATCTCTGCGCTTCATGATAACCTTCTCCCATCGGCATATGAAATGGACATTGGTTTCGTCTCGTCTTGCCTGATACGTTTCGCGTCCCTCGGAGCTTTGCGAAGAAGGCGCAACGCCGCGCTCTAGCAGGAGAGCCTAGGGCGCGCTCCGGCGACCGCCAATTCCCGCTCCAGAGCAAGGCCAAGGTTCAAGATCACGCCCTCCTCGAATAACCGGCCCCAAAGCGATATGCCTTGGGGAACGTTGAAGGTCCGGCCAGAAGCCTGGGGCTCGCCTGTCGTCAGCTTGCCCGCCGCAAGCGAGGCCATCCCCCGCGTGGGGAGATCGAGGAAACCCGAACGCAGATGCAGGCATGGATGGCCAGTGAAGTTGCTGGCGATCAGCATTGGCCCTGTCATGAAAGGCCCAATCAGCGCGTCGACCTCAGTGAACAGAGCGTCCAGCGCGAGCATCACCTGGTATCGGAGCCGATCAAGCTGGACATGGTCGACGGCGGAGAGAAAACGCGCCTTGCGGAACGTGTTCGGCCACGCCCCCTCGTCCTGCCATCTGAGCGTGTCGTCGATGTCGTCGAGTGTCAGTTCCTCGAAGGCCGCAGCCGCCTCGGCATAGAGGATGTTCATCAGCGCGCCATAAGGCAGATCGCGAAGCGAAACTTCCACCACCTCAATCCCGAGGCCGCGCGCGGCTGCGAGCGCCGCGTGATCCACCTGATTGGCGCCCTCGAAGGCTTCGGGCAGGTAACCTAACCTGATCCCTGAAATATCGGCTTCGACATCGAAGTTGAATGGCGCGTCGATCGAGGAGCGATCCGCAACGTCAACGCCATTGAGGGCTGCGAGCACCATCGCGGTGTCCTCGACGGACCGGCAGATCGGCCCCACCTTGTCGAGCGACCAGCAAAGTGCCATGCCGCCCGCACGCGAGACTCGACCGAATGTCGGGCGCAGTCCGGTCGCGCCACAGCGCTGGCACGGCGACGTGATCGACCCGAGCGTCTCCGTGCCGATGGCGAAAGCACAGAGGCCCATCGCGGTGGCCGACGCAGAGCCGGCGCTCGAACCGCTGGACCCCTCGTTAAGATTCCAGGGATTACGGGTCCAACCTCCATACCAGATGTCGTCGTAGGCAAGAGCGCCGACAGCGGTCTTCCCAAGCAATACCGCGCCCGCGGCGCGCAGTTTGCGCACGATCGTCGCATCTTGATCCGGAACGCGGTTGCGGAACGGCTCGGCGCCCCAACCGGTAATGATGCCCCCAGTGTCGAATATATCCTTGAGGCCATAAGGGATGCCGTGCAGCGGACCCAGGTTAACGCCGGCACGCAGCAGGGCGTCGGCCGCATCCGCCTCGGCCAAGGCGCGATCACGGGTGACGATGGCGAAACATTCGAGCTTGGGACCGAGCGCTTCGATGCGGGCGAGATAGATCTCCGTCACTCGGCGGCTGGTCAGTGCGCCGGAAGACAGCCACGCGGAAAGCTGACCGATCGCCGCAAACGCGATGTCCTCGTCATCATTAGGAATAGTCTTCGGCACCACCCTGGCGAACCGTAACGCGCGCTGCGGCGCCGGTCTGCGGAAGGTCGGAAGCCGCGGATCGAAACGGCCGGCCATCGGCACGGAATTGTCCAGGCGAACCTTGCGCCGCGCAAGTGCGGAGGTGATCTGCCCTTCAAGATTGCCGAGCATTTGGTTGCGCTCAGCCGGGGTGTAAGAGACGCCCATGACGCGCTCAGCGCCCTCGATGTCGGCTATCCCAACCACTTCGCGTTCGTCCGTTTTCCGGAGGGGGCGATCTGCACCAAGGCGCTGCGCTCTTAGTCAAAAAGACTAATAGGATAGACTTTACAGTCAATCGTCATTTCCGAGACGCAGGCTGAAACCTTGGGCACCGCCAGCTCAAATTCCGCGCGGCGCCGCGGAACGCCGCGATTTGCTCCTCGCGACCGCCGATACTGGTCTCGCAATCAGTCGATCCTGCAACGAAGCGAGTTTTCGCGAACCTTTGCTCCCTGGATCGAACGCTGCGTGCCGAGCTTCTCGATTGAGGTTGGGACCTCACTGGCCCTCGCGGCCTTACTGACCGAAGCTGATCTGATCGGTCCGAAAGCGTTCCGAGAAAAACTGCAAGGAAGCGGTTGGCAGGCCTGCTTGGCGACAACGCCGCGTTATGCCTTTCGACGACTCCGATCCTCCCGCCGCGGCGCGACGATCGGTTCCCGGCGCTTGTGAGATCGGTTCGGCGCGTCATTGAACCGACCGCGATCGCGGGCCTGACCGGCCGCTCGCAGATTAATCTGCGTCAGGCCGATCATCGTGGCACCCCGGTCGGCCTCACCATCGGTCCGAAAGGCTCCGAGGAGACGCTCGTTGCGTAGGCACTGCAGATTGCGACCCCTTGAAACATGGTTCTCGCAAGACCTCGCTTGGGGACCACCCAAGTCTAATCGGACAGGCTGATCAAATAGGGAGGCCTGCATACAATTTATGCAAAACACCCATCGTTTGGCGACATCTTCAACTGTGCGCATCGGGAAAATGAACGCAGTATTTCAATTGCGATCGGACAGAAGACGTGACGCCGTCTGACACGAGCAGCACGTGCTCGACTCCCGGAGCCCACGCCGTCGAGGTCGAATCGTTCGCAGGCTCGCGGCCCACACAGGTAATGGCGGCCTGCAGTTTGGCATCCACTTCAAACTGCGAGGATCTTCCTATGACTGTCGGCGTCCTCTATCTCATCGTTGCCGTTGTCGGCATCGTCCTGGCGGCAATTGCCTACTTCATGAACCGCACCAGCGGAAAGTTTTTCGTTGGCTTCACGTTGATGGAGATCGTCATCATGGCGATTATCGGCGTGATCAACGGCGTTCTCGGCACTCCCAATGCCATGCTCGGGCGCCTGTTCATGACCTTTTCCGGCAGCTACGGCTTTCTTGCCTTTGCTGCAATCTGCGGCGGCTTCTACATTTCCGGCCCGCTCTGCGGCTATATCATCCGCAAGCCGGGCGCAGCAACTATCGCCGAAACCATGAACGGGGTGGCGCAGGTCCTTTCTGGGAATCCGAACGGCATCATGGTTTTGGGCGCCGGCTTCCTGCAAGGCTTCATGTCGGATCTCGGCTTCGCCTTCTACGGTTATCGCAAATGGACCCTCTCGGTCCTCGCCCTGTCGGGTGCCCTCGCCCCCATCCTCCAGCAGATCCCCGAAGTCTACTTCTTCGGCGTCGGCGACTTGGGGCTCGGCTACAACCTGCTCGCGCTCGCCATCCGCATGGTCAGCGGCGCTGTCTACGCCATTGTCCTCGTGAAGCCGATTGCTCACGCATTGGCTCGTGCCGGTGTGTTGCGCGGCACGGCTCTTGCCTCGGCGGAAGCACCGGCCAGGGTCCAGGGCTCCCCAGCCTGACGGCCCCGCGCGGCCTTGCGGCTCGGTCCGGCAACTCATTTCCCGCCGACCCGAACCGCGCGACTTCTCGGTGCGGTGGATGGATCATCAGGATCCGTCCGCAGGCGGAAGGAATGCGAGCAATGGCTTCTGTCGCAGCCGGTCATCCAACCGACGTCGCAAGCCTGCGCAGCGCGCAGGTGACGCTGGCGCCGGCAACGGCGGCTCAGGAGGCCGGGTCAGGGACGGAAGCTCGGTCCGCGTGCGACCTCGCCGTCGACCTCCGCAATATCTCCTACGCCTACGAGGGCGAGACCGAAGACGTCTTGCGCAATGTCTCGCTCACCGTGCGCGACGGCGAGTTCGTGCTGATCCTCGGTCCGAGCGGCTGCGGCAAGAGCACGCTGCTCCAGTTGTTGAACGGAACGATCCCCCACACGTTGAGGGGGCGGCTGGAAGGTGAGGCCTCCGTCTGTGGCAAGCCGATCCTGTCGACGAAGGTCGCCAGCTTTGCCACCGAAGTGGGCATGGTCTTCCAGGATCCAGAGGCGCAGATCATCAACACGAGGGTGCGCGACGAGGTCTGTTTCGGCCTCGAGAATCTCTGTCGTCCCGCCGCCGAGATCCTGGAACGCCAGCGGGAGGCGCTCGACTTCGTCGGCCTGGACGGTTTCGGCGACCGCTCCATCTTCGACCTTTCGGGCGGGCAGAAGCAGCGCGTCAGCATTGCGGCCGTGCTCGCGGCGCGCCCTCGCCTGCTCGTGCTCGACGAGCCCACCGCGAATCTCGATCCGGCCGGGATGGCCGAGATCTTTGCCGTGCTGGAACGCCTGAACCGAGAAGCCGGCACCACCATCGTGATGGTCGAACACCGGGTCGACGAACTCGCCGACCGGGTGTCGCGTGTCCTGATGATGGATCGCGGCTCCATCGTGTTCGACGGAACGCCGCGCGAGGCTTTCTCGCAGCGCCGGGTTGCCCATTCCGAGGAGAATGCCGCCGTCCCCACCAGCGCCTGGTTTCCGCAGGCCTGTGAATTCGCCCTTGCCCTTGGCGACCGGATGGGACGGCCTGTCGACGCCACTGGCATGCCCCTCAATGTCAGCGAAGCGGTAGCGTTCGCCGATCGCTGCATCGGGATGGCTACAGCGACAACGCAGCCGCCGGCCCCTCTTTCGACGTGCCCGTCCACTGCCAATGACCCGGCCTTCCTGCGGGTGAAACAGCTGAGCTTCGGCTATGAGAAGAAGCTGCCGATCCTCAGCGACATCGGATTCGACGTCGGTCGGGGCGAGATGATTGCGCTGTGCGGGCGCAACGGCTCGGGAAAGACCACGCTTGCCCGCCTGCTGATGCATATCAACGCGCCGCCGCGCGGCACGATCTGGCTCGAAGGGAGGGATGTCGCCGATCTCAGCGCCCGCGAGATCTCCAGCGAGATCGGCTATGTCTTCCAGAATCCAGACCACCAGTTCGTCACCGATCGGGTGTGGGACGAGATCGCCTATGGCCTCAAGGTGCGCAACTACGCCGACAACGCCGTCGCGGAGCGTGTCGGCGAGGTGCTCGACATCGTCGACCTCACGCGCTATCGCGACCGCTCGCCGTTCAGCCTCAGCCTTGGCGAGCGGCGACGCCTGAGCGTCGCCACCATGCTGGTACTCGAGCCGCATCTTTTGGTGCTGGACGAGCCGACGATCGGGCAGGACCATGAGCGGGCCCAGCAGTTGATGGGATTGATGGCGCGGCTGCGCGAGCGCTATCGCACCTCCATCCTGATGATCACCCACGACGTGCGCCTGGTTGCCGAATGGGCGGATCGCGCCCTGGTGATCTCTGGCGGCCGACTGCCGTTCGACGGCAGCCCCGAAGCGATGTTCGCCGACGACGCCCTGATCGCGGACGCCGGGCTGCTGGCCCCGCCGGTCTACGAGATCAGCAAGGCTCTGGTGGCCAAACATCCCGGCAGCCTGCTGCGGCCTACGCTGTCCCTGCCCCTGCTGGCGGACACGATCGCGCGCATCGGAGGCGAGACCGCATGAACAGGTCTACCGCCTTTCAGTTCCGCGCTGGCACTTCCTTCTTCCACCGCCTCGATCCGCTCACCAAGCTCGCCTGGCTTGTGGCGATCTCCCTGCTGGCCTTCGGGGCCTATATCGCCTGGGTTCAGATCGTGATCACAATCGTGGTGCTCTTCACCGCCTTTGTGCTGGCGCGGCTGCCGCTGCTCGTGGTGGTCAGGGGCACTTGGCTGTTCGCCCTCGCATGCCTGAGCTTCCTCGTGATCCAGACACTGACACTGCCCGGCAACCACGTCGCCTTCCACATCCTCGGCCATCCGATCTATGCCGAAAGCGCCGACTATGCGTTGGCCTCGGCGCTGCGCATCTACACGATCATCCTGTCCTCGCTGGTCTTCGTGCGCACCACCGATCCCCGCGAACTGGCGATCGCCCTGGTCACCCAGATGAGGGTGCCATATCGCATCGCCTATGCCTTCTTCATCGCGCTGCGCATCATCCCCACCATCGAGGAGGAGATCAAGACGATCCGCGCGGCCCAGGCCGTGCGCGGCGTCGTGCATCAGCGCAGCGTCGCCGGCCGGATTGGCGAGGCCAAGCGCTACGCCATGCCCCTTCTCGTTGGCAGCCTGCGCAAGGCCTCGATGATGGTGATGTCGATGGAGGCCCGGGCGTTCGGGGCCTATCCGCAGCGCACCTTCGTCGAAGCGCCCCATATGTCGGCGAGCGGCATCACGGTCTGCGTGGTGATGCTGGCCCTCGTGATCACCTGGTATGCGGCCCTCGGCCTCGGCTATGTCCATTCCTTCTACATCCTGTCTGCCTGAGTCGATGAGAGGCCGGCATCCGCGCATGAGTCTGGGCTCTTCGATGTCGCACGCTTCCTTTGCCAAGCTGGATGAAAGCCATGACAAAACCCTCGCCGCAGTTTGACGGCCAGATTTCCATCGTCACCGGGGCCGGAAGCGGCATCGGCCTGGCCACGGCCGAGGGCCTTGCCGCGGGTGGCGCCACGGTCGTCTGTGTCGACTGGAAGGGCGCGGAAGAAGCCGCCGCTTCGATCCGGGCGACAGGCGGCATTGCGACCGGCGTCGTCCTCGACGTCCGCGATGCCGCCGGCTGGACGGCGTTGATCAAGGATGTGGAGGAGCGCCACGGTCCGATCGACATCCTCGTCAACAATGCCGGCATCGCTGTGCCGGGCGACACGGCGGCCGACGTCTCCGAGGAGGTGTGGGATCGCATCCTCGACATCAATGCCAAGGGCGTCTGGCTCGGCATGCGGGCCGTCTTGCCCGGCATGGTCGCGCGCAAGTGCGGCAAGATCTGCAACGTCGCCTCGACTGCCGCCCATATCGGCCTGCGCGACGCCGCGGCCTATTGCGCGTCGAAGGGGGCGGTGCTCGCGCTCACGCGCCAGGCCGGCGTGCAATATGCGCCCTACAACATCCAGATCAATTCGGTTTCCCCGGGCACGACGATGACGGGGCTCCAACGCGATGTCACCGACGCGCAGCGCGCGGCCTTCCTGCCCCTGACGCCAATCGGCCGGTTCGCCGAATCGCCGGAGGTCGCCGCAGCGATCCTGTTCCTGGTGTCGAGCGGCTCCTCCTTCATCACCGGTGCCGATGTCAGCGTGGATGGCGGCATGGTCGCCCTCTGAGCAGAAGCATGCCTTGATGAGGATCGTCGATGAGCGCCGTGATGCAGTCCTTCTAAGGTCATGAACCGTGAAGTGTTCGAGGGGGAGCCCCTCATTTCTGGCCCGCTCGACGACCAGAGAGGTGACGCGATTGAAGGTGGTCCGCGACATCGGGCTATCGGCGTCGTAGCGCGACGGAAGAACGCATTTTGAGTTGCCGGCGCAAGTTTTGAGGGCAATGAAGATATCGAGTGTTTGGCGCGACAGGTACACGTTGTGTGCCTTTGAGCGCTTCATTCTCTCCTTCGGGATTGTCCAGACCGCATTTTCGAAGTCGACCTCCTCCCATCTGGCATCTTGC
>Ga0210408_10005242_pt1 | contig 11413 bp, 17 predicted proteins | sample IncBWH4MmetaG_FD_155471 | JGI IMG/M metagenome (GOLD analysis project Ga0210408, IMG submission 155471) | Forest soil microbial communities from Barre Woods Harvard Forest LTER site, Petersham, Massachusetts, United States - Inc-BW-H-4-M | ecosystem: Environmental > Terrestrial > Soil >... | reverse complement strand
ACCGATTTCCACCGCTTGCGGCGACGCGAACCGGGCGTGGCTGCGGTAGAGCGTGATGTTTGCAGCGTTTTCGAGGGCCGAGGTAAGCCCGTTTCGTGACGCCGCCACAATCGCATCCATGCGTGCTTTAACCCGCCCATGTCGATGCCGATATCACCCCCCGATCACCAAACCATACTCGGCGGCGCGCTGCGCGATCCGGGCGGCATAGGCGCTCGCTACCAAGGCCTTGGTCGGGGTGCAGCCGGTATTGACGCAAGTGCCGCCGACGAGATGGCGCTCAACGACAGCCACCTTCATCCCGGCGCCGGCCTTATGAAACCAAGACGCGCGAAGCCGACAACGGTACTAGTGGTGGAAGATGAACCGACTGTTCGAGTTCTTGCGGAGGCCATCATCGAAGCGCTTGGCTACTTGATTTTGTCGGCGGCGAACGCAAGAGAGGCAATCGCTCTCTTGGAGCAAGAAGAGCACATCGACATTTTGTTCACGGACATCAACTTGCCAAGGCTCATCCCGCTGTCCCAGGTTGGTCAATATGTAGTATGAAGGTGCATGCGCCGGCGATCAGCGTCGGGCGGGAGGAAATATGGGGTGGCTGGGGCTCGATCGCTGAGCGAGTTTCAGACTAGCTTTCCGGACGAGACGAGTTGCGCGGCGTTCTTGTTTGAGCGGCGTTGGCCCCAGGGGTTTGTCTGCCCCGCCTGTGGCGGCGGACGCGCAGCGTTGTTGAAGGGCCGGGCGCACACCTACAAATGCCTTGACTGCGGTCGCCAAACGTCGATCACGGCCGGGACGGCGATGCACCGGTCCAAGTTGCCGCTGACGGTGTGGTTCTGGGCCGCGCACCTCATGGCAACGCACTCGAATGGCATGTCGGCAGTCCAGCTCGAGGCCCAGCTCGGCATCACGTACAAGACTGCTTGGTTGCTGGCACAGAAGCTCCGACGATCGATGATCGAGATCCCCAGCGCGAGCCGCTGGAGGGCGTGGTGGAGGTCGACCAGACCGAAATTCCCTTCCGGGCCGACAACAGCTTTTTCGATCCCGTGAAATCCGGGAAGATCCTTATCGCTGGCGCTGTCGAGGTGATCGACCGCGGCACAAACCAGGCCAAGGTAAGGCGGAAACGAGCGAAATATCTGGATACTCGGTCTGGTCGCATCCGTCTCGCCGCTATCCCGGACAACTCCGCGGCTTCGATCGAGGCGTTTGTGCGGGCCAACGTGAAGACCGGAACGACGCTGCTCACCGACGGCCACAGATCGTATCCCGGGCTCACCGATTACCGACACGACCCGCGGACGGTCGGCAAGATGGCCGGCCATATCGTGCTGCCCTGGATTCATCGAGTCTTCGCGCTGATGAAGCGTTGGGGGCTCGGCACCTATCATGGGCTGCGCCGCAAGCACATCGACACGTATCTCAACGAGTTTGTCTTCCGATACAATCGGCGCTTCTACCGGCACATCTCGTTCGAAACGATGCTCGGGCTCGCCTCGCACCATCACCCGACGAGTTACTGGGATATCATCGGGCGCGACAATCCCCGCAAAGGCGCGCCGACAGTCCGGCGCCAGCCGCGGCGCCGAAGACAGCGACCGGTATGCAGGCAGACCGATCAACACCTCCCGAAAAAGTCGAACTCAGCCCGGTTTCGGCTTCGACCCGCTAGCCCTAGATATTGATCAACCTGGGACAACGGGATGAGCCTCCGCTCGATGCGCTCCTCATAGCCGTATTTTCTGACACCCAACTCCGGCTTGATGCCGTTGTGGTAGAGTTGCCAGATGGCCGCTAACATATCGTGGAGGGCATTTAAGTCGTGTTGCGGCGAGAACGCATCGATTTCAGGCGTTCTTGCGCCGCCGCAGGAGCCCGAAGCCGAGCAGGGCCCCGGCGAGCAGCATCAGCGTGTCGGCCTCGGGCACGGCTGAAACCGGTTCGCCATACACAAAATCGTCCATCACCGCTAGGTTGACCCCTGGCCCTTGCTTCGGAAAATTCTGGGAAAGCAAGTGAGGAAGCGCCATCACCCGCCGGCGACACCGTGCCAGCGCTTGCTGGCCGACCCGAGGACCCCGGCCGCGGTGCGCGATCGCGTGACGGCGCTGAAAGCCAGCCTCGACCCGGTGCGCCTGCTGGCCGAAATACGAGCGGCTCAACAGTAGCTGGTGACGCTTGCGGACAAGCCGATGACCGGCGATGTGCCCACGTCAACGATCGAGGAGTTCCTCGGCGGGCTGCGGACCGCCTGGAAGGCCCACCTACGAGCTGCGCTCGACCGGCTCGCCGCCTCTGAGCGATGTAAGGTAGACCTCGTAGTCCCTGATATAATCTTCCGGATCATAATAAGCCGAAGCGAACACGAGCAATACCGCATCCGATGAAAACTTATAGAGAGTAGTCCAAGTCATCGGCGGTACGTATGCGCCGAAATCAGGGCTGTCAAGCGGAATTTCTTCGCGATTTCGACCGTCCTCGACAACAATTGAGCAGTTGCCTCTCAAACAAACAAGGAATTGTTCACAATGATGATGGGCGTGTTCGCCGCGAACGCGCGTCCCCGGAACATCGAATATTGTGAAGAACCGGGCAGGCACGAACGGCAGCTCCCGCCTAAACTCTCCCACCAAAAGGTTGCCCCGCATATCGTCTACTCTTTTCAGCCGGTGCAGTGCGACACCCTCTACCGTGGTTTGAGCGACGCTCGGGAATGCATCCCCTAGCGGCGGGACTGTGCGGTAGGTCACACCTACCCTTTTCGTGTCGACGTAGCCTACGACACGTGCCGGGTTCCCGGTCAGAATGGCGTTGGGTTGAACGCTGCTCGTAACGACCGACCCGGCACCGATCACCGCGTTATGACCTATTGTCAGCCCCGGAAGGATCGTCGCTCCCGCGCCAATCGAAGCATTCCGGCAAATGGTCGTGACCGGAAATGTCGCTTGATGTTGGTTGCTTCTCGGGAAACGGTCATTTGCGAATGTCGCATTTGGTCCAATAAAGACATCGTCTTCGACAATCAGCCCGTTCCACAACTGAACCCCGGATTTCACCGTGATGCGGTCACCGAGGACCACCTGTTCTTCAATGAAGACATGATCGCAAATATTGCAGTCGCGACCGATAACGGCACCGTCGAGGATATGCGCAAACGCCCAGATCCGCGTGCCGGCTCCGACTTTCGCCGACTCGCAGAGGCCCTTCGGATGAACGAAATAGCTCATGGTGACCTCCCAAAGCTTTCTGCCATGAGCACGATTGATTGCGGTCGACCTTTCGTGTTTTCGAAAGTCCGCCACAGGTAAGAGCCGATGATGCCAATGCTTAACGTATTCAATGCTCCAAAGAAACTCACGAGCAATACGATTGGTGTGTAGCCCGGAACATCGACCAAGTCCAGAGCCCACGCCACGAAAACGATCATTGCCCAAACGGCGGAGATGACGATGCCGAGAGCGCCCGCCCAGAAGAGAAGGCTGATTGGCAAATCGGTGAACGCGTACATGCTGTCGAACATATAACGAATTTTGCGCGCAAAACTCCAGGCACTTTCCCCGAAAGGGCGAAGTCGCCTATCGTAGAGGATAAACTTGCGTCGAAATCCCAGCCAGAAAAGTAGTCCGATGAGTGAACTGCCCACCTCGGGCAAGCGACAGAGAGCCTCCCTGACTATAGCATTGCAACCGAAGATATCAACACCCCCTGGAGGTAGATCTGGGATAATGAACTTTCGGTAGAAAAACCAATAGGTATTTGAAAAAACTTTCGAGAGCCCGGGGTCGGCACGCGTGGCTCGCGTACCGACCACGATATCCACCGGTTCGGCAGCCAATGTATGGAAGAACTGGATTATTGTTTCTGGCGGATCTTGCAGATCGGCCGCCATTACAGCAAAATATTGCCCATTTGCCCGTGCCAGCCCTGCCCTAATCGCTGCAAATGATCCAAAGTTCCGGGAAAGACATATCAGCTGGGAGAACAGATACCTATCTGGCAGCAGATGTCTCAAGATGACGTAAGAGGCATCCGGGCTTCCGTCTATCACGAACACGACTTCCAGAGGATCGCGTAGTTTGGCTGCGATTTCATCGATCTCCGACAACAGTTGCTGCAAAGATTCGGCGTTTTTATACACGGGGATAATAAGAGAGTTCACGGGACTCATCTTCATCGAGAGGGTCTCTATACGGACTCATAAAGGAGGGAGGGCGCGGATCCCACGGCGACGGCGAGCAGACACGCGACTACCTTACGAATTTGCTGAGACCCTCCTTGGGGCGATCGAGGTGCGGGCCGAGGGAGAGGTCTTCAACGTCGGGACTGGGATGAGACATCGGGTCAACGACCTTGCGGCGCGGATCGGCCAAGCGCTCGGTCTCCCGGTCGCCGTCGTCCGAATCGCCCCTTTTTTCATCGATGCCGACGCATCTGACAAAGTCGGCTGCGTTCACCGAATTTTTTGCCGGACACTATAATCTCGGCGAATTCTGTGAAAATATTTTCCCGCGTTAGCAGTACTCTTGGATCATCGTCCCTTTCCAGAACCGTCCTCATGCCGCTTGCACCTCCATTCATCGTATACCCGACCTGAAATCTGCTTCAGGTAGGTAGCGTCAAAGTCCGCGAGCACCTCCGCTGAATAGATATTTCTTCCATTGAGATGGCTTAATGTGACAAACGGTGCACCCGCGGGCAAGAGCCAAAGGTCGACGCGACATTCCCTTATCGCGCGCCTGACGATCTCATCGCTCATACCGACCACTTCGAAGGCAGTCCACGCAACCGAGTCGATCGGGAGCGGGCTTCCACGAAACACGGGGATCACCCGCAAACTTTGGGTATCGAAAGACGCGGCGCCGACGCTTGGCCCGACGGCAATTTTGAGCCCAGGATTATTATCGAGGACCCCTTCTATCTCGGCCACCGCCTCGCTGATCAGCGGAGTGGCGGAAAACGTGTGTAACACTGTGCCCCACGAGGCAATCACGATCGGGCCGTAACCGAAAAGGAGGGCGAGGATCAAGCACAACGAGACGCCTTCGTACCTGCCTCTAGATCGAAGGTCTCGTAAGCTGGCCGAGACCTCTCTACGCATAACAACGAAGCCCCAGACGAGAGATGGAACAAAAGGTAGGAGATGGTACGGCCCCGATCCGCTCTCCGCAGCAGGAAATGTAACCATAGTCATGCACACGACTACCGCTGCTAGAAACCAATTGAACTCACGGGGAAGTTTCGGGGTGAACAATGCATACATCGCAAAGAGTGGGGCAAGGCACATCGCTTCGAAAACGATGTTCTGCTCAAAGAGCCATCGAACCCACGGAGCGTGCTTCAACGTTTGAAAATAATCGTAATATTCAAACAATGAGACGTTATTCGGACTAAAAGGGACCGCGAAAGCGATAACAGCTGTCAACCCGGCGACGCAGGTCAGCCGCAGGCCCACCGCGGTGCCCGGTGATCGACACAGATGATACACAAAGACCGGTAGAATATAGAGGCCCCCATGGATTTTAAGATTGGCGCAAATACCGCCGAGCAGACCAAGTGCACCAGCCGTCAGCATCGTTGGCGCCGACGTCGCTACGAGGACAGCGGTCTGTGCAGCGAGAAACAGAAGTGCATCTGAGCGCACACCGGACACGAAACCCTGATCGGTAAACCCGGCGAGCACAAGACATTGCACACCCGTCATCGTCAGCGCCTCCACAACACCAGCGCCGGAACGGCGAAGCGTCACGAAGGACAGCACCTGCGACAGAGTAAAAGCCGTGAGACCAAGTATTTTCGATGCACCGATGGACGGCCCGAAAAGCCAGAGAAAGAAACCGGTTACCTGGAAAAGGGCCGGTCCATATGTGAGGCCATAAACGTCGCCCGTATCCAACCGCGGATAGAGCGGGTAGCGCTCCCAGCCCAGCCACGACACTGCCGCAACTGTGGCCTCCGCGTGATTGAGATAGCTCGGGAAAAAAAGATAACGAATGAGAACGGCAAACTGCAGGACAGCCATTATCGCAATGCCGGCGACGCCGCAGCGTTTGAGCCAGAGCAGACCGCGTGAGTCGGGATTGGGGGGTATGACCATCACGATTGCCGCACCCGCCACAGCAATCAGCAACGCAAGCTGGCCCTTCCAAACGGCTCGCGGATCGATCGAATAGAGCGGGTAAAGAAATGAAAGGTCGATCGACAAATCTACGGCTCTCCCGTGTATTACACTACCGTTAGTTGTACCCTACTTTCGCACTGACTTTTGCGCATCCTACTCGTCTCACGCTCTGCCAGGTGACGATTGGCCCGCTATCGAACCGCGCTTGTTGCGACAATGCGCAACTCGACACGTTGAGGCAAGCCTCCCTGGGCGGCTTCAATGTGTGGACGATAGGCGGAACCCGCGCGTTTGGCATCCCTGCCGGCAAGCGGAGGACCGAAGACCATCGCCTCCACCAGGAGGACCGATCCCGCGCACAGGGGCTTGGAGGCCTTGGCGTGGCGATCGCGGGCCGCGCTGCCGCTCGGTATGGGAAACCCATTGGTGTTCGCTATCGTAGCGGCGCTGATCGGGTTCGAGATGCTCGGTGGCCAGCAACTGTTCCAGCATCCGGGATCATCCTGGCTCCAAGGCTCCTTCTCGGCCTGTGACTATACTGTCTGTCGGCGGGCTCGTTGCCCTCCCCATGGCGGGTCTTGCAAACACTCGGCCGCCGATGCCCTGGAGCAGCGGTGGAGCGCCTGAGCCGGCTTTTCGCCTGGAAGGGCGAGAGGGAGGAGGAGTGGGAGTGGTGCATCGAGCAGACCTGCGCGGGCCGGCCGAGGGTTCACCGGGGGGCTGGACGCCAAACATGGTGCTCGACGACGGCGGCGACGCGACCGACGTGATGCTGGCGGGCAAGCTCGGGTGGTGTGCGGTTACGGCAATGTCGGCAAGGGCTCGGCGCATGTCGTGATGCGCTAATTGTGCTACCGTTAAGGCGCCGAACCTTCGAACAGGGTGGCCCGCTAAGCCATGGCCTCGACGCGCAGATTGGCCGCTATCCTTGCCGCTGATGTGGCCGGGTATTCGCGTCTGATGGGGGCTGACGAGGAAGGCACGCACGAACGCCTGAAGGCGCATTTCCGTGACCTGATCGACCCGAAGATCGCCGAGCACCGCGGCCGGACTGTGAAGAACACCGGCGACGGCTTGCTCGCGGAATTTCCGAGCGTGGTAGACGCCGTGCGCTGCGCCGTGGAGATCCAGCGCGCGATGGTCGATCGAGAGCCCGAGGTGCCCGAAGAGCGCCGGATCAGGTTTCGCATCGGGGTCAATCTGGGCGATGTGATCGTCGAGGAACACGACATTTTCGGTGACGGCGTCAATGTCGCGGCACGTCTGGAAGCATTAGCCGAACCGGGCGGCGTTTGCATCTCGCGAACCGTTCGTGACCAGATCCGCGACAAGCAGCCCTACGCTTTCGTGGATCAAGGCGAGCAGCAGGTCAAGAACATCGCCCGGCCAGTGCGGGTGTATGCGTGGCGCCCTGAAGCCCTCGTCGACCCACTGGCACCAGGTGCACCGGCCGTTCCGCCGATCCCCAAGCCCGCCGCGGCGCCGCGCCTGTCGATCGTCGTGCTGCCCTTCACTAATCTCGGCAACGATCCGGAGCAGCAGTATTTTGCGGACGGGATCATCGAGGACCTGACGACCGATCTGTCGCGGATCGAGAACATGTTCGTAATTTCGCGCAATACCGCGTTCACCTATAAGAACAAGCCGGTCGACACGAAACAGATCGGCCGTGAGCTTTGTGTGCGTTATGTGCTGGAGGGGAGCGTCCGTCGGTGAGACCAGATCCGCGTCACCGCTCAACTGATCGACGCTGAAACTGATGCGCATCTGTGGGCGGAGCGGTTCGACCACGCTATCGGCGATTTGTTCGCCTTACAAAACGAGATAACGAGCCGTATCGCGGTTGCTCTCAATCTTGAGCTGTGCACTGTAGAGGCCGCCCGACCGACCGAAAACCCCGATGCGTTGGAGTGTATGCTCCGCGGATGCGCCGCACTCGTTAAAGAGCAGTCGCGGGAGCGGTATGCGCCCCACGACGGGGGCTGATCTCGATCGCACGGCGAGCGCGGTAGACAAAACGCGATTCTGGTCATTCGCGGATCACGTACTGACAGTAGACGAAGGGGACAATGTCCTCTCCGCAGGTACAGCCCGGCAGATGCTTCGAGTACTGCTCGCGGAAGCCCTGGAACGTATAGGTATTCATCTTCTTCATCCGTTCCGAGTCGTTTCGCCTGTGTCGCCGATTCTTCTTCCGCATATACAGCGGCAGCATCTTCGCGAACGTCGAGAGGGTGAGCAGCACTCCATCGCGTCTGAACATCCGAAGCCAGGTCCTGATCCTAGCGGAGGGTTTCTGAAACCCTTCGTAGATGTCAACGATGAATACCATACCGGGTCTTCTCAGGACTCTCTTCAGCTCTGGCACCATTCTCGCAAGCTCAAGATGATGGAATACGGCAAACGAGACTACAACGTCCACGCTCTGTCGATCTAACGGCAGGTGGTAGGCCTCGCCGACATAGAACCTGAGATTCTTTGCCTCGTGGACGGCTTTGGCGCGCTCGATCCTCTCCGGAGCTATGTCGACACCGATGACCTCCTTCGAGAAACCCGCAATTCTGCTGGCGAGGGTCCCGATGCCGCATCCTATGTCCACGACGACTTTGCCCTTCGGGATTCTCTGGAGGATCTCGTCGTAGGCGTACTGGCAGATCGTTTCGGTTACGCTTTCGTCCGGGTAAGAAACGTGGAGCTCCTCAAACGTCGCCGGACCGCGGCTTCCTGCCATCGGAGTTCTCCTTTTGCCTAAACGAAGCCGCTCCCGCAGTTGCGGCACTCGCCGCGCCGGCGATCGGCGCCGGGGGACGCGCTCTCGTGCCAATCCAGGTTGTGGGTCGAGGCAACGACGAAGGGCGGCCTGCGGTGGGTTTCTTCAAGGACGCGCCAGAGATACTCTCCGAGCATCCCCGCCACGAAGAGTTGTGTGCCGCACAAGACCAGCACGACGACGATCAGGCTCGCGAAACCAGGCACCTGGATGGCATAGGTAAGTCGGCGCCAGATGATCAGAGCCGCGTATCCGAAACCGAGCACGGCGAGCAGGATGCCAAAGAGCGAGGTCAGGCGTATCGGCAGGTACGAAAACGCCGTGAAGGCGTCGATGAAGTACTTGATCTTTTTGCCCAGCGTCCACCGTGACTTCCCGCCCTCGCGCCGGAGACGGTCGAAGTGAAGGACCTCGGTCTTGAAACCAAGCCACATCAGCTGGCCGGACAAGTAGGAATTCTTCTCGGATATCTCGACCAGGAGTTTGGCTACGCGATGGTCCATGAGGACGAAGTCGAACCCGCCGGCGGGAAACTCCGGGAAGACGAGCTTTTTGAACAGGCGGTTGAAGATGAAAGAGAACGCTTTCGTGGGGAAGGGGTCTTGTCGGCCCTGCCGCGCGGCCACCACGATCTCGAACCCTTGCTGCCAGCGAGCGATCATGTCGGGGATCAGTTCGGGCGGATCCTGCAGGTCGGCCGACATCGTGACGAGGCAGTGGCCGGAGGCATACGTGAGCCCTGCGAGGACCGCAGCGTTGTTTCCGAAGTTCCGCGACAGCCGCACCGCCTTGATCCGCCCGTCCGCGAGAATCTCCTCCTTTAAGATCGAGAAGGATTCGTCGCCGGAACCCTCGTCGACGAAGACGAACTCAAAGTCAACTTCCGGAATGCACGTGGCGACGTTCCGAAGTCGGAAAACCAGCGATCGGAGACTGGCGGCATTGAAGTATACCGGCACTACAACACTGACGAGCGTCACGGATCGACCCCCGTATGAGTAATCAATCTTCGCGAACTTCCGGCTCCAGTTGCTGGATACTCCAACTGCACGCTTGGTGTGGAATAAGACTGATGCCAGGCCAGGACCGCGCAGTCCGCGGCGAAGACAAGGAGAGCCGCGGAAGATGCGACGATCAAGGTACCGGGTGGAGCTCCGGCCGGACGCGTCCGGTCCGTGATCACGTCGATCTTCGCGATGTCCCCTCGGATCCCGTCGATCTCCGTGAATGCCCTGGGATATGGCGGAAAATTGCAGGCTCGAACGAAATCCCTGATCCTGGCGGCAGGCTGACCCCAGTCGATCCGATTATCGGCGAACGTTCGGCGGTGAAAGTAAGACCCCTGGCCGGCAGGCTGTGGGGTTCGCTGGTACGTGCCGGTGAGCAACTGGACGATGACGGTCCGCAAGAGTCGGTAGCCGGCCTGCATCTGCCGGTCGTAGAGCTGTTTGGCCGAATCGTCGAAGAAGATCGGGACGACCTCCTGGGCAATGATGTCCCCAGTGTCGATGCCCTCATCCATGAAGTGCACCGTCACCCCCGTGTGCGTCTCTCCGTTCATGATAGCCCAGACAGAACAGAACCTGCCACGATACCAGGGAAGGTATGAGCCGTGAAGATTTACGCAGCCGAAGCGAGGGATGCCGAGCACGGCGGGAGGGAGAATCTTTCCGTAACCGATCGAGAAGACGGCTTCCGGCTCGACGGCGGCCAGTAGGGCCTGCACGGCGGGGTCCCGCAGGCTGGCGGGCTGCAGTACGGGAAGCCCGAGCCTGCGGGCGGTCTCGGCCGCGGAAGCGTACGCGACGAGCTCGCCCGGGCGCGGATCCGGATGTGCCAACACCAGCGCGATGTCGAGGCCGAGCTCGCAGAAGAGCTCGACGGCTCGGCAGCCGATCTCGTTGTTGACGGCGAGAATCTGTCGGCCCCTGGCATTCAGTTGCCGAGGACGGCTCCCATGAGTGCAAGCCATCTCCGCTCCTTGAAAACGAGTTAGTAATTGGAAGCCAAGCCCTAACACGCCAATCGTGCAAGCCGCAGGCCATACCTTTTTGAAGGCATTCTGGCAAGTCTGGATCATTCTTTTTAATGTACTGGGAGCCTGAGGTCCGACCGGACGTGCGCATCGTGGCCGTCGGCGCGTTCGCCGATCCCGACTTCCCCCCGCCATCGGCGTCCATATTCGAGGCGACGAAGCACGCCTGGACGCTGCTTCCGGAGGGCATGAAACATTTTCAGGGCACAATGATCGCCAGCAGCTGAGCGGGCATGAGCGCATTTCCGCAAACCATCCAGTGGAGGCATTCAAAGCCGTCAGCACGAAGGACGGCTGGGTGTCATAATCGGCCGATCGTCCCGCGTGACTTCAATCGCTCCCTTGGGTCAGCCCTAGCCGATAGCGCGGGGAGCAACAGCCGGCCCTTTATAGCTGCTTGCCCGACCAGGCGGCGGCGGAGTCAGCCAGGTAGGCGGCAAGCAAGAATCAAAATTGCCCGCGCGATGGTTTCGGGGACCTTGTTTGC
>Ga0210408_10005241_pt1 | contig 11415 bp, 7 predicted proteins | sample IncBWH4MmetaG_FD_155471 | JGI IMG/M metagenome (GOLD analysis project Ga0210408, IMG submission 155471) | Forest soil microbial communities from Barre Woods Harvard Forest LTER site, Petersham, Massachusetts, United States - Inc-BW-H-4-M | ecosystem: Environmental > Terrestrial > Soil >... | reverse complement strand
CACACCGCGCCAGAGCCACCGAGAGCGTTGATTTTCCGGCGCCTGAAACGCCCGCGATGAGCAGGCCCCGGCCGTCGCAGTCCAGGCACGCACTATGCACCGGCACCGCTCCCACGGTGGTTCCCATCACTCCAACGGTGATCGGCAGCCAATGCGAATTCCAGAACGCGCTGTCTGTTGCCGAGGCTTGCGAGACCGCGCCTACAACTCGTTTGCGCAACAGGTCGAACACGAAGAGTTCGTAGGCTCCAATCACTGCGAAAACCAAGTGATGAAGCCCCCGAAAGTGCGTTTGGGTCAACACGTCGCGATCAGACGGGAGCGACGAATCAAGAAGCACATTCATTTCGAATGTGTGCTCCGAGCGTGGCCGGACAGGACAACGCCAACGGTTCACCGACGCAAGGATCTGCTCCGAGTTCGTCGCAAATGCGCAGTGTGCGCCCGCTATCAGAAGATCCGAGTGCAAGGGCAGCGCCGCTCGATTAATGAGGTGCAGCTTAGCCATATTGTTCTCGACTCTAACGCGAAAACAGGCGCCGTGAACGATGCTAGCGAACAAATGACAGCCCGGTGACATAGCCGTGACACGCCTCTGGAGCCCAAACTTTAAGTTCGAAAAGGTAGTTCGAAAAGGTAGAAGGATACGGAACGCGCGAATGTCGAAGAAGGTTGTTTTTTTCTTTCCGTCGTTTGCCAGCAGCGATGCGACGGCACCCTTGGGCCTGCTAGCAGTTGCCACGCCACTGTTACGCGCGGGTTATTCCATCCGCTTGATCGACTCCACGATCACGCCAAACTATAAGAAACGAGTTTTGGAAGAAGTGAAGGACGCCGTTTGCCTCGGCATTTCGCTCGTGACTGGGCCGATGATCCGGGAGACCGTCGAAATTGCTCGAGCCGTGAAAGAGTGGAATCCTGATTTCCCCGTAATTCTTGGCGGGTGGCATCCTTCCTTGCTGCCGAAACAGACGCTGGAAGCCGACTATATCGATATCGTCGTGAAGGGGCAGGGAGAGGATTCACTTTTGGACGTTGTACAGCACCTGGAAAATCACTCACCTCTCGACTTGGTTCCAGGTATCGGCTTCAAGCGCGATGGAAGACTAATCTTTACGACAGAGCGGCCACTAAGGCCGATCGTTGATTCTCCGCCAAAGGCCTACCACATCGCAGACTTCGACGCGTACGAGCGCGTCTGTGGCCGGCGATGGGCCATGTACATTTCGAGCCTGGCTTGCCCCTACAACTGCTCGTATTGCACCAATGCCGGCGTCTACGGGCGCAAATGGAATGCACTTTCCGCCGGTCAGTTCGTGGAAGAAACCGTGGATCTCACGCGGCGCTATGGACTGGAACTATTGTGGGTGGTCGACGACAACTTTCTCGTGGATCTGGATCGCGCCCGTTTGATCGCCGACGGCTTGGTCCGCGCGGGAGCCAATTTTCGGTGGAGTATTCAAGCGACCACAAATCTCACCTCACGTCTGAGCGTCGAAGATCTAAAACTGCTTCGCCGCGCCGGCCTCCAACAAATCTGCCACGGCGCGGAATCCGGCTCGCAAAAAATGCTGAAGCTCATGAACAAAGGGTTCCAGAATTTCGAGACGATCTACGAAACCGCGCGACGTTGCCTGGCGGCGGACATTCGTCCTTCGTTCAATATCATTTTTGCCTACCCAGGCGAAGGGCCAGTCGAGCGAAGGCAGACGATCGATTTCATCATGGACATGTGCAGGCGTCACCCCGGCGCGGAATTCTGGACCAACATCTTCACTCCATACCCGGGCGCGCCTGTCATGCAGCACGCGGAGGAGTATGGAATCGAAGTGCCCAGCTCTTTCGAGGGTTGGGCGGAGTTCTTCCCTCGCTACACGACGTTACCTTGGTTGAGGGGCGGAGAACATCGGCGCCTTCAGGTGATGCGTGACTACTTGAGATTGGCATTCGATCGTATCCCGATCAGTGCGGACACCCGCAGTCGCTCGACAAGGTTGATCCAGAAATCCTTTTCGTTTCCGGCGCGTTGGCGGCTCGACCACGATGTATACACCTTTCCCGTCGAGCTGTGGCTCAACGAAAAGCTGAAGCGCAAGGTGGCGGCCGCAAAGCCGGCTGTAGATGCGAAACGCCTCGAGCCGGCAACTTCGGGTGCCGCGTGTTAGCCAACCGCAAGGTAGTGTTGTTTTATCCGCCCTACGACGGACCGCCCCTGAGCGCGCCGCTATGTCTTCTCAGTCTGGCTTCGCCGCTTCTGGCAGCGGGTTTTGAAGTCAGCATTGTCGATGCGGCAATTGCTCGGGACTGGGAAGAGCGAGTCCTGCGTGAGGTTCAGGACGCGTTGTGCCTGGGCATATCCGTGCTGACAGGGCCGATGATTCGTGGCGCCGTGCGCATCGCGAAGCTGGTCAAACAGACAAACCCCCAATGCCCCGTGATTTTTGGCGGCTGGCATCCGAGCTTGGTACCCGGGCAGACGCTGAATGAACGCTACGTGGACGCCGTTGTCCGTGGTCAGGGCGAACTCACGCTATTGGAAATTGCGCAGAGGCTTGCCGACGGAAAAGCCTTCAATGATGTTGCAGGCGTTTCATCCAAACCGTTCGGTTTGACGCAGCATTCTCCGGAACGACGTACCGCCTTACTTGACGATCTTCCGATGCCAGCTTTTCATTTGACGGACTTCGATGCCTACGAACGCATCTGTGGAGTGAGAAAGCTTGCCTACGCGACCAGTGTCGGTTGCCCCTACGCGTGCAACTACTGCACCGACATGGTCTTTTACAAACGCAAATTCAACGCCCTCTCAGCCGACCGGGTGGTTCGTGAAGTTACGGGTCTGGTGGAACGCTACAAGATCGAAGAAGTCGCCATGCTCGATTCGAATCTTCCTGTAGATTGGCGAAGAGCGGTCGAGATTGCGCAGGGCTTTCTCGATTCGAAGCTGCGGTTCAACTGGACGTTCCAGGCCTCCACAGATTTCCTCTGTCGCATGAGTGACGATGATGTCCGCATGCTTGGCGAGAGCGGCGTCTCTCACATGGGATTCGGAACGGAATCTACCTCTGCTGATGTTCTAAAGCTCATGAATAAACGGCATCAGCACCTCAACGAAATGTATGAGACCGCGCGAAAGGCGGCCCTTGGCGGGATCCACGTTACCTTCAATCTCATTTTCGGGTATCCCGGCGAGACCGAAGCCAATCGTGTGGAAACGCTGCGCACCATGAGCGATATCGCCAGGCAATTTTGGAACGTCAGCTTCTCGCCGAATATTTTTACGCCGTATCCTGGAATTCCCATCTGGCCGCAGCTCCGCGAATTGGGGATGCGAGAGCCGCAATCTCTGCAGGAATGGGTCGATCTCCCCCTGGGCAAGAGCGTCTTGCCGTGGCTTCAGGGCGAAGAGCTCGCGCGCTTGCGCAAAATGCTGGAATTCTTCCTGTTGAACAATCAGCTGCGCAAGGCCACCAGGAACTATCCCAGCCTGCGGCAAGGCCTGCGTCGGGTACTCGGCGCCCCGCTGCGGTGGCGCATTCGTTCGAACAAATATTCGTTTCCGTGGGAGCTTTGGGTTGCGCGTTCCTTTGAACGCATCGTGACGCGTCGGTCCTTACTCACCGGTCAACCGCTTAGTACCGAGGTCAGCGAGTTGTGCTGAGACTCGCGTCAACCCGAATACCTGCTTTTCTGGGAAGGTCCCGTGGCTGATGTCCTGCTAACGCATTCCTATCACCTGCCGTATGACCGCAAGCAAGTGCGGAAGATGCAGCCCTATCCTCCTCTCGGAACTCTGTACGCGGCCAGCGTCTTGCGCCAGTACGGAATTTCCGTTGCCGTATTTGATCCCATGCTGGAGGAACCGGAGTCAGGGTTTCGCAAGGCGCTCCTCAGCAACACCCCCAAGATCGTTGCGATCTACGAAGACGATTTCAACTTTCTAACCAAGATGTGCTTGACGCGCATGCGAGAAGTCGCGTTCTCGATGATTGACGAAGCGCGCAAAGCGGGAGCGCGGGTGATCGTGCACGGATCCGACGCCACTGACCATGCGATCGACTATCTCCGTCAGGGGTGCGAATTTGTCTTGATCGGTGAGGCTGAGCACAGCTTGCTTGAACTGGTGAAAGCCATTCGCGATGGAGGGGATTGCCGCCAGGTACCTGGAGTAGCCGCTTTGCAACGCGTGGGTTCTAAGCAAGTGCTTGAGAAGCGGGCGCCGGCACCCACTCGCCCGTTTGCCGGCTTCCCGCTTCCCGCCCGCGATCTAATCGACATCCAGAAATACCGGGAAGCCTGGTGCGGCACGCACGGGGCATTTTCCCTCAATCTAATCGCCAGCCGCGGATGCCCGTTCCGATGCAACTGGTGCGCCAAGCCGATCTTCGGAGACATCTTCCATGCGCGTCCTGCTGCAGAAGTCGCCGAGGAAATGCGACACCTTAAGCAGATCTATGGCGCGGGGCATCTATGGTTCGCGGATGACATCTTCGCCCTGAACCGGCATTGGACTCAGCAGTTCGCTGTTGAAGTAAAAAAGAGAGACGCCGCTGTTCCGTTCAAAATTCAGGCCCGTGCCGATCTGCTAACTGCTGACACCGTGGCTGCATTGAAGCAAGCGGGGTGCGCGGAAGTCTGGATGGGAGTTGAGTCCGGATCCCAAAAGATCCTGGATGCAATGGACAAAGGCCTTCAAGTCGAGGAAGTTGTCTACGCGCGAGAGAACTTGCGCCGAGAAGGCATCCGCGCTTGTTATTTCCTCCAATTCGGATATCCGGGCGAAACCTGGGAAGACATCCAGAAAACCATTGTGCTGGTTCGCGAGACGCGGCCGGACGATATTGGTGTCTCCTTCTCCTACCCGCTGCCAAACACGCGTTTCTACGATCGTGTGCGCCAGCAACTCGGGCCAAAGCAAAATTGGGCGGACAGCGACGATCTCTGCGTGATGTTTAAAGGTGCTTACACCGATACGTTCTACCGCGAGATTCGCGATGCGCTGCACGCGGAGGTGGATTCCTGGAAGGCGAGCGCCGACGGCCAGCAACATCGGGAGCTTGCCCGGTTGTGGAAGCGCGTAGGGTTGCTGGAACCGATCAGCCGCAACGCGGACGCGACCGACCTCACCGAAGCGGAAAATGCCAGCGCCTTTTGCGACTCACGACGTCCACCCCAGCTGGTCGCCCTTCATGGACTCGTGAATTCCACTGGAGAAGCTTGAAATGGCCGACCTTCTCCTCACCCACGGATATTTTCTCTACGATGATCCGAAAGAATTGAAGATCATGAAGCCCTACGTGCCGCTGGGCATCCTCTATATTTGTTCGCACTTGCGAAACAAAGGATTCGACGTGCAGGTCTTTGACACGACCTTCTCGACCTTTGCAGATCTGACGCGACACTTGCAAACGGAGAGTCCTTCCGTTTTGGGTGTATATGCGAATTTGATGACGCGCAAGAAGGTCGTCGAGATCGTTCGGATCGCACGGCAGGCAGGTTGGAAGACGATCGTCGGCGGCCCGGAACCCGGCGCCTACGTCCGCGAGTATCTCGAGTCGGGAGCCGACGTGGTCGTCCTCGGCGAGGGCGAGATTACCATCGAGGAGTTGCTTCCCGCTCTGGGACAGTCTTCCGATGCTGCGCTCGCCAAGGTTAACGGGATCGCGTTTCTCAGCGCAGATGGACAGGTCCGCCAAACACCCCCTCGCGCTCAAATTTCCGATCTTGACGCTCAGCCATGGCCGGCGAGAGACGCGATCGACGTGATGCGATATGTGCGGACTTGGCGCGACGCTCACGGCCAGGGTTCGCTCTCTTTCATCACCGCCCGCGGTTGTCCGTATCGCTGCAAGTGGTGCAGTCACCAGGTTTTTGGCATGACCCACCGCCGCCGTAAGGCCCTGGCGGTCGTCGATGAGGTCGAGTGGCTGCTTTCGACCTATCAGCCCGATATGGTTTGGATTGCGGACGACGTCTTCACGATTCACCACGGCTGGTTACGCCAGTACACCGCGGAAATGCGGCGTCGTGGCTTGCGCGTCCCGTTTGAGTGCATTTCCAGAGCCGACCGTCTAAACGACGAAGTCGTCGACCTTCTCGCTGAGCTTGGTTGCTTTCGCGTTTGGATCGGCTCCGAGAGCGGCTCGCAGCGGATCCTGAACTCGATGGATCGCGGCGTTACCGTCGAACAGGTGCAGACCGCGGTTTCCGCATGCAAAGTGCGAGGGATCCAAACGGGCATGTTCCTGATGTGGGGCTATGAAGGCGAAGAGTTACAGGACATAGAAGCAACCATCCAGCACGTCAAGCGCTCGGACCCTGACATTTTCTTCACCACGATTGCTTACCCCATCAAAGGCACACCGTACTACAAGAGTGTTGCTGACTCTCTGGTTCAGCTCAAACCCTGGCGCGAGACCTCCGACCGGGAAATCGTGACGCGGGGCCGTCGGCCAGCCCGATTCTATGAATTCGCTGACCGCCTTCTTCGCGATGAAGTTCAGCTCGCGCGTCTGGAACGCGGCGGAACAACAAGTGCCGCGGAAGCGGAACTGCGGATGCGCATTCAAGTGGCGCGCGAAAGCTTGTACGCATCCACGGAAGCGGTAGAGGCGTGATGCAGGTCACCTCACTCCGCGACTATGGCGCGTCTGCTGCGTTTGATCGCATGGCGGACACCTACGACGAGACCTTCACCCAAACCTCGATCGGCCGAGCGCAACGTGAAGTTGTCTGGAACTCACTGGCGAAAGTGTTTCGTCCAGGACATCGCGTTATCGATCTGAACTGCGGCACGGGGGAGGACGCTTTGTTCCTCGCAAAGCACGGAGTCTCGGTAGTGGGTTGCGATGCGTCCGCGCGCATGATTCAAGTCGCCGAACGCCGCAAGTCACTAGAAGCGCCGGGAGCGTCTCTGCGATTCCGGGTACTCAGAAACGAAGATGTAGATGCGCTATCAGAAAGCGCCCCCTTCGACGGAGTGTTATCGAACTTCTCGGGAATGAATTGCGTTGCTGATCCGTCACAAGTAGCAAGGAAGCTTCGACAAGTCCTAAAACCACGAGCGGTCGCGCTCATCTGCGTGTCGACGCGAGTGTGCTTGTGGGAGGTCGCGTGGTATGGCTCCCACGGCAATCTTACCAAGGCATTCAGACGCGTTCGCGGTCGTGCGCTCGCCAACCTAGACGGAATCACCGTGCCCGTTTGGTACCTGACAATCGCACGGTTGCGCAGTTTATTCTCGCCATGGTTCCAGCTGCGATCTGCCCGCGCCATTGGCTTATTTGTTCCGCCGTCCTATGTGGAATCGTGGGCCCGAAAGCGTACGACTATCCTGGCGCGGCTGCAGGCGATGGACAGAGTCTTTTCGGCTTGGCCGGTTTTGCGCGCCGTTGGGGATCACGTCTTATTGGAATTTGAGAAAAGGTGATCGTGATCGCGGCCGAGCGACAAGTAGCACCGCGCAGTTTGCGGACCCGAGACTTCAAGCCGAGGATGCAATGATTATTCTGTATAACCCGCGTTCTACAAGACCTCGCAACAGGCGTTTACCGTTGTCGGTTCTGGCTCTCGGCGCCGTCCTCGAGGGCAGGGAAGATTACGAAATCGTTGATGGGAATTTGGACGACAATCCCACGGGCACAATTCTGCGGCTATTGCAGCAACGCGAAGTTGAGATGTTGGGTGTAACGGTGATGCCTGGCCCCCAGATGGCCGCGGCGGTGGAGAGTTGCCGCGAGATTCGGCGCCTCCATCCGAAGGTTCCGATCGTTTGGGGCGGCTACTTTCCCTCGATCTATAGCGACGCAACGCTAAACGCGCGCTACGTTGACTACGCTGTACGCGGCCAGGGCGAAGACACGCTCCTGGAGCTCCTGGACGCCCTTCGCGGCAAGAAAAAGTTCGACCAGATCGCCGGTCTCTCCTTCAAAGACGTCTTCGGCCTTCACCGGCACAACCCGGAGCGCCCGATGAAAGGCCCGGACGCATTCCCTTGGACGCCGTTCCACAGAGTTCCCGTCGAGAAATATCTGCGCCCCTCTTTTTTTGGCAAGCGAACCGCCGTGCACCACGCCAGTATCGGATGCCCCTTCCGTTGCAGTTTCTGCGGTATCCACGCGGCCTACGGCAATCGCGAGCGCATGGAGAATCCGCAACGCACCGCGGCCATCCTGCGCCACGTGGTCACGCAGTACGGGGCGGATTCGGTCCAGTTTTACGACATGAACTTTTTCCTCCGCGAAGACCACGCTTTGGAGCTCTGCGAGCGCATCGCGCCTTTGAACTTGCAGTGGTGGTGCGAAGCGCGCATCGATATCGTAAATAAATACTCTGACGCAACGCTCGCCGCGATTCGGCGCGCAGGCTGCACCATGATCTTTTTCGGCGCCGAATCCGGTTCGGATTGGGTCCTCAAGGAGATGGAAAAGGACATCACCACTGAGGAAACGCTGAATCTGGCAAAACGCATTCGCCAGTTCGATATCATTCCGGAGTTTTCCTTCGTCATCGGAAATCCACGTGATCCGGAACGCGACACCCACGAAACGCTCGGTTTTATCCGCACTATCAAGCGTATCAACCCGAAATCCGAAATCATCATGTATCACTACACGCCGGTTCCGCAGCGCACCGCCATGTACGGCAACATTGACGGACAGATTGCCTTCCCCACCACTCCCGACGAATGGGCCACGAAGCGCTGGATGGACTACACACTACGCATTAATCCAAACACCCCGTGGCTCGCCCGCAAGACAAAAGATCTCATCGACAATTTCGAAACCGTGGTCAGTTCACGATGGCCCACAGTGCAGGACATCCGCGCTCCACGCTGGAGCCGCGCTCTGCTCAAGGTTCTCAGCGCGTGGCGCTATGCCGCGCGAATCTACGCACATCCAAAGGAACTCCGTTGGGCGCACCAATTCATCAATCTTCGCAAACCGAAGGCCGAAAGCCTGTAGTCGGCTCGGACGTCAGGGCCTCCGCGGCAGTTCCATCGACAGGCGTCTCTCCGAGAGATGGCTATCGCCTGGCGTCGTCTGTCTATGACGCCGAGCCCAACCCGATGCTCTCGCTGGAGGAACGCTTCCTCGACCGACTTCTGCCCCAGGTCGAAGGACTGGACGTCCTCGACCTTGGTTGTGGCACCGGCCGCTGGATGGCAAAGCTCGCAGCGAAAGAGCCTCGTTCATTGGTTGGTGTGGATTTCTCCGCCGAGATGTTGATGCAAGCGCGGCGAAAGCTCGGAAGCGCTGCAAATCTCGTGTTGGCAGATTGCAGCAACATTCCGTTGCCCCGGTATTCGGCTGACCTGATTTTGTGTTCGTTCTTGATGAGCTACCTGCAAGACTCCTCCGTTTTCGCGCAACAAATTCGCAGACTTCTGCGTCCAGGCGGCTCGATCTTCCTCACCGATCTTCATCCGGCGACCATCGGCGCACTGGGCTGGCGTCGCGGATTCCGTGTAAACGGTTCTTTCGTCGACATTGCAACCACTTTGAGGCCGGTCCAGGACGTTGTTCGTTCCTTTGAAACTCTTGGCTTACAAGCCCAAGCTCTCCTTGAACCGCGCTTCGGCGATGCAGAATGCGAACTCTTCAAAAGGGCAGGGAAGGCAGACGCGTTCCTAGCCTCGTCTGGGTTACCCGCTATCTATATCTTGCAGCTTCGCGTGCGCCGGCGTCGCGCCTTGTTGCGAAAAAAGGCCGCGCCGCCCAGGACTTTCGTTCATGCTCTTGGTGCGCGCATCGCTCTCGGCCCGCAGGAGAGCACACGAGCAGACCTGACCATCGAAGACGGCCGCATCGCTGTGCTGCAATCTGCCGATACCGCTTCAACACGTCAGCCCGGACCTAGCAAGCGCAGCGTCGATCTTGGCGGTTTCCTGATACTCCCGGGCCTTGTGAACGCTCACGATCACCTGGAATTTGCGTTGTTCCCTCGTCTTGGTAAAGGCCACTACCGCAACTTTGTCGAATGGGCTGAAGACATCCATCATCCCGAAGCCTCACCGGTCCGCGAGCATCGTGCTGTAGCCAAGAGTGTTCGCCTTTGGTGGGGTGGAATTCGCAACCTCCTCTGCGGCGTCACCACCGTATGTCATCACAATCCCTACGTCGAAGAGGTCTTCGACAATGGCTTCGCCGTCCGCGTCCTGCGTGAGTTCTCCTGGGCGCACTCCGTTCCTCTCGACCAAGCCTCCGTGGAGAAGCAAAAAAGCGCGCAGTCGGGGCAACCCTTCATTCTTCACCTTGCCGAAGGCGTTGATTCGCAAAGCGCCGCTGAGATCACTCAACTCGCCGCGCAGGGAGCCCTCGACCATCGCACCGTTATCGTCCACGGCCTCGGCCTCGATCACCTTGGATTCTCCTTGCTGCGGTCTGCCAAGGCCGCCTTTATCTGGTGTCCAACCTCCAACGTGTTTTTGTTCGGCCGCACTCACGACTACAAGACCCTCGAAAGCCTCCCGCGTCTGGCACTGGCCAGCGATTCGCCGCTCACTGCGGAAGGGGATCTGCTGGACGAAGTTCGCTTCGCCGCCAAAGCCGTAGGTCTTTCCGCAGAGACGCTCTATTCTCTCGTCACCACGGGTGCGGCCCAAGTGCTTCGGCTGAAATCCGGTGAAGGAACGATGCGCGTGGGTGCGTTGGCCGATTTCATCGCTGTCCGAGACACATCCCAATCACCGGCGCAAAGACTTGCCACCCTGAACTACCGCGACGTGGAACTCGTCGTCATTGGCGGCCGAGTGCAACTCGCTTCGGTCGAACTGCACGCTCGTCTCCCGCGACTCGTCACAACCGGCTTGCGTCCTCTTGAGATTGAAGGCGTCATTCGTTGGATCCAAGCGCCATTAAATCGCCTTTTTACCGAAGCACGAAAGCAGCTACCTGGCGAGATCAAACTGGGCGGGAGGAGGGTGCGCCATGGCCTCCCGGCATGAATTGGTCACTATCGCCGCGCCCGAGCGCGACACCGAGCGCCACCGTATCCGTCAACTTCCAGTTCTCGTCCTGCACGCGCACACCTCGTGCAATTGCCGTTGTATCATGTGCGACATATGGAAAAGCAAGGATTCGCTTGCCTTGCGCCCCGCGGATCTGGAACCCCACCTCCAATCCATCCGGCGCCTTGGAGTGCGTTGGGTGGTTTTTTCCGGCGGAGAGCCATTGCTCAACCGCGACTGGCCACGACTCTGCTCGCTTCTCCAGCGAGAGAACATTCGCCTAACCCTTTTGACCACGGGCCTGTTGCTCGGTAAGCACGCAGCTGAGATTGCCGCATGGTTCGACGACATCATCGTTTCCCTGGATGGACCCGAGCCGATTCACGACGCGATCCGCCGCGTCGATAGGGCGTTTAGCCTGTTGCGGTCAAGCGTGGATGCCGTCAGGCAACAGCAAACATCGATGA
>Ga0210408_10005240_pt1 | contig 11415 bp, 8 predicted proteins | sample IncBWH4MmetaG_FD_155471 | JGI IMG/M metagenome (GOLD analysis project Ga0210408, IMG submission 155471) | Forest soil microbial communities from Barre Woods Harvard Forest LTER site, Petersham, Massachusetts, United States - Inc-BW-H-4-M | ecosystem: Environmental > Terrestrial > Soil >... | reverse complement strand
GATCACGCCCCTCACTCCGAAGGGCCTGGACGCGCTGGTTCCCCAGCCGCCGCCGCCCAATCAGAAACAACAAAACACGCCCGACCGCACCATCGTGGTCCAGTTGATCGACCGCGGCGCCGGCCAGACACCGGGGCTCAAGATCAACCAGGAAGATGCGACCTGGGACGATCTGCAAGGGCGTTTGACCGACATCTTCAAGACGCGCGCGGAAAAGGTAATGTTCGTCAAGGGCGACGACAACGTTCCGTTCTACGACGTGGCCAACGTGATCGACATCGCGCACGCTTCCGGGGTGGACAAGGTCGGCCTCATCACAGCCAAGATAGAGGCCGGGCAGTAGACTCTAGCAGTGCGACAGACGTCTTGCTGGCACGGATGAGTACGTCCGTGCCCTCGGGTTCAGAATCAGAACGAGCGGAAGCCGCGAAGCCCAGGCGCTGACGTCTGGGCATCGGTTCGTTTCGGATTTGCGCAATCTTCTTCGCAGTGGTAAGGTCCCATGATTCCTGGTAGAGGGAGATTTATAACGCAATGAAAACCAGCGTACGAATGTTGGCACTGGCAGCGGCCGGCTTGATGCTGTTCTCGACCACGGGCTGCAGCAAGCTGAGGGCGCGTGACCAGCTCAACAAGGGCGTGCAGGCGTACAAGAACACCCATTATGAAGAGGCGATCAACCACTTCCAGCAGGCCGTCGATCTCGACCCGTCACTGATCAACGCGCGCCTTTATCTGGCGACGGCTCTGGCGAACCAGTACATTCCCGGAGCGGACACCCCGGATAACAACAAGATCGCCGAGGACGCGATCAAGGCGTTCCAAAACGTGCTCGACATCAATCCGGCGCGAGACCAGAAGGTGACCAGCCTCAAGGGAATCGCCTCGCTGTACTACAACATGAAAAAGCTCGATCAGGCGAAGGACTTTCATCACAAAGTCATCGAACTCGATCCCAACGATCCGGAGACCTACTACTCCATCGGCGTGATCGACTGGGCACAGACCTACGCACCCCGCATGGAGGAGCGCGCGAAACTGGGATTGAAACCGGACGAGCAGTTGAAAGACAAGAAAGTCTGCGCAGCGCTGAAGGACAAGAACTGGGGCAACATTCAGGAAGGCATAGACAACCTGTCGAAGGCGTTGACGTTGCGCCCGGATTATGACGATGCCATGGCGTACCTGAACCTGATGTACCGCGAGCGGGCGGACGTGGAGTGCGATGACCCCGCCGCGCGCGCGGCCGACCTCAAGGCCGCCGACGAGTGGGTGGACAAGACCTTGGCGGTCAAGAAAGCGAAGGCCGAAAAACAGCCCGGAGCGACAGGCATCACCATGGAGAATAAGTAGCTCGTTTACTTTTGAGAGACCGCAGGCCTCTTCCGACGGGAAGAGGCTTTTTCATTTCAGTTGTCAGTTGTCAGTTGTCAGTTCTCAGTACTCTGTACGAGGCACAAGCAAAGGGCGTTCGAGCGGGGTGCCCCTTAGCTAGGGTTGCTTCACCTTTCGGTTCGCGCTTCATCCCTGTCGCAACCTGTGTGATTTGGCTCACAGGCGAAAGACAGGGATGCGTTTTAGAGTCAGAAAGTGGCGCGGATGCGTCGCCGTGGTGGTGTCCAGTAGAATGACTGCGGCGCCTCGCCTCGCCAACGGGCCTTGCATGTTTAAAAAGATTCTCATCGCCAATCGGGGGGAAATTGCGGTTCGAGTCATCCGCGCCTGCCGCGAGATGGGAATCCAGGCGGTGGCGATCTATTCCGACGTGGATCGGGCTTCCCTGCACGTGCGCAAGGCCGACGAGGCCTACCACCTCGGTCCCGCGGCGGCAGCCGAATCTTATCTGAACATTCCCAAGATCATCGACGCCGCCAAGCGCAGCGGGGCGGAGGCGATCCACCCGGGGTATGGCTTTCTTTCAGAGAACCCGCGCTTCGCCCACGCTTGCGCCGAGGCGGGGATCAAGTTCATCGGGCCCACCGCGGCCGCGATGGAGATGATGGGCTCCAAGACACGCGCCCGGCAGCACATGGAGAAAGCGCAGGTGCCGTTCGTGCCGGGGACCTCTCGAGGTCTGGAATCGGCGGAGGAGGCGGCGCGGGTCGCCGAGAAGATTGGCTACCCGGTGATGCTGAAGGCGGCGGCGGGCGGTGGCGGGAAAGGGATGCGGCTGGTTCACACTCCGGAGCAGTTGAAATCGGCGCTGGAGGGAGCGCAGAGCGAAGCCCAACGTTCGTTTGGTGACAGCGAAGTTTACATCGAGAAGGCCATCACCAACCCCCGGCACATCGAGATGCAGGTGCTGGCCGACGAGCATGGCAACACCGTGTACCTGGGCGAGCGCGAGTGCTCCATCCAGCGCCGCCATCAGAAAGTGTTGGAGGAATCGCCGTCCCCCATAGTCGACCCGGATATGCGCTGCCGGATGGGCGAAGTTGCGGTGCGCGTAGCGCAGGCCGCCGGATACACCAATGCCGGGACGATCGAATTTCTGGTCGACGCGCACAAGAACTTCTATTTCCTCGAAATGAATACGCGGCTGCAGGTAGAGCACCCCGTGACCGAACTCACCACCGGGCTCGACCTGGTGCACCTGCAGATCCGGATCGCGGCAGGAGAGAAGCTGCCTTTCGCACAGGACGATGTGCGCATTCGCGGCCACGCCATCGAGTGCCGAATTTACGCGGAGGATCCGGACAACGATTTTCTCCCCAGCCCGGGCACGATCACGCTGCTGCTGTTGCCCTCGGGTCCGGGCATTCGCCGGGACAGCGGAATGTATGAGGGCTGGACCGTTCCCATCGACTACGATCCGCTGTTGGCCAAGCTAATCGGCTACGGCACGGATCGCGCCCAGGCGAGGGCACGGCTGACACGCGCCCTGCAGGAGTATTTTGTGGGTGGGATCAAGACGAACTTGTCTCTGTTTCGGCGCATTCTGAACGACGAAGACTTCAAGGCGGGACGGTTGGACACCGGTTTTCTGGACCGCTTGCTGGCGCGTCCAGCGGAGACGGTGACGGCCGACGCTCGGTCCGCGGAAGTTGCGGCGATTGCGGCAGGCCTCTTCGCGGTGCTCGATCCGGGCACGGTGGCCCAGCCCAATGGCGCGGCGAGCGGGTCGGAACCGCACGCAAGCGCGTGGAAAAAAGCGGGACGCCAGGAGTCACTGCACTAGGATTGCGGGGGGCAAATGCACAGGCCCTTCCGCCAATCGCTGCGCTCAGGGTCAGGATGACAGAACGGATTTGATCGCTGAGAGCCGAGGACTAATAGGGGAAAGCTGACAGCTGATTCCCGATGACCTACGAAGTCGATATCGACGGCAAGAACTACCGCCTGGAACTGACTCGTTCCGAGGGGCTCTGGCATTGCCGTCTCGACGGGCGCGAAGTCGTGGTGGACGCGGTGCTGGCGCGGCGCGACGTGTTGTCGGTTCTGATCGGTGGCAAGGCCTACGAAATCAAACGCGAGCGCAGCCCCACCGATATGCAGCTGTGGGTGGGGAGCATGCGCTACGCGGTGCGCGTGCGCGATCCGCGCTCGCTGCGCAGCCGGCAAGCCGCTGACGACGGCAAGGGACCGAGGAAATTGGTTGCACCCATGCCGGGCAAGGTGGTGCGCGTGCTGGTGCAGGAGGAAGCCGAGGTCGAGGCCGGCCAAGGCATCATCGTCGTCGAGGCGATGAAGATGCAGAACGAAGTCAAGTCGCCCAAGAAGGGTGTCGTGCGCAAGCTGAGTGCGTCCGAGGGCGCCAACGTAAACTCGGGGGATGTGCTGGCGATCGTGGAGTAGCGGCTGGCCGCTCGAGTTGGAACGCTTTCCTCAAGCTGGAAATGTTTCCCAAATCAGGGACGACCGCCACCCTGCGCGACAGCCGGCAAGATGCCGGCGCTCGCCGCCGCGCTTACGGCAAGTTTCCGTTGCTCTTCAAAATATCATCGGAATAGTAGTTCCGAACTTTGGCGGAATCGCGCAGGGACTCGTAATAAGCCGCCTTCAATAGCTGTTCACGGCGATCCCGCAGCTGGGAACGGATGGCCTGCTGGACCCGCGGATCACCCAGCTCGCGCTGTCCGGAGGGCTCTTTCGCGACCAGCTTGACGATCCGGAAGCCGGGCGGGTTCTGCACCGTAATGATCGGGCTGTACTGGCCGGGTTTGAGCTTCAGCACCATTTCCCTGGTGAACGGATCGGTGCGCTGCAAGGCAGACTCGGGCGTAAAGCCCAGATCGCCACCGCTGCCCGCAGTTTCTGAGTCCTCGGAATAGTTCATGGCGAGCGAAGCGAAGTCGTCTCCGCTGTCCAGTCGATTGGAAAGCATCTGGATTTTCTTGCGCGCGTCGGCCTCATTCTGGGCCTTGTCGTTCTTCAGGTTGTGGACCTGCGGGTTAGGCAGCGGGGTGACGAAGATCTGGGCGAGGTGATACTGGGTCTCGATGAGATTGAACTCGCCCTTGTGCGCGTTGTAGTAGTTGTTGACGTCCTGGTCGGTGACGGTGATCTTGGAGTCGACTTCCTTGTTCAGGACTTTTTCGACCGTCAGAGAGCGGCGCAGATCGCGCTTGAAGTCGTCGACCGTGATCTTCTTGTCCTTTAGCTGCTGGTCGAACTGTTCCTGGGTGTAAGGAGACTTCATTTCGTTCAGCTTGCGGTCGACCTCATCGTCGGTGGCCAGCAGGCCGAGTTTTTCAGCGCGGCGCATCAGGATGGCGTCGTCGATCAACTCATGCAGAATGCGCAGGCGCATGATGGTGGCCTGTTCACCCACGGGCTGCTGGTCGGTACCCGCGATCTGATTCTGATAGTACTTCTCGACGTCGGAGCGGAAGATTTTCTGGCCGTCGACAGTGGCCACGACGTCAGCGCCTCCCTGGCCCGACTGGCAACCGGCCACACACAACAGGGCAGACAGGGCGAACCAGCCAAGCGTGCGGTGGCACGGCATCGAGTTGAGTTTCAAGCGGATGCCCCCTCAACGTGGATCAGCGGCAAGAAGACCCAGGTCTCATTTGGCTGTGGGAGCCGCCGCAACCGGCGGCGCTGCGGCCTGCGCATGCACGGGGGGCTGCAGCCCGGCCTGCGTCAGGGCCCGATCGAGCACGGCACGTACCTCGCTCAGGGGCAGCGCACCGTCCATCTCCTCTCCGTTCACGAAGAGGGTGGGAGTGGCGCTCACACCCACCGAGTCGCCTTCCTTGATGGAGGCTTTCACGGCGTCGTCATTTTGCGCTTTGATGCAGGCGTGCAGTTTCACCACGTCGACGTTGTGTTGCTGTCCCGCCACGAGAGTGGCCCGATCTACGGCGTCAAACTGGCCGTCCGATCCTTTGGCGGCGTTGACGGTACTTTGGTTGGCGTGCAGGAAGTCGGCGAGTTCCCAGTAGGCGTCGTTGTTCTGCGCGGCCAGGCAATTGGCATCCACCGCTGCATGAATGGCCCAGGGATGAATCTCGGCGAGGGGGTAGTCCTTGTAGATAAACAGCACTCGGTCGCCGTACTCCTTGAGAATTTCGGGAAACAGCGTCTGATGCATGCGTGAACAGAAGGGGCACTGGAAATCGTCGTAGTTCACGACGACGACCTTGGCGTCCTTGTTCCCGCGTGTCGGGCGGCCCTTGACGTCGAGTTTCTGCATGACTTCGGCGTTGGGGTCCTTGGTCAGGTCGAGCTTGGTCAGCCGGATCAGAGTCTTGTTGTCCTGGGAGAGGAGGAAATCGTATTCGTCCTTGCGGGTCCCCTTGACGAACGTGAGCTTGACCGCATCGTACTTGGGGAAGTCGCTCGGTTTGAGGGGCCCGATGTTTACCTGAACCTCGGGCGGCAATTTGTAGTAGGAGCGGACCTGCCGCTCGATGGCTTTCGCCGTGTCGGGCGGGGCCGACTGGGCCGAACAGCCCAGGCAAATCAGCAGCAGGACGAGGAACGATTTTTCAAGCAACGTCACTAGAAACCGCCTTAGCATCAGAGCTATAGAGGGAATTATCTCACACGCAGTTTGACGCCCGGACGGGAAAAAGGTCCGGTTGCGGAGGCATCAACTCGCGCGCAGCAGGTCGTCGGCACTCAGCAGGGTGTTCATGGACCCAGAGCGGAAGCCTTCCAGGTCCAGGGTGACGAATTTGAACCCTAACGCCCTGAAAATACGGGTGAACTCGGCGGCCATGGCGGGGTTCAAGGCGCGGGGAAGCTCGTCTTTGGCTACTTCGATGCGCACCATGTCCCCGTGGTGCCGGACCCGGAACTGGCGGAAACCGAGCTGCCGCAGGGCGTCTTCGCCCTGTTCGACTAGCAAGAGCGCTTCGCGGGTGACCGGGCGGCCGTATTCGATCCGCGAGGACAAGCAGGCGGAAGCTGGCTTGTCCCAAACACTGAGGCCGGAAGCTCGGGCCAGTTCGCGGATTTCCAGCTTAGTGAGTCCGGCTTCCAACAGGGGGGCCGAAACGTGGTGCTGGCGGGCGGCTTGCTGGCCGGGACGGAAGTCGCTTTGATCGTCCAGATTCACGCCGTAGCAAATGCTGTCGAAGCCACGCTTCTGGCGAAAGTCTTCCATCACGGTGAACAGTTCATCCTTGCAGTGAAAGCAGCGCAGCGCGTCGTTCCGGGCGTACTCGGGGCGGTCGAGTTCCGCGGTTTGGATTACTTCCAACGGAACCGCGTGTCCCTGGGCAAAGGCGACCGCGTCGTTGAGATGGGTGCGCGCGAGGCTGGGTGAATCGGCGATTACCGCCAGCATCGCGGATCCAAGAGCCTCATGGGTGGCCCAAGCAAGGTAGGCCGAATCGACCCCGCCCGAATAAGCAACCAAGGTGCGGCCCAGGACAGAAAGGCGCTCATGAAGAATGGCTTGCTTGGCGGCGAGCTCGGGCGACACCGGCATAGGGGTATGGTAATGCCGGTTGGGTCCGGATTCAAATGTAAGCAGTGCTTGAGTTCGGACTTGTGCCGATTCGTCCGGGGGACTCAATACAGCCGCTCCTGTTTGCGAATGTTGCCAAAGGAGCCGATATTCGACAGCGTGAAGCTGAAGCGGAACTGATTTTCGTTGCGAACCGAGCCCAGAGCGAAACGGCGGTACTCGACGCTCACCCCGCAACAATCCCAATCGTAGTTAGTTTGCGCGGTGGCGTACTGCAGGAAGCCGAGGTTGGCGTCGAATCCAAAGGCGGTGGCGCCACTGAAGCCACGTTTGTTGGGGTGGCCGTAACCGAGAAGCACGCGGAACTGGTTGAAATCCTGCTGAACGGTAGTCGTTGCTACGATTCCAGAAAGAGCTTGGACAAAGGCATCCCCGCCGCCCAGCGTGAACAGGCCAATGTGGTAGTTCAATAACGCGGTGCTGGCGTTGATGCGGTGTTCCTTGAAATCGTAATCAACATCCCATTCGGCGTCGGTTTGAGAGCTGGTTTGCATACGCAGTCGCGAGATCACCGGAGAAAGATGGCGGGGCTCGGTGAGGAAAGCGATTCCGGAAAAATCGGCGGTGGTGGTCAACACGTTGCGTCTTCCGTTAACTATGGCTCCGTCGAAGTCGGGATCGAGGAAATACTTCTGCCCCAGTTCCCAGGTAACCACCTCTCGCACTTGCGGGCCTGCCTGGCAACCGGGCTTCCCCGGGGCGTAGGTGCGCTCCCAGGGCTGGACCTGTTCGGCCGGGGCACCGACCCGCAAGGAGGACATCCCCGTGACGCCGCAGTCTTCCGGCTGGCCGGAAGTTCGCTTGGCGTAGAGGCGCTGGATGATCCCGTACTCCACTTCGTTGGTATTGCTGAGGATGTCGCGGGCGTCGAAACGCAGGATGTCCGCGAAGTTGCTTACGCCGGTGACGAAGCGATAGGTAGCGCGGGTCTCGATGACGTGCTTCCACCTTCGGCCCAGGACTTCACGGTCGAAGACGCGCGAGATCGAAGGCGGGCGCATCTCCACGGAAGCTTGCAGGGCCTTGCGGTTGATGGGGTCGCTAAGGGCGGTGCCGACGGTGGCCCCGGGTTCCAGTTGCTGGGTGTAAATCGTGTTGCGGAGGGTCAGTTCGGGCCGGAATGCCCATCCGGCCGCTGAAACAGGAAGGGAAAGAGCCGGGGCCAGGTCGAAGCGACCAACCAGGTCCGCGGTGCGGAAGCCCAGTTCACTGCGCGACAGTCCTTGCGCGGCAGCATCGAAGGACCAGTAAAACGGGGTGTGCGGGAGTTTGCGATCGACGCTGGACGCCTCGAAACTGGGGGCGTGCAGGATGGTGATGACATCGCCAGTCTGTGTGCTCTCGAAGTTCTGGTAGCGTTCGACCAACGCGTTGTAGGAAAAACCGTTGGTGGTATTCGAGAGGAACGCCTGGGATTTCACTTCAGAATTGACCGCCTGCGAGAAAGTTTCGCTGAAGGCTAGGCGAAAGACGAATGAACTGAGGTAGTCGATGTTCGAGACCGCTCGAAAGTTCTGGAGGAAGCGCCCTTCCCCGCTCAGGTGGACCTCCTCGCCGCCTTGCTTCTTGCGGTCGATGACCCCGAAATAGGTGAGATCGACATAGGCGGTATCGCTGGGGCGGGCGCGAAACTCGCCGCGCTGCGCCCATCCCCGCTGCGAGTAGTATTCCGCGCCAAGCGTGGCGTCAGTGCTGCGGTTGATGGCCCAATAGAACGAGTCGCCCAAAATGGTGCCCTTGACCGAGGAACGGCCGAAGCTGGGGATAAGAAATCCAGACTGCCGCGCCAGTCGCTGGGTGGGAAAGGCGGCAAAGGGAAAGTAGAATACCGGGACGCCGCGAATCCTGAAACCGCTGCGATAGACCTTGGCGTTGCCGCCGCTCTCGACCACAACTTTGTGCGCGTTGAAAGTCCATTTCGGGTCCGGCAGTTCACAGGTGGTGACCGAGCCGTCGTAAACGATGAAATGATCGGGCCCGGTCTTCTCCACGATTTTTCCGGCAAAGGCGAAGGGGCTGGAGGAGGTCAGCACCGCCCGGCTGCCCTTCATCTGGACGCCGATGGTGCCGATCACGCCGTAAAACTTGCCGCTTTCGCTGCGCAGATTGTAGGAGCCGTGGCTGGCTTCGATGTGTTCATCGGCAGGTCCACCTTCGAGCAACAAGTGGCCTTCGCCGTTGGCCTCGCCGGTGTCGGAGTTGTAAGTGATTTCATCGGCGGATAAGGTGTATGAGCGATAGCGAATCTGAGCGTGGCCCTTCAACTTGTAGAAAGGGCCATCTTTTTCCTGGCTCTCGGTGGCCGTGATGGTGGCGTCTTCGTCGCGTGCGCCGGCGGTGGCGTTGCTGGGAACCGGCGTGGCCTGCCCGGTCGCGGACGACTGGGCATCGGAACGCAACTGGCTGGTAACTAAGCGGGGACCGAGAAGCTGGTGACAAACGAGGGCCGCCGTGATAAGGAATCGAGTGCGGGAGATCATCGGAAACGCACGGAGACCCCAACGTTTGCCATAATTTCGGGGACCTCGTGACCTTAGCACGGCGCTGGCCCGCGAGGCAAAGCGCTTGAGCGTAGAGGGTTCCGGTCGTTGCTCCGCATTTTGACTGCTCGCTCTGGCCCTGGCGTTCTCGCAAGATTCAACCATGACTTGTTCGCTTTGCGGCGACGTCTGCAGTTGTGTGCCTGACGGTCGCCGGCATGCCCATCTCGAATCAGATGCCGGACGCGGGCCTTCGCCTTTGCATGCCGAGGCGCGCCTGATTGACCCGGAGGCGGGGGACACGAGCGAGCAGCAGTTTGCCGCGAGGATGGAAGGCCATGGCGAATCTTGGCGACCCGAGTTTGGTGTGGAGCACAGCCGTGCCGCGGGTGCATCCGCCGGGGAACGGGCATCTCTCGATGAGGTTGTCCCGGAACCGGCGGAGGGGACGGCGTTGGTGAATGAACCGGCACTCACCCCGGTGCAACCGGAGCTGCTCACTGAAACCAGCCATCAATCCTGGCGGACGGAGGTGTCGGAGCGTTTGCACCGTTACCGCGCACGCCGTCGTCCCCGTGGGCCCCGCTATCCCTCGCTGCGGCTGAAGTTTGAAACGCCGGACGCCACCTGGGCCGCCCCCTGCCGGACCAGCGAGCCCCCCGCCTCGCCCCAACGCACGCAATCTTCGACGGCGCCGGTACTCGCGAACCGCCAGGCCGTCGCGGTGGAGCGAGTGGAAATAGCAACCGAGCCGGCCCTGGGCGGTCGAGACCGGACCACGGCGCCGGCCGCTCCCGAGCGCGTCGAGCCTCAGTCTGGCGAGACCACCGCGAAGATCATCGAATTCCCGCGGTCGATGTATGCCCCACCGCTTCCCTGGAACGAGCTTGCCGATCCGGTGGTCGACCGCCCGCGTATCCTGGAGGCGCCCGAGGTGGTGCCACCGCCTCCGGCACTGGGTGGAATTACGATTGAAGCAGCCCGGGTCAGAGAACCCGAGCGGCGGCTGGGCATCGACATGCCGCTGCAGTCTGCGCCGCTCGAGCGGCGGCTCCTGGCGGCGGCTATCGACGCCGCCCTGGTTGTGCTGGCCGGAGTTGGCTTCGGTGCCAGCTTCTATCGCATCGCGGGCATTCGGCCACCCCTTGCCCAGATCATCGCGTTCGGCGCCGGGTTGCTGGGCTCGCTGTGGGCCGCCTATCAATATCTGCTGATCGTGTACTCAGGGAATACACCCGGATTGCGCGCGATGAAATTGCAGTTGCAACGATTCGACGGTTCTTTCCCGAGCCGGCGCTTGCGTCGCTGGCGGGTGCTGGGCAGCATGTTGTCGGGGATCTCCTTGGGCATGGGTTACGCGTGGCAATTTCTGGACGAAGACAACCTGTGCTGGCACGAGCGCGTGACCAAAACCTACCTGGCGCCCGAAAAGCAAAGTTGAAAAAAAGATAGGCCCGATCAGAACGGTGGCTGGGCGGGCTGGTTGTGCCTCGATCCGCTTGCCGTGTGCTATCTTTTTTAGGTTTGCCTGTGCCCTGCGATGGGCCTAGCATCTTCATGTCCACATTTCTCGAAAGTTCCAAGCGGCCTGCGGTAAAGGTCTTCGTCGCCACTACGGTGATGCTGACCTTCATCTCGTTCTGGCGAGCGGCGGCCATCGTCCTGGCCGATCTGGCGTCTTCGGCCTACTACGTGGGAGGCGATGCCGAGAAAGTCATCGGTAAGAGCGCGCCCTGGTTCATTCTCGCGGTCATGCTGTTCAGCTACTGCGTGCGTGCGCTCTACATCGAGTCAAGCGGCATGTTCGTTCGCGGCGGCGTGTACCGCGTGGTGAAGGAAGCCATGGGCGGCACGCTGGCGAAGTTCTCGGTGTCGGCGCTGCTGTTCGACTACGTTCTGACCGGCCCCATCAGCGCGGTGTCGGCGGGACAGTACCTGGCGGGTTTCACAAAAGACATCGGGCAGTACCTGCACCACCCCCTCAGCTTCAATGACAATTATTTCTCTGTGGGCTCC
>Ga0210408_10005239_pt1 | contig 11417 bp, 9 predicted proteins | sample IncBWH4MmetaG_FD_155471 | JGI IMG/M metagenome (GOLD analysis project Ga0210408, IMG submission 155471) | Forest soil microbial communities from Barre Woods Harvard Forest LTER site, Petersham, Massachusetts, United States - Inc-BW-H-4-M | ecosystem: Environmental > Terrestrial > Soil >... | reverse complement strand
AGCGGTGCGGAGCTGCAGTACCCCGTGGGGTCGGAGAAACACTCCGTCCTGATCGGCCAATTTCCCAAGGGCGAAGGCTGGAAAACCGTCACAGTCACTCTCACCTGGTAGTTTCGCCTTCGTCTGTCCGCACCAATAGGGGTGCCCCACCCTTCAAACAGCTCCTTCTTTTCAAGGGTGGGAGTGCACGAACCCATGCATCCTTTGCCCCTCCGTCCATTTCGCGCCTTTTCCATTTACTTCCCTCATTTCTCCGCGCTAAACTCGCCCCACGATGGCTGCTTCCTCGTCCGTCACACCCATCACTGTTTCGCGCACGGAAGCCGGCGTGCCGCCACGGCACTCTCTTCTCGTCCGCGTCACGCACTGGCTCACCACTATCTCCTTCATCGCCCTGCTCGTCACCGGGGCGGAACTGATCGTCTCGCATCCGCGCTTCTATTGGGGCGAAACCGGCAACTCGGGCACCACGCCGCTCTTCTCCATCCACATCCCCGCGTCGCGCGGCACCGTTCCCACCGGCTACAGCTACACCATGCCCGACCAGAATGGCTGGAGCCGCTATCTCCACTTTGAGGCGGCGTGGCTGCTGGTGATCACGGCCCTGGTTTACGGGATCGCGAGCTTCCTGAACGGCCACTTCCGCCGCAATCTCTGGCCTGCGTCGGGCCAGCGAAGTTGGGCCGCCATCCGCGACGTCTTTGCGCGCTACCTGCGCCGCGCCCCCGATATCGCCGGAGCTCACACCTACAACGTTGTCCAGCGGCTCTCTTACTTCGGAGTCATCTTCGTCCTCTTTCCGCTGGTCATCTGGACGGGGCTGGCGCTGTCGCCGGCCTTCAACTCGGCATTCCCGTGGTTCGTCGACGTGCTGGGCGGGCGCCAGTCGGCCCGGACGCTGCACTTCTTCATCTCCATTGCCCTGCTGCTCTTCCTCATCGTCCACGTAGTCCTGGTGGCGTGGGCTGGGTTCTGGAGCCGCACGCGGGCCATGATAACCGGCCGCGCCAATTCTCAGGAGGGCCTATGAGCCTCTCGCGCCGCAAAATGATTACCACCGGCCTGGTTGCCGCCGCAGGCGTTACCGGCCTGGCCGCCGCCGACCGCATCGCCCGTCGCTACGGCCTGATCCCGCCTGACGGCGGGGGCATCTACGGACCCGGCGAGACGCTGACGTATGCGGCCCAGCGCCTGCTGACCCGCCACTCCAAGGCGCGCGAGTTTCCGCGCTCCATGATCTCGGAAAAGCCCTTCGGCAACGAGCTCGCGCCCGCTACCGAGGAGTTCAAGAAGCACCAGGCGGCCGGCTTCAAGGACTGGACCCTTTCGGTCGGCGGGATGGTGGCTCATCCGACTACCTTTTCCCTCGCCGACCTGCACAGCCTGCCCATCAGGAGCCAGATCACCGAGGTGGTGTGCGAGGAGGGCTGGTCGTACGTTGCGGAGTGGATCGGTACGCCGCTGTCGCATGTTCTCGACGCGGTCGGCCCTGCGCCGCAGGCTCGGTTCGTGGTTTACAACTCCATCGAGAAGGACTGGTGGGAGAGCATCGACATGGCGGATGCCGCCCATCCCCAGACATTCCTGACGATGGGGATGAACAACGGCGATCTGCCGGTGCGTTTTGGCGGGCCGCTGCGGTTGCGGGTGCCGCGGCAGCTGGGGTACAAAAGCGTGAAGTTTATTACGCACCTGACCGTGACCGACTCGATGAAGAAGTTCGGCAAGGGGCTCGGTTCGGCGTCACCGGAAGCGGGCTACGCCTGGTATGCCGGGATTTGAGCCTGGGCGCGCACACCCAAGAATAAAAACGGCCATCTCTTGCCCTTTCATGGGGTTAGACCACGGTTACACGTTGAATGTGATTTGGAACACAGTTGAGAGACAGTGAAAAGGTGAAAAGTGAAAAAGTGAAATGGGCGAAGGAATGGCGAATAACGGACCCTAAGTGTGTGGTTAATTGTTACTACGATTGTAGTAAATAGGCCTAAAGACTCTTCATTAGCCGATTTCGGGGCCGGGCCGAAGGAGGCTGCGGGGATGCCGCGATCCCGCCTCTTCTCTGGAATCAGCCATTTCCCGCTGCGATCGTGGCGGTTAAGAGATGCCGCGGGAGAGGCATCGGACGGGTTTGCGCGTCCCGCCAATTTTTTGGGAACAAGGTGCGTCAGATCTTTTCGCGTCCACCGCGGAGACGAAACTCCTCTGCAACTTCAGCAAAACCTTTTTCAAGCGCAATCGCCAACGGTGTTTTTCCGAAGCCGTCGAGGGCATTTGGATTGGTGGCGCCGTTTTGGAAGAGCCACCGGGTCATGGGCAGATGGCCATCGCGCGCGGCGGCGCTAAGAGCCTGGTTGAAATCCTTTGCGTTTGCGGGGAGCAGCGCCTTCAAGGCGTCCGCCATGATGAGGTCGCCACCGATGGCCGCGTGGTAGAGCATGGTGTAGCCATGCGGGCCCTTACAGGTTGCGACCGCCGGGTCGGCCGCCAGCAGGGCAAGCACGACGTCTCGTTGGCCGAGCATGGCGGCACAAAATGAATCGATGCGCGCTCCCTGCGAAAGGAGATAACGCGCAATCTCGCGATGGCCGGTATGCGAAGCTCCTCCCAGGGCGGTCTCCCATTCCCCGCCATCGCCCTTCCCCCAGTCCCAGGAGGAATGGATGAGCATGGGATCGAGTGCAAGGAGTTCCTTGACCCTGTCGAGATTGTTGTGACCGGCGCGCACGAAATCCAACACCATGTTGAGATCCTGGCGGGCGCCGCGCGCAGGCTCCGCAGCAGGTTTAGGCGTTTCGGCGGCGGTGCTCCCGGAAGATGTTTGCGATGGGGCCGGATTCTGGGCCGCCAGGGCTTCCGTCCAGAACAGGCCCAACGGCGCTGCCATCAGCAGATCACGACGCGAGACTCCACGATCCATGGTTGCTCTCCCCTTCCGGCCGCGATGGGCCGTTCGGTTGTTTGCCGGTTGTTTGTTCAGGGGGGATCGTAACCGAGATTGGACGGGCGGCAAGAAAGAAACGAATGAAGAAAATGTGAGGCGTTAACAAGTCCTGCTTCAGTTACTTAGGCGGGGAGATGAGGCGGCGGGGACGGCGGAGATGTACGGAGAGAAACGGGCTGCGATCTGGCCGGCAAGGTTGGATTGGGCCTGCAACGAATCGTCGGGCGAACATTTGAGTTCGGTGACGGCCAGGTGCGTCTGCTCAGGAAGATGGATCAGGTGGGCGAGAACAAAGTAGCCTGAGGAGTCTCGTCTGACCTGGGCGAGGACTACGTAGCTGGCATTCAACGACGACCCGATGGCCAGGAGGTCGCGCTTGTCGCGCGGGACGCGCAAGATGGCGGCGTTGCCGATGACGCCGTAGCGGCCGTCACCGGCGATGGTGAGCTTGGCGGTAACCGAGTCGGCGAGGCCGTCTGCGAAGAGATCGAAGCCGGGGCTTCCGGTTTCGTTGTCAAAGCGCGCCACTGCCACGCGAGGGGTTTGCGACGGCGACGCGGTGGAGCGTTTGAGAAGCCCGGTTGACAGTCCCCAGAGAATGAAGCTGCCGATGGCGAACAAGAGAGCTGCAAGGCCGAGCAGACGAAGCGCCATGTGGCGCGGTACGTTCCGGGGCTGATGAGCCGGCGGCGGGACCTGGCTGGGCTGGGTGAGGGGCGGTTCATTGCCGGGCTGAGCATCGCCGATTGCGGCAACGGGAGCAATGAATTGATAGCCGCGCTTGGGGATGGTTCGGACGAAGACGGGCGAATCTGGCGAGTCTCCGAGAGCCGCGCGGATTTGAGCGATGCAGTAGTTCAAGCCCCGGTCGAAGTCGACAAAGGTGTCCTGGCCCCATACCGCGTGTTTGAGGTCAGCGCGCGTCACCACCTGGCCGGCGCGGATGAGCAGCAAGCCGAGCACCTGGGCCGGTTGCGCCTGCAAGCGCAGCAATGCTCCATGTCGAAAGAGTTCGCCCGAGGCTGGGTGATACTCAAAGATCCCAAACCGCAAACGCTGCGCGCTGCCCATACAGAGCTACAAATCTAACGAAGTTCCGGAGAAATGTATAACCCGGTTTCAGGGGTCAGTTCATATCGACTGTGTCGCCGTCGTCGAGTCCGATTTTGCGAATGGTAAGGGAGTTGCGGGGAGTATAGGAGATGTCGCCCTCGCCGCTGATGCCGGGCGCAATCTGGACGGTTCTGGTTTCGTCTTCCTTCAGGTCGCACTCCAGAAGTGTTTTGCCGCTGATGTTGTCGACGACCTTGAAGAAGTGGCGTTCGTGCATGTCGTTGTGCAAAGAAATGGAGAGGGTATCCGGCATGAATTGATCCTCGCGATGGGGATTGAGCCCAAATCGTCAGTAGCCGCATCGTGTCACAGGCCCGGGCGGCTGGCAAATACTCGCGATTTCGCGCCGGCGGTTCTCAACTTCAGGTGAGGTTCGTGGAATCCCACCCTAGGCGCAAAAAAACAACGACGCGCTTAGGATGGGGCACCGTGGTTCTTCCCCTGGTGTCTTGCGGAGGGGAGAAAGAACAAGGGCAAGAACAAGAACAACTGCGGATCCCTCCCCGCGATGCGGGCTGCGGAATGACACCTCTTTGGGGATGAGAGCCAGGATGGGGCGTCCGCACTTTACTTGAGGTCGCGGGCTAACAGGCGATGGAAGAGATGCTCGCCGGCTTCGCGCTTTACGGAGAGGCGGCCGGCAGCGTAGCCGCGGGAGCCAAGGCCCTTCTGCACGGACTCGCAGATGGCCACGTCTTCTTCCTGCACCTTGTCGCTGGTGGCGACACTGGCGTTGTTTTGCTCTTCGCGCGCGGGGGAGAGATCAGAGAAGTAGAAGTCGAAGAGGACGCGGCAGCGGCCGGGAGCGAGGGGCAGGACGAGGTTGGTGTCCATGACGCCCTCGTAGATGTTGATCATGAAGTTGGGGTAGATCCAGAAGTACCGTGCGCGATCGCCTTTGCGGGTGGCGGAGACCTGCGCGTCTTCATCTGACGCGACCATGGGGCTGGATTGCAGGCAATGGTGGCGGCCGTTTTCGATGGTGTAGTGGGTGTAGTCGAGGACACTGTTGAGGCCTTTGTGCAGGTGGGGCACATGGTAGCCGCCGTCGAGGTAGTTGTCGACGTAGACCTTCCAGTTGCAGTTGAGGGTGTAGTCGCGGCGGGAGTGGAAGTGGAGTTTGGCGAGGCCGAGGGGAGATACGAGAGAGATGAGGTCGTGGCCGAGGAAGTGCGGTAGGGGCTCGGGGTGGGGTGAGAGATTCACGAAGACGAAGTTTTCCCAGGCGCCGATGGCGACAGGGACGAGACCGTTGGCGGACTGGTCGAAGTTGCAGACGCCGGCGAACTCGGGCATGCCTTTGAGGCTGCCGTCGAGGGCGTAGTTCCATCCGTGATAGGGACAGCGAAAAGACTGGGCGTGTCCGCAAGGCGCGGTGGCTACGGCTGCGGCGTGATGGCGGCAGACATTGAAGAAGGCGCGCAGTGTGCCGTCGGCGCCACGCGCGGCGAGGATGGGCTCGCCGGCAAAGTCGGCGGTGACGTAATCGCCGAGGTGGACGAGCTGGTCAGTGCGCGCGATGGCCTGCCAGTTTCCGCCGAAGACGCGCTGCTGCTCCAATGTTTCGAACGAGGGATCGAGGTACCAGGGAGCGGGGATGGTGTGCGCGGCGTTGAGGGGGGCGGATTCGTCGTAGAGAGCCAGGATAGAGGCCAGCTTGTTGTCCATGATGATTTTCCTGGGGAGCGAAGGACTATTCGGAACCATTGTCGGGGATGGAGGCGGGGGCGGCAACGGCCAAGGGCGCGCCGGTTGTGCGTGACTGCCTGCGCTTTCCCCTGACATAGAGGGCCGAGCCGCCGGCGAGAACGAGGATGGTCATGCCGATAATTTTGACAACAGCCAGGGGCTTGTTGGGCTCGTCTTCTGCAGGCAGCACGGAGAGGCAGATGGTGAGGGCGGTGGTGAGAAGTCCGAGAACTGCGAGGGGAATGGCGACGCGCTTGCCGCCGGGAACGCGGATGACATTGGGGCCGGCGGGCTGCGACTGCGCAGCGATCATGGCGGCAAAGAGATAGAGGTAGGGAATGAAGTAAGTGATGATGCTCATGCTGACGAGCACGTCGTAGGCGCCTTTGACGGTGGTGGCGATCTGGGCGATGACGGCGAAGAGCATGCCGGCGAGGCCGTAGAGGAGAACCGCGACGTAAGGCGTGTTCCAGCGGGGATGAATGCGGGCGAAGGCGGCGGGCAGATAGTGATCGATGCCAGCGACAAAGGGCAGCCGCGAGCAGGAGGCAAGGTAGGCGCCGGCCGCGCCCAGGCAACTGAGCGTGACCAAGAGGGCGATGCCAGCCACCATCCAGCTAACGCCGAGCTGATGACACATTTCCGCGATGGCGGTCATGAACCCGCCGAGGCCACTGATCTCGCTGCTGGGCATGGCAATGAGCATCGCGATGGTGCCGAGGACATAGCCCAAGGTGATGACAATGCCGGCGAGGACCAGGGCACGGGGAACGGTGCGGCGGGTGTTCCTGATCTCCGCACCCATGAAGGAAGCGCTTTCAACGCCGCCGAAAGCGAAGAAGATGGTGGACCAGAAGATGGCGTTTTTGATGTCGGCGTGGGGCAGCATGGCGCTGGCCGTAAAACGGGTAGCGCTGCCGGCGCGCAGCCAGAAGATGATTCCAAGAACGACGAGGAACAGAACGGGCAGCAGATTGGCCATGGCGCCGGCGTTGGTGAGACCTTTGCCCGCGCGCACGCCGCGGACATTGAGGAGCGTGATTCCACCCAGCGCAACCAGGGAGAAGAAGAGGAAGTAGCTGCTCTCATTGCGCAGAGCGAGAGGAACGCCGTGGGCACCACCGAGGAAGAGCGAACTGCCGGCGGCGAAGTAGAGCACCGCGGGAAAGTAGGGCAGGTTGCTCATGGCGTATGTCCAGGCGGAGATGAAACCAGCGAAGTCTCCGAAGGTGGCCTTGGACCAGACGTAGAGGCCGCCTTCCTGGGGATAGCGCGAGGAGAGCTCGAGAACGCTGGCGGCGAGCGGAAGGAAGAAGCCGATCCAGGCGAAGATCCAGACGAGGAGGGAGCTTGGACCGGAGGCGGCGGCGGTGGCGATCCAGCGCAGGCTGAGGCCGCTCACCACGTAGAAGAAGGTGAGATCGAGCAGGCCGATCTCGCGTTTCAATCCGGATTGGCGGCGGGGGTCGCCTGTATTCTCGGGTCCCAAGGATGCGCCTTCCCTGCTTCGAGGAGTTTGAGTCAGTGACCAACGAGGCTGAGCGAATGTTGTTCAAGGATACTCCGGGCTGTGAAGGCGGGAGATCGATGAGGATTGGTTATCAGGCTGGCGCGGGGTGGCGATCAGGCGGGGCCGGAGAAGTGCACCGGCGGTATGATCAGGGGTATTGCATTGAGAGGATTGCGCCTGAGGGTTGGGCGATTGCGCCGCGATGGCATTTCAGCCTGGTGAGAGAGTCGGGGATTACGAAGTTGTGACCCACCTGGGCGCGGGCGGTCTGGGGGCGGTCTACGAGGTGCGGCATGCGATTTCAAATCGCCACGAGGCGATGAAGATCCTGTTGCCGGACCAGACGGACGCGCCGGAGATGGTGGAGCGGTTCCGGCGCGAAGTGCAGACGCTGGCCACGCTGGAGCATCCCAACATCGCGCAGCTGCGCACGGCTTTTTATCACCAGGGACAACTGGCGATGGTGATGGAGCTGATCCGGGGCGAGACGCTCAAGGATCTGCGGCTGAGGGCGCCGATCACGCTGAGCCAGGCGCTGAACTACATGGGCCAGGTGCTGGAGGCGCTGGTGTACGCGCACGGGCTGGGGGTCGTGCATCGCGACATCAAGCCGTCGAACATCATGATCACGGCGTCAGGGGCGGTGAAGCTCGTGGATTTCGGGATCGCGCTGACGGACAAGTCGACGGAGCTGACGCGCGCGGGATACCTGCTGGGGTCAGTGAACTACATGTCGCCGGAGCAGATTGGCGGGATGAAGGCCAATGCGGCGTCGGATCAATACGCGGTGGGCGTGACGCTGTACGAGCTGCTGACGGGACTGCTGCCGATTACGGGCGCGAACAACTACGAGATCATGATGGCGCATGTGAACACGGCGCCGGTGGCGGCACATTTGATTGCGCCGATGGTGCCTCAGGAGGTTTCGCGGGCGGTGATGCGGGCGCTCGAGAAGGATCCGGGGCGGCGGTTCGCGCAAGCCGGCGAGTTTTTGGCGGCGCTGAAGATGGATGGGGGACGGAGCGCGGTGGCGGCGGCACACACCACGGCGCTTCCGGCGGCGTCTTCCGCGGCGATCCGGCCGGCGACGGCATTGATGGGGAGCAAGCCGCATTCGTCGAGCGGCCTCGAAAGCCTGGCGCTGGAAGACGTGGTGCGCAAGCTGGCCAACTACATTGGGCCGGTGGCGAAGATCGTGGTGAAGAAGCTGGCCGCGCAGTCTGAGGACCTGGACTTTATCTATCGCGAGGCGGCCAAGCATATCCAGGGAGAAGCGGACCGGGCGGCTTTTTTGAGGGCACGGAAGTAGTCAACAGAGGGCACCTTGACAGGTAAGTGGGCGGACCCTATTCTGCTTTCGCTTCTATATCTCTCCGAACCGCTCTAGAAGCATTGATCCCTCCAGGTCAAGAATCGATGTGAACCTGGCGGCGTTTTGTGCGCGGGTCTCTTTCCCCTTTTTCGATCCCGTTGTGACTAATCAATCGGAAAACTGAATCCCGGAGGCCGAAAATGGAGCACTCAGGAATTGGCGTTCGCAAGAACGACAGGGGAGCTTGTGCATCGGGTCTGATGGCCCTTGGCAAGCTTGGAACCATGGCTGCAATCGGCGCGCTGGCCTGCACCGTGATTTGCGGAACAGCATGGGCGCAGGAGACGGATGGATCGCAGACGTCGCCCAATCGCGCATATCCTGTGCGACTGCGACACGGTGTGGACAGGGACGATCAAGGAGAACATCGAAGGATCAGGAACGGGTCGCCGATCGTACCGGGACCGGCGGGCGCACAGCTGACGTATTACGGCGGCCCCGTGGTATCGAGCATCAAGGTTGTGGTGGTGTACTACGGGAACGGCTCTTACCTGCCGCAACTCAGCAGCGGGTTGCCGAGCTTTTTTACGGCCATCACCAACGGCAGCTACATGGACATGCTGAGCGAGTACAGCACGCAAGGTGTGAGCGGCGGGGGCACGACAGGAAATGAGCTGATTGGGCGGGGCGGAACGAATGCCTTCCTGGGGAGCTTCATCATCACGCCCAGCGCGGCCAATGATGGGTCAACGATTGACGATAGCCAGATCCAGGCGGAGCTGCAGGCGCAGATCAACGGGAGCCACCTGCCGGCTCCGAACTACGACGCCAACGGAGATGCCGACACGCTCTATATGATCTACTTCCCGCCGGGGAAGACGATCACGCAGGGCGGTTCTTCGAGCTGCGTGTCGGGCGGGTTCTGCGCATACCACGGAACCATTGCCGTGGGGAACAGAAACCTTCTCTACGGAGTGCAGCCGGACATGCAGCAGGGCAGCGGCTGCTTTACGGGTTGCGGCAACTCCACGGTATTCAATAACTACACCTCGGTTTCGAGTCACGAATTCTCGGAGACGATCACGGACGCCGCTGTGGGACTGGCGACCACCCTCTCCCCTCCCCTGGCCTGGTATGACAACACCAATGGGGAGATCGGCGATATCTGCAACGGCATTCAGGGTTCCGCGGACGGATTCACGGTGCAGGCCGAATGGTCAAATCTGCAGAACGGCTGCGCGGTTGGACCGGTGACCTTCACGCTGACGACGCCGTCGAGCGTGGGCTCTGGCTCCTCGTTCAACGTAACGGTGCAGACCAAGAACAGCGCCGGGGCGAACCTGAGCTCGTATCGCGGGACGATTCAGTTCAGCAGCACGGACGGGTCGGCGACGCTGCCGGGGAATTACACCTTTACCGCGGCTGATGCGGGGGCGCACACCTTCACGGGCGTGGTGCTACGCACCAGCGGGAGCCAGACGATCAGCGCAACCGGAACAGTGAACGTGGGATTCCGGGGTACGAGTGCGGCGATTTCCGTGGGGACGGTCTCCGGGAACGATTTCAGCATATCGGCCTCACCGAGCAGCGTTAGCGTCGTTCAAGGCGCTTCGGGAACGAGCGCGATTTCGACCGCCGTGACTTCAGGCAGCGCGGGCACGGTTGCCTTGTCCGTTTCGGGCGCGCCGAGCGGCGTGACGGCCACGCTGAATCCAACCAGCGTGACGGCGGGCGGGAGCTCAACGTTGACGATGACCGTGAGCAGCACAGCGGCGGCCGGGACCTACACCCTGACGGTGACTGGCACCGAGGGAGCAGCGAGCCATGCCGCGACCGTTGCGCTGACGGTCACCTCGAGTGGCGGAGGCGGAGGCGGCATTACGAATGGCGGATTTGAGAGCGGATTGTCCGGCTGGACCACGTCTGGCGCTTCCGTGACGGCCGTAACGAGCGGCTGCCATAGCGGCTCGGGTTGCGCCCGGGTGGGCAGCACATCGCCCACCAACGGAGACAGCAGCCTAACTCAGACGTTCACGGCGCCTTCGAATGCGACGGGAATCTCGCTCTGGTACAAGATGACCTGCCCCGATACGCTCACCTACGACTGGGCAGTTGTGACACTCAGGGACAACACCACCGGAACCACGGCGACGCTGTTGCCCAAGATCTGCACCACCAATGCATGGACGAACGTGACGGGCAGCATGACGGCCAGCCACAGCTATACGCTGACGCTGACGAGTCACGACGACAATTACCCCGCTGATCCCACCTACACGCTCTACGATGACGTGACGATCACCACAGGCACGATCTCCAGCGGCATCGTGAACGGCGGCTTCGAAACCGGTACGAGCGCCGGTTGGACGATCTCCGGAGCATCGGAGGCCATCGTCGCCAGCGGCTGCCACGGCGGCACGTATTGCGGGCGCGCGGGAAGCACAGTACCAACGAACGGCGACAGCTCCTTCTCCCAGACGTTCATCGTGCCAGCGGGCAAGACGCAGTTGAGCGTTTGGTACAAGATGACCTGCCCGGATACGGTGACATACGACTGGGCGACCATCACCCTCCACAACAATTCGACCGGCACCACGGCGACGGTTCTCGGCAGAGTCTGCACAACCAACGCCGCGTGGACCAACGTGACTGCGGGGGTAAGCGCGGGAACCAGCTACACGCTCACGCTCACCAGCCACGACGACAACTACGCTGCCGATCCAACCTTCACGCTGTTCGATGATGCAGCGCTGAACTAGGCGCGGGAGATCGGCATAGGGGGGAGAGTTCCCTCTCCACCCCTGCCACACCACCGGACAAGCGGGTCAGAATCCGGCGGATCGAGAAGT
>Ga0210408_10005238_pt1 | contig 11417 bp, 11 predicted proteins | sample IncBWH4MmetaG_FD_155471 | JGI IMG/M metagenome (GOLD analysis project Ga0210408, IMG submission 155471) | Forest soil microbial communities from Barre Woods Harvard Forest LTER site, Petersham, Massachusetts, United States - Inc-BW-H-4-M | ecosystem: Environmental > Terrestrial > Soil >... | reverse complement strand
GAGAACACGCGCTCTTTTGCTCGCGTCGCCTCCTCGTCGCGGCGGATGCCGGCGATCAGACCATCGAAGCCGAATTTGGCGAGGGCGAGCTTGAGCCCCTCGGTCTTGCGCGCGGCCGAGCGCGCCGCCGGCGGCAGGGTCGGGTCGACGGCGTCGATCGACGGGCAGGGCTCGACGCGCAGATCAAGCTCCCATTCCTTGCCGTAGCGATCGCGGAACGCATACATCTCCGGAAATTTCTTGCCGGTGTCGACGTGCAGGGCGGGGAACGGCACGCGGCCGAAGAAGGCCTTGCGCGCCAGCCAGATCATCACGTTGGAGTCTTTGCCGAGCGACCATAGCAGCGCCAGCTTCTTCAGCCGCGCGAACGCTTCCCGCAGGATGTAAATGCTTTGTGCTTCCAGCGCGTCCAGATGATCCATGGTTTGAACCATCGACGGCGCATCGCTGCGTCCATGAAGCGGAATTTGTTGGATGGCGTTGCCGTTTGCCGGGGGCGCCCACCGCAACCGGTCATGAGCGGATTCGTTGTTGAGAAGATGCATCTCGCGGCCCTTGGCGTCTGGAGGCGAAAATTCTATAGTTGCACTGCAGTAGAGAAGAAATAATTTTCTCTTTGCGGGCGTCAGACGAGACATATATAGAAAATAATTCCAGTCAACCCCCGATGCGGGGAAGCGAGTACCGCATGCGCTACCTGCCGATTTTCCTCGATCTGCAAACCGGCCCGGTGCTGCTCGTCGGGGCAGGCGAACTGGTGCGGGCGAAGTTGCGTCTGCTCACCGCGGCCGGGGCGCGCATCCGCTGGTACGCCACGTCAGGCGATCACGACATCAGCGGGCTTGATCCTGCCGATGCGGAGCGAATTCAGTTTGCGCAAGGCGATCCGCTGACCGTCGATCTCACCGGCGTTGTCGCCATTTTCTGCGCGGGCGCTGGCGATATCGGTGTGGCGATGTCGGTGCGAGCCAAGTCAGTCGGTCTGCCCGTCAACGTGATGGATGATCTTGAGCATTCGACCTTCATCTTTCCCGCGATCGTCGATCGCGGCGAGGTGGTGGTTGCGGTCGGCACCGGCGGTGCCTCGCCGGTCGTTGCGCGCCGCGTGCGCGAGCGCATCGAGGCGATGTTGCCCGCTAGGGTCGGCGATCTCGCTACTTTCATCGCGCGCTTCCGCAAATCAATCCACGGCCGCATTCCCGAGATGGCGCTGCGCCGACGGTTTTGGGAGCGCGTGGTCGATGGTCCGATCGGCGCGCTGGTGCTTGACGGGCGCAAGGACGAGGCTGAAGCGGCGCTGAACGACATCGCTGATCCTTCCGCCTTCGCCGGCGCGCAGGCCTCGGGCGAGATTCAAGGCCATGTGACGCTGGTCGGCGCCGGTCCGGGCGATCCCGATCTGTTGACGATCAAGGCGCTGCGCGCGCTGCAGGACGCCGACGTCGTGTTCTACGACGAGCTGGTGTCCTCAGAAATTCTCGACCGCATCCGCCGCGATGCCGCGCGCGTGCCGGTCGGCCGCCGGGTCGGCAAGCCCGGCATCGGGCAGCACGTGATCAACAGGCTGATGATTGAGGCTGCCAAATCCGGCCAGCGCGCGGTGCGGCTGAAGGGCGGCGATCCCTTCGTGTTCGGACGCGGCGGCGAGGAGATCGAGGCGCTGCGCAAAGCGAACGTCGCCTATTCGGTGGTGCCGGGCATCACCGCTGGCCTTGGCGGCGCCGCGCAATTCGAGGTGCCGCTCACCTACCGTCACGAAGCACTGCGCATCACCTTCCTCACCGCGCACCGGGCAAAGGACGCCGAAGCCGTCGACTGGTCTACCCTCACCGACACCAGGATGACGGTCGTCGTCTATATGGGCATGACTGCGGCACCCTCGGTCCGATCCGGACTGCTGGCCGCGGGCCGCTCGCCGCAGACCCCGGTCGGCGTGTTCGCGCGGGTAACGCGGCCGGACGCGCGAGCCGCCGTGGGCACGCTCGAAAACCTGCCGGACCTGGTTGAGAAGATCGATGGCGGTCCGGCCATCCTCATCATCGGCGACGTGGTCGCGCATTCCGCGCCCTGGCGCGATCAGAACCTCAATCAAATCATCTCGAAAATTCTGGAAGCCGCCGCATGACCTCTCCGCTCGAACAGAAGAAGATCAAGATTACCGGTCCCTCCGTGGTGACGGCCAACCGCACCTGGGACGGCATCGTGGTCTACCGCACGGTCGCGCAGGGCTGGTCTGCGGAGCTTGCGGATGCCGCGATCGTTCGTACCTCCGATGACGCCCGCACGCTGCTTGCCGAATCCGTCGCCGACGACGTCGGCGCGGTCGGCGCCTATATCGCGCCGGTCGAAGTCGAGGACGGCGGCGAAATCAGACCGGGCAATCTGCGCGAACAAATCCGCTCGGCCGGGGTCACCATCGGCCTTCCGGTACAGGCTTAAGAGGCGTCTGTCATGTACGCATATGACGAACTCGATCGCACGCTGATCCACGAGCGCGTCTCGGAATTTCGCGATCAGGTCAAGCGCCGCCTGTCCGGCGAGCTCACCGAGGACGAATTCAAGATGCTTCGCTTGCAGAATGGCGTCTATCTGCAACTGCACGCCTATATGTTTCGCGTCGCGATCCCCTATGGCACGCTGTCGTCGAGGCAATTGCGCCAGCTCGCGCATGTCGCGCGCCGCTATGACCGCGGCTACGGCCACTTCACCACCCGGCAAAACATCCAGTTCAACTGGATCAAGCTTGCCGAGTTGCCGGACGCGCTGGCAGATCTCGCCGAAGTCGGCATTCACGCCATGCAGACCTCCGGCAACAACACCCGCAACGTGACCTCGGACCAGTGGGCCGGCGTGGCGCCGGGCGAGATCGAAGACCCGCGCATCTGGTCGGAAATCTTGCGGCAATACACCACCCTGCATCCGGAATTCTCGTTCCTGCCGCGCAAGTTCAAATTCGCGATCACCGCCTCAGCCCACGATCGCGCGGCGATCAAGGTTCACGACATCGGCCTGCGCCTGCACAGGAACGAGCAAGGCGAGACCGGATTCGAGGTGCTGGTCGGGGGCGGGCTCGGCCGCACGCCGTTCATCGGCAAGTCGATCCGCCCCTTCGTCCATGGCCGCGATCTGTTGAGCTATGTCGAGGCGATCATGCGCGTGTATAACCAGTACGGACGCCGCGACAACATCTACAAGGCGCGCATCAAGATCCTGGTGCACGAGCTCGGCATCGAGCGGTTCGCCCAGGAGGTCGAGGAGGAGTGGCAGCAGATCCGTGACGGCGCGCTGAAGCTCGATGACGCCGTGGTCGAGGAAATCCGCTCGCGCTTCACCTATCCGGCCTATGAGAAGCTTGCGCACATGCCGGACGAACTGCGGAAGGCGGCGCATGATCCGCATTTCGAGGCCTGGCGCCGAAATTCGGTGTTCCCGCACAAGGTGACGGGTTATGCGATCGTGACGCTGTCGCTAAAGCCGGTCGGCGGACCGCCGGGTGATGCCACCGCCGACCAGATGGATGCGCTCGCCGATCTCGCCGACAAATATTCCTTTGGCGAAATCCGCGTCGGCCATGAGCAGAATCTGGCCCTGCCGCATGTCGCGCGGCGCGACCTGCCGGTGCTGTGGAAGGCGCTGGACAAGATCGGTCTCGCCACGCCGAACGTCAATCTGGTGTCCGACATCATCGCCTGCCCGGGGCTGGATTATTGCTCGCTGGCGAACGCGCGCTCGATCCCGATCGCGCAGGAACTGACGCGGCGCTTCGCCAATCACGACACCGCCAATCTGATCGGGCGGCTGCACATCAACATCTCCGGCTGCATCAATGCCTGTGGTCACCATCACGTCGGCCATATCGGCATTTTGGGCGTCGAGAAGAACGGCGAGGAATTTTACCAGATCACGATCGGCGGCCGCGCCGACGAGAACGCCGAGGTCGGCACCCTGATCGGGCCGGCGGTGCCCTATGCCGAGGTCGCGGACGTGATCGAGGACATCGTCGAAGCTTATCTTGCGCTGCGCGCCCGTCCCGACGAGCTGTTCGTCGATACGGTGAAGCGGCTCGGCGTCGAACCCTTCAGGGAGCGGGTTTATGCCACTCGTTAGAGACGGAAAAATCACCGACGATGCTTTCGTCCTTGTCGCGGACGATGCGCCGCTGCCGGACGATGGTGCGATCCTGATTTCGGCCAAGCGGTTCCTCGAAGACCCCGAGGCGATCGCGCGTCGGCTGGGCAAGACCGGCGTGGTCTGGCCGAACAACCGCGACGTCGACGACCTCGTGCCTTATCTCGACCGGCTTGCCGTGGTGGCGCTGGTGTTCCCGACCTTCCGCGACGGCCGCGCCTATAGCCAGGCGCGGTTGTTGCGCGAACGCTTTCTCTATCGCGGCGAGTTGCGCGCCACGGGTCAGGTGCTGCGCGACCAGTTCGTGTTCATGCTGCGCGCCGGCTTCGATGCCTTCGAGGTCAAGAAGCTGGCCGATGCCGAAGTCTTTGCCCAGACCACAAGCCGCTACTCGGTGTTTTACCAGCCAACCGGCGATGGCCGCGTCACGGCGCTGAACCGGCGGATGCAGCTTCGTCATTCCGAAAGTGCCGGCCTATGAACGCCCTCGCGCATCAAATATCCGCCCAACCGGCGAATGGCTTGCCCGCGGCAGCCGAGCTTGATCACGCGTTGCGAAACGCTTCGCCTTCGGAAGTGATTGCGACCGCGCTAAAAATCGTCGGCCGCGAGAGGCTCGCGCTGGTCTCATCGTTCGGTACGGAATCGGCGGCGCTGCTCAAGGTGATGGCGGACGTCGATCCCAAAATCCCCGTGATCTTCCTCGACACCGGCTGGCTGTTTGAGGAGACGCTTGCCTATCGTGACACACTGATTGCCGCCCTTGCCTTGAGCGATGTCCGCTCAATCAAGCCCCTGGAAGAGGATTTGTCGCGCCAGGATCCGGACCGTGAATTGTGGTTTAGCGATCCCGACGCCTGCTGCCGCATCCGAAAAGTCGAGCCGTTGGCGCGGGCGCTAAAGCCATTTTCCGCCTGGATCAACGGACGCAAGCGTTTTCAGGGCGGCCTTCGTGCGGAGATTCCGGTCGTCGAGGAGGATGGCGTCAGATTGAAATTCAATCCATTCGCCAATGTGTCGCGCGAGGAGATTGAGGCGATCTACAGGGATGCCAAACTGCCGCAGCATCCACTTGTCGCATCGGGTTATCGGTCGGTTGGATGTATGCCTTGTAGCAGCCGGACTGCTGTGGATGAAGACGCGCGTGCCGGCCGCTGGCGCGGCCGGGCCAAGACAGAATGCGGCATCCATACGATGAAGACTTCGTAGCACAATGCCGCTGCTGCCCCTGTAACAACGAAATGCGGTTTCGTTGACTTAAGCGCGATTGATCCCGAGTTATATCCGCGCGCCGCGACGTCGATGTTTGCCGTCAAGGCAAAGGGAGATTGAGATGATCCGTCGTCTTCTGTCCGTCGCTGCGGGACTGTTGTTGTGGGCAGGTTCGTCGCTAGCCGCCGACGTGACCTTGCTCAACGTTTCATACGACCCGACGCGCGAGCTCTATGTCGATTTCAACAAGGCGTTCGCCGCGGCGTACCAGAAGGAAACCGGCAAGAGCGTCGAGATCAAGCAGTCGCATGGCGGCTCCGGCTCGCAGGCACGCGCCGTCATCGACGGCCTGCGGGCCGACGTGGTCACGCTCGCGCTGGCCTATGACATCGACGCCATTGCCTCGAAGGGTCTGATCGCCGCTGACTGGCAGAAGCGCCTGCCGCTCAATGCCTCACCCTATACCTCGACCATCGTGTTCCTGGTGCGCAAGGGAAACCCGAAGGCCATCAAGGATTGGGACGATCTGATCAAACCCGGCGTCAGCGTCATCACGCCCAATCCGAAGACCTCCGGCGGTGCGCGATGGAACTATCTGGCCGCGTGGGGCTACGCCGAGAGGAAATCCGGCTCGGCTGAGAAAGCCAAGCAATTCGTCACCGACCTCTACAAGAACGTGCCGGTGCTCGATACCGGTGCGCGTGGTTCGACGATTACCTTTGTCGAGCGCGGCGTCGGCGACGTGCTGCTCGCCTGGGAGAACGAGGCGTTTCTCGCGCAACGCGAGTTCGGCAAGGACAAGTTCGAGATCGTCTCGCCGCCATTATCGATTCTCGCGGAGCCGCCGCTCGCCGTCGTCGATACCGTTGCCGATAAAAAGGGCACGCGCGCCGCCGCCGAGGCATATCTCCGGTATTGGTATACAAAGGAAGGTCAGGAAATTGCCGCACGCAGTTCCTATCGTCCGCGCGATCCGGAGATTGCGAAGGAATACGAGAACTCGTTCGCCAAGGTCGAATTGTTCACGATCGACGAGATGTTCGGCGGCTGGGCCAAGGCGCAGAAAGAACATTTCGGCGAGGGTGGCATCTTCGATCAGATCTACGGGAACTGATCCGGCTGGGGGCTTTGTGAGCGCGAGACGACGCAGCACGTTGCCGGGGTTCGGTCTCGCTATGGGACTGACCCTGACTTGGCTCTCCATCATCGTCCTGATTCCGCTGGCCGGCCTGTTCCTCAAGACGTTCGAACTTGGCCCCGATCAGTTCTGGGACATTCTCTTAAGCCGCCGCACGCTGAACGCGCTCAAAATTTCGTTCGGCCTCGCCTTTGCCGCCGCCCTCGTCAATCTGGTGATGGGGACAATCATCGTCTGGGCGCTGGTGCGATACCGCTTTCCAGGCCGGCGGCTGTTCGATGCCATCGTCGATATTCCCTTTGCGCTGCCGACCGCGGTCGCCGGCGTCGCGCTGACCGCGCTGTTTGCGGAAAAAGGCTGGCTCGGCGCGCCGCTTGCGGCGCTCGGAATCAAGGTGGCGTTCACGCCGGTCGGCATTTTCATCGCCATGATCTTCATCGGCATTCCCTTTGTGGTGCGCACGGTGCAGCCGGTGCTGATCGACCTTGACCCCGAGATCGAGGAAGCGGCTGCGAGCTTGGGTGCCAACCGCTGGCACACGGTGTCCAAGGTGATCCTGCCGAGCCTGATCCCGGCGCTACTGACCGGGCTTGCGCTGGCCTTCGCGCGCGCGGTCGGTGAATACGGCTCGGTGATCTTCATCGCCGGCAATCTGCCGAACGTCTCCGAAATCGCACCGCTCCTGATCGTGATCCGCCTGTCGGAATTCCGCTATGCCGATGCCACCGCGATCGCGGTCGTCATGTTGGTGGCATCGTTCCTGATCATCTTTGTCGTCAACCGGCTGCAGCGTTTCGCGCAGACGCGCATTCCAGCACACTAGGGCGAAGGCGATGACGATGGAATTGCAGCAATCGCTATCCTTCGCGCCTCCCGCGGAGAACACGAGCGTGCGCGCATTCGAGGCGGCGGATGACGTGCGGTCCGAACCGCGGGTGGTGCGGATCACCATCATCGCGATTGCAATCGTCTTTCTAAGCGTCTTTGTGGTGTTGCCTTTGGTCGTGGTGTTTGCGCAGGCGTTTTCCAAAGGGGTGGGCGCTTATTTCTCGGCGCTGTCCGATCCGGAGGCACTGTCGGCGATCAGGCTGACGCTATTGGTGGCCGCGATCTCCGTCAGCCTCAATCTGGTGTTCGGCGTGATTGCGGCCTGGGCGATCGCCAAATTCGAATTTTCCGGCAAGACGTTTCTGATCACGCTGATCGATCTGCCGTTCTCGGTGAGCCCGGTGATTTCAGGTCTCGTCTTCGTGCTGCTGTTCGGCGCGCAGGGCTATTGGGGGCGCTGGCTGCAAAGCAATGACATCCACGTGCTGTTCGCGGTGCCCGGCATCGCGCTTGCGACCAGCTTTGTGACCTTTCCGTTCGTGGCGCGGGCGCTGATCCCGCTGATGCAGGAACAGGGCACCCATGAGGAAGAGGCCGCGATCTCGCTCGGCGCCTCCGGCCTGCAGGCCTTCTTCCGTGTGACGCTGCCGAACATCAAATGGGCGGTGCTGTACGGTGTGCTGTTGTGCAACGCGCGCGCCATGGGCGAGTTCGGTGCGGTGTCGGTGGTGTCGGGCCATATTCGCGGCGAGACCAACACCATGCCGCTGCTGGTCGAAATTCTCTACAACGAATACCAGTTCGTATCGTCGTTCGCGATCGCCTCGCTGCTCGCCATGCTGGCGCTGATCACGCTGGTCGCCAAGACCATTCTCGAACGTCATCTCGACGAAGAGGGATTGCCGCATGACGATTGAAGTCAAAAGCCTGGTCAAGAAGTTCGGCGCGTTCGCAGCCCTCGATGGCGTCGACCTCAAGGTCGCCAACGGCGAATTACTGGCGCTGCTCGGGCCGTCGGGGTCGGGCAAGACCACGCTGCTGCGGATCATCGCGGGGCTGGATTGGCCCGACGCCGGCGAGGTTGCGTTTGACGGCGAAGACGCGCTGGCGCGCGGCGCCGGCGAGCGTCGGGTCGGCTTCGTGTTCCAACATTACGCGCTGTTCCGCCACATGACGGTGTTCGAGAATGTCGCGTTCGGCCTGCGCGTGCAGCCGCGCGCGATCCGCAAGGACGAGGCTTCGATCCGGGCGCGCGTCAAGGAATTGCTTGATCTGGTGCAGCTCGATTGGCTGGCCAATCGTTACCCGAGCCAATTGTCGGGCGGCCAGCGTCAGCGCATTGCGCTCGCGCGCGCGCTCGCCATCGAGCCGCGCATTTTGTTGCTTGACGAGCCGTTCGGCGCGCTGGACGCAAAGGTGCGCAAGGAATTGCGGCAATGGTTGCGTTCGCTGCATCACGAAATCAACGTGACCTCGATCTTTGTCACCCACGACCAGGAGGAGGCGCTCGAAGTCGCCAACCGCATTGTGGTGATGGACAAGGGCCGCATCGAGCAGATCGGCACGCCGGGGGAAGTCTATGACAGCCCTGCCACCGCCTTCGTGCATGGCTTTATCGGGGAATCGATCGTGCTGCCGGTTAACGTCAGCGACGGCTGCGTCCGGCTCGGCGACCAGGCCCTGAAGATCGCGGCCGAGGCGGCGGCATCGGGCGCATCGAAACTGTTCGTCCGTCGTCACGACATGCAGGTCGGTCCGGCCGGCAGCGGGTCGCTGGAGGGCGCGGTCCGGCATGTCCGCAGCTTCGGCCCGATCCAGCGCGCGGAAGTCGCGCTATGTGGCGGCGAGGTCATTGAGATCGATGCGCCCCGCGACCGGGAGTTCCAAACCGGCGAAATCGTCGGGCTGGAACCCCGCCGCTACCGGATTTTCGCGGCGTAGGAATGACGTCCGAAATCAGCCTCCTGTTCACCTTTCAGCCACGGTTGGTATGCAACAACTCCCCCTCATTTGGGGGCATCGATTCATGCCGGTCATGCGGGCGGCCGCTACTCTCGTAACATTATTGCTTGCAGGCTGTGCGGCCGAGGCTCCGGTCGGGACGCCGGCCATGTATGTCGACATGGCCGAGCCCGGCGCCAGGCTCGATCCGGTCGCGGCCGCCTCGATGATTTCGCAATATCGGCAGAATAACGGCCTCGGCGGCGTCGATGTCGATCCCGCGCTGATCAAGCTCGCGGAACAGCAGTCACAGGCGATGGCGAGCCAGAACAAGCTCGACCATGACGTCAAGGCGCCGTTGCCGAAACGCCTGAATGCATCGGGCTATCCGGCCACGCTGGCGGTCGAGAATGTGTCGGCGGGCTACCACACCCTTGCCGAAGCCTTTTCGGGCTGGCGCGACTCACCCCCGCACAAGGCCAATATGCTCAAAAATGGTGTCACAAAATTAGGCATCGCGGCGAGCTATGCTCCAAACACCAAATACAAGGTTTTTTGGACGCTTATTCTGGCATCAACGGAAACGCGCTAGCATGATCCGGAAAAGCATGCCCTCGGGCTGCGACCGAAAAGATCATGCTCAATCAAAATGATAGAGCACGATGACGATCCGCAGACAAAGTCATCACGCTCTAGACCTGCCGGTCAGCTACCTGATTGACGTCATCGTGAACTGACGCCACCGTGTAATTGGCCTTGATAGCTGCTCGATGGACATCATGGACACCTCCGATTCCACGCCGGCGACGACGCCCGCGAACGCGCAATGCGTACTGGTCCTGCAGGGCGGCGGCGCGCTCGGCTCTTATCAGGCCGGCGCCTTTCAGGCGCTGTGTCATGCGGGTTTTGAGCCGGAATGGATCGCCGGGATTTCGATCGGCGCCATCAATGCCGCGATCATCGCCGGCAATGATCCGGAACGACGCGTGCCGCGCTTGAAGGAATTCTGGGAGATGGTGTCGGCGCCGGTGCCGTGGAACCCGGTCGTCAAAAGCGACCGCGGACGCACGGTTTTCAATGAGACCAGCGCGGCCTTGATCGCCACCTTCGGAGTCCCCGGTTTCTTCACCCCGCGGCTTCCGCCCGCGCTGCTGTGGCCGCCGGGCAGCCCGCAGGCGCAGAGCTACTACGACACCGCGCCGTTGAAGAAGACGCTGGAGCACCTGGTCGATTTCGACCGCATCAACGATCTGAAGTGCCGGCTCAGCATCGGCGCCGTCGGCGTGACGTCCGGCAATTTCCGGTATTTCGACAATGTCGAATTCAAGAGGCTCGGCAAGAGGATCGGGCCCGAGCACATCATGGCGTCCGGCGCGCTGCCGCCGGGCTTTCCTTCGATCGTGATCGAAGGCGAGCATTACTGGGACGGCGGCATCGCCTCCAACACGCCGCTCGACTATGTACTGGAAGAAGAAATCCGTCGCGACCTCCTGATCTTCCAGGTCGATTTGTTCAGTGCCCGAGGCCCGCTGCCGGAGACGCTGCTGGAGGCCGCCGAGCGCGAGAAGGACATCCGCTATTCCAGCCGCACCCGCATGAATACCGACAAGAACCGGCAGATCCATGAGGCCCGCAAAGCCTTGCGCGATTTGATGGGCAAACTGCCGGACGATTTGAAAAACGATCCGTCGGTCAAGTTCCTGTGTGAGGCCGCCAAGGAAAACACCGTCACGGTCGTGCACCTGATCTACAAGAGCAAGAACTACGAATCCTCGTCCAAGGATTACGACTTTTCCCGTGTCGGCATGGTCGAGCACTGGAGCGCGGGCGTCCGTGACGTTCATCTGTCGATGCGTCACAAGGAAATGCTGCAGCGGTCGCAGTCCGGGGAGACCATGGTGACCTACGATCTCACGGGGGACGGTACTGAAACCATCGACGGCAAACAGGAGTGAAACAGATGGGTATTTTGACAGGCAAGACCGCCGTTGTGACCGGCTCGACCAGCGGCATCGGGCTCGCATATGCGCGCGCCTTCGCGGCCGCCGGCGCCAATATCGTTATCAACGGCATGGGAGCGCCGCCCGACATCGAAAAGGAACGCTCCGCCATCGAGACCGACTTCAAGGTCAAGGCGGTGCATTCGCCGGCCGACATGACCAAACCCGCC
>Ga0210408_10005235_pt1 | contig 11422 bp, 10 predicted proteins | sample IncBWH4MmetaG_FD_155471 | JGI IMG/M metagenome (GOLD analysis project Ga0210408, IMG submission 155471) | Forest soil microbial communities from Barre Woods Harvard Forest LTER site, Petersham, Massachusetts, United States - Inc-BW-H-4-M | ecosystem: Environmental > Terrestrial > Soil >... | reverse complement strand
AGCACGATCGGCTTGGTCTTCTTCCTTCCTATGCCAAAGCCGACGACATCTTTCCGTTTGTAGAGAGACGTGCCATGTTGGCGCTTAACCGCGCGATACAACGCCATGTCACGTTTCGTCGCCTTCTCCCACAACTTCGTAAATTCATCGGCTCCATTGGTCGGCATTGGCTGGTGGTTCCTCTACGACGGTTCAAAATTCTCGATTCGGCCATTTCTTCTGAATACATCTTCAATGTCTCGACTGGAATCCAGGAAAAAGCCTACAATTTTGCCATTTTTTTGCTGGGCCCAAGACTTACAAAAAGTGTCTAGCCCGGAATTTCCTTCTTGAGTCCCAAACGGCAGCCATTTTACACCTGTCTCGGACCCCGAAGGTTATTTTGAGCCGAGGTCCAGACCGTTTAGACATACGACTGGCTAGCGTGTCCTCGGTCGGATCACGTACTCCAGTCCGAAAACCACGCTCCGGCCTGGCATCGCCATACCGTGGACCTCTTCGTACCGCGTGTCAGCGAGATTTGAGAAAGATAGCCTCACACCTACGTCTCCGAATTCTCGAGCGAGGGCTACATCCCAGACCGCGTATGGATCTCCGGCGAATCGTTGGGTTACTCCCACTCGCGTACGGACCAAGACACGGCCGGGAAGCATCCCTTGCCAGCCAATCAGCCCACGGTGGACTGGAAAGTTGAAGACGTAGCGGGAAACCAGCCCGTTTAACGATTGTTGCGCACCATGTATTCCCGTGTACCCGATCGTCACCCTCTGAACATCCGACAGGTGGAGATCCAAAGAGCTCTCAACCCCTGTGAAGTTCAATCGCTGGATATTCGCTGCGTGAAAAATGTCTCCCGGAAAGAACTGCGCATAATCAATGACGTTGCGCTGGCGGGCATGGAACAAGGTTGCGTCAGCCGTCACTCGACCGCCAGTCCTCCATTCCAATCCCCCCTCGTAGTTCCACGCAGACTCGGGTTGAAGGTTAGGATTCCCCGCGTTCCCCGGATCACGGTAGTAAAGATCCGTATAGGTGGGTAGCCGAAATGCACGGCTCGCGCTGGCCCTCACCTTCCACCCAGTTTTCAACCAGACCCCGCCCGCAATCGTTGGACTCAATTGCGCCGCATGCCCTTCAAATATCTCTTCCCGTGCGCCTAAAGAAAGAGAGAAACGGTTGAGCGCATGCAAGTCAACGTCCAAATATCCCGCACCGCGGGCGCGCGCATGCTGTCCCAAATTGTTGCTGTCAATAGCGTCGTGGTCGCCCTCCGCACCATAGAAACAGGTGATTTTTTCCCCTATCGGCTGTCGCCGGCGAAGTGCGAGCTGCCAGCTTTCGGTAACGTGATTGTTCTCGTAAACCTGCGGCTGATCCCGCAGGAGAATGAACTCGTCACTATGTCGCCGATAGCCCAGGTCAAACTCTGTTTTCTTACCCAGATCCTGCTTAAATCCTGCGAACCAGGACTTTGTGCGTTCCCACGAGTCAAAATTTCCATAGAACTGGTCGGCGCCAAAAGGCTTGTCCCCGTATCCCAACATTAACCGCGACTGACCAAGGGCGGTTTTGGCGCCCGTGTCGGAAAAGATCGTCAGGCTGCGATAGTCGCGATCTCGCGCAAAGCCCGTCGAAAAGTTCCGAGCCGCACTCAACCGTTCATCCCACTTTTTCGTGACCAAGGAAGCCGAGGCGGCCTGCTGATTGATTCCAAAACTCCCGACACCAAGGCTCAGCCGCAATTCCGACCGCACCGGAGGTGACGTAATAAAGTTCACGGCCCCTCCCATGGCATCGGAACCGTAGAGCGTTGACCCAGGACCATGTAGGACTTCAATTCGATCCACGGAATTCATCGGCAGAGGCAGGTCCATATCATGATGGCTGCTTTGAGCATCGTCCATGCGGAGACCATTCACCAGGACCAAAGTTTCTCCGAATGAGGAGCCTCGGATGGAGATGTCAGCTTGTAGGTCGTCGGGTGCGCGCTGCCGGAGATCGATCGAGGGATCCGCTTGCAGATAATCTATCCAGTGGTTGTAAAGAAGAGGCATGTCGCCGGCCCCTAGTACTGAAACTGCACGGTTCAACTCCTCAAGGGGAAGAGGTTCAAACGTCCCCGTGACAACTACTACCTCTTGATTGGCAATGATGTGCGGACCTGAAGCGGCCGAACTCGTTGCCTGGCCGTTGGCGGTCTGCGGCTGTGATCGCTCGGTTTCCTGTTCCTGACCGGAACTGGTAAGAGAGAATATGAACAACGAAATAAGCAGGGTGCAGCAGGCATTTCGAGTGTGGATTGTCAAATGCGACCCCATAGTGGAATTGTCAGCTTCTTAAGAATTCAAACTTCGTTGCGCTTTGGGCGCCTTCATTTCAGTGGATCTTGGAATTGATTGTTCATCGGGAAATACACGCCGCAGTTTCGTTCCGGGTGAATTTCGGAGTGTAGCATCAGCCTAAACGCGTCGGACTCAGCAGGGGAGGAAGTCGTAAGTGATAGGCTCTCTCCGAATGACGGTATGTTGCGATGCTGCATTGCTGGGTAGTCTTTGCTCAAAGAAAGCAGCCATCGCATCATGCGATTTCCAGACTGACACAACGGCCAGTTCGCCGTAGGCCACCAACTGCCGGCGTAAAAGAGACACCGAGACCAACCCTGCAGCCGTCGAATAGATGGGAATGACAGCACCTCTCAGCTCTTCCAAATACATCTCGACATTGGCCGACGCCACAACATCAGAGCAGATGCGAAAGACCATGCGGATCAAGAAACGTAGAAGCAAAGGAAACAATGGCACGATATATATGCCTTCCGGAGGCCAGGTTTTTACCACTGGAAATTCAAAACACATGTTGGAGCAGGACCCATCGCTCATGTTGCGACAAGCCCTGCGGAACTTGAGAACTAAGAGCGACGATCATCACCACGGCTACAAGAATCGAGATTACGAGCTTGGATTCGCATCGGAGACGCAAAACCGGCGCGTGGAAATTCCGGTTGGGGTGTGGGAAAGGAGAATGTGTGGCCCCGCGTGGTAAATGTCCCCGCCTGCAGGTGCATTAGTAGGTGAATGGTTAACTCCCTCCTCCGATTGCCTTCAATGGGAATGGCGCATTCCCCCGTTAGGTGCGCCCCTTCCCATCTCGTTTGCCGTAGAGGTTTCTCAGGCACATCACAGATCTCAGCTGCTAACGTCAGTCGTGGACATTGCTGATGGACGAGATCGCCCAAATTGACTGCAAATTGTGCCTTCCTCCTGGGGCCGAAATGATTCTTAGAATGCTCTCTGTGTTTGTGCCGCGGTCGGAGTTGGAAATTTACCTGGAGCATCTGCGGATCAAAACAATTCCCGCTTATGAGGCTTCGCCCGGGCTGATATCGGTAGTCCTGGTCCGGCGTGAATTTGCCGAGTATGTCGAAGTAGCGACCATCTCGACGTGGCAGTCGGACGACGCCATGGCCCGATTCCTTGGCAATGCAGTGCTGCTCGATCCATCGCAGCCTGTCAGCTCCATGGTTGAATGGGACGCTCACATATATGAAATGGTAGAAGCGCGTTGCGGAAAGCAGCCAAACGTGCGATGTGATCCCTATCCTGAGTTCAAGGATGGGGCAGATTGAATATCAGCATGTCCAGATTATCTGCGATTCGAGGATCAAGTGCCTTTGATACAATCCGGCCATGGACATCAGAGGCATTGTGGAACAATTGAAGCAGGAGCGCGACCGAATTTCAGGCGCTATTGATGCACTTCAAGGACATGCTACAAGTACCGTCAGGCGAGGACGTCGCCCTGGGCCTAGACCCAAAACGGGCAAGATAGCAGCTACCGATTTCCCGTTTGGGGCAGCAAAACCCAAACGCAGACGGCGCAAGTTATCAGCGGCCGCAAAGCTTAGGATTTCGGAGTCAGCGAAAGCACGTTGGAAAAAGGCTAAGAAGGCAGGAAGGAATTCCCTCTAGATTCGTACGCCTAAGAGAGAGGGCTTAGCGCGGATTGCCGAATGGCTGCTTACGTGTACGAATTGTTTCAATTGCTTGGCTTACGTCTGGCCGGAATTTTGACAGCGCTTCCTTGTAACCGCCCTCATTCGCCCACGCGTAATACCTGAAGTCGGAGCGGACGTGGTTCAAGTCAGACGTCAAGGCGCCAAATGCAATCGCCGGGCTTTCTACTCGTTCCTGGGGCCGCCACTTTTCGTATGGAGGATTTTGTGGCGAGTAAGGCAGCTTTTGCTGCGAGTAAGGCTTTTGATCCTGTACTAAGAGCATGTTGATGATGTTGCGATCCTCGTCCGAGAAACGAGGGGATTCCATGGCCTTTGAGAACGCGACTTCGTTGGACCTAGCATAGTAAGAGAAGTTTGCGTGCAAGCCTTCCACATCGACCGCGATGGCCACAGCCGAAACCTGGGCACTACTCACGCCCGGGAGTGATTTGGGATAAAGAGTGATAGGGTCCGGCTGAACTCGCGTGTTGTTGGTGGAATTGTCGTTTGCCGTCTCGGTTCTGGGAGCATAGCCCTGCTTGCAATAAACGGCGAGGTAACCACTTTGCTGGATGTCGACGTGAAAAGTGAATCCGCCGCTAGGCGGTGATGATTTCTGGCTGTCGAGCGCGGTGGACCCGTATGTAGGACAATCCGTACCCTTGTTAAGGGTTTGCGAAGCATATGCATAGGCATCGGCCAGAATACCGTTGCGCTGGTAGGCATCGATTATGGTTCCAGGATGTGAGTTCTTCTGTGGTGCGGCCTGCTCGACGGAGCTGGCAAGCATCATGAGGAGCGATAAAAAAAGAAAGACAAAGCGATAGCGCACAGCATACCTCCGAATATCCAAATATTCCGGCGATACTTATGAAGTTGTTCATCACGAAGCACGCGCACCTCGGCAGGGTTCCCGCGAGCTTCCACCTCGAGTTCCTCAGCCCTGCCGGACAGCTTGTACCATATGCCGAATACCTGCGGACTCTGAAAATCTCTCAGATTTAGAGTTACACCGAAAGGCGTGTCGTCCTGCATTCCCCAGTCAACCGGATCCTCATTGTTCCAGCTCGCAGGAGCCTTGAACAGGATCTTGATCTGGTCAGCCTGGCTCGTTGAGAGGTTTACTGTCAGAGCCGTGGGAGTGTGGGCGGGCTGAATCTCAATAATACCGACAGAGGGATTGCCTGGTGGCGTGGTTCGCGTTACACGAACGTTGTGGAAAGTTATAGTCTCACGGAGCAAAAACACGCTCATTGCAGCCATGGCCAAAATAAACACCGCCCTTATTGCAAACCATCCAAGAGAGCGTTGATTTGTTTTTTTTGGCAAACCGAAACCAACGGACAATTGAGTGCGTTCGGGACGGAGAATCTTAGCGAACCAAACGGTTGCCAATGCTCCTGCCAGCCCTACGATGAGGAATCGTCTCTCCAGTGATATCTCGACCAAATTGCGCTCAAACGAGACAATTGTTCCGAAGGTAAGCGCAACGATCGTCACAACGCGTTCCCAGTTCTCTTTGAACTTTTCAGAGAAGGTCATCAGCGAGCCTGCTCTCTCCAGGGTCCGATCGTTCGATTGGCAGCCTGTTCTCTACCCCATGTTCGGTGTCAATGGCGACGCCAGGAATGTAGCACAAATTGCCCTTTAGAAATGAGAGGGCCCGCCCCTGTTCTACTTATGGAACCCATAGAAGGCAGTCCAGACGAGGGGAACAGCGGCACCCAAGGTGCCTTGATCGTGCCACATTGGCGGAAGGGTATTATTCGACACGGTATGTGCCTTCCGCAGACGTAGCAGTCAAACGTGAGTCATGCGTTGACGCTACACGGATTCGGCAGTGGTCCAAACTGGGCCCCAAACAGTTTCTGAGGATTCCCTAATGAAAATATATCCCAAAGGGATTCCCCAGTTTTTCTCGTTCTCTGTCCTAGACCCACTTTCGGAGAGTATTCAATGATGAAGAAACTGTGCCTTGTCCTACTTTTGTTCTCGATCATTTGCGCAGGGGGCGGTGAACTATTCGCTTCCAGTCCGGCGGACCTTTACAAGTCAATTGCTACCTCGATCGATACGGCACAGGGAAACTTACTTCTAAACTTCCGGGCGGGTCTCTGGCAGTCCAGTATCGATGGTCACACGATCCAATGGAATATTGATGACAACACGAGGGCGGTGATCACCTTCGATTACAGGTCTGGAGCCCTGAACTCAGCGTCAATCACTTTTCAGCCTGCCATCCATGTATACGTTAAGAATGGCAACAAAGGATTCTCCGCAGCAGTTAACTCCGTTACATACGATAATTTTGGGGATGTCTCGAACTACGATGTTAGGTACGACCATCCAAACACGACCGACCCAAATGCCATCAACTATTTCAGGAAGGCACTGAGGTTTTCAACCAATCCACAAGACGTTTTCGTCGGAAAGCCGTTTCCGAAGCTCGGGAACACTTATTCTTGCTCTGCTCAATTCGCAAACTGCTCGCATGCCGCCGCTTCCATGTTGTACGAAGTGCGGTTTGAGCCAGCCGGAAATACACCGGCTCTTCTGATTGCCCTCAAAGATCAAAGTACCATTTACTTCTCCCGATCTTCTGGTCCGGCTCACTTTGATAATTTCGTCACGGTACGGACTGGAAGCACTGTCACTTTCTACGAGATCGACTATGACGTTGACGAGAGTTCCGTGACGGGAAGATTGGAAAAGATGGATATCCAAATCGAACGAGGGTTGCTGTCGGGAAGAGATATCCAACTAAATCTCGACCCATCCTCTAGATTAACCTTCGCCATGCTGACATTTGAACGTCGGAGTTCGGGCTATTCAAAAATCGACGGCACAGGTGGGTATGTCGCCGCAGGAGTGGGTAATGGGTCCCGTATCAATTTTGCAACAGGAGGGACTGACTCATCAAATTTCATGTTTGACAACGGAAGTTCTGTTGTGCTCCAGGGATTTTCTTTGACAGTCGACGACAATCGAGGCATCAAGTTTGAGCTTGGGGGCGGCTCGCAGGCGAAAGTCAATGTGCGAGACGGTCGCATCGGTCTTGGTGATCGCGGATTTTTGAGCCTAGTAAGCGGTCAGGTGGTGGCACAAATCAGCGGCACTTGGGATTCCGCGGCTCCCCCGGTCGTAGATGCAGACATCACAGCACTAGACGTGAATCTTGGAGCGAGCCAATTCAATCCCACTCCTGAATCAAGCCTCAAGGTAACGACCGGAAGTATCAAGTCTTCTAACCTGGAGCTGAAATCGTATGAACACGCGTATTTTTTGGGAACGATAGATCAGGCCATATTCAACATTGATCAAGACAGTCGCTTTCAACTCGGGAACGGAATCGTAGCAACTACAGCCCCAAGGGGAATATTAAAAATAGCTACTCAAGCGAACCCATTGTCAATCAGACCACAGAAGCCGTATCTGGTCGGAGTCTATAATTTGGAGCTACCCTTCAAAAGTCTGCGAACCAGCGAGCACGGCAATTTTGTTCTCACAAACGGGACAGCACATCTCAATGTCGAGAACAACCCCGACGGCAGCATCAAGGGAGACCACAACGCTATTTCGGGGACCGCCAGCCTGGAGTCGTCTCATGTTCCGATGAAGTGGAATGTGGAAATATATGATGGGGTATTGTCGAAGGCACCCAACGACGATATCAAGCTTGATGCAACGTTCAAGTTGACGCTGAGTGCGCTGGTTTTGAATGTTACGACGCCATCACCAAGGGATACACCGACGAGAACGGGGGGCACCATGATGATTTCCGTGCATATCCGCTCACTATCACTGCTGCATTACTGGAACCCGTGGGTGGAATTGGGAAATTCTCCGCGTACAGATCCGATTACAAAATAACCGATGCTGCAGGCGCTCCGCTTGTCTTGACTCCGGGTTTCACGATTGGCCTTCCAATTGGGTCGGGCGAACATAAAGACGCCGATAACCCCGACTCTGGAGACGGAAGTCATGGACAGTCACAAGAGGCGATTCAGGACACGTACCCTCTCTGTCGGGTGCATTTGTACTTGAACCCGGGGACATATGCAGCAATGGCACGGCTGGAAGTCTCGAACAGTTCAAGCGGCCTTGATGTGAGCTTTGGAAATTTCTCCACTTCCTCGGATATCGGGTTCGACAAAGACGGTTGTGATCCTAGTTTTGCTGGCACGATCGCTGGTGCCATTTTGGGCGGCATCCTTGCAGGGCCTGGGGGAGCCGCCTTGGGGGGAGTAGCTGGCCACATAGCGGGAAACCGTCTGGAAGACAAGGTCAACGCGAAAATCGAAGCAGGCATTATCAATAAATTGCACGGTCTGAATCTTGCATGGCATTTTACCCTCTGACGAGGAGACTCGCTGCTGAAGGCGCCGCAAGACCTATCGATACTGCGCTCAGGAACTGAAGTCGGCGATGCTCCCGAGTTCGGATTCAAGCCGCGTTTACATGATCGACTCGATGCGTTTCTGTCAGCATGGGTGGCTTCGCTCAACGATCGGCGACCGCAGTGCCATTGATTTTCCGCCTCACGATGTGATTTGGGTTCCGCGATTGGTGAAATAGAAGGCCGCGAAGACTGGTTGGGACGCGTAACCCGCTGATTCACTGTGACTAAGCCTAAGATCGGTGCTATCCTCATCCGTTGTTCCCCCGACACTGGTTTTGCACATCATCTGGCCTGTGGCCTTAACTCATCATCGAGCTAAGGTGCCAGGCCAGGGAAACGGATAAACATGCCCAAAAGGAAGCGGCTTACGCCTGAGGAAGATGGCGGTTTGGTCACGGTAGATTCGGACGTCGAAGCGATTGAGGCGGAAACTGAGGACTTGCTTCCTGAGGGGAAGTTGGTATGCGCACTGACAGGGGAGCAAAGGGTTGCGACGCCACAAGAGGAAACGCTCCAGTCATTTATTGAGCAACTGCACCGGGAGTACGGCGTTGGTCTTGAGGATATGGGCAGGGACGTACGGGTGCGGTGCACTTTTGTTGACGAGAAAACGGGCAAGGAACGAACCCGAAGCCGAACCGTTTCGCTCGCCGTGTACGACACCGGCAAGCCGCACGAACTTGAGCACATCATCCGAGCTGCGTTCATTGCTTCACCGAGTGCGAAAGCTGATGCAAAAGCTATCGGAATACTGGAAGAAATCCTGGGCAGCCTATCCGATTCGCACGCCCAGGTGTTTGGCCTTTGGACCAATGGGATCGAACTTGCATTTCGGATGAGGACGTACCATTCACGTACAGGCGATCCCGAGTTCACCGAGCTTACGGACATCCCCGGCCCCGCGGAGACTCTCGAAGATCTCGAGAATGCAGCCAGACGACCTCTTCGGGTTGCTGCAGGAGATTCGTTGCTTCGCACGTTCAAGCGATGTCACGACTATCTGTACGGCAACCAGCAGATGCGACCGGACAAGGCCTTTTGGCAGTTACTCTACCTGATTTTCTGCAAAATTCTGGACGAACAGCAAAGTAGTAGGCTTTTCTTTGTTGGTGCGACTGAGGCGAATAACGAGCGAGGGCGCCGGGCGATTACTGGTCGAATAAAGGACCTGTTCGAACAAGTTCAGAAGAAAGAGTACAAGGATGTCTTCGATGGGACAGAGCGAATCGGGCTTAATGACAGAGCACTCGCGTATGTTGCGGGCGAACTCAGCCGATATAGCTTGCTGACAACAGACACAGACGCCAAGGGCCTAGCGTACGAAGCCATCACATCGGCGACTCTGAAACGTGAACGTGGACAGTTTTTCACCCCTCGAAACGTGATACGGATGATGGTCAGCATGGTTGACCCGCAGCCGGACAAGCTGATTCTCGACCCGGCATGTGGAAGTGGAGGATTTCTCGTTGTCGCTCTAGCGCACCATAGGCGTCGACTACTGCAAGGCATCGAAGCCGATCCTGATTCCCCAGTTCCTTCCGAACTGCGGCGTGTCGATCGGGCTCTGCGCAGCTACGCGAAGAAGTGCCTTTACGGAATAGATGCGGATGAGGATTTGCGCAAGGCCGCTCGGATGAACATGGTGATGAACAATGACGGTCATGGAAACATCCTTTCATTCAATAGTCTTGAATATGGTATTAAGGGGCGTGAAGTGCCCGAAATGGCCGCCTTTGAGAAACCTGGAGGCCGGCACGGCAAATTCGATTACGTATTCACAAATCCGCCGTTCGGATCGAAGATTCCAGTTTCTGATCCCGCTATTCTGGCTGAGTTCGATCTTGGGCATGCATGGAAGCGAGTCAATGGAACCTGGCAAAGAGGGGGTGTCCTCAAAAAAGTGCCCCCGGAAATTCTGTTCATCGAGGCCTGCTGTAAGTATCTAGTACCCGGCTCTGGCGTTATGGCAATCGTGGTTCCTGACGGAATTCTGGGAAATCCTGGCGAACAAATGGAGGGTGTGCGTTGGTGGATGCTGCGACATATGGAACTGCTAGCGAGTGTGGATCTCCCTGGTGAGACTTTCTTGCCGCAAGTGTCGGTCCAGGCGAGTTGCGTCTTTCTGCGACGGAGACACGACGACGAACTAAAGCTCGCCCGGGCGGCCGGCCCAACACAAAAGCCAGTATTCATGGCCATTGCTGAGAACATCGGGCATGGTCGTCGAGGGGAGATACGGTACGTTCGGCGACCTGACGGCAACGAAGAGGTTCGAATTGAAAATGTAGTTGAAAGATGGGAGCAGCACGGTCGAATAGAGGAACATACGCGCCGCAAGGAGACACGCATCGTTGCTGATGATCTACCGTGGATCGCACGGCAGTATAGGAAACATGCGTCTGGCCACCAGTTTGAGGAGTGCTGATGCGATCCACCTTTCTAGTTGACGCCCCCGAGTGTCGTGCGCTGCGTGCTCTGAACTATTCGCCGGCGGTTGAATCGTTTCGTCGGCGCGCAAAGAAGGGCCAGAGTATTAGGTTGGCCGACATCGTACACCCGGACGGATTTTCGTATGGGAACATGTTCAAATCGCTCGATTGCGAACCGCAGTTTGGAATCGAATATCTCTCGCAGTCAGATATGTTTGCGGCGGAACCTAGGGGAAGGGTCGTTCGTGGCGATCTCCTGCCGGCAGATAATCGGCGAATCAAGAAATGGCAGATACTGATCGCGGGTGCAGGTACGTTAGGACAATCAGAGCTCTATGGTAGATGCTTGATCACGGACAGGCGTCTCGAGGGTAAGCATGCCTGCTCAGATGCGTTGGCGCTGACTTTGCGCGAACCACAAGCAGATATGGGGCTGTATACATACGCATTTCTATGTTCGCGAGCGGGAATCAAGTGTTTGAGATCGACAAGCTATGGTACGAAAGTTCTGAGATTTCGCTCAGATCTCCTCGCGGATCTTCCCATTCCTTTGGCAGATAGCGCTACGCTTAAACGTGTTGCGTAACTTGTGAGGACCGC
>Ga0210408_10005229_pt1 | contig 11427 bp, 8 predicted proteins | sample IncBWH4MmetaG_FD_155471 | JGI IMG/M metagenome (GOLD analysis project Ga0210408, IMG submission 155471) | Forest soil microbial communities from Barre Woods Harvard Forest LTER site, Petersham, Massachusetts, United States - Inc-BW-H-4-M | ecosystem: Environmental > Terrestrial > Soil >... | reverse complement strand
GCGCCGCCCGATGTGGGGGAGCCCGGAAGGCTGATGTCGGTCGCGCCGCCCGATGTGGGGGAGCCCGGAAGGCTGATGTCGGTCGCGCCGCCCGATGTGGGGGAGCCCGGGAGGCCGGTGTCGGCCGCGCCGCCCGATGCCGCCTAGGCGCGGCGGCGGCGAGGACGGCCGGGGTCCTGAGTTGCCCGGGAGGCCAACCCACCTGTGGCCCACCGCGCTGCTGGCGAGCCGTGACTTCCGGCTGCTCTTCACGGGACGTTGCGTGTCGCTGCTCGGGGATGGGGTCTTCCTGGTCGCGCTGGCGTGGCAGGCCTACACGCTCTCGAACGCGCCCACTGCGCTGGCGCTGTTGGGCATTGCGATGAGCGTGCCCCTGATCGCGCTGCTGCTGCTCGGCGGGGTGGTGAGCGATCGCCATGACCGCCGACGGGTGATGCTGCTCGCCGACCTGACCCGGGCGGCGCTGCTCGTGCTGCTCGGGGTGCTCGCCGCGAGCGGAGCGCTGCGCCTGTGGCAGATGATGGTGATCGTCGCCATCTACGGTGGCGCCCAGGCCTTCTTCGACCCCGCCAGCGAAGCGATCGTGCCCGAGCTGCTGCCCGTGGCGCAGCTGGGTCGGGCCAATGCGCTGGATCAGCTCGCGCGCCCGCTCGCGCTGCGCCTCGCCGGGCCCGCCCTCGGGGGCCTGCTAGTCGGCGTGCTCGGCGCGGGCGCGGCCTTTCTCGTGGATGGCGCCACCTTCGTCGTCTCGGCCGCCACCCTCTGGGCGATGTCCTCCCGCGGCGCTGCGTCCCGCGCGCGCGGGGGCGCCGCCGAGGGGAGCCCGGTGGGAGCCGGGGGTGGCCTGCTGGGCTCAACCGGGGGCGGCATATTGGGCTCCGACGTGGCCGTGGAACTGCGCGAGGGGTGGGCCTATGTGCGCCGCCATGTGTGGCTGTGGGGGACGTTCGCCAGCGCGGGCATCGCCTACCTGCTGTTCATGGGCCCCACCGAGGTGCTGCTGCCGTTCATGGTCAAGCACGAGCTCCATGGCAGCGGCGCTCAGCTTGGCCTCGTGCTGGGGGCGGGTGGCCTGGGCTCGCTCGCCTGCGCTCTGGCGATGGGGCGCAGTGGGCTCCCCGCGCGGAGCGTGACGTTCATCTACCTGGTGTGGACGCTCGCCACGCTCGCGGTCGCCGGGTACGGGCTGGCCACGGCCATCTGGCAGCTGATGCTCGCCAGCCTCGCCTTTAACCTGCTGGAGACTGCTGGCATGATCGTGTGGGCCACGCTCAAGCAGCGCCACGTGCCCGGCGCGTTGCTCGGGCGCGTCTCTAGCCTCGACTGGCTCGTCTCGATCGGGCTGCTGCCGGTGTCGCTCGCGCTCACCGGTCCCCTGAGCGCGGCGCTCGGCGTGCGCGCCACCCTGATCGTCGCTGGGCTCGCCGGCGCCGCCGCGACGCTCGGCGGCCTGCTGCTCCCCGGGATGCGCTCCGTGGATCGCCGCATGGCCGCCGACACGGGGCAAGGAAGCCCCGTGCCCACGGCCGTGTGACCCGCGCCCACCCGCGCGGACGATCTCGAAGCCACCAAGCAGTCCCCACCCGCACGGGCGGGGAGCCGCGCGCGGGGTGTTACTTAATGAACAGCATCTCCGAGTACTTGGGTAGCGGCCAGAGGTCGTCGGGCACGAGCTTCTCCAGGCGGTCGGCGACCTCGCGCACGTCTTCCATCGCGGGGACCACGGTGTCGCGCATGTACGCCGCCCACTTGGCGGGCGAGGAGTCGGGCTGGTTGTCGGCGAGGTTGGCGTCCTCGAGCTTGACGAGCGCGTAGTGGAGCTCCTTGACCGGCTGCTCCACCTCCCCGATCAGCTCCTCCAGTTCGCTGACCTTCAATTCGTTGAGGTAGCGCACCGCGGCGGGGAGCAGCATCGTGCGCCCGATCGCGGCCGCGGTCTCGGCCTCGATGTTGAGCTTCACCGCGTACTGCTCCGTGAACACCTCTAGGCGGGACTCGAGCTCGCGCTTGGAGAGGACCTTGTACTTCTTGAACAGCCCCACCGTGCCCTTCTCCACCAGCCACGGCAGCGCCTCGGGGGTGGAGCGGAGGTTGTAGAGGCCCCGCTTCTCTGCCTCCCTGTGCCACTCCTCGGAGTAGTTGTCGCCCCCGAACACAACCCGCTTGTTGGCGGCGTAGCTCTCCTTGACGACCTTGGTGAGGGCCTTCTCGAGGTTCGCCCCCGAGCCTTTCAGGGCGGCTCTGAGCTTGTCAGCGAGGTCGTCGATGGCCTCGGCGACGATCGTGTTGAGCACGGTGTTGGGCAGCGCCAGCGACTGGCTGGAGCCGAGTGCGCGGAACTCGAACTTGTTGCCGGTGAACGCGAACGGGCTGGTGCGGTTGCGGTCCCCCCCGTGCATCGGCAGGGGCGGCAGCACGGGGGTGCCGAGGCCGAGGAACGAGCCGGGCTTGGAGGTCTGCGCCTTGCCGGCCTCGATCGCCTCGAACACCTTCTCGAGCTCGCTGCCCAGGAAGATCGAGATGATCGCCGGGGGTGCCTCGTTGGCCCCCAGGCGGTGGTCCTGGCCGGGGCTGGCGATCGAGGCTCGCAGGAGCGCCTGGTGGACGTTGACCGCCTGGATCACCGCGGCGCAGAAGAACAGGAACTGGAGGTTTTCGTGGGGGGTGTCCCCGGGGTCGAGCAGGTTCATCCCCGTGTCCGTGCCCATCGACCAGTTGTTGTGCTTGCCCGACCCGTTGACCCCGGCGAAGGGCTTCTCGTGCAGCAGGCACACCAGGCCGTAGCGACGGGCCACGTTCTGCATCACCTGCATCGTCAGCTGCTGGTGGTCGGAGCCGACGTTCGAGTTCTCGAAGATCGGCGCCAGCTCGTACTGGTTGGGCGCCACCTCGTTGTGGCGCGTCTTGACCGGCACCCCCAGCTTCGCCAGCTCCCGCTCGGTCTCCATCATGCACGCCAGGATCCGCTCGGGGATCGACCCGAAGTAGTGGTCGTCGAGCTCGTGGCCCTTGGGGGGCTTGGCCCCGAACAGGGTGCGCCCCGTGGTGAGCAGGTCGGGGCGCTCGAAGTAGTACTGCTCGTCGATCAGGAAATACTCCTGCTCGGGGCCCACCGTGGTGAACACCCGCCGGGCGTCCTCCACCCCCAGCAGCTCGAGCGCCCCGATCGCGGCCCCCGAGAGGGCGTCCATGGAGCGCAGCAGCGGGATCTTGTGGTCGAGTGCCTCCCCGGTCCACGAGGTGAACGCGGTGGGGATGCACAGCAGCGCCCCGTTGGGGTTCTCCAGGATGAACGCCGGGGAGGTGGGGTCCCCGCGGTGTAGCCCCGCGCCTCGAACGTCGCCCGGATGCCCCCGGTGGGGAACGACGAGGCGTCGGGCTCGCCCTGGATCAGCTCCTTGCCGGAGAACTCCGCGATCGCGGTCCCGTCGCCCACGGGGCCGTAGAAGGAGTCGTGCTTCTCCGCGGTCGATCCCGTCAGCGGCTGGAACCAGTGGGTGTAGTGGGTGGCCCCCCGCTCGAGCGCCCAGTCCTTCATCGCCTGTGCCACCGCGTCCGCCAGCGAGGTGTCCAGCGCCTCCCCGCGCTCCAGGGTCTTCTTCAGCGCCTTGTACACGTCCTTGGGCAGGCGCTGGCGCTGGACCACGGGGCTGAACACGTTGGACGCGAACACCTGGTTGCCCGGCAGGGTCAGGTCGGGCGAGCCGAGCGCCGTGCCGTTCGCGCTCCACTGTGCTGCGGTGACGTTCTGCTGACGAGTCCTGGGCATGGGCGGCTTCTACTCCTCCTGAAGGTCTCTGGGCATTGTGTTCGTGGGGACCGGTCCCGCGGTCCGGGGCGCAGGGACGGACGAGCCGTCCTCACGTCGGGCCGACCACGCATCGTAGACAACCGCGCCCGCCCCCACGACCCCTCCTGGCGAAATCGCCGCCCCGATCTTTCGACAGCGGGCCAAATGCCGGGCCGCCGTTGTCTGGGCTGGTTCCGATGGGGGCCACGGGTGGCTCCCTTTGGGGGGTTCTCATTTGGGATCGTCCACGCGGGTTGATGTGCCCACCGGGCGGGTGGGCGCGCGGGGCTTCCTGCCCCGCGTCGTCGCTCTGCGCGGCGGCCCGGGCGCGAGCCCCGGGCCTCTCTACCCTTCCGGGGGAATGTAGGGACCTTCGACCACCTTGCCGGTCTGCGGGTCCACGTGGGTCGGCGGCGGGCGCCCGGCGATCAGCGTGGTGAAGCTCCCCGCGGAGATCCCCCCGCCGGCGAGCGTCGCCCGGGCCCTGCCGTTGAGCCCGGCGTACACCCGGTAGTAGACCCTGTGGATCCCCGCCTTCACGGGGGTGACGCGCCATACGAAGGTCTTCGTCGCCCCCGGCTTCAGCGGGCCCAGCGCCCAGATGTTGTAGTTCGAGGTGACGGCGCTTCCGGGGGGGTCCACCTGGCGCGTTTCCACCGCCGGGTGGGGCACCACGCCGGGTCCCTGGTCGACCACCCACACCGGGCGCAGGCGGCTGGCGAGGCGGGGGTAGTTGCTGATGTAGGAGAACGAGGTCACCCCCACCGTCACGTTGGGCAGCGTCCGCGCGCTGGTGTTGTGCACCGCCAGCACCAGCCGCGTCGGGCGCGACACCGCCTGGTGGGTGGGGAAGCTGGCGTGGGTGACCGCGACCGTGAAGTTGCCCCGCGCTTCGTGCGCGTCCAGCGGCTGCCCGCCCCCGCAGCCCACCGCGAGCGCGCTCGCCAGCGTCCCGCACACGGCGGCCGGGAGCACCCTCGACATGCAACTCCCCCTCACAGCGTGGCCACGATACCAGTGCGCGGCACGCACTGGTATCGGCGCCCTCCCATCCATCCACGTGCGGCGGGCGGGTCGTCGTGCGGCGGCCGGGGCGACCTCGGGGCGTACGCCGGTCGTCCCGCCCCGCGGGGGTTTGGCAAGAGGGGTGGCGCGCCGCCAGCACATCGCGTAGAGTTCATCCAGCAGCGTATCCGCATCGCAGTCAGCTGAGGAGGGGTCGGACAGTGGTTCGCAGTGCCGCCGAGCGGGCGTTCCTCCCGACGAGGAACTTCATCGAGGAAGTGGGCGACATGATGCTCCTGACCGCCAGGACCATCTCCTCGGCCCTGAAACCACCCTACCCGTATGGGGGGGAGTTCGTCTCGCAGTTCCTCTTCGCCCTGCGCCTCTGCTGGTTTCCGCTGCTGATCTCCACGGTCTGCATCTGCTACGCCGCCCCGGGCCTGCAGGCGGCGAACTTCCTCACCCTGTTCGGCGCCCTGGATCGCCTCGGGGGGATCTTCGTGCTCGCCGCGATCCGCGAGATCGGCCCCAACGTGACGGCGATCGTGCTCGCTGGGGTGGCCGGCACCGCAATCACCGCCGATCTGGGCGCGCGCAAGATCCGCGAGGAGCTCGACGCCCTGCAGGTGCTCGGGGTGGACCCCGTCAAGAACCTCGTGGTGCCCCGCTTCCTCGCGCTGATGCTGGTGACGGGGCTATTCAATATCTATGCCATCCTCTTCGGCCTCTTTGGGGGGGTGCTCGCGGAGCTCGTCAACGGCCAGCCCCTGGGGCCGTTCTGGGACAACCTCTTCGCCAACGCCTCCACCACCGACCTGTGGGGCTCCGCCCTGAAGACGGTGCTGTTCGGGGCGATCATCGCGATCGTGTGCTGCTACAAGGGCATGACCGCCTCCGGCGGCGCCGAGGGGGTGGGGCGCGCGGTCAACCAGGCCGTGGTGGTCGCCTTCCTGGCGATCTTCGCCTTCGACTACGTCTTCACCCAGACTCTGCTCGCCACCCATCCGCAGATCCTGGTCATTAAATAATGAACGAATGGCTTGCGATCCCGCGGGAATGGATCTCCTCGTCCGGGGAGATCGGGAGCTTCGCGGGCCAGATCATCCGCGACGTGTACAGCCTGCGGGTCTTCCGCTTCTTCGGGGAGGGCCTGCGCCAGTGCGGCATCCTGATCATCTCCTCGACGCTGATCATCTGGTCGCTGATGTTCATCCTCGGGCTGGAGTGCGGGATCGAGGGCGCGTACTTCCTGGAGGCCGAGGGTGCCCCCGCCTACTCGGGGGTGTTCACGGCGTGGTGTGACCTGCGCGAGATCATTCCCTACGCCTTCGGCTACATGATGGCCGCCAAGGTCGGCACCGGGATCGTCGCCGAGCTCGGGGCGATGCGCATCTCCGACGAGATCGACGCGCTGGAGGTGATGGGGATCGACTCGATCACGTTCCTCTGCGCCACCCGCCTGCTGGCGGCGTGGCTGGTGCTGCCCTTCATGTACCTCGCCGGCATCGGCGGCGCGTTCCTCGCCTCCTACATCGCGGTGGTGCAGCAGGTCGGGGTGGTCTCCTCCGGGGGGTACTTCCTGATCTTCTGGCAGTTCCAGAACCCCCCCGACTTCTTATACAGCGTGATCAAGGCCATGTTCATGGCCACGGCGATCGTGCTCGTGGGCTGCTACTACGGCTACAACGCCTCCGGGGGCCCCGTTGGGGTGGGGACGGCCACGGCCAAGTCGATGGTGCTCAACCTGGTGCTCGTGCACCTCATCGGGATGCTGGGGACCCAGTTCTTCTGGGGGGCCAATCCCCGCGCGCCGATCGGGGGGTAGGGATGGCGGAAGTGCTCCACACCGCGAGTCTGCGGCCTCGATCGCATGGGCGGGTGCGCGCCCGGAAGCATGGGCGGGTGCGCGCCCGGACGGGAGGCTGAGGATGGCAGTCGAGCACGAGCCCGTCGATCCCACCGAGGAGCAGGACTTCCAGTACCACACCGGCGGGAGCCGGCCCACCGAGGCTCCCGACGCGATCCAGTTCATCGACGTCCACAAGGCGTTCGGCTCGAACAGGGTCCTGCGCGGGCTGAACCTCGGCCTGCCCGAGGGCAAGGTCTCGATGATCCTCGGCCCCTCCGGCACGGGCAAGTCGGTCTGCATCAAGCACATCGTGGGCCTGCTCTACCCCGACCAGGGTGACGTGATCGTGGCCGGGCAGTCGATTCCCTCGCTCTCCGACGACGACCTGTTCGAGCTGCGCAAGAAGTTCGGCGTGCTCTTCCAGGACGGGGCGCTCTTTGGCTCGCTCAACCTCTACGACAACATCGCCTTCCCCCTGCGCCAGCACACCGAGAAGGCGGACGAGGAGATCGCCGAGATCGTCAACCGCCGGATGCGCGAGGTGGGCCTCGGGGACGCCGGCGAGAAGATGCCCAACGAGCTCTCCGGGGGGATGCGCAAGCGCGCGGGGTTCGCCCGCTCGCTGGTGATGGAACCCGACATCGTGCTCTTCGACGAGCCCGACTCCGGCCTCGATCCCGTGCGCACCGCCCTGCTGTGCGAGCTGATCAAGGAAGTCCACGCCGAGAACGGCGGCTCCTACGTGGTCATCACCCACGACATCATGAGCGCCCGCCGCGTGGCCGAGCACATCTCGATCCTCTGGCGGGGGCGGATCGTCGAGTCGGGGCCCGCCGAAGAGCTGTTCGCCTCCGAAAATCCCTTCGTGCGCCAGTTCCTCTCGGGAGATTCGGCCGGGCCGCTGGGGATGGAGTAGGGGATGCCGGCCCGCGTTCGCTGCGAATGGCGCGCGCAGGCTGGCGGTCGGGCGGTCGGCGGCTTGAAGCGTATATGTTTCTTCAACCTGCGTATAACAATGGCTATACGCAGGTTTTTTGATCAAATGCTCGAGGCTGCCACGGGGCCGAGTTTGCTGCGCATCTGCTCCGCGCGCCGGGCTAGCCTTTTCCTGTGAGTGTCTCCCGACTTCTTGCCGCCCTCGCGGGTGGCGCCGGGCGCCGGCCGGTGGCGGTCGTGCTGCTGGCCCTTGCGCTCGGGCTGGGGGGAGCGGCGCTCGCGCTGCGCCTGCACCCCAGCGCCGCCACCGACACCTTCGTGGGGCGCTCCAGCGCCACCTACCGGGCGACCCAGCGGTTCTACCGCTCCTTTGGGGAAGAGCCCGTGGGCGTGGTCATCCAGGGCGACCTCCAGCAGCTGCTGCTCAGCTCCGACATCGACCGCCTCGTGGGGCTCGAGGGATGCCTCTCCGGCCGCGTCCCCCCCGCGGGGCTTGCCCGTGAGGGTGGGCCCGATGGGCCGTGCGGGCAGCTCGAGCGCCAGGGCACGGTGAAGGTCGTGGTTGGCCCGGGGACGTTCTTGAACGAGGCCGCCGAACAGATCGACCGGCAGTTCAACGTCGAGGGCGCCCAGGCGGAGACACAGGCAAAGCAGGCCAAGCGGGCTCTCGTCCAGGCCGCGCTGGCGGACGGTCGCAGCGAGGCCGAAGCGCACCAGCTCGGCGAAGAAGCCAGCAAGATCACCCTCGAACGATATGCCCAGGAGATCGCCCTGGTGGGCGCCGCGTACGGGCTCAGCGCGCCCCCCAGCCTGGACGACCCAAGCTTCGTCTCCAAGGTCGTCTTCGACGGCGCCGCCAAGCTCCCCGGCACCCCCAAGCGCCGCTTCGCCTACCTGTTCCCCGCCCGCGAAGTCGCCCTCATCTCCGTGCGCATGAGGGCTGGGCTCGGCGAAGCCCAGCGCGCCCGCACGATCGCGCTCGTCCGCCGCGCCGTCGCGATGCCCCAGTGGCGCCTGCAGCACGGCGAGCGCTACCTGCTCACCGGTGAGCCCGTGATCGTCTCCGAACTGAGCTCCTCCATCACCCACTCCATCGAGCTGCTGCTCGTCGCCGTGCTGATCGCGATGGCGGTTGCCCTCAGCCTTGTCTTCCGCGGGCGTCCGCGCCTGCTGCCACTGGGGATCGCGCTGCTCGCCCTCGCCCTCGCATTCGGCGCGCTTTCCCTGCTCGGCGCACCTCTCACGGTCGCCCAGGTCGCGGTGCTGCCCGTGCTCGTGGGGCTGGCGGTGGACTACGCCATCCAGTTTCAGTCCCGTGTGCAGGAGGCCCTGGCTGAGGGCGTCGGGGACATCCGCGTGGCGGTCCGGCACGCCGCCGGGGTGGGGGGGCCGACGATCGCCGCCGCCGCCGCCGCCGGCAGCGCGGCGCTGCTTGTGCTGGCGCTCTCCCCGGTGCCCACCGTGCGCGGCTTCGGGCTGCTGCTCGTGGTGGGGATTGCGCTCGCCTTTCTCTGCGCGCTCACCGTGGGCTCCGCGGTGCTCGTGCTCGCGGGGCGGCGCGAGGCGGCGGGAGCGCCAGGCGCAGGCGCAGGGGCCTTTCGGCAGGGAATGCCACCGAGCGGGGGCTTGCCGCGCGCGGCCATCGGCGCTCGGCTCGCGCCCGCGTGGCGCGGCGCCCAGGAGCTGCTGCGCGAGAACCCCGTGACCCGCTTCATCTCCAGGGCGGCGCTGGTGTATGCCGTACGCAACCCCCGACGGGTGATCGGCGTCGGCCTGGCGCTCGCCGCGCTCGGGTGGGCGCTCGACACCCAGACGCGTGTGGAGACCAATCTGGAAAAGCTCGTTCCCCAGAGCATGGCCTCGATCAGCAACCTCGATGCGCTCGAGCGCGCCTCCGGGGTGGGTGGGGAAATCAACCTGATCGTGTCGGGCAATAACCTCGCCACGCCCGCCACGATCGAATGGATGAGCTCCTACCAGAACACCATCCTCAAACGCTTCGGCTACACACCCACGCGCGGCTGCGGCGTCGCGCGGCTGTGTCCCGCGTTCTCCCTGCCCAGTCTCTTTCAGGGGGGAGCGGTTGAAGGCTCATCCACGAGCAAGCCCGCCGCGGCGCTGGCCGGCGCGGGCGGTGCGACTGGCGCGGGTACCGCGACTGGCTCGGCAGCCGCGGCGGGGGGCTCCCCCTCTGGCGGTGGGGCGTCGAGCGGGTCCAAGTCCTCCAAGCTCACTGCCTCCGCGGTGAGCGGCCTGTTGGGGGCGATTCCGTCGTACTTCTCCCAGAACGTGATCACCCCCAACCGGCGGGTGGCCACGCTTGCGTTCGGCATCCGCCTGATGCCCTTGGACGAACAGCAGCGGGTGGTCGAAGCGATGCGCGCTGGCCTGCACCCTCCGCGCGGGGTGAGCGCCCAGCTGGTTGGGCTGCCGGTGCTCGCGGCGCAGTCGGGTGCCGCGGTGGCCAACCCGTGGCGGCGGGTGCTGACGCTGCTCGCGGGCCTGGCCGCGGCTGCGCTCGTGCTGCTGGCGGCGTTCCGCGGGGACTTCCGGCGCGCGCTCACACCGCTCGTGCCCGTGCTGCTGGCCACCGGCTGGTCCGCGCTGATCGTGTTCGCCATCCGCGTGCCCCTCAACCCGATGTCGGTCAGCCTCAGCGCGCTCGTGATCGCGGTGTCCACCGAGTTCAGCGTGCTCCTCTCCGAGCGTCACCGCCGCGAGCGGATCGCCGGCCATTCGCCGCTGGAGGCCCTGCGCCTCACCTACAGCCGAACGGGTGCCGCCGTCGCGGCCTCCGGGGTCACCGCGATCGCCGGCTTCGGCGTGCTCGTGCTCTCGGACATCGCCATGCTCCGCGACTTCGGCGTGGTCACGGTTGTCGACCTCAGCGTCTCCCTGGTCGGGGTGCTGGTCGCGCTGCCCGCCGCGTTGCTGTTGGCGGGGGCCCCGGAAGGCGGGGGCAGGGGAGAGCTCTCGGGGCGCTGGGCGCGGATCGGGCCTCGACTCGCCACGCTTCGCACGCGCCGGCGCCCGCACCGTGAGCCGGTCTGAGCCGTCCACCCACCCTGCCCGGTGCGTCCCCATGCTCGGCGATGAGCTGGCCTGAGCCGCCCAGCTCGCCCTGCCCGGTGCGTCCCCATGCTCCGCGATGAGCTGGCCTGAGCCGCCCAGCTGGCCCTCCCCGGTGCGTCCCCATGCTCCGCGCTACGGTCGCTGGGTGGGCGTGCTGGCGCTTGTGATCCTTGGGCTGATCACCCTGAACACCTTGCTCACCAAGCCCAACGGGGGCGCGGGGATTGGGCCAGGGGCGCGCTTGGCGCCGTTCGCGGTGCCGCTTGTCGGCAGCGATCTGCTGGGCGCCGCCGACGTCGCCACCCACCCCAACGACGGCTCCGCCGGCAAACATCCCGCGTGCGCCGTACGGGGCCCGCGGATTCTCAACATCTGCCAGCTCTACGAACGGGGTCCCGTGGTGCTTGTGCTGTTCGTCGACGGCGGCGGTTGCGAGCAGGTCCTCGGCGACCTCCAGACGCTCGCCCCGAGCTTTCCCGGGGTCCAGTTCGCGGCGGTCTCGATCAAAGGTGACCGCGGCCAGTTGCGCACGCTGGTGCGCTCCCGCGGCCTCGGCTACCCGGTGGGGATCGACGAAGAAGGGACGCTCGCGGCGCTCTACAAGCTCTCCACCTGCCCCCAGGTGAGCTTCGTCTATCCGGGGGGCGTGGTGCAGAGCAAGCCGCTGCTCGACCGTCCCCCGCTCGCCACCCTCCGCGCCCGCGTGAGCGAGCTCGTGGCGGCCGCCCGAGCCCGCGGATGGAGGCCGCCCGGTTGATGGCCGGGGCCTCTGGGA
>Ga0210408_10005225_pt1 | contig 11428 bp, 21 predicted proteins | sample IncBWH4MmetaG_FD_155471 | JGI IMG/M metagenome (GOLD analysis project Ga0210408, IMG submission 155471) | Forest soil microbial communities from Barre Woods Harvard Forest LTER site, Petersham, Massachusetts, United States - Inc-BW-H-4-M | ecosystem: Environmental > Terrestrial > Soil >... | reverse complement strand
TGCTACCAGATACTCCCGGCAGTTCTCAGGCTTGGCGAAGTAGAGGATCGCTTCTTGTAGACTCTTCGGTTCCATGGTCTAACTCTAGCCCGAATAGTCTATTTTGTCAAGTATATTATTACCGAAACGTCTTGGCATGGAAACCCGCCAGAAATGACGTTACATCGTGGAATCTCTTCGTGTTCGGCCAATGTTTCTCCAGTACTTTCCTGCAAAATTGATCTATCTCAACTTGCCATACTGTCTTGATTCCCGCCCTCTCAAAACCCAGATCAAAACCGCCAACTCCCGCAAACAGAGAACCGTGCGTCATCCGTTTCATCGCTTCCTCTTGCTGCCCTACTTCTTCGCCGGCCTCAATGCCAGCTCGCCTTCTTTGATTCCGCCACACGCCGGATTCGTCCCACCGTAGCACAGTACCCAATCTTCCTGCTTGATTCCACGAGAACTGAAGACTTGCTGAACTGTGGTTGTCATCTGCTCAATCGCGGCATTGTTCGCCTTTACGCTCGGAATATTTTGCGCGTCCTGCACGGCTTTCAAGTACGCAGGGTCTTTCTGCGCTTTGGCCAAGTTTTCCTGAGCAGTTTGCATAGCCTGGACCGCTGGGAGTTTAAGCACAGCCTGGTACACAGGATCTGAATTAACAACTTGGGCGGTTGAGGTCCCGAGGAGCCGAGCACTCAAAATGGCTTTCTCTTCGTGCTCAGTTAGGGGCTTAGGACCTGCAGAAACTTTCGTACAGCCAGCCAAGGTCAGAATTGCGAGTGTGAGGCTTACTAGTTTCATTTTCATAGTGTTTCCTTTCGCGTTTGCGTTCGATTGTAGAGCTTATTTCGCCTTCTTCAAGCCTTGGAGCCGATCTGAGCATAAAGCTCTCGCAGGCGGCTTGCCTGTGCTCGCATTGCCTATCTGACGCGAGGCTTCCTTCAATGACCAGCAGACTTTGAGACCGCGCTTATTCAGAGAGTTTAGAAATAATTCGCGTTCGCTCAGCATCCCTTGATAGTCCATACATAATCCCCCCAGCCGCCCGCAGCGTTCAATTTTCCGTCGTGCCCGCGAAATACTTTCTTCGCCTTCTTCGGCTCCATCTCAATCCGGTACCAGCAGTCACAGCGAATCACTCTTCGTCCAAGCTTCTCCCCGAATGGGACTGGAGACACATCGGCGGTTACGGAACGCACGCCAATGCTCACTCTGTAGGTAAAGTTCGTATTCGCTCTCTAGCACGACTGGGTTCCTCCATCATCCTTCGCCTTCTCAGGGACTCTTACGGTTGGATCACCAAACAGTTCACGCAGTTTCGCACGCATTGCCGCATACTCCTCATCCGTAGCAAGTAGTCCTTCCCGCGCCGCCCGCTGCTGTTCCCGCCGATAATCAGCATACTCTTTTTCGCCCACCGTCTGCAGTAATCGCTCACGAATTTCTTCGACTACGATCAAAACGTCATCCACCGACGGGAACAATTTCCAACGACCCGTCGTCAGGGCCTCACACACCATCCAGTCAGGAACGCCTTTTAATTTCTCCGTCCAATATCGGAGGCTGTGCGGCGCAAGGTCGTGCCTTTTGTCCTGCGCCATCTCCAAGACGCGGATGCTCCACTGTGGGGCGCCCATTTTTTGCAGAAGGCGAATCGCCTCCTCCGAAGACTGTGGCAACGGCGGCGATATTGTTGAAAGCTCGCTCGACTTGGACAGTTGGCTCAGCTCTGCCTGATTTATGCGGTCCATTACCATTTCTCCATTTCGTGTCATCGAACCAGAACTTGTCAATCGCGACTCCGCGGTGCCGTTGCTCAAGCGCGATATTCACGATATACTGAGCGGTCTCGGCAGCATCGTTGCCAGTCAATGAGCATTCGGCAATCAGCCCAGCCTCCACTGACCGCAAAATCCTCTCCGAAAGTCCGAGGACTTCCATGATCCTCCTCGCATGGTTAAGTGGGTGTTGTTGATCGGGGGGAGATGCTTCATTGCCCACCCCCTTCCCTACCCCATAAACCCTTTCCCTTCCTGCCATTCCAGATGCTTCACTAGTTATCCCCGGCTGCTTCTCAGTGAACGGAGGGGGAAATTTAGCTGGCTCCTGCGCTTCTTTACCACTGATTCTTTGATGTTTATGGAAGTTTACGACAAGGCCATACTGCCTTCCGTCAGCAGCTATATACCGGGAGATCACACCTGCTTCACTGAGAAGCGATAGGGTAGCATCGAAGTCAAACTGGAGAAACGGAAGGATGTCTAAATGAAGGGTTCGGGAACTCCACGGGAACGCTCCATTTTTGTCGCACTGCGGCCAAAGGCCAGCGAAAACCAGCATACAATTTTTCCCTGGATTGGCAGCTTCAACATCCTGAAGCTTTTCATCTCGGAAAAAATCTGGCTTCAAACTTCTGATTCGTGGCACGAAGGGCTCCCAAGCCAGCAACCTGAAAAGCGACAGCCGCCACTGGCTTGGGAGTCGAAGCAGCGGCTGTCTCATCCAGGTTCTGGGTTCTAAAGCACTATACCTATTCTTAAAACAGTGTCAACTGTGAATTGCTGTGCGAATCTCGAGGAATCAATACTTACTCACCCTAAGCTTCAAAGTTTTTGCACGGGGATCAGATATTATCGGGAAGTGAACTTCTCCCTTTTCTCCGGGATCTAGTTCTCCCGCACCACGATAAACCGCAGCATAGTTGTCGTCCTGCTTGATTACTGTTCCGTCCGGCGAAACTAGCGACCAATGGAATTCTATGAATGTAGCTCGGAACTGGCCTACATTCTGATACCATACCCAAACTTCGCCGCCGTCAATCTCTGCCCGTGTGATCGCGATCACATCGTCTGGCTTGTTGAAAAATTGAATATCAATTGCATTCTTCGGTAGAATTTTTGCGCCTACTACTTCATTGTGACGGTCCTCTTGGCTCATTTCGCGGCGGAAATAGTGGAGATCCTTCCCGAAAGCAAGCCAATAGACAGCCGCCAGCCCCAAGACCGCTGGTATGGCAAAGAAGAAAAATGTTGAGAGGCCTTTGAAATTAACACGCACGTCTTCAGTCATTGGATTGATGCTCCTTACCTGCAATTTTTCCACGAGTACGCCCCTTGCGCGTGCTTCACCGTTCCATATGTTGCTGGGCCAAGACTCAGCGGAAGGTTTACGTACCGCGCGAGCAGCCAGTCCATCGCTGTGATGGCTCCGAACTGTACTGCACTGTCCCGCCACAAGTCTCCATTCGTGGGGTGCTGAGGCAGTCCGGGATTCGTCTCAGCACAAGGTACGCCGTTTGGGAAATGAGTGTTCGGGGCACGGAGCTTAGTGATAATCGCATCTGACGCCAAGGCTCCTCCGAACAGTAGATGAGCTGCTACCCAGGTCCTACTCTTGAAGGGATTTCTAAGAGCAGGCTCGTCCCAGCGTCTCATAGCGAAGAAGCGGGGCTTCGTAGGTGATTGCACGGCACTTGGCGCGTCAGGCAATGTACCTAGACGCATCACTGTGACGGGGTGTTCCGCCACCTCACAGCATTCCGCAGATTCCTGCCCCTTAGCTATCTGCAAACTCAAAGCCCAGATCGCCAAACTAGTCCAAATTGCCGCTCGTAAGTTGCCCATCACAAACTCCCTGGGAAAAATATTTTGTCACTGTTGCGCCAAGCATTCCCTCGCCCCACACCGTTTACTGGCCGGCACTTCTTTCGATACTTTCTCGAATCCAATCGTTGGCAGGTCATGCAGCGCCGCGATTTGTCATAGAGGATCTTCTGCTGCGAAGTCGAGAAGAAGTAGGCGAACTTTAGCCCCTTCTTCGGGCTGCATCGACCGCACCACAGTTTGGGCATATCAGTCACGGATTCCTCCGCAGCAACAGTATTGCCGTGACCACAAATACGACTAGCGTGAAGAGAGCGAGGATTGGGTCACCAGAGTCCATCATGGCCATTGGTTCCCTTCGCGACTGGTATGCAAGCCATTATGGTCGGAGAGCATCCAGCAGTGCTCATGGGCTTTGCCTAATGGATGAGAAGCAGGGCATTGACCAAAGGCTGTGGATTGTTCTACAAGAGGCACCAGAGGCAACCCCGGAAGCCTACGGGCAATACGAATTAAGCTTTCAAGTTCCAATACTTCAATCTCGATTTTCATGGCTGCGCCTTTCTACACCACCACTTCGGAGGGTCATTCTCGTCGTGCCACAAGCCACGATTCTTGTCGGCGCAGGTCCAATTCGTTATTTTACGTTTAACGTGAGGATCACAAGCCATCGCCGTGCAAGAACCCTCTAGGCAAGAATTGCACCAGTTGTTATCTCCATACTCCTCTTCGCGTGTCTCTTGGATTGCTCGGACATCGACCGGCTCGGCCTTGTATTTCGACAGTGGGACGCAGTGCCCACCTGCGAATTCGATAACGCACGGATCGCCAAATTCGTCAGTCAGGGGGCTTGGCTCCTTCGGCCCGTTCGGCATTTCCTTCAGTAATTGCACCGCGCAAGCCGCCAGTTTTCCTTTGTCCTCCGTTTCAGGAGTGCCTAAGCCGCAAGGATTGCTCGGATCGGCAACTACGAAAGACATAGGCGAGTTCTTGGGGGCGACATATCCGCCTGTGGATTTACTTGCGGGCTTCCGCTTCGGTAGGATTATGCAAGCGTTCCCCGGCCCCAATTTAAACTCAAAGCCGTCTTTGTACTTAGCCTTGAACTGGTCCATATTCCCCTTCCATTCCTCGACTAATTCCTCGCAGGGAACGGGGGCGGATTGCTGCTTCTCGGTACTACAAATCGACGTTGACCCTTCTACTGCGATTAGCTCACCTTCGACGCACGTATCCTTCTTCGTCTGGCCCGAGGGCTTCTGCTTCCCGGCTCCCTCACTTAGAGCGATCACATCCTCCAGCGGCGCGAACGACTTGCCATCGTCTAGCGAGATCATGAACTGCTTAGTGGCGGAGTTTCGGTAGATTATCGCTCCAGGAATCGCTCTAGCATTTTCTGCTCCGGGGCATGGGATGGGGATCTTCAGCCTTATAGCCTTAGTTCCGCCGTTCGACTCATCGGGGACCACGATGGTGTCGCAAGTTTGCTTTTCACTCACAGGTACGCGTTGGTACGTGCACGGCTCCGCGCGAGAATCAGTGGCACAAATGTCACTCGGAGTGCGCTTCTTGGCTGTCTTCTTCGCCTCGCAGGGCACTTCTACGCCGTTGTTCATGCATAAGACAGCTTTGAATGACGATTTACTCGCGGTATTCAGGATTGTGCTGTTCCACATCGCAGCGCAGAATTCATGGGCGCGGCGAAGATGGTCGGGATTCTCATTATTAGCAAGTCGGTAGTTGCACATTTCCACTTGTGTGCGCCAGCCCGGTTCCTTGTCCGCCTGGGCGAAAGTTTCGTAGGAGAACTCGCAATTCTTGCCGGTATAACCGATACAGACAAGAGCCCAATTTTCTTTGATAAACATTAGCCTCTGCGATTGCTGCAAGGCCATCCAGAGAATTAACGCAGCAATCATTGCAGTCTCCATTTCACAGGATCGTCACACTCGCCCGGCTCGGAAAATAAGGGGTTGGGATCGACGGTGATGTAGTCTTTGTCCCACACGATCCCCGCATAGTAGAAGCATGGCTCGTCTATTTTGGGCTTACGAACATGATGCGCTCGGAACAGGGTATCCTCGAAGTCGTCCATCGCCTCGAATGAGGCGTGTTCCACTTGGCGCAAGGCGTGCAGATGTTTTACCTCGCTCGGCGTGAGTGCGATGTGCTGTTCCGGTAATTTATTACGCTCTGGATCGCCACTGTAGGTGCAGTACAGGTTGATCTGGAATCCATCCTTGTTCTCAGCGTTGAACTTCTGCACCTGTGCCGTGAATTGCTTCGTAACATCTTGGCACGGCTTCCAGTCAATCGGCTTGCGCGTCTGGCCCATCAAAGGCATGAGGGCCATCCAGAGAATCAGTGAGAACCACATTTAGCGACCTCTTTCTGGTGGTACAGGGATCTCATGCGACTTCTCCCACCGCTGTCGCGAGTCCTGTTTATCCAGCTCCGCATAAGCGTCATCTAATTCATAATCGAAGAACCAAAGCCAGTGTTCGTAGCAGTCTCGAACATCTTTATCCTGAATCCCACGCGACCAAGCGAACACGCGATCAATCTCTGCGCGCTCTCTGTCCAGGTCTTCACGACTTGCGCGATAAACATTGACACTGTTCCAATCGCCAACAGTGACCGCGCGCATTACAGACGTGCTGATCTCGTCTTTGCACGCGACATCACTGGGCCCCTGTGCTGTACTACCCTGCCGATGGCACGCGACAAGAAGAATGCACGCAAACAATATCAAGCTTCGTTTGAGAATCAGTGAGAAGATCACGACTTGAGCTCCTTTCGCCATTCTCGAAGTTCATCAAGGATTTCCCAAAGGGAATACATGATGACGGGGAGTGTGCAAAGAATAATAGTGGTTGCTATCAGTAAGAAGATCATTTCGGACCTCGCAGTCTCTCTTCCAAGTCGGCGATCATCCCGCGAATTACAGCGAGTCCTACCAGCCAACAAACTCCGATATACACCAGAATAGTTCTTACATCGTCAATAGTGGCGGGCGGACCTACGAGCAGTGAGAAGATCATGGCTTCGGCTCCTTACCTTTCCGCCAAGCAGCAGTAATCCCACAAAGACCCGTCGCCATCAAGCACAGCATCCCAGACTCGGGAACTTGCGCAACTCCGCCAAGCACCGACTCCGTGATATTGATCGCGCCACCGCCAAACGTCCCCGTGGTGCTAGTAGAGAAATTTAGCTGTTCGGAGAATGTGCCGCGGACATGATAGAAGGCCGTCCCGTTGCTGGTGAAAACCTTCTCGAATCCGGCGAACACGCCAGTCAATTCTCCGGTCGAGGAGTTGTACTGCACCTTCGAGAGATTCCCAAGAAAGAACACAGTCGCACCACCATCTAGATTGAAATCTCCCCACAGTGAGCCTTTGAGCAATTGGCCGCCGTTCCAAATCCCGCTGAATTCAAAATCTTGGCACGATCCACCGCTAAAGCAGCCGGGCGTTTGCCCGAAACCACCGAACAGGGTGGTGTTATTTTCCGAGAACGTGGAAAAGGTCCCAGCACCGTTCAGCGTGATAACGTTCAGGGACGGCGGTATGGAGTTGGCAATTGCTGGTGATGCAGCAAACAACAAAAAGAGCAGCATCAATTTAAGGCCACGGGCGATCTTTTTCCCCTCTGTCATTTTTCTTTACCTCCATCCCCAGAACGTCCAATAGACTGCAGCCCCAACCGCGCAACCGGCCAGAATGAACAAGCCGATGGTTACGAGTAAGTTGTAGTTCAGTTGCGATCGGCAATTACAGTTTTGGTCTAGCCCATCGTCGTCGAGCCAAAGCGAAGAGCACCAGCGCTTATGCGGTATGTAGGTCACAGGGTCAGTCTCCCTTCTTCAGGCGGGCAAGCACGAATTCGGCCTCTTGCATGTTTCGCTTAACTAAGTCTCGCAGTTCTCGGATTCTGGGTTGCATTCGGCACGTGCAAAAGTCACCTTCTGGTGAGTCAGTTCGATGAAACATGCAATCCGCCGCATGCCCTACAAACTGCATCATGGCCTTGAGAACCTCGTCAGCAACATTCTTTGACTGCCCTAGTGAATGAGCGAGTTCCCCGGCGAGGGTGCAGTCCTCGATAATCTGGGCTAAGTGGTTTTGATTGATTTGGCCCAAATGCAAGTCGAACACTGTTTGTAAGATGTGAACTATGCGCTCAACAGCCTCTTTCGCTCCCTGGCTCGGCTTAGTCTTGGTTGGCACGTTCGTGGCTCCCTTCTCAGATAGAATCCCCGCGCGTTTCTGGTGTTACGCGATGCACGCCGCATTTCGGGCAAAACTCAGGCGGTTCGGCTGCGAGTTCAAACCACTTGTGACCGCAGGAACAAGCCCATAGAGTCTCAACATGCTCGATAGGCGCACGCTTGCAGTCGGTTGCGCGGAAATGATGCGGACCTTTCTTGGTGCGGGCATACGGCTGCTTTTTCATAATCTGCCGTCCACAGCGAGTGCAGAGCATACGTTTTTCTCCCCATCTTAAGCCCTCAGTATTTCGTCCTCACGACGGCAAGCCTCGCACAGCTCGCCGAATTGATTGGGCCGTTCGCATTCAGGGCAAAAGAGCACAGTGTCGTCGTGATCCGGCTCTGCCATGTCATCCACCATGTCGTCATAATCGTCTTGATCGAAGCCGCAAAGAGTCGGGCTTGAGCCTCGGCAAAGGTCGTCAATGCAGACCTTCCCGCGTTTTGCTGATTCACACAGATCGCGCATACGTTTTCCTCCCAGCCTAGCGGACCTCACTCAACAGTCAACTCCTCGCAATACAGGACCTTCCACTTGTGGCGCGGGAAACGATTTTTGCCGTCCTCTTGCGCCAGTTTGTAGGCATCAGTCTTTGTGCTGGCCGCGAATGTCACTTGGCACGTTCGCAAGCGTCCCACTCGGTATCGTGGGCGCGTATGCCATTCGTAAGTGACTCGAAAATAACGCATCTGCTATCGCTCAATATCTACGCTGATTCCTGTCGCTTCTTTGTAGGCCGCGACCAGCCTATCCAGCCCGCTCATCGCCTGAGAGAAGCACTTCTTCTGCGCTCTCTGCCACTCCCACATTGCACGATAGCCAGGATGAGGATGAGCGGTCGGCAGCGGGTACTCGCCGCGCTCGAAACCGTCTATACCTTGCCACCATTCACCCTCGTCCTGCATCTCGAATAGCATCCCGCCGCAAAGTGGGCAACACGGTAATGCGTGGCCAACGTCACCTGAGCGTACCTTGGTGCTGCTGACTTCATGAATGGAGCCGAACCAAGTGCAATTCGCGCCATAGCAGAACCGCCCGTCAGCTTCCCGCTTCTTCTGATCCCGGCCTTTTATGCGAATCCCACAATCACGCTCCAGAGCGTCCAGTACTTGTTGTGGATATTCATCAGCGTTCATTTTCTTCTCCTTTTTGAGCCTAGCGGACCTCACGCGTAACTTTCCTGCCATCGGTGCGCGAAAGTTTGATCCGCAGAATTTCGGTCGGCAAGTTCTCGCTAGTAGTCACCAGCCGCTCGAACATAGAAGATGCCCGATCTCTAGCGTATTCCAGATTATGTCCACTCTCGTGCTCTTTGAATCCGAATTCCAGCGCGGCATACAGCGATTCGCGTAATCCTTGCCTTGTAAGCTTGCTCACGTTCCTCCCTTTTTGAGCCTAGAGGACTAGGCGGTCACCCCGGTCTGTTTTTCAACGATCTGCCGAGCCCGATCTTTAAGCTCTCTTCGGCGTTCCTGTACTTCTGGGATTACTTCGTGAGGCAGACTAATTAATTCTGCTTCGACGTGCTTTTCTACTGGAGATGCGACCGCCAATGCCATGAGTTCACTGGCGAGTTCTGCTAGAAACTTATTGACTTCAAATTCCAATTCTTCGATGCGCCCCTTGTCTCTGTAATGTCGGCGAATGAATAGTTGTATGCCGAACGGGACGCGGGGATCAAACGAAACGAAGTCGCAGTACTCGCGCTCTGGCATGCACGCCATTTGTGCGTTCATCTGCGGAATATACTCTTCGGGCACTACCCCCGCCTTGAGGTATTCGATATGCACCCGCGACGTAGGACATTTGAACTCCACAAGGCCATTCTCACCTACTAGGCCGTCTGGACTGGCCGCAAACAGCTCAAGGGAGGGATGAACGATTAAGCCCACAGACTCAACCGAAACGTCTTGACGCATTTCGTAGGCAGCTTGCGCAAACGGCTGCTGCTCAATTCCCCACTCCATGGCCTGATTGACATAGGTGTCTATGGCTCGGCCCGTGAGATGCTCGACTACAAGGTCCATCATGTATGCATAGCGGTCCGCAGAGTAGTTCCCGTTCTTCAGTTTGCGGATTACATCCTGACACCGCGAAGCCGTAACGCGGCCACGCCTAGCAACCAACCATTCCGGAGTGGATTGAGTCAGATTCCTGAACTCCTGGCGCTCCTTTTCTGTCATCGCCATTATTGGTTGCCTTTCTGCAATTCCGCCTTGCGTGCCGCCTTAGCCTTTTTGATGGCATCGTAGGCATTGATGTCGCGGATTTGGTTCAGCGCCGTATTCGCGGCACTGGTGTAGGCGTCCTGAAGTCCTTCCAAAGTTTCGCAACGGCCAATCTCCTCGATCTGAGACTGAAGCCAATCTCTATCCGCCGTACCGGAAGCATTGGCCTCTGGATCATCTTCTCCAACTGCGATATTCCAAATAAACTTAAGCAGGTAGCGAGCACCATACGACATCCCTGCTCCGGTGGCAAAGGTTTTAGTCATCACATCGCCGCCCTTTGCTCCCTTGCCATCTGCGGGCATCGGAGGGGCACTATATTTGCGCGTGTGGCCGCCACGGTGAGAGACGTAGCACTCTACGATTACCGTTTCGGGGAGTGGGCTTACTCCACTATTAAATGAAAGACTGAACCCGTGCTTGATGTAAATAGGACGAAGAACTTTGTCGAGCTTGGCATAGGACGCCCATTTTTGCTTAGCCCCTTCTTTAGCTTGCTGATCGGGGGAGATTCTGCCAATCTCCGCCTGCGCTGCAGACATCGCCTCATTGAACTGCATCTCGGCATCCCGAGCTACAGCCCTTTCCTGCAAAGCTGCCAGCCGCTCAATCACGTCGATAGCCGCATTATTCTTGAGAGCAATTGCCAGCAGGCCCATCGGCCCAGAATCTTGCGGCAACTGAGGTTCTATCACTGCAAGCAACGAATCCGCAGCAGCATGTTTTGCGCACGCCGGGCGCTCTGACTCTGGATCAATTCCAACTGCAGGCCTTCCGCATTCCTGCCCACCATCAGCCTTGCCCCACGACGTTTCAGGGGACTCATGTTCGCACTTCAATTCCTTGATGGCCATAAACTCCTCTCAATTACTTTCCGATCAGTTTCCAAACTCCCCAGGCAATCACGATCCACACGCCCAGAATCACAAACACCACCAACAAAGGCTTCGCACTAGATTCCGAAGTCACGCTTCTGCCCACTCCATGGGAACGTATCCTAACCGGCGCACTTCCCGATTCTGAATTTCCGTTTGAATGTCCTGCAACTCTGCCCAGTCATCTTCGGAAACTACAACGTCTCGTGAAGGCTTTGAGAGAATCAGCGCGACGAGGACTAGAAGTTCATCGTCCGAATAGCGGCTTAAAGTGTTTTCCATTGGCGTTACCGATAGATCGTCGCGCCTTTCTTCGCCTTGATAACTAGTTTTGGATTGCAGCCACTCGCGTCCACGTATTCCGCAGCGTCAGCCTTCAACTCCGTGAGCGCCGTGCAGCCACTCGCGTCCACGGTCTTGGCAGCGTCAGCCTTCAACTCCGTGAGCGCCGTGCAGCGACTCGCGTA
>Ga0210408_10005224_pt1 | contig 11429 bp, 10 predicted proteins | sample IncBWH4MmetaG_FD_155471 | JGI IMG/M metagenome (GOLD analysis project Ga0210408, IMG submission 155471) | Forest soil microbial communities from Barre Woods Harvard Forest LTER site, Petersham, Massachusetts, United States - Inc-BW-H-4-M | ecosystem: Environmental > Terrestrial > Soil >... | reverse complement strand
CCGGCTTGTCGAGGATCACCCAGCCGTCGACCTTGTCGCCCGTCTTCCTGCGGCTCATCGCCTTGGCGGCCTTTCGGCGCTCACTCGTCCTTGAGGTCGCGCGCCACGTCCGGCCGACGCAGCAGGTTGCCGATGCGATCGGCCTCGTCGAACGTGCGGTCGATCTCGAAGCGGATTTCCGGCGCATAGCGCAGGCCGGCGCGCTCGCCGACCCGGGCGCGGAACCACGGCGCGGCGCGGCGCATGGCGGCCAGCAGGCGCGGCTCGTCCTGGCCGCCCAGCGGCATCACGAAAGCGATGGCATTGCGCAGGTCGGGGCTGACATCGACCGCGGTGACGGTGATCGACGCGCCGCGCAGATCGGGGTCGCGCATGTCACCGCGCTCGAGCAGCTCGGCCAGGAGGTGACGCAGCTCCTCGCCCACGCGGAGCTGGCGCTGGCCAGGGGCTCGATTTTCGCGTTCAGAAGCGCGGCGCCGGGGCATCGTCCGATCCTCCGCTGGGGGCGCGGCACTCCAGTGCCGCGTCTTTTCTTGGTTCATGATCGCGCCACTGGAGTGGCGCGCCCCCAGCCTAGAGGGTCGACTGGACTTCCTCGACGTCGAAGCATTCGATCACGTCGCCGACCTTGATGTCGTCGTAGTTATCGAACGCCATGCCGCACTCGAAGCCGTGCTGGACTTCGCGGACCTCATCCTTGTGGCGCTTCAGCGTCTTCAGCGTGCCCTCGTGGATCACCACGTTGTCGCGCAGCAGACGGACCTTGGCGCCGCGCTTGACCATGCCTTCGGTGACCATGCAGCCGGCGACGTTGCCGACCTTGGTGATGCGGAAGACTTCGCGGATCTGCGCGTTGCCGAGGAAGGTCTCCTTGTAGGTCGGATCGAGCAGGCCGATCATCAGGGCCTGAATGTCCTCGGTGACCTTGTAGATGATGCTGTAGTAGCGGATATCCACCTTGTCGCGCTTGGCGATCTCGCGCGCCTGCGGGTTGGCGCGCACGTTGAAGCCGATGATCAGCGCGCCCGACGCCTTGGCGAGCGTCAGGTCGGCCTCGCTGATGCCGCCAACGCCGCTATAGACCACGCGGGTCGCCACCTTCTCGGTACTTAGCCGCTGTAACGCGCCGGCCAGCGCTTCCGCCGAGCCCTGCACGTCGGCTTTGATGAGGACCGGAAGCTCCTTGGCCGTGCCCTCGCGGATGCCCTTGATCATCTCCTCAAGCGTGCCGCGGCCGCCCGCGGCGCGGGCAAGCTGGGCCTGCCGGTCGCGACGGGCGCGGAAGTCGGCGATCTCGCGCGCACGCGCCTCGCTCTCCACGACGTGGAACTCATCGCCCGCCTGCGGCGTGCCGTCGAGACCCAGGATCTCGACCGGAACCGCGGGACCGGCGCTCTGCACGGCGTTGCCGCGGTCGTCCATCAGGCGACGCACGCGGCCCCACACGGCGCCGGCCACCAGCACGTCGCCCACCTTGAGCGTGCCGCGCTGGACCAGCACCGTCGCCACCGAACCGCGGCCCTGGTCGAGCTGCGCTTCGATCACGACGCCGTCAGCCGGGCGGTCCGGGTTGGCCTTGAGCTCGAGCACCTCGGCCTGCACGACGATCGCCTCCTCGAGCTTGTCGAGGTTGGTCTTCTTGGTCGCCGAGACCTCGATCGACTGGATTTCGCCGCCCAGCTGCTCGACCTGCACTTCGTACTGCAGCAGCTCGGTGCGGACCCGGTTGGGGTCGGCACCGGCCTTGTCCATCTTGTTGATGGCGATGATCATCGGCACGCCTGCAGCTTTCGCGTGGGCGATCGCCTCCTTGGTCTGTGGCATGACGCCGTCGTCGGCCGCCACCACCAGGACGACGATGTCCGTCACCTTGGCGCCGCGGGCGCGCATGGCGGTGAAGGCCTCGTGGCCCGGCGTGTCGAGGAAGGTGATCTTCTGGCCTGACGGCAGGGTTACCTGATAGGCGCCGATATGCTGGGTGATGCCACCCGCCTCGTGCGCCGCCACGTCGGTCGCGCGCAAGGCATCGAGCAGCGACGTCTTGCCGTGATCGACATGGCCCATGATCGTGACCACCGGCGGCCGCGCCACCAGCGTCTCCGGGGCGTCCGCTGTCTCGGCGAGGCCGGTCTCGACGTCGCCCTCGGCGACGCGCTTGGGCCGGTGGCCCATTTCCGTAACCACCAGCTCGGCGGTGTCGGGGTCGATCGCCTGGTTGATGGTCGCCATCACGCCCATGCGCATCAACGTCTTGATGACGTCGGCGCCGCGCTCGGACATGCGCGAGGCGAGCTCCTGGACCGTGATGGTCTCGGGGATCGTGACCTCGCGATAGACCTTCTGCTGCGGCTCGTCGTCATGCTCGCGACGGCGATCGCGCTCCAGTCGGCGGCGCATCTGCGCCGCCGACCGGCTGCGGAAATCGTTCTCGCCCTCGACCGCACGGCCGACGTCGATCTTGTCGGAACGGCGCTTGGGCACCTCGCGGCGCGCGCCCGGCGGCTGCGGCAGGCGCTTGTTGATGGCAGGCCGCATCGGCGGCCGGCGCAGCGCTGCATTGGCGGTCTGCGCAACGCCCGGCGCGATCGGCGGACGCCGAATCGGGGCGGGTGCGCTATCTGTCGTCGCCGCGCCGGTGCCGATCTCCTGGGCCTGGCGCGCCGCCGTCGTCGCGGGCGCGGCCGTCGCGGCCTGGTCGAGACGCTTCTGGACCAGCGCGTCGGCCTTGCGCTTGACCTCTTCCTCGATCTTCTTGCGCGCCTCTTCTTCGGCCAAACGCTTCTTGTGCTCGTCGTCGGCCTTCTTGCGGGCCTCGTCCTCGACGGCCCGTCGCGCCGAGTCCTGGGCGGCGCGCTGGCGCGCGGCTTCGGCGTCGCGGTTGGCGTCGACCAGGGCCCGCGTGCGGGCTTCCTTTTCTTCTTCGGTGAGGGTGCGCAGCACGATGCCGCGGCCCCCGGGGCCGGTGCCGTCGCCGGAGGTCGACCGCGTCGAAAGGGGCGCCCGTGCTGCCGGCGCCGCCGCGCCGCCGCCCAGCTTCAGGGTGCGGGCGGTCGGTGCCGCAGCAGGCGCCTCGGACGCCGGGGCAGGCGAGGGCGCCGCCGCAGGCGTGGCGCCGCCGCCGACGCGCTTGACCGGCTTCTTGACCTCGACCGTTACCGCCCGCGTCCGCCCGTGCGAGAATTTCTGGCGCACCTGCGTCGCGTCACTGCTCTTGGCCGCGCCCGCGCGAGCCGTGGTCGAGAGGGTGAGCGGCTTGGTCGGCTTGGTCTCTTCTTTTTGTTCCGTCATATCGCTTGTTGTCCTTGGTCCGCTCCGGCGCGTCAACCGGTGCTGTTCAATCGGTAACCGCGCCAGCGCGCCGCCCCGACCTCAATTCGCTCAATGAACTCACCGCCCGCATCGTCGCGGGCGACCGCCGCATAAACCGTCTGCTCGCGGCCGAAGATGCCGCCCAGCGCCGCCGCGTCGCCCAGGCGGGCGATTGGCAGGCCGCTCACCTGAAGCTTGCCCAACCCGTCGCCCTGGGCCTCGTCGGCCACGATCAACAGGCCGGCCCGCTGCCGGCCGACCATCTGCTCGACCTTCACGAAGCCCGCCACCGCCCGGCCCGCCCGGCGCGCCCGGCCGAGATCGGCCAAGGCCCGCTCCAGCAGCAACCGCTCGACCCGCTCCGGCAGATCGGCCGCCGGCCTCACGGTCGCCTTTGCCGACCTGGCGAACAGGTTCTTCGCCACGGCATGCTCGACCGCCGCTCGCTCGGCCCGCACCCACATGCCGCGCCCCGGCAGCCGGCGCGCCAGATCGGGCACGACGTCGCCCTGTGGCCCGACGACGAAGCGGATCATCCGCTCCGGCGTGCCCTCCTCGCCGGTCGCGATGCAGGTGCGCAGCGGACCGGTGAGGGCGGGCGCCGTGGGCTCGATCTGGGTCATGGCGATGGCAAAAGCCAAAGGCGGCGATCTCCGTTCAGGCCTTGGCCGCTTCGGCGGCCGCGGCGTCCTCGGCCGCGAACCAGTGCTCGCGGGCCTTCATGATGATGGCGTTGGCGGTGTCGTTATCCATCGCGCTCTCGCCCACGATCTCGCGCAGCTCGTCGGAGGCGAGATCGGCGAGATCGTCGCGCGTCTTCACGCCCTTCTCGCCCAGCGCCACCAGCATCGCGAGGTTGAGGCCCTCGGTCGAGCGCACGTCCTCGTCCATGCCCAGCTCTTCGAGGCGGGTGGCGAGCTCGGCGTCGCGCTTGTCGATATATTCGCGGGCGCGGCGCTGCAGCTCGGTAGCGATCTCCTCGTCGAAGCCTTCGACGCCGGCCAGGTCCTCGACCGCGGAATCGGCGATATCCTCGACCGCGCCGTAGCCCTCAGCCACCAACAGATGGGCGATCACGTCGTCGACATCAAGGGTGGCCTTGAACAGCTCGGTGCGCTCGCGCGTCTCCTTCTGGCGGCGCTCGCTCTCCTCGGTCTCGGTCATGATGTCGATCTCCCAGCTGGTGAGCTGGGAGGCGAGCTTGACGTTCTGGCCGCGGCGGCCGATGGCGAGGCTGAGCTGGTCGTCGGGCACGACCACCTCGGTCTTGTGCTTCTCCTCGTCCATCAGCACCTTGCTGACCTCGGCCGGCGCCAGCGCGTTGACGATGAAGTTCGCGGTGTCGTTCGACCATGGGATGATGTCGACCTTCTCGCCCTGCAGCTCCTGCACGACAGCCTGCACGCGACTGCCGCGCATGCCGACGCAGGCGCCGATCGGGTCGATCGAGCTGTCGTGGCTCAGCACGGCGATCTTGGCGCGGCTGCCCGGGTCGCGCGCCACGGCCTTGATTTCGATGATGTTGTCGTAGATTTCCGGCACTTCCTGCATGAACAGCTTGGCCATGAACTGCGGATGGCTGCGCGACAGGAAGATCTGCGGGCCGCGCGGCTCCTCGCGCACGTCGAAGATGTAGGCGCGTACGCGGTCGTTCACGCGCAGCGACTCGCGGGGGATCGTCTCGTCGCGGCGGATCACGCCTTCGGCACGCTGCAGGTCGACGGTGATGTTGCCGTAGTCGACCCTCTTGACCACGCCCGAGACGATCTCGCCGACGCGATCCTTGAACTCCTCGTACTGCCGCTTGCGCTCGCTTTCGCGCATGCGCTGGGTGATGACCTGCTTGGCGGTCTGCGCGGCGACCCTGCCGAAATCGATCGGCGGCAGCTCATCGGTCAGAAAGTCGCCGACCTGCGCTTCGGGATTGCGGCGCTGCGCTTCGACCAGCGGGACCTGCGTGTTCTCGTTCTCGACCGGGTCGGCCACCTGCATGTAGCGCAGCAGCTTGATCTCGCCCGACTTGCGGTCGATCTCGGCGCGGATGTCGTGCTCGAGCCCGTACTTGGCGCGGCCGGCCTTCTGGATGGCCTGCTCCATCGCCTCGAGCACTTCCTCGCGCTCGATGCCCTTCTCGCGGGCGACCATGTCGGCCACCTGCAGCATCTCCAGGCGCGGGATATCGGCAGTCGTTGCCATGCTATGTTCCTCTCTTGCGATTCGACTAATGAGCTTGAGCCGTGCCCTGCTGGGCGAGCCGGTGTTCTTCGATCAACGCGTCGGTCATCTCGAGCTTGGCCCGGGTGACGGCCGACAGCGGTACTTCGGTCTCCTGGCCGTCATCGAGGCGCAGTCTCACGATATCGCCCTCGAGTCCGAGCAGCGTGCCCTTGAAGCGGCGGCGGCCCGCGATCGGTTCGGTGGTCTCCAGCCGGGCAAGGTGGCCCGCCCAGCGGGCATAGTCCTTGGGCCGGGTCAGCGGCCGGTCGATGCCGGGCGAGCTGACTTCCAGCGTGTAGGAACTGGGGATCGGATCCTCGACGTCGAGCACGGCCGACAGGGCACGGGCGACGGTGGCACAGCCTTCGACATCCATCGGCCGGCCGTCGGCCGGTTCGATCATGATCTGCAGGGTGCCGCCCTTGCTCATGGCGACGCGAACCATCTCGTAGCCCATGCCGACGATGGTCGGGGCGACGATGTCTTCGATTCGACGCAGCAATTCGGTCACGCGGGCCTGTTTTCTCGACGTTTTGGGCCGGCGGGGCGTTTCACAAATGAAAAGAGCGGGTTTTCGGCCCACTCTTTTTCTTTGGTCCGTCCCGCGAACCCGATGAGGATGGCGCGGATATAGTCGCAGTCCCTTCAACTGGCAAGGGAATCCCGCACCCCTTATGGGGTGGTCCGGGGTGCCCCCTATATATGGTGGCTCCTAGCGCCGGCGCAGCCGCAGGAAGACAGGCTTTCCGGCCAACTTTTTTTTCTCGTAGCGCGTCGCCGGCCAGTCCGCCGGCCGGCCGCGCCAGTCTGCGGGGCGTTCGGCCAGCCATTCGAAGGCCGGATGGCTGCAGGCGTGTTCGACCATCCAGGGCAGATAGCTCGGATCGTCGGTCGCCAGCCGAAGCTCCGCGCCGGCAAGCATCAGGCCCGCCAGGACCTCGAGGGTCTCGCGCTGCACGAAGCGCCGCTTGTGATGGCGGGTCTTGGGCCACGGATCGGGAAACAGCACGAAGACGCGCGATAGCGAGCGGGGCGGCAGGTTGGCCATCACGAGGCGCGCGTCGTCGGTGAACAGCCGCACGTTGCCGACGCCCGCGCGCTCGATATGCGCCAGGCACTTGGCGACGCCGTTGAGATAGGGCTCGCAGCCGATCAGCCCGACACGCGGATGCTGCTCGGCCTGCCAGACGAGGTGCTCGCCCGCGCCGAAGCCAACCTCCAGCCACACGCCGTCGGCTGGCAGCGTACCGCCGAAGGCCTGGGCGAGGCCGATCTTCTTGGCCGGATCTGCCGGCAGCGCCAGCAAAAGACGGGGCAGCAGCGTGTCGAGCAGCGACTGCTGCCCGGCCCGCAGTTTCTTGCCCCGACGACGACCGTGCAGCGTGCGGCGACGGGCTTCATCCATAAGCGTGAGGCCTACATGATCACGTCGATCAGGTACGGACCCTTTTGCGACATGGCGTAGGTGAGCTGCTTGGTGAGCTCCTCGAGATTGCTCGCCTTGCCGCCCGGCACGCCCATGCTCTTGGACATCATCGAGAAGTCGAGCGTCGGACGGTCGAGCGTCAACATGTCGATGGCGCGCGGGCCGGGATTGGCGGCGCCGACATCGGCGAGCTGGCTGTAGAGGATGTTGTAGGAGCGGTTGGAGAAGATCATGACGCAGACATCGAGATTCTCGCGCGCCATCGTCCACAATGCCTGGATGGTGTACATCGCGCTGCCGTCGCCGATCATGCAGATGACCTTGCGGTCGGGACAGGCGACGGCGGCGCCCACGGCGACGGGCGCGCCGAAGCCGATCGAGCCGCCCATGTTGTTCAGCCAGTCGTGCGGCGGGGCGCCGGCGCTGTAGGGGAAGAAGCCGCGGCCCGTCGTCACCGATTCGTCGACCACGATCGCGCCCTCGGGCATCGTCGCACCGAGCGCCTGGCCCAGGCCATCGAGCGTGAACTTGCCGGTCGGACGGTCCGGCCGGCTCGGCTGGGCAACGCCCGCCGGTTTTTCATTCAAGGCGCCGAGCTCGGCCGCCAGCGCCTCGAGCGAGGCCAGCGGATCGCCGTCGACCGGGCAGAGCGTCGAGATCTCGCAATCCTCGGGCGACAGCACGCTGGGCTTGCCGGGATAGGCGAAGAAGGCATAGGGCGCCTTGGCGCCGCACAGCACCATCTGCTTGGTGCCCTTGAGCTGCGCCTGGGCGTTCTCGATCACGAAGTGCAGGCGCAGCACCGGCACGCGGCCGGCGCCGCGCTCGATACGCGCCGTTCCGCCGGCGCCCTGCACCTTGCAGCCGGTCTTGGCGGCGATCTTGCCGGCGAGCTCGAGGCCGCGCGCACGCAAGGCGCGGCCACCGATGAACAGCATCGACGTCTGGCCGCTCTTCAGCGCCTTGGCTGCCGCGACCACCGCCTCGTTGGCGGGCTTCTGCGGCGGCGGCGTCTCGGGCGTCTCGGCGGCACCTTCGGCTTCGGTCCATGCGGTGTCGGCAGGAAGAATCAGGGTGGCGATCTGGCCGGGCGCCACGCGCGCGGCCTGGATGGCGGCGGCCCCGTCGGTCGCCACGGTCTTGGCGGTGGGCGAGGTCTTGACCCAATGCGAGAACGGCCGCGCGATGCCTTCGATGTCGGCGGTGAGCGGCGTGTCGTACTTGATGTGATAGAGCGCGTGCTCGCCCACGATATTGACGATGCCCGAGCCCGCCTTCTTGGCGTTGTGCAGGTTGGCGGCGGCGTTGGCGAGACCGGGGCCGAGATGCAGCAAGGTCGAGGCCGGCTTGTCGGTCATGCGGTAGTAGCCGTCGGCCGCGCCGCTGCACACGCCTTCGAACAGGCCGAGCACGCAGCGCATGCCCTCGACCCGATCGAGCGCGCCGACAAAATGCATTTCCGAGGTGCCGGGATTGGCGAAGCAGACTTCGACGCCGCCCTTCACCAAGGTCCGAACCAGACTTTCCGCTCCGTTCATCGCCGCCCCCGAACTTTTAGGAATGTGTGTGCCGCGGCACCCTAGGCCAGCGGCCCGGCGAACCCAAGTCTTTGCGATTCAAAGATAATTCCAGAGAGCGAACGTTCTCTCTTTATTCTCAATGATTTATTCAGTATACTTGAAGCAATATTTCAGTTCTTAAGAACGAAAGTCATTGATCCATGAGCCATTCGGTCCCCTCCGAGAGCTCGGCTGCCGATACGACCTTCATCGTCGGCGCCGATCTGGTCCAATTCGACCGTCCCGAACTGCCGATCTATCAGACGCCCGAATCCCAGGCGCGCGAATCCAGGTGGGCCGAAACCTGCTTCGACGAGGCGCCGTACGGCGCGCCGCTCGATCGCCTGTTCGGCGAACCGGGCGACCTGCATATCGATAGTGTCGTTCGCGACGAATCGCAGGCGGCCCTCACCGCATTGCCGGGCGAAGATCCGCTGGTCGTGCTAGCGGCCCTCTCCGACGGATTAATGCTGCCAGCCTCGGAGCCGGCGCCGGAGATCGCGACGGCCGTCGACTTCGGCGCCGATTCCCACCCCATCGTTCACCTGCACGATGGCTGGAGCTGGGACATTGCCGGCGCCGACTGGACGTTCGACTTCCACACCTGAGTTCTGCCGACTAAGCGGCGTCGCCCAGCTCGAGCTGCACCAGGTTCACCCAGTAGGCGGCGCCGGTCGTCAGGATAGCGTCGTTGAAATCGTAGAGCGGCGAATGCACGTGATGGCAGCCGCCCTCCTCGCCGCCGCCATTGCCGATCATGATGTAGGCGCCGGGCTTCTTCTCCAGCATGAAGGCGAAATCCTCGGCGCCGGTGATCGGCGGCGTGTTGGGCTCGACATTCTCGCGGCCCACTGTGAGCGCCGCGGCTTCGACGGCGAGCGTCGTCTGCTCGATCGAATTGACCAGCGACGGATAGCGTCGGAAATACTGGTAGTCGGCTTCGCAGCCACCCGACTGGGCGATGCCCACCGCCACCTCGCCCAGCCGGCGCTGCAGCAGGTCGCGAACGTCGCGCGAGAAACTCCGCGCGGTGCCGCGGATCAGCACCTCCGAAGGAATGACGTTGGGCGAACCGAAGGTGCCGGCCTGGAGATGGCCGACGCTCAGCACGGCCGCCTGGGTAGGCGGCACGTTGCGGCCGACGATGCCCTGGACCGCGACGATGAACTGCCCGGCGACGAAGGTCGGATCGGTGCCCTGGTGGGGCATCGCGCCGTGGCCGCCGGTGCCCTTGAACTTGACCTGCCAGCTGTCGGACGCCGCCAGCATCGGGCCGGAACGGATGGCGAAGCGGCCGGCCGGGATGCCCGGCATATTGTGCATGCCATAGACGGTGTCGCAGTTGAACTTGTCGAACAGGCCCTCCTCGATCATCACCCGCGCGCCGCCTTCGCCTTCCTCGGCAGGCTGGAAGATGAAGTGGATGGTGCCGGCGAAGTCGGGCGCCGCCGCCAGGTGCTTGGCCGCGCCCAGCAGCATCGTCGTGTGGCCGTCATGGCCGCAGGCATGCATCTTGTTGGCGTTGACCGAGGCGTAGTCGAAGTCGTTCTTTTCCTGCAGGTGCAGCGCATCCATGTCGGCGCGCAGGCCGATCGTCTTCTGGCCCGGGCGCTTGCCCTTCAAGGTGCCAACGACGCCGGTCTTGGCCAGCCCGCGATGCACCTCGATGCCCCACGAGGTGAGCTTGTCGGCCACGATCTGTGAGGTGCGCTGCTCCTCGAAGGCGGTTTCGGGATGGCGATGGATGTCGCGGCGAATGGCGCTGAGCTCAGCCTGCTCGTCGGCCAGCAGATCGGGCGTGAATCGGGTCATGGTCTTCCTTCCGAAAGACCGAGACTAGAGCGGAATCCGCTCAAGCTGGGTCATATCCAGCGGCCTTGAAGTAGTTGGTACATTCTTTCGGGGTAAAGTCTTCGATCAATTGACCGATGCGTTGCCAGAGGGCTTCGGTGGAGCGTTCGGCGGCTCGTCTGAGACCGGCCTTGAGCTTTGCGAAGGCGTTCTCGATGGGGTTCAGGTCGGGTGAGTATTTGGGCAAGTAGAGCAGGCTTGCGCCGACGGCTTCTATGGCCTTTCGGATTTTGTCGCTCCTGTGGGAGCCGAGATTGTCGAGCACGACGATGTCGCCGGCTTTCAGGGTCGGACACAAGACCTGCTCGACATAGGCCAGGAACCAGGTACCGTCGATCGGCCCATCGAGCACCATGGGCGCCGTCATTGCGTCATGACGCAGGGCGGCGAGGAAGGTGGTGGTCTGCCAGCGGGCGAGTGGGATCTTGCCGATCAGCCGCTGTCCGCGCCAGCAGCGGCCATACAGGCGGGTCATGTTGTCCTTGGCCCACGTCTCGTCGATGAACACCAGCCGTGTCGGGTCGAGCGTTGGCTGGCAATCGCGCCAGTGCGCACGAGCTTCGGCGACGTCAGGCCGGTCCTGCTGAGCGGCGCGCAGACTTTTTTTTGAAGGTCAGCTTCTCACGATCGCAGAACCGCCACACCGAGCCATAGCCCACCACAAGTCCCCGCTGCTCGGCCAACTCGTGCCGCAGTTCTTCCAAAGTGAGATCCGGCTGGGCTTTGATCCGCTCCAACAGCCACTCCCGATCCGCCCCTTCGATCCGCGTCCCCCGGCTGCCGCCCATCGGCTTGGGCGATACGCTCCCCGTCTGTTCGTGCTTCTGCACCCAGCGGATCACGCTCGAGACGCCAACACTGAACACCTCTGACGCCTTGTGCCGGCTCAGGCCACTGGCAACTGCCGAGACGGCGCGAATACGTAGATCATCGGAGTAGGGTTTGCTCATCCATGCTGGCCTCCGCCCAGCCAGCATCTTGAATCACAAATCGATTCCTCGCGGAATCCCCTCCGATTCACTCAGCGTGGATAACGCTCTAGCGCCTCGTGTCATCCTGAGCGAAGC
>Ga0210408_10005223_pt1 | contig 11430 bp, 12 predicted proteins | sample IncBWH4MmetaG_FD_155471 | JGI IMG/M metagenome (GOLD analysis project Ga0210408, IMG submission 155471) | Forest soil microbial communities from Barre Woods Harvard Forest LTER site, Petersham, Massachusetts, United States - Inc-BW-H-4-M | ecosystem: Environmental > Terrestrial > Soil >... | reverse complement strand
CTTCGAGCACTTCGGACACCTGTCCTCCCTGGTCCTGACCACGATGAACATGAGGTTGTCTCCTTATCTCAACAGTCGGGACGGTTTCTTGCTGTCCGCCTGCGCTGCCGTTGCCTCCCACTTCCGTTCCGCACGCCCTCTCCGGCAACGTTGCGTTCTCCCGCCTCAGTCGGACCAACCCCACCACCGACATCAGCACTCCCCAGGCGGATGGGACCGCCAAGAACAGCACGGCCGCATGACCGTTCGATGCCAGCAGGCAATTGATCAGAACGTACACCGACCCCGTCGCCTCACCTTCGATGTACCTTCTTCAGGGCGTCGGCCACCTTGTGCCTCATCTCCCCCTCCGACCACTCGGGCTCGCACTTCGGGTTGAAGACCTCCAGCAGCAGCCGAACGGCCGCCTCTTCCCCGAGGCCGAAATAGTGGGTCAATTTGCAAGCAACGCGAAACGTGGCACTGTGCCCGCGCTGTCCGCTGATCGCCCCCTCCACCTTCTCCAGCCACTTCTGCGCTCGCAGCTCCATGAAGGTCGCATCGGGTGAGACAACCTGTTCCTGCACCTTCCTGCGCGTCCGCGTGCGGGTCCACGACACCTTCGCCACTGGTAGTTCTGACACAGGCCTCAGCCCCTCTCCCAGCCACTCGTAGACACCTTCCTCCGTCACCGAAGGAGGGACCATTTCCAGCCCTCCGTCGGTCCGAATGTCGATCGGCAGTCCCTTGATCTTCACCAGGTTCTTGACATCGACGCCCTTGCGCTTGCGGTATCCCAGGTGAACCCCCGACCGCGGCGTCCTCAGCCGGTGGCTCGTCGGCCCGCACTTCTCCAGGACCAGGTCAGCCTTGGCCGGATCGTCGCAATCAAAAACAACCATCCCGCTCGTGAGGATCGCGATGTTGTTGCGCGTCCCTTTGAACCAGGACTCCAGCAGTTCCACCGAAGGCATCTCGTTCTGCCAGCGCTTCCAGCGGACCAGCGGGTGCTTCGTGCCGGGCTTGCAGGGAATCGACACGATCCCCTTTTCTCGATTGGCCAGGGCGACCTCATAGGCATTTTCCATACGCATCAGGGGGAAGATCCGACATTGTTCATTGAGATAAAAGTATCATGTCAGTCCTGGGTGACGCAGCCACACTTGGGGCAGAAGCAGATGAGGCTGTGCCGCTTGGGCACCGTGATCTCGTTCTCGAACCGGATGCCGCATTCGCAGAACCGGTCATAGTGCAGTTTCTCCGCCGTCGGCCCCTGATAGACCGGCCAAGGCTCGATCGGCTCGGTGATTGGCTCCAGCTTCATTTCGTAGACTTCGATCTCTGTCTTTTTGAGCTGGCACTCAAACGAGCAGAACGCCGACGAGGGGTCGTTGGAGAACCGGTGAGGCTTGCCGATGATGGTCCGACCACATGCTTGACAGGCCGGTGATGCTGCCGATGATGTGTCTGTGGCTTTCGCCATTGCGATGAAGAAAGTAGATAAAGTGTCCTGCCGTGCAGGGCAAGCCCGTCTCAGCAACGCCCGGGCGCAGCGTCAAGGGCCCGCATGACCAGCCCAGAGGCAGTCCCTTGATGCGAGCACGGCGTTGCTACTCTTCCCTTGCCCTGCACTGCGGAGTTGTACGCAAAGGAGTGCGGAAGCGATGAAGAGATCATCGCTCCGCAGAAAGAGATGTGCGTTCCGGAAGTCGCGAAGGTGGCTGTCGCCAGTCACTCATGCACGACGACACTGGAAAGGGGGCAGGCCTGACCCTGCCCCTGTCTGACTCACTCAGTCCTGGTCACGGTCCGGCAAGCCGTGGAGGTAGTCGCTGGCCTGTTTTGCAAGCGAGGCGACCGCCCCCAGCTCATCGGCCCCGAAGTACCGACTGTACTTCCAGCCGGAGTCACTCTTGTACGACCTCTCGAAGGAGGCCGAGTAGTAGGTCCGGCCGCGGACCTCGCGCTTCCAGATTGACACGGAACAGTCCCCTTCTCGGAACTGCTTCGGTTTCTCCTTCGCTTCCGGTGAAGCGGTGGTTTCCGTCGCCGTCGTGGCGACCTCTTCCTTGAGCTTCTTGACTTTTTCCATAAAGGGGTATGAAGGGAATGGAGGTCACGGCGAATGCCGTGGCCCCCACCATGAGCCGCCAGTCAATCGATGTCAGGATCGACCAACTAGCGACTCAGACGGTGGGTCTCATGCAAGCAGCTCTTGTTCTCTTTGATATTGTGTCGTCAATCTTTGTCCAACAATCGGCAAATGGGGCCGATCCCTTCCAGTTGCCCTCTGATCTCCACGATCCCCGCCGCCACCATCGCCTCAACCAGCCCCTCGTTCTCCGAATAGTCCTTCGCGATAAACTCGTCCTCAGCTAAGTCCACTCCGTCAACGTTCGTTGAGACCGTCCCGTACGGCTCCCCCGTCGTCACGTTCAACAGCCGGACCGCCAGGCCCCCGCCCGGATACTTCGCGGTCTTCACGCGCACCGTCACCTGCTGGCCCCACCGATCAAGATCAAAAGTCTGTTCCATGTCCTGAGCGTACCAGAAAAACCTACTCGCCGACATCGCGGAACTGGAACTTCTTCCCGCTTGCCAGGAACGCGCGTCCCGCGTCCGTCAGACTGATCCGGTAGTCGTTCGTGCCGTCGCTCAGTTCCTCCGGTAGCTCGACCATCTCCACCAGCCCTGCGACCTCAAGTTGCTCAACGGCCCAGTCCATCACCAGCCCGGCTGATTCCTCGCCTCGCTTGATCCCGAACAACTGGCCCAGTCGATCTTCGGTCTCTTGCGTTCCGTCGTAGAACCGCTCGCTGCGCACCTCGCCCTCAACCTGCAAGAGGTCAAGGAGATGCAGCCCAGCTCGTTCAATTGGCCCCATCGTGTTTATTCCTCTCAAGAAGAGAAAAAGTTTCCAAGTCGAGGGAATAGGCGCCTCACCTGGATGGAAAAATTCCGCACAAGCGGAGAGACGGAGGCGCCGTCAGGGGCAGCGCCTCCGAACTTCCTTGCTATCGAACCGGTGCTCAGTCCCGATCGAGAACTCTGGAAGCGTCCTCGATCAGTGACCGCATGAGCCCGAGCTCCGAAGGGCTGATGCAGAACAGATGCTCCGCTCCGCCGTTCCGGGTTGTGCGCTCAAAAATCACTCGCACCTTCTTGAGATCGCACCACTCGCACCCCTCGTCATCCTCCTTCGCCAGCACCACGACGCTATATCGATCCTTGAAGAACACATCCTTCTTCTCGTAAAAATCCGAAGGACATTCCTTTGGTCGGGAGGACATCTCACGTTCCCACATCTCCCCGATGGCTTGGGGCAACAACGCGAGAACGTGATCCGCCGACTCCAGTGTCAGATCGACGAGCGGCTGCCACTCGCCCGACGCTGAGCCCAGGGTGCTGATCCTGGCGAAGTACCGCGGCGTTTCGCAGCAGCAGCGGTGCTCGAACGCTTCGACACAAATGTCGCCGCGTTCATCCCGCCACAGCCTGCGCGAATGCGCGTCGAGCTCCTCGCGCTCCTTCGCGCAAGAGCAGGTGGGCTCCTTGCCCATGAAGTGCCGAACATTTTGAAGTAACCGTTTCATCATGATTGGGTTAGGAAAACCGCAGCCCGAGGGGGCCGCGAAAAAAGCCAGCCGTCCGCACTTCCCTGAAAAGGCAAACGGCTGGCACGCGAGAGCGCCGGGGTCGAACCGGCAAAGCGCCCGACTGTGCCGCTCTCGCTTTTTTCAGACGAGGCCGTCACCCGGCCTCACACGTCTCGCCCTTCCGGTGCCGTGGGCCTGTCCTTGCTCCTGGCCGACAGCGCCAGCGCTTTCAGTTTCTCGATCGTGCTGAGCACCTCGTCCCACGTCGTGCCGTGAACGAACGCCCTGGTCCCGAGCGAATCGCCCAGGCTGACGCCCTTGGTCGTCTGCCCTTCCTCCGAGAGGCTCACGCCCTCGCTCCAGCCAACGCTCGTCCCGCTACTGCGCGTTTCTTTGTCGCTCACGTTGTTGCTCATGCTGTCACCTCTTTCTGGTTGTTGACCATCTTGCGACCCGCACGCATCGGCGTGCGTCCGGCCCGGCAATCGCAACCGGGACGGGTGCCGGGCCTTGCAGGGCACGGCTGCTTTCTCCGGAACCGTTCGGGCAGCGGCCCCCGGAGGTAGGCGAGCCCACAGGCGAGTCACCATGGCAGAGAAAGCAGCCGTGCCCTCGAAGCCGCAGCGGAGAGGGCACGGCACGGTCGCAAGCACTTACCTATCAGCGACTTGCGCTTCCTGCTGTTTTGAGGCCCGGCGCCCGGCGGCTGCGGCCTCCCGGGCACCCACTGGTATGGCCTCCGGTTGGCCCTCCGACTTCACCAGCGGCCCCACCGTGCCGTCGCAGCGGTGCCAAACGCTCGACCTGAAGTAACTGGCTGGCGTCAGGTCCGGCAGGGCCGCAAAGCGGTAGAGCGATGGCTCCGCCTTCTTGGCGAAGGACGCGATCAGTTTGTCTCGCCAGGTCGAGTCGGGCGCCGTCACGACCACCATGAAGCGGTCGCTGGCCTCCTCGCACCAGCGTCGGTGCAGTTTCCGTTTTGCCAGCTCGGCGTAGCCGACCGACTTCAGCGCGGCCGCCTTGTCGGGGTGGGTCGTTCCACGTTCGTGCTCGCCGACTACTACCCGCGCGCCCCGAGCGTTGCGCATCACGAACATGAAGTCCGGATTGCACACCAGGCGCTTGGGCTTTTCCGCCAGCAACGTGTACAACCGGAACCGCTGCTCGGGCAGCTTGGCGTCCTTGTCCACGATGGAGAACTCCGTCGTGTAGTTCTCCACCCAGAAGTCCTTTTCGCCCGCCGCCGCGCTCTCGATCAGGATGCGCATCTCGCCGAGCGCGAGCTGGTGGACCAGCGTCTGCCAGTTGGGCGTTCTGCAGGAGTAGTTGGCGTAGCACGGGTCCACGTTGGCGGCCAGAAAATCCAACCCGCGCCTTGTGGAGTGGTAGACCGGAGCACTGACGCCGTGCAACGGATCGACCACTTGCTGGCGCAGGCGAGCCAGCATTCCAGCACTGTAGAGCATCTGCAGCCGGCGGCGGCTGATGCGCCCGTCTCCATCAGTCGGAAAGCAGTCTCGGCGTACCTGGGCGGCCGTGGCGACCTCCCTGCGCGCCACGGACACCAGGGCCTGCACGTCTCTCGGCGTCACCGCCATCGGCGTCACCTCCTTTCAATCAAACATCGGGTCGTGGTCCATTGCCTTGCCCTCGACCATCTCGGCCTCGGCCAGGGAAGGCATCTCTTCCTGATCGTTGGGCGAGAACAGGTAGGGGTGAATTGCCAGCAGCTCCTCGCGCAGCCGGGCCACCGCGGCGAACTTGTCCGTCTCGCTGGCCCACCACTCCTGCACGTCGGCGATCCGGGCGAAGAACGCCTTCTTCAGGCTGCGTACCTTGGCCAGCGCCTCCCCTACCTCGAAGCCATGGACCTTCTGCTCGAGCCAGGCGAACTGATCGTCCCGGTTGCGCCGCAACTTGCCCGTGGGGTGGATCTCCGTCTTGATGCGCGGCACCAGCACCGTCTTGTCGGCCACCGACTCCGACTCCGACTCGCTGCCGCCTTCCCCCTTGCTCTTGCCGCGCACCAGTGAGTCAGCCTGCGACTCGCCCTCACTGCGCGAACGGTTGGCGACGTGCCCGACCGCATGGGCCAGCCCCTGGCCGTCGTTGACGCCCTCCGACGTCGAGCCGTGCTGGCCCCTGCCCCGGCCCGTCTTGTTGCCCGCGGGATCGGTGGCTTCCGACTGCGAGGCCCCCTGCACCCGCGCCCGCGCCACGGAGTGCTGCTGCGTTTTCGTGTCGCTGATCGAGTCGGCGCTGCCCTCCGTCTCGGTCCGGGTTTTTGTCCGCGTCCTGCCCTTCTGCGCGGTCTTGCCGCGGTTCCACGTCCTGGTCTTGCCCCTCGAGCGCGTCGTGTCCTGGACCGTGATCTGATCGTGCCCGTCGGGGCGGTCCACGATCTGCATCAGCTCCGTATCGAGGTCGGGGTTGCCCGCCGCTATCGTCCGCACGATGTCGTGGCGCTCCTTCTCCAGCGCCTGCTGGAAACAGAACACCGATCCCGCCTGAGACAAAACGCGATCTGCCATATCCAGATCACCCTGGGCAAACGTGCTGCGGTCCTGTGCCCCAACAATGACCGTCGTTCGGAACTTGCGGTGGGTGGAGAAGCTCTCCTCCAATCCTTCGGAGATGTAATACCTCACCTCATCGACGATCAGGGCACAGGCAATCCGTTGCTCCGGCGGCAGCTCGCCGCCCTCTTCCTGGCTACTGAGCAGCTCGTCGATCAGCAGCCCGCCCACGATCGAGCGGGCGTCGAAGCCAAACCGGGGCGTGCGGCCCAGCGCCGCCGCGATGAAGCCGCCCTGCTTCATGATGCCCGGCACGTCGAGCGAGTGCCCCGCCGTGCCCCGGGCGAAGACGTCCACCACCACGGGGGTCATGATGTCGCGAAGACGGCCGATGCTTGAGGCCACCCAGTTCTCTTGATCGATTGGCCGCTTCGTGTTCATCAACTTCGTGAAGTCCGACTGCACCTCCTCGGGCAAGTGAGGAAAGACGCGGTCGAGCAACGGCCCCATGCGGGCCGGGTCGGTGAACACCAGCAGTTTGTCGAGGCCCAGCCGCGTGTTCTTGCCGTCCAGGCTGACGCCGCAGGCCCAGATCATGTTCTTGAGCCAGCGCTTCAGGCGCGTCATGACCTCCTGATCGGCGCTGGCGATGCGGCGCATGAAGCTGCGGAACACCATGTCCACGCGCGCCGCCATCCACGACTGATAGTCCTTCCTCGAGACGGTGCCGCGCAGCGGAGCGCCCGCGAAGGGACAGTAGCCGAAGGAGTAGTTCGGCCCCACCTCGATCAGGTGGAAGCGGGCCGCAAACTGCGGCTGGCCCTTCTCGGCCAGGGCCTGGACAAATGCCCCGAGGTTGCGCGCCGTGTCGGAGTTCGGGTCGATGAACAGGAACGGAAACCCGTAGAAGATGAAATAGCGACCCAGCAGCTCGATGAGCTTGCTTTTCCCTGAGCCGGACTTGCCCATGATGGCCAGGTGGACCAGGAGGTCGTCGTGCTCGAGGAGGAAGTCCTCGGCCAAAGCCATCGGATCGACGCCGGGGAAGTGCTGGTCCCTGGCCCAGGGCGAGTCGTCGGGCAACTTGGTGCCCAGCACGATCGGCTTGCCTTCGAGCGGGTGAACGAGGCCGCCCCGGCGGCGCTGGACCAGCAGGGGCGGGGGGGCGCGCGGCGGGGCGCGTTTGGGTAGCAGCGACATGGTCCTCTCCTCAGGGCGTCGGCGGGCGCGTGGGATTGATGGGGGCGCGGCGGCGGCGCTCGTCCTCCTGTCGCCTGGCCCGCTCCTCGGCGATCCTCGGGAACAGTTCCTTGATCAGCTTGTTGATCGCTTTCCAGTGCTCCTCGGCGGGGAGGGCGGGATCGAGGTGCAAGCGGCGGAAGGCCAGCAGCAGCGGCCTCGGGAACACCTCCTCGATGACGTCCTGGTTTTCGTGACAGTAGTTTTCCAGCGTGGCCAGGGCCTCCTGCTGATCGGCCAGGTTCTTCTGCTGTTGTTCTTCGGAGCGCTTGCGCTCGGTCTCGACGGCAGCGGCAGATTGCCGGTCCTGCTCTTCCTTTCGCTGCCGGGCCACTTCCAGGCGCACCAGGAGCTGCTCCAGTTTCTCGGTCGCATTGCTCTCGACGATCTCCACCGGGAGCGCATCGCACAGGGCGAGCTGGACGAACGCCTGCAGGTCCAGGGCGGAGAACTGGCCCTGAAGTTCGTGCTCGTGCTGGACAAAGAACAGCAGCAGCTCCTGCCGCACCTGCCGCCGCCGCCGGTCGGCGCTCGCAGCCTCCTCGACGCAACGCGCCCGCTCCTCCTTTTCGCGAACCTTTTGCTCCTCCAACTTTTTCTGCTGGTCCAGGGCCTTCTTCTTCAGCGCTTCCTTGTCGCGCTTCTCCTTGTCGGCCAGGTCGTGCAGCCGCTTGCGCTCGGCATATTTGGCCAGGGCGGCCTTGCCGAGCTTGCTGGCCCCGATCAGGGCCAGCAGCCCCAGCCCCGGCAGGGCCAGGACCGGGTGAGCCGCGCTCGCCACCACGGTCCCGACCACCACCTTCTGGGCGAGGGTCATCTTCTTCTCGTCGCTCATCCCTTCCTCTCCTTATCTCCCGACTGTTTGGACAGAATCAGAGCACGCTTCTGCTCGGCAGCCTCAGCACCGGTGAGCTCCCGGTTGGCGTCGATCTGCTTATTGAGCTCCACCAGCTCGGCCTCGTCCAGTGGCCCGAGCCCGGCGAGGCGCCTTTGCTGGCGCTCGGCCGCCCGCTGCCGGAAATTGTTTTGCTCGGTGAAGGCCCACCGGGCCCGTTCACTGTCGTTCTTGGCCAGGGACTCGATCATGCCGATGACCGTCGCCACGCCCTGCCGCAGTTTTTCGAGGGGCATGTCCGGCCCCATGAAGGTGGCCATGATCGCGTCCAGAAAGCGCTCCGGTATCCAGAAATCAACGCGCTCGCGCTGGGCACAGTATTTGGCCGGCACCTGCTGGACGAGGGCGATGCGATCAAGGAACGCCATCAAGTCCATGGCCGCCACGTCCTGCTTGAGGGGCGACATCCCCGGCTCGATCTCGCGGGCCAGCGTGGCCAGGAACTGCTCCCGGGGCAGGGCGGGGCCCACCGCCGGGAACAGGCTGAAGTAGTGGACGAACACGCGCTGGCGCTGCTCGTTGCAGGCGATCTGCGCTTCCGCCGACGCTCGGCGCTTTTCCATCTCGGCCTTCTCACGAGCCAGGCCCTCCAGCCGCTGTTTCTCCCGATCCTCCAGCGCTGCCTTCTGCCGCTCCGCTTGCTCCGCCCTCGTCTGGGCCTCAATGGCTTTCCTGGCCGATTCGTGGGCGTCGTAATTCGCCTCAGCCAGTTGCTGCGCGGCCTGTTTGATCCGAGCATTGGCCTGTGCCAACTCCTGCGCCCAGATCTGCTTTTCTCGCGCGTGATCGGCGGCCTGCGACAGCCTGAGGGCCTCCTCATGCTTCCAGCGGTCCTGGGCCTGGCGGAGGAGGTCACCCCGGCGCTCGACCTCGGCCCTGTAGACCGTCAGGTTGGCCTCTGCCCTGGCCTTGTGCTGCCTCAGGGCCTCGATATCGGCCGCCTGCGCTTTGATCTGGCCATCCTTGTCCTTGTTGTCCTTGACCAGGCGCTCGATCTCGGCCTCGTGCCTGGCCCGGTCCTTGCTCAGTGCCCCCAACTGGGCCTCTTCCAATTTGAGCAGGCCCTCCAGGGTCTTCTTGTCGCGGGCCAGGCCCTCGATCTGGGCCTTCGCCGCCGCCAGGTCTTTCTGCAGGTTGGCGATCACATTCAGAAAGAAGGTGTTCGCGGAGGCCTCCTCCTGGTGCGTTTTCGGCGGGTTGCTGTCGGCGCGCGGCCCGCCCGCCTGGGCGATGGCAATCGTGCCGAGCGGCAGCGCCAGCGGTGCATCCTTGACGGGAACACTCAACTCAACAGCGGTCGGAGGCCCGCAGGGCTGATTGGCCACTGATGTTTCTCCTGTTCGAGAGAAGGGGCGATGGAAATGAACAAGGCCCCGACAGTTCGGGGCCTGGCTTCTGCCTTGGGCTCTTTGGATGATGCCGCGCGCCAGGAGTTGAACCTGGTGCCGCGCCTTGTTGGAGCAAGGCGCTGGCAGCCCGCCGCCGCGCGACTGGATTGTCCTCGTTTAGGAGGATCACGCAGGGGAAAGCGACACTTGTCGCCCCAAGAGGCACGCCACAAGGCCCGTAAAGGTTGCTTGCGACGCGCCCCTGTTCCCGGTTGTGGGCCGCTTTCGTGCCGTCTGATCGCTGACTTTTGCCAGCAGGGACCAGCACGTTCGCAGCCACGAGGCTGCCCGCTATGCGCCCTATCTATGCGCTTCAGCGAGCAGCTCCCCGGGCCCACCCAGTCTGCGTGCGCTGCGGTCCTCTCGACCGCAGCGATATGTTGCCCCAGGTCCGTTGAGGCGCGGCGGGTTCCGCCAGCCGCAGGAACTTGAAACGAGAACGTGTATACCAGAACAGCTTTGAGGGCAGGCCGAAGTTCGCGCAGGCGCGCCTGTGCCCGTCAGTTGCGCGCATGCGCGCAATCAAGTTCGGATGGCGCGCAGGCGCGGTATCATGATCCGAGCACACCTTGGAGGAACCGACCATGCGTGGCATCGATGACGAACGGCTCGTCAAGATCGTGGAGTACCTTGGGAAGTCTCCTCGGGCGCTCGCGCTGCTCGCCGACCGTGGCGAGGGCTATCTCTCCTCGCTCCTGCGGGGCAAGATCGAAGACCCGAGGTTGAGCGTGGCCCTGGGCCTCGCGAAGGCGGCGGGCGTCCCGATGGATGCCTTCCTCACCACGCGAGACCCGCACGGAGGTGCCCTGGACGGCTGGCACCTCATGGAGCAGCACGGGAACCAGTTGCACGACGTGCTGGCACAGATGGCGCGGGCGGACTGCATCACCGCCGTCAGCGACGACATGGACAGTTACCTCATCCCCTACCCGATGGTGGAAATCGTGCATCGCGACAAGTTTGCCAAGCTAGGGCTTGCGGGGGAGATGCTCGAACAGCGCATTGACTCCCTGCGCCGCGTCGCTGAGGACCGCCTCAAGTTGCGCGAGCAGAAGTCTTACGTCCATCACATCATCGGACCAGCACGGGTCGTGCTGAACGCGCACCAACTTGGCCATGACTGGTGCAAGGACTTGGCTAGGAAGATCAAGGACTTCAAAGATTGGACCGCTACCGCCTTCGTCAAGGACGACGACTGGCCGCATTTCTATGCGGCCGTGCAGCATGCGCTCCCTTCGCACCTCTCCATCTGGCGCAAGGTGAACATCGCGGACGACATCATCGCCATGGTCTGGGTCGGCCTCGACATCTGGTACTCTTATCAGGAGCATCATGTCCTGAAACTTCGCCAGGCCGTGGAGGGCGCCACCCGCGCTTGGGCGCACAAGGAGTTCCCGATTGACATGGACCATCGCTTGACGGCGATGACTCAGAGGTTGCGCAACTGGCACAACAAGTCTGAAAATGCGGTCAACAACATCCTGGAGGGCAAAGGCCCGTACGCTTCCCGTGACCAGAAAAAGAGCCACTGAACAACAGCGATCGCGCATTGCGCCTCTCTAGCGCTTTGGCTATTCTCCTCTCGCTTTCCCACCAGCCGGAAAGCGCCGCGGGGAGGCCTGGTTTTCCAGGCCCTCCCCGCTTCTTTGCGCTCGCCTCCCTTCCCCGCTAGGCTCGGTCGCGGCCAGTGCATTTCGCATTGACCGTCGTCCTTTCCCATCACCGTCAGAAGGAGAGAGCATGGCCACCGCCAGCCTGATCGGCGTGCGCGAAGTTTCCCTCGAGGAGCTCGTCGCCATCCCCTGTCCGGGCCCCGA
>Ga0210408_10005221_pt1 | contig 11434 bp, 10 predicted proteins | sample IncBWH4MmetaG_FD_155471 | JGI IMG/M metagenome (GOLD analysis project Ga0210408, IMG submission 155471) | Forest soil microbial communities from Barre Woods Harvard Forest LTER site, Petersham, Massachusetts, United States - Inc-BW-H-4-M | ecosystem: Environmental > Terrestrial > Soil >... | reverse complement strand
CACGTGTCGCGGCACGGCAGCAGGGGTTATCCTCGAAAGCGCCCGCGGCACGAACGGCTTCGGGTACGATCCCCTTTTTTATTTTCCGCAGATTCAGAAGACATTCGCAGAGCTTACCTCCGAAGAAAAATCGCGATATAGCCATCGCGGAGCGGCGTTGCGAAAGTTTCTGGAATGGTGTGACGACTCTCCAACTACGTAGCCCGAACAACAACCTGTGACTCGAGCAGAAAGTTTCACAGGGGCTAAGCCTTCCGATAACCAACGCCTTCGCGGCGCTGAAGCGCCGCTCTTCCACGTCACTGCCCGCAGCGTAAGCGACGTCGCAGTCGGAGGTTCCGGATCTTCGCCGTTCTAGGACACAAGAGAGTGTAGACCGCGCTGGTTACTCTGATCTGCCGCATACGGCACCGTGGAGGCGCGGCCCTTTCAGGGCCGCGTAAGTGAGCGTGGTGGGAGGCGGCTTTAGCCGCGGTGTTCTACGTGCAATTGTCAGCCGTGTGCTGTCCTTGACTTCATTTCTCTCGCGGCACGATAATAAAAAGTTCTTTTGTCATTGTTGAGCGAGCAGGACTCATCAGGAACTCATAAGGAGCGATTCGTGGCGTCAGTAGCCAGTTCTACTGCTCCCGGTTTAGCGAAGGGAGCAGGCGTGGCTCCCCTGCGAGCTGGCCAGGGAATATCGTTCGCGCTGCGCCGGTTGCATTCACTATCGGGGATCGTGCCCGTCGGAGCATTTCTTTTCGAGCACATTCTGATTTCCAATTCGACCACGATTAGCGGCCCACAAGCCTATGAGCGCCAGGTGAGGTTCCTGGCGAACTTGCCACTGGTTTTTTTTCTCGAACTCTTCGGCATCTGGCTACCCATCGCCTTCCACGCGTTGTACGGTTTCTATATCTGGTATCGAGGAGATGGAAACACGATTTCTTATCCATGGAGCGGCAACTGGATGTACACCGCGCAGCGCTGGACGGGTGGGATCGCGTTTGCCTACATCCTCTGGCACACCTACACGATGCGGTTTACCGGAGTCGATCTACACGACAATCCTTGGGCTTCGTTCGGCAAGGTGCAGCATGAAGTATTTCAAACGCCCTTGTTCCTGTTTTATGTTGCAGGCCTGATCGCGGCCTCATGGCACTTCGCGTATGGAATCTGGCTGTTCACGGCGAAGTGGGGCATCGTGTCGGGCGACAAAGCGCAGAAGCGGTTCTTGGTTTTATGCCTGGCCTTTTTCTTTGTATTGACAGGAGCAGGGCTAGCTAGCCTGACAGCCCTTCGTTCGCGCCCCCAGCAACGTTTTCAGCCCGGAACCGCGGGAAGCGGTCAAATGACAGAAAGCCAAGTAAGGTAAAGATGGCAGCTCCGAAAATTATCGTTGTAGGCGGCGGCCTGGCGGGACTCTCCGCCGTAATCAAGATCGCCGAGATGGGCGGCGAGGTTGATCTGTTCTCGATCGTTCCGGTGAAGCGTTCGCACTCGGTGTGCGCGCAGGGTGGCATCAACGCGGCCAAGAATCTGAAGGGCGAGGGTGATTCTACCTGGAAGCATTTCGATGATTCCATCTATGGCGGCGACTTTCTGGCCAACCAGCCGCCGGTCAAGGATATGTGCGACGCGGCGCCGGGCATCATCGATTTGCTCGACCGCATGGGCGTGCCATTCAATCGCACGCCCGAAGGGTTGCTCGACTTCCGCCGTTTTGGCGGGACTTTGTACAACCGCACGGCATTTGCCGGCGCGACCACCGGACAGCAGCTTTTGTATGCGCTCGACGAGCAAGTGCGGCGCTACGAATCCGAAGGCAAGGTCAAGAAGTACGAGCACTGGGAGTTCCTTTCGGCGGTGCTCGACGGGAACCGCGTCTGTCGCGGCATCTGCGCCATGGACTTGCGCTCGATGGAAGTGCGCACCTTCGCTGCTGATGCGATCATCATTGCGACCGGCGGCATCGGAGCGATCTTTGGCAAGTCAACGAATTCGGTGGTGTGTACAGGGTCGGCGCAGTCGGCGCTCTATCAGCAAGGGTGCTACTACGCGAATGGCGAATTCATTCAGGTGCACCCAACTTCGATCCCCGGCGAAGACAAGTTGCGGCTGATGTCAGAATCGGCGCGCGGTGAAGGCGGGCGGGTGTGGGTGCCCAAGACTGCGGGCGACAAGCGTGATCCTAAGACTATTCCACAGAGTGAGCGGTGGTACTTCCTGGAAGAGTGGTATCCGAAGTACGGCAACCTCGTGCCTCGCGACGTGGCTACCCGCGCCATCTTCAAGGTGGTGTACGAGCACAACCTCGGCATTGACGGCAAGCCGATGGTCTATCTCGACCTCACCCACATCGACCGCAAAATTCTCGACCGCAAGCTGGAAGGCATTCTCGAGATCTACGAAAAGTTCGTAGGCGATGATCCGCGCGACACGCCCATGAAGATTTTTCCCGGCATGCACTACACCATGGGCGGGCTATGGGTGGACTTCAAGCAGGCGACCAACATCCCTGGCATCTATTCTGCCGGAGAGTGCGAATACCAATACCATGGCGCGAACCGTCTGGGCGCAAATTCGCTGGTCTCGTGCATTTTTGGGGGCGGGATCGCGGGTCCGAACGCTGTGAGCTATGCGCGCGGCCTGCAGCCGCTCTCCGATGGGAACGGATGGTTTGCCGCCGAGAAGAAAAAACAGGAAGAGAGCAATGCCCTGCTCATGAAGAACGAGGGCACGGAGAATCCGTTTAAGCTGTGGCGCGAACTGGGCGAGCTGATGACCAAGGATTGCACTGTCATCCGCTACAACAAGAACTTGCAACAGACCGACACCAAGCTGGTCGAGATGCTGGAGCGTTTCCGCAAAGTAAATTTGAGCGATCGCACGCAGTGGGCGAACACCAGTGTGGTCTTTACGCGGCAACTCTACAACATGCTGCAGTTGGCGCGTGTGATCGCTCAGGGCGCGCGTATGCGTGACGAATCGCGTGGGGCGCACTACAAACCGGATTTCCCCGAACGCGACGACAAGAACTGGCTGAAGACGACGAAAGCATATTTCGCTCCGGATGCCGATGAGCCGAAGTTTGAGTTCGAACCGGTGGACACGTCGCTGATTCCTCCGCGGGCAAGGAAGTATTGATGCAACACGGTTGGAAACATTCCGCTTCGGCAGCCAGCGTCTTCGTTTCAGTGATGCTGTTTGCCGCGCAAGCAACGCACGCCCAGCAAACCGAAGCTGCGATGGAAAAGCAAGCGGCTGATTCCGTGGCTAATTTAGTAAAGCAGATACGCAGCCAGAACAAGCTTCCAGAACTGAAGAGAATCGAGGATCCGGTTTTGCGCGAGGATGCGTGTGCGCACGCGGCAAAGGGCGCCGCCAGTTGGGAGACGGGCACTGGAGTGGTCGTCAGGAATGGGGCTGTTTCACTCGCACATATTTCCTATTCGACCTCCGCGCCTAGTAGCTCGGCTCCGAAGCTGGAGTCTTGGGTGACGGAGAACGACCCCAGAGAACCTCGCCGCTTCGCGGTTGGCGTCTGCCTGGTACGCACAGCCGAGACTCCCGAAGGGAAATATTGGATTGAACTCGGCACATACAAGGGCGCGGCTCAGTCTTTCTTTTATCGTACTGGAGAGGCAGTGGCTCATCTGTGGTCGCGATAGCAACTGTTGTCTCAGCAAGGCAAATGGGTCCTTTGTTTCGCTCAGAATGACAAAGAGCTGAGTGAGGAGCTAAAGGCTGAAATCTAATGGCTGACAAATCCGTCATCATCAAAATCAAGCGCCAGAATACTCCGACCTCTAAGTCGTACTGGGAGGAGTTCTCCGTTCCTTACCGGCCGAACATGAACGTCATTTCGGCGCTCATGGACATCGCTGCCCACCCCGTCACCCACGATGGAAAAGCGACCACTCCTATCACCTACGACTCGAATTGTTTAGAAGAAGTCTGCGGCTCCTGCGCCATGCTCATCAACGGACGCGCGCGCATGGCCTGCTCCGCGCTCATCGACAATCTTGACCAGCCCATCAAGCTTGAACCATTTTCCAAGTTTCCAGTCGTGCGCGACCTGGCGACCGATCGCAGTGTGATTTTCGAAAATCTTAAGACCGTCAAAGCCTGGGTTCCCATCGATGGCACCTACGACCTGGGCGCCGGACCCCGCATGACGGCCGAAGAGCAGGAAGTCGCCTATCCCATCTCGCGCTGCATTTCGTGCTGCTGCTGTATGGAAGCTTGCCCGCAATTCAACGAAGACACCGGATTCGTCGGCGCAGCCACCATCGCCCAGGTTCGATTGTTCAATACCCATCCCACCGGGAAAGCCCTGAAGCGGGAGCGTCTGGAGGCTCTGATGGGCGATGGCGGCATCCAGGAATGCGGCTACGCCCAGAACTGCGTCGAGGTTTGCCCGAAGGATATTCCGCTGACGAAGTCCATTTCCGAAGTGGGCGGCGAGGTCATGAAGCAAGCCATCGTTGACCTTTTCCGGCGCTGATTTTTGTCACTTTGCCGCCAGTGGCATCGGCACGCCAGGCTGCAACAAGTTGCAACTCATTGCTCCGGGAGCACATAAGTTCGTTGCAATCAGCGCGCTGGAATGGCCCACCGAGTGCCCCAAACCCCTTGTGGCTAGCGGGTTCCGGGCCAGTTGGTAACAGCAGTAACCTGCTGGCGATGTCGATCTTTGGTAACCGTGCACACAAGCAAGAAAGTTGGGACACTTGACAGCATGGCGTAGAATGACCGCCAGTTGTGCGCAGGGCTTTTACCAGAAATGAGCGAAACCACTTCGTGAAGCATAACGTGCGCCGCCAACTTATTGTTCTCCCTTTGCTGGCTTGCTTGTGCAGCGCGGCTTTCGCCGTGCGTCCAGCCACCATGCATCGGGCATCGCACCGCAGGCATCTGCGCTGGTTGCGCTGGAATCCGATGTTTCGGCCCTCGCACGAATCCCTTTTGATCCAGAACGCCGAAATCAACCGCCTAGAGCTGCCCCGCATTCAGGATGAGACTGAATTGGAGGCGATGAAGGCGGACGGTTTGCTTCTACCCATTCGCACGGGCGAGGCGCTGCGTTTCGATCCCCGGCTCGATCCTTCGCGGCGCTATTGCCGCCCATGGACGCGCGATTTCGTCGAGGATCTGAGTCAGGCGTATTACAACCGATTCCATCAGCAGATTCAGGTGAACTCCGCAGTCCGTACGGTGAAGGTCCAGCGAAAGCTTCGCCGGCACAATCGCAATGCGGCGCCTGCTGACGGCGACACCGCCTCTTCACATCTGGCGGGCGTTACCGTCGACTTGCAGCGCCGGGGCATGAGCAAGGAGCAGGTGCGCTGGATGGAGCACTACCTCTTCTACATGAAGGCGCTTGGCCTAGTAGAACCAGAAGAAGAGCGTAGACAATGGGTCTTCCACATCATGGTTTCCGGCCACTACGCGGAATGGCGCGAGACACAGGACATCGTTCCGGTGGAGCGTCCCGACGCGCCCGTTGCCACGGCAGAGAGCCGCGCCGAGTAGCTTCAACCGGCAACATCCGCTACGATTCCCTTCCTATGATGGTTTTGATGGCGGGCCTTCCTGGCACGGGTAAGACTACGCTTGCGCGCGAACTTGCCAAGCAGACATCCGGCCGGGTGCTGAACAAGGATGAGATCCGGCACGCGATTTTTTCCCCTGACGAGATCGAGTATTCCTCTCGGCAGGATGACTTCTGCGTTCAGGTCATGCTTGAAACGGCAGCCTGTCTGCTGGCGAGAAATCCGGCACGCTTTATTTTTCTCGATGGCCGACCGTTTTCGCGCCGCTACCAGATTGAAAACGTCCTCACTGCAGCGACCTCGCTGCACCAGCCTTGGCGAATTCTCGAATGCGTTTGCTCGGACGAATTGGCGAAGCAGCGCCTACAACAAGACACTGCGGCGGGTGGGCATCCCGCGGGTAATCGAGACTATCGGCTCTATGCTGACATGAAATTACGGTTCGAAGCCATCACTCGGTTGAAGACTCGGATCGATACCGATCAGCCATTGGAAAGCTGTCTTGCACAAGCGTTGGCCGGGTTGCGCTGATGCGCGCCTTTCTTCCGCCTGCCTGGCTCGCGTACAATCGTGGCCTCGCCCGCGAGCCGCTTGCGGGATAACACACATGACCCGCCCCGTGCTTTCCCTCTCGATTTTCCTCACTGCCTGCGCGTCCTTCTCTGTTGGTCAAGCTGCTAGCAAACCACCTAACCTTACTGATGCGGCGATCAGCGCTCAAGCTCGCTCGATCCACGACTCCGCTCTCATCATTGACACCCATGCCGATACCCCGCAGCGATTTCTCGACGAGGGCTTCGACATCGGGTCCACTGACCCTAACGACATCGGCCACATCAGCCTCGACAAGGTCCGGAGGGGGAACCTTGGGGCCGAATTCTTTTCCATCTGGGTTGACCCGACAACAAACCAGGGCCACTTTGCGCAGCACACGTTTGACTTGATTGATTCCGTGTACGAGCAGGCCACGCGACATCCGGACCGGATGATGATGGCGTTCTCTGTGGCTGACATCGAACGTGCTCACAAGACTCACAAGTTGGCCGCCCTGATGGGCATTGAAGGCGGGCATTCGATTGAGAACGACATCCACCTGCTGCGTGACTACTACCGCCTCGGCGTGCGTTACATGACGCTTTCCTGGTCAAACACCAATGAGTGGGCTGACTCTTCCGGAGATATCAACGATCCCAAGATCCAGCATCACAACGGTCTCACCGACTTCGGCAAGCAAGTCGTACTAGAAATGAATCGTCTGGGAATGATGGTTGACATCTCGCACGTTGCCGATAAGACTTTTTGGGATGTCATCGCCACGACCAAAGCGCCGGTGATCGCGTCGCACTCGTCGGCTCGAGCCTTGTGCAACGCTCCCCGCAATATGACCGACGATATGCTGCGCGCCGTAGCCAAGAACGGCGGAGTGGTCGACGTCAACTTCTTTTCCGGGTTCGATGATCAGAATTATTGGGATGCGTCTGAGGCTCAGGCCAAAGAACGCGACGCGGCCATCGAGGCCGCGCTGGCCAAGAAACGAGCCGCGGGGCAGCCGATCAGTTATCTGGATGAGGATCGCATCGAGCGTGAGTGGGGCGCGAAGATTCCGCGTCCTCCGCTGAAGTCTCTGATCGATCATATCGACCATATTGCCAAGGTTGCAGGTGTGGACCACGTGGGGTTGGGCTCAGATTTTGACGGCATGAGTGGGGCAACTCCCGAGGGCATCGACTCGGCGGCAGACTTGCCCAGGATTACGCAGGCTCTGCTCGACCGCGGGTACAGCGCCGACGACATTCATAAAATTCTCGGTGGGAATCTGCTCCGTGTATTTCGTGAAGTGGAGCGCGTCAGCCAAGGGCTGCTGGAGGCCCCTTCTCAGCTTCACGCGATTGCACATTAGGGCCTGACCTGTATCCGCCTTCCCTAACGGAAACGTGGGCCGTGCTGTCGTACAATACAACATTGCAATCCAACTAATTTTGGACCACGTTCCAGTCGAGGAGAACCATGCGCAAGACCATCGCGATGTTAGCTCTCGTTTCCCTGGCTACGCTCAGCGCCTGGGCACAGGCAGGCTCCGGCACGCAATCCACGCCGGCCAGAAAGCCCGGCACCGCAGCCAAAGCTCCTGTTCACCACGCCGCGTCCGGTGAGCTCACGGCGGTTTTTGACACCACAGCGGGCACGCTTCGCTGCACGCTGTTTGAAAAAGAAACGCCGATCACGGTGAAGAATTTCATCGACTTGGCGACCGGCGCCAAGGATTGGAAGAACCCTGTCAGTGGCGCGACGAAACATAACACGCCGCTTTACGATGGAACCATTTTCCATCGGGTAATTCCTAACTTCATGATCCAGGGTGGCGATCCCGCGGGCAACGGCACGGGCGATGCCGGCTACAAGTTCAAGGATGAATTCGTTTCCACACTCGCATTCGATCGTCCGGGCCGGCTGGCTATGGCCAATTCCGGACCGAACACTAACGGCTCGCAGTTCTTCATCACCGAAGTTCCGACGCCGCATCTGAACGGCAAACACACCATCTTCGGGCAGTGTGACGACGCCAGCATCGCGCTGGTGAAGGACATTGCCCGCATGGCAACCGACCCCAGTAACGACAAGCCATTCCGTCCGGTAAAGATCAAACACCTGAGCATCGTGCGCGGCAGCTCGGCCATGGCCACCAAACCAGCGGGGACGACGGCGAAGAAGCCTACCGCCGCAGCTACCACGCCGAAAGCACCCGCGAATCCAAATTAGAGGACGATTCGCGCGGGCGCAGCTACCTTCGCTATCCCGCGAAGGCGCAGCCGCGAATTTGCGAGCGACCAACGACGAACGACCAACGACGATTTCTGAAAGGACCCTATGACCCGCCAACCCGGACTCTACGCCACATTAGAAACCAGTGAAGGAACTATCGTCTGCCGCTTGTTTGAGAAGGAAGCGCCGAAGACCGTCGCCAATTTCGTGGACCTTGCCGAAGGCAAGCGCGAATGGACGCATCCCGACACGCGGAAGAAATCCAAAGACCGCCTCTACGACGGAACGATTTTTCATCGCGTGATTCCTGACTTCATGATCCAGGGGGGCGATCCTCAAGGCACCGGCATGGGAGGCCCTGGATATCAATTTGAAGACGAGACCAAGGGCTCACCGCACAAGTTCGACAAGCCCGGCAAGCTCGCCATGGCCAATGCCGGCCCGAATACGAACGGCTCACAGTTCTTCATCACCGTGGCCGCGACCACGTGGCTCACCGGCAAGCACACGATCTTCGGCGAAGTGGTCGAGGGACAGGATGTCGCAGTGAAGATTACGGGAGTCCCCCAGAATCGGCAGAATCGTCCCAACAAGGATGTTGTGCTGAAGAAGGTGACGGTGGAGAAAGTGTAGGGAGCAACTCGGCGGCTATATGCGGTATCGCGATGTTTTGATCCACACACACGCTTTTTTTACCAGGGATGTAAAAGATTCCCCGCCCATACAGACGCGTATCGAGCTGTCCGCCCAAATATGGATTGGCCCGCTAGATGATCAAATCGCAAAATCAGTGATCGACGCCTGCGACAAGAGATACTTTGGCCCAATTCCACATGCAAGATCTTCCTGGCAGTTGTATTCATACGTCCGAGAGCTTTCTCTGCCCAACAGTGATTGGAATTGGGATCATGACCACGTCCTCGGAGCGACGGTAGCTCTGTCAAGACTAGTCCACCCGACATCCGCAGGTTTGCTATGTGCCGCCAGGATCAGCCTCGACGAAGCCGGAAGGATGAACGAAATATACCCGGCGGTCAGGAGTGGCATTAGCCTCGAGGTGTTTCTGTCCCCGAAGCGAGATCGCAATTGGCTTAGTATTGCGGACGCCGAAGTCTTACGTGAGTTGGTGCCGCGCTATACTCTACCGCTTCCGGCTCGGGTCCATAATGCACTTTGGCACCATGAATACGCTGCCAGAACATACTACATAAATCATCGATGGAGTTTCATCTGCACCGGGCTAGAAGCACTGCTACATACTGATCGCGGAAGAAATACAGCGCAGTTTGTGCAAAGATTGCCCGCTCTTGCATCAGAGCTAGGCATCACTATTACGGAAACCCAAGCCGGTGAAGCGTACGATGTGCGTTCTCGGTTGGCGCATGGACTCTCGCTGCTGTCGACTGGACCGGGCGGGCCACCAGCGCCCCAAGTGCAGCTATATGATTGTCTCGAGGACATCCTGAGGTTCGCTGTCCTTCGATGTATGCGAGACTCTACCTTTGCCGATATCTTCCGAAGCGACGATCTCATCCGGAGCCGTTGGCCTCTTCGCCCTTAACAGTTAGCTCATTCGCATCGTTCCGCATAGCTGTCGAGCTAGACATACTAACTGCGCTGTCTATCGCGCGGGGAGCCACTCTTCGTCCGGGAGCGTACCTTTACGTCTTTATGAGGAGCCAGCGGCACTATCGCTGCAAGAGGCTCGCCAGAGTGGGTGATGAGGATGGGCTTACGAGTTGTCCTGACGCGCTCCAGCATTCTTGAGCACTCTCTTCTAAACTCGGGGAAAGGGACTTCTCTCATCGCCATATCTATTCCCATCGTCACACACGTCCGACATCTTTAGGTCGAACGTGAGCGCTAAACCCCAATCACCCCGCACAGCTCCTTCACCGCCGCCGCGCTCTTATCCAGCCCGGCCTTTTCTTCCGCCATCAGCTTGATCTCGATGATCTGCTCGATTCCCTTCGCGCCCAGCTTCACCGGCACGCCGACGTAGAGGCCGTTGATTCCGTACTCGCCCTGCAAATAAGCGGCGCAGGGGAGAATCTTTTTCTTGTCCTTAAGGATCGCTTCGACCATCTCGGTAGCTGCGGCTGACGGGGCGTAGTACGCCGAGCCGGTCTTGAGATACTTCACGATCTCGGCACCGCCGTCGCGGGTGCGCTGGACCAGAGCGTCGAGCCTCGACTTCTCAATCAATTCTGTGATTGGGATGCCTGCAACCGTCGAGTAGCGCGGCAGTGGAACCATGGTATCGCCGTGCCCGCCGAGGACGAACGCGGTGACGTTCTCCACGCTTACTTTCAGCTCGTCGGCAATGAAGGCGCGGAAGCGGGCGGAATCGAGCACTCCGGCCATGCCGATGACGCGCTCGCGGGGGAATCCGCTCAGCTTGTAGGCAGCCTGCGCCATCGCATCGAGCGGGTTGGAAACGATGATCAGGATGCAGTTGGGGGAATATTTCACCACCTCACCCACCACAGCCTTCATGATGTTGTAGTTGGTGTTGAGCAGGTCGTCGCGGCTCATGCCCGGCTTGCGCGGGATGCCCGCCGTAATGACGGCGATGTCGGAATTTGCGGTGTCTTTGTAGTCGTTCGTGCCGGTCACATATGAATCGCGTTTCTCGATAGGCATGGCTTCGAGCAAGTCCAAGCCCTTGCCTTGAGGTACGCCTTCGATGATGTCGATAAGCACAACGTCGGCGAGCTCTTTGGAGGCGATCCAGTGAGCGGCCGTCGCGCCTACATTGCCGGAACCTACGATGGTGACTTTCTTTCGCATGAATGAGTCCTTTCAAAAACAATTTAGTAATTGGGTAATTTTGTAATTGAAAATCACAGAATGTTCGAACCCAAGCCGTTTCAGGCAAACAAATTACACAATTGCTCAATTTCCAAATTACAAAATTGAAATTTGGCCCCTACGCCAGCACGGCCGCGCCCATGTTCTCAATGATGTACCCGGCGAATTCGCTGGTCTTGACTTTGGTGGCGCCTTCCATCAGGCGCTCGAAGTCGTATGTAACATTCTTTTGGACGATGGTACGTTCCAGGCCGTGCTCGATCAGGTCGGCGGCTTCGTTCCAGCCCAGGAAGCGGAACATCATCACCCCCGACAGAATTACC